>JAESGR010000070.1_pt1 | contig 111473 bp, 100 predicted proteins | sample 9269771 | NCBI WGS metagenome assembly JAESGR01 (sample SAMN15739572, study PRJNA653492) | algae metagenome | isolation source: Chroococcus sp. CMT-3BRIN-NPC107 and co-occurring heterotrophs from well... | place: USA: Clark Mountains Wilderness, California | collected 2010-04-18
TCAGGACATCCGAGCACGGCACGACCCGGGCGGCGACCGCCGGGATACGCGGGAGTAGCTCAGTTGGTAGAGCGCTAGCCTTCCAAGCTTGATGTCGCGGGTTCGAGTCCCGTCTCCCGCTCTCGATGATCCGAAGCCCGCCAGGAGCTCAGCTCCTGGCGGGCTTCGCTGTTCCTGTCCGCGGCGGAGCGGACGTTCGGATCTCAGCGCACGTCCGTCGACGGGAGCGGCCGCTGCCCCTGCACGATGCTCGGCGTCGTGTTCACCGATCCCTCGGGCGTCGTCGTGCCGCTGCCCAGCTGCCCGGTGGAGTTGAGGCCCCAGCAGTAGGTCGTGAGCCGGTCGACCGCGATCGCGCAGCTGTGTCCGCCGAGTCCGGTCGCCACGCCCGCCACCTTGACCTCGGCGGCGGTCAGCGTGCCGCCGGCGCGCACCGGGCGCGTGCTGGCGCTGCCGGCTGCGCCGCCGAGCTGGCCGAAGCGGTTCGAGCCCCAGCACCACACCGCGGCGTCGGTCGTCACGCCGCACGTGTGCGCGCTGCCCGTCTCGATGCTGCGGAAGGTCAGGCCGCCGCTCACGGGCGACGGCGACGCGACGTTGCTGCCCGGCACCGCGTCGAGCCCGAGCACCTCGGTGCCGACGCCCCAGCAGTAGCCCTGCCCGGTGGTGCTCACGCCGCACGCCTGCTGGCTCCCCGTCGAGATGCTGCCGAAGGCGATCCCGCCCACGACCGCCACGGGTGTCGCCGAGAAGCGGACGTCGCCGCCGGCCGGACCGTTGCCGAGCTGTCCGGCGGAGTTCAGCCCCCAGCACAGCGCGGCGCCGCCCGTCGTGACGCCGCAGGTGAGGCTCGTACCGGCGTCGAGGCCGGCGAAGGTGCGGCCTCCGGCGACGGCCGTGGGCGTGGTCTGCGCCGCGGTGGTCCCGGTCCCCAGCTCCCCGGATGCGCCCGCGCCCCAGCAGAGCGCCTGGCCGTCGGTGGTCACGCCGCAGCTGTGGTCCCCACCGGTCGTGATGCTGCGGAAGCGCGTGCCGCCGAACACGGCCGCCGGGGTCGTGATGCGCTCGCCGCCGGCCGCGCCGACCTGGCCCCAGCCGTTGTACCCCCAGCAGTATGCCTGCCCGTCCGTGGCGAGGCCGCAGGTGTGCCGTCCGTAGCTGGCGAGCTGCGCGAAGCGCACGGAGCCCGACACGCGGATCGGCGTGCTGCTGTGCAGCCCCTCTCCGGCGCGTCCGTCGCCCAGGCGCCCCTCACGGTCGCCGAGCCCCCAGCACCACGCGATGCCGCCGCTGGCGATGTCGCATGCGTGCATGGTGCCGAGCGCGAGGGACCGATAGCGGATCACGACCACTCGCGTCGCGGTGCCAGACCTCCCCTCGCTCGTCGCCGTGACCGTGACGGTCCCGCGGTCGATGCCCGTCAGCTGCCCGGTCGCGCTGTCGATGGTCGCGACCGCGGGATTGCTCGACGACCAGCGCACCGTGCGCCCCGTGATCGCGTTCCCCGCGCTGTCGCGCAGCGTCGCCTGGAGCGTCACGACGTCGAACGCCTCGAGCGTGTCGAGCGCCGTGGCCACGGACACCGAGGCGACCGAGGCCGCGCGCGCCGAGACGGAGATCGTCGCCTCGCCCGAGCGCCCCTCGCTCGTGGCCGTGATCGTGGCCGTCCCCGCCGCCACCGCGCGCACCAGGCCGCGCTCCGCATCGACCGTGGCGATCGACGGTGCGCTCGACGCCCAGCGCACCGTGCGCCCCGTCAACGTGCCACCCTGCGCGTCGCGCGTGGTGGCGGACAGCGCCAGCGTGTCGCCCGTGCGCAGGGCGCCTGACGACGGGGCGACGACGACGCTCGCGACCGGCACGGGGGCCGGGCTCTGGACGGTGACCACCGACTGCCCCGACCTCCCCTCGCTCGTGGCGGTGATGGTCGCGGTGCCCGGCGCGACTCCCGTCACGGTGCCGCTCCCGTCGACGCGTGCGACGGCATCGGTCGACGACGTCCAGGTCGTGGCGCGCCCCACCAGGGCTGCGCCGTTCGCGTCACGCACGACGGCGCTCAGCGCTGTGGTGGCGCCCACGTTCACCGTCGCCGTCGCCGGCTGCACCTGCACCGATGCGACGACCACGGGCGCCACGCCCGGTCCGTCGTCGGTGCTTCCGCCACACCCCAGCAATGCCGCGAGCGCGATGCGCCACGCGCCGCGTGCGGCGCGGCGCGCTCCAGTTCCGCCGATTCTCATGTCCCACTCCTGGCTTCCGTTCGTCGTCGCGCGCCGCTTCGGCGTGTAGCCGCTCACGGCGCGCGGTACGCCGGGAGCTGGACCGCGTCCCGACGCGCGAGGGCGCCAGCTTAGTGCGTCCGGTGCGGCTCGACGTGGTGCGCATGCACCACGGCGCCGCGACAACGCGCGGTTTCGCGTCGACCGCGCACCGACTGGGGGCCGTCACCCACGTCGGGCGGCGCGCGCCGTGCGGGGTGCGCGGGACTCGCGATCCATCATCACCCGTCCAGGAGGGCCCGTGCCCAAGTGCGAGGTCTGCGGCAACGACTACTACCTGGCCTTCCAGGTCGTCACGGCCGGCGTCACCCACACCTTCGACAGCTTCGAGTGCGCCATCCACCGGCTCGCGCCCGTGTGCTCGCACTGCGGCTGCCGCGTGATCGGCCACGGCATCGAGGCGAACGGCACCTTCTACTGCTGCGCGCACTGCGCCCACGCGCAGGGCGCCACGACCATCGTGGACAACGCGGCGCACGGCAGCATGCCGTCCTGAGCGGGTGCGGGCGTCCGGCGGTCACCAGCGCTGCCGGACGCCGAGCCCCGCGAGCGCGTGCACCGCGACGTTGGGCACCAGCACGCTGCCCTGTTCGAGCGGGATGCGCGCGAACGACGCGGTGAACTTCGCCTCGGGCGTGGCGAAGGCTGTCGTCGTCCCCCGTCCGAGATCGTAGCGCCGCCCGAGCGCGAGCTGCGCCGTTGCGCCCGCGATGTGGTACCCGCCGCCCAGGAACGTCCGGCGCCGTCCGAGCACCGCGCCGGCGATCCGCCCCTCGGCGTGCGCCACCACCAGGCCCACGCCGAGGCGCAGCTGCCAGCGCCCTGCCGGCGCGCGGGCGTTGGCCGTCGCGAGGTTGTAGCCGTGCGTGACCTCGAACCGTTCGACGGGCGGCGCGGGGTTCTCGAGGTAGAGCTTGTGGTGCACCAGCTCCGCTTCGATCGCCCGCTGCGCGGATCCGTGTCCGACCCGGTACGCGTAGTACGGCGCGTCGCGCCACGGCCGCGTGCTGTACCGCGCCCGCAGGCGTACGCGCGGCGCTCCCGGCTGCCGCACGATCAGCGGCGTCCTGAGGCTCCATGCGGTGCCGCCGAGCAGCTCGGCGGTGGACTCGTGGCGCCCCGTCGTCTGCGCGGCGGACGCGGTGGCCCAGGCAAACGTCAGGAAGAGCGCTCCGTATCGCGCGCGCATCCGGCAGTGGGGCGGGGGAAGCTTCGGCGGGCGGCGCGTGCTCGGCGCCAGGGACCGGTCCGCGTGGCCGCGGGATGCACGAGCCGTCGCACGCGGGGCGACCGCGCGGTACATGCCGTGCCAATGCCTGGGGCCCCATGCAGTCGTCGCACCCGCCGCCCCAGCAGCCATGTCGTACTCCGCCCCGCGCACCGCACCTCGCGCACGGATCCTCGCCCTCGTCGCCACGGCGCTCGCGGCCTGCGGAGGCAACGAGCCTGCCACGTCACCGCTCCCCGACGACGGTGGCGCCGCCGAGTCGGTCGTGCGCTCGGCCGCGCACCCCGTCACGGGCGCGGCCGGCGACTACGACCCGCTCCTCGCGATCGCCGGCGACGCCCGCGTGGTGCTCCTCGGCGAGGCCACTCACGGCACCCACGAGTTCTACCGCGAGCGTGCCCGCATCACCCAGCGCCTCGTTCGCGAGCACGGATTCAACGCCGTCGCCGTGGAGGGCGACTGGAGCGAGACCTTCCGCGTCAACGAGTACGTACGTGGCATGAGCGCCGATCGCAGCGCCGAGCAGGCGCTCTCCGGCTTCGCGCGCTTCCCGCAGTGGATGTGGCGCAACGTCGAGGTGCGCGACCTCGTCCAGTGGATCCGCGTGCACAACGACGCCCAGCCGGTCACGAGCGACGTCGGCTTCTACGGCCTCGACATCCAGAGCCTCGCACCCCCCATCGAGTCGCTCCAGCGCTACCTGTCGGCCGTCGACCCGGCGGCCGCGGAGCGGGTGCGCGGCCGGCTCGCCTGTCTGACCGCCTTCGGTGCCGATCCGGAGCGCTACGGTCCTGCGGTTGCCCGCTCGCCGAACGCCTCCTGCCGGGCGGACGTCGCCGCCGTCGTCGACGAGATGCGTGCGCGGGCGGCGACCAGACCCTCCGACCCGGTGCAGGCGGAGCTGCTCTTCGGCGCCGTGCGGAGCGCCCAGGCGCTCGCCAGCGGGGAGGAGTACTTCCGCCTCTCGTACACGGGCGGGACCTCCACCTGGAATCTCCGCGACCGTCGGATGTCGGAGGGGCTGGAGGCGTTGGAGGCGCACGTCGCCGCGACGACCGGCCGGCCCGCGAAGATCGTCGTCTGGGCGCACAACACGCACACGGGCGACGCTCGCGCCACCGAGAGCGGTCAGCAGGGGGAGCTCAACATCGGCCAGCTCTCGCGCGAGCGGCTCGGGCCCGCCTCGGTGAACGTCGGCTTCCTGACCTACTCCGGACGGGTCTTCGCCGCCCCCGACTGGGGCGCGAGCGGGCGCGTCTTCGACCTGCGGGCGGCCCTCGCCGAGAGCTACTCGGCGCTCTTCCACGCCGCGGCGGCCGACGGCGGCCCGCGCGACTTCCTGCTCGTGCTGCGCGGCGAGTCACCGGTCGCCTCGACGCTCGCTCGCCCGCGGCTCCAACGGGCGGTCGGCGTGATCTACGTTCCGCAGTCCGAGCGGCAGAGCCACTACTTCACCGCGCAGCTCGCCCGGCAGTTCGACGCCGTGATCTACTTCGACAGCTCGAGCCCGGTGCAGCCGCTGAATCCCTGAGGGCCGGGCAAGTTGGGCCGGCACGACGCGTCGCGCCGGCCCGAGCTGCTGCCCACCGGCTGACCGTGGAGCTGCCGGTGCGAGATCCCCGGAAGTGTGCGCCGCCGCCGCCGGCCGCGGCGAGCGCGGCGGTGCGGCCGCTCGTTGCACTGGGTTCGCGGCGGCCGCCGACGCCCGCGCCCGACGCGGACCACGAGCTCGCGCTTGCCAGGCCCGGCCGTTGGCGCGATCGTCACGGACGTGATCGACGTCACATCGACATCCCCGTTCGTGACTGCCTCCGCTCTAATGGCCGGCCGACTCCGCGATCAGATCAAGCAGCCGACCCCGTTCCAGAGCCTGGAGGCGGAGACGTTCGTGAACGCGCTGCGCACGAGCGCGGCTCTCGTCGCCTCGCTCGTCGAGGTGCTGCGCCCCTTCGACCTCACGCAGCCGCAGTACAACGTGCTGCGCATCCTGCGCGGCGCGGGCGCGGACGGGCTGCCCAGCGGCGAGATCGCGGCCCGCATGGTCAGCCGCGAGCCGGACGTGACCCGCCTCATCGACCGCATGGAGGCGCGCGCGCTGGTGCAGCGGGCCCGCGACGCGCGCGACCGTCGCGTCGTCACCGTGCGGCTCACCGCGGAGGGGCGCGAGCTCGTCGACGCGCTCGACGAGCCCGTGCGCGACCTCCACGCGCGTCAGTTCCGGGCGCTCACGCGCGAGGAGCTCGCGACGCTGAACGCGCTCTTGGAGCGCGCGCGCGTGGAGCAGCCCTGAGTCAGGCCACGCGCACCCGCGCCACGTCCGGGGGCGCGGCGGCGGCGATCGAGGCCTCGCGACGGAGCCGACCGTCCGCCACCCACGCGGCGATCAGCTCGGCCGACAACGTGGAGGCGGCCGCCGGCGGCTGCCGCTCGCTCACCAGATGGCCGATCCAGGCGTCGCGCCCGAGCCGCTTGGCCGCGTAGGTGCCGTGGTCCGCGAGCGCGACGGCGGTCTCCCAGCCCCAGCCGCTGCCGTCCGCCGAGGGAGGAACGGCCGCGAACCCGATCGAGCAGGTCACCGACAGCGTCCGTCCGTCGTCGAGCGTCGTCACGTGCGCCGCGACCGCGGCCCGCAGGCGCTCCGCCATGACCGCCGCCCGCTCGGCGGGACCGTGCGACACGACGAGGAACTCCTCGCCCCCCCAGCGCACCACGACGTCCGCCGATCCGCAGCTGGCCTGCAGCAGGCGCGCGAGGTCGGCGAGCAGTCGGTCGCCCGCGACGTGGCCGAGCCCGTCGTTCACCTGCTTGAAGTGGTCGACGTCCAGCAGCAGGAAGGTCGTACCGAGCGTCGGCCGCACGACGCGCGAGCGGCGCCCCAGCCGGAGCGTGCGCACGCCCGCCATCTCCCGCGCGACCACCTCCCGCACGTAGCGGCGGTTCCGCACCCCGGTCAGCGGATCGGTGAGGCTGAGCGCCTGCGCGTGGCGCGCGTCGCGCACGCGGCGGCGATACGCCGCGGCGCCGACCGCCGCCAGCAGCAGCGCACCGCCGGCGATCGCGTTGCGCTGCGTGGCGCGCTGGCTGGCCTGGAGCGCGCTGATCGCCTGCGCCGTCGTCAGCCGCTCGATCTCGCGCGCCTGCCGCGCCGCCGCGTACCGCTCCTCGAGCGAGGTCACGCGCCGCGCCGCCGCGTCGTCGAACACCGAGTCGCTCTGCGCCTTGAAGCGGCGGAACGACGTGAGCGCGTCGGCCGGTCGGCCGTCCGCCTCCTGCGCGCTCGCCAGCGCCTCCCAGGCGCGGCGCACCAGCTCGCGGGCCTGCATCGCGCTCGCGGCGTCGAGCGCCTGCCGTGCGGCCCGCTCGGCGGCCGCCGGCCGACCGCGCGCCCGTTCGAGCGACGCGAGGGCGAGCAGGTTCCGGACGGTCAGCCCCTGGTTCCCGGTGCCCGCGCCGAGCTGCATCGCGGTCGCCAGCTCCGCCTGCGCGTCGCCGAGCCGACCCATCGCGATGTACGTCTGCGCGAGGTTCCGGTGCGCCAGCGAGAGCGCCCACCGGTCGCCGATCTCCTGACGGAGCGTCAGCGACTCGCGGTGGTGGCGCAGCGCTCCCGGTAAGTCTCCCTGCTCCAGCAGCAGGTCGCCCATGTTGGTCAGCGTCGCGGCGGCGCGCGCACCCGCGCCCACCTCGCGGTGCAGCGCCAGCGCACGCCGGTAGAGCGTCATCGCATGCTCGTGCTGACGCAGCCGCGCGTAGATCACGCCGAGGCTGTTCACCGTGGTCGCCAGCCCCGGCCGGTCGTTCCGCAGTCGCTCCCGGATCCGCAGCGACTCGAGTTGCAGCGACAGCGCACGATCGTACTCGGCGAAGTCGCTCGCGTGGATGAACCCGAGCAGGGTCAGCGACGACGCCGCGGCACTGTCGGCGCCGATCGCGCGCTGGAGCTCCAGGGCGTCGTTCAGGTGGCCGACCGCGGCCGCCGGCTCGCCGCGCCGCTGCGCGAGCGCGCCGAGCGCGGTGAGCGCCTGCGCCACTCCCTCGCGATCGCCCATCCGCTCGGCCAGCGCGCGGGCGGCCCCGGCGAAGGCGGCGGCGCTGTCGTAGCGCCCCGCCGTCGTGTAGGCCGCCGCGGCCAGCACCTGCGCGGTTACGCGCGCACGGGCCGTCGTCGGCGCGTCTCCGGCGGTGGCGAGGAGCCGCAGCGCTTCGGACGCGTGCCCGACGGCTCTCGCGGGCGCGCTCGACTGCGCCTCGGACGCCAGGCGCAGCAGCGTCGGAACGGAGGAGGGCGGGGACGCGGCGTCGTGCTGCGCCCGCGCCGCGGGTGCCGCCACGAGCATGAGGAACGGAAGGACGAGCGCACGCGCCAGGATGGGGAGGCGGTGCGCGGCGCGCCGCGGCCGGGGGAGGGCCGACGCGCCGGAGGGGAGGGACATCAGGCGGGAGGCTGCGGGGGACCTGCTCGCCGTAGACGACGCAGCCTCCCGTACGTCAACCGGACGGCGTCAGCTGCCGGCCCCACACGGCGTCCGGACGCGGCCTGCAGGCGCCAAGCCTCGACGGGGAGCGGGCTTGCATCGCCCCCTGGGCGCGGCTAGGTTGGTGGTCTGCCCACGCTGGCTTGCCTGGCGGCGTGTGCGGACTCAGTACCCGCTCGCGTAGCTCAGTTGGTAGAGCACATCCTTGGTAAGGATGAGGTCACCGGTTCAATCCCGGTCGCGAGCTCTTCGACGTGCCAACCGCGCACTTCGTCCCGTTGGGGACCGCGGCCGCTCCGTCGACCCGCACCGTCCGCCGGCCCTGAGGCCGGGCCGCGGTGTCGCACAACTCCACGCGCTGTGCCGCCTGCCGGATCGATGAGCCGGTGCGCCGCGCGCTCTGCGGGACGACGGTGCCCCGGGCCGAAGTGTGCCCGCGGGCGCCGCCAGTGCTGACCAACCCTCTCAGCTTTCGAACGGGCATCTCATGGGCAAGGCAAAGTTCGAGCGGACCAAGCCGCACGTGAACGTGGGTACGATCGGGCACGTCGACCACGGCAAGACGACGCTGACGGCCGCGATCACCACGATCCAGGCGCAGAAGGGGTTGGCGCAGAAGATCGCGTTCGACCAGATCGACAAGGCGCCGGAAGAGCGCGAGCGCGGCATCACGATCTCGACGGCGCACGTCGAGTACGAGAGCGCGGCGCGCCACTACGCGCACGTCGACTGCCCGGGTCACGCCGACTACGTGAAGAACATGATCACCGGCGCGGCGCAGATGGACGGCGCGATCCTGGTGGTCTCGGCCGCCGACGGCCCGATGCCGCAGACGCGCGAGCACATCCTGCTCGCCCGGCAGGTGAACGTGCCGTACGTCGTCGTGTTCATGAACAAGGTGGACATGGTCGACGACCCCGAGCTCCTCGACCTCGTCGAGCTCGAGGTGCGTGAGCTGCTCTCGCAGTACGACTATCCGGGCGACGACACCCCGATCATCCGCGGCTCCGCCCTCAAGGCGCTCGAGTCGATGGATCCGAACTCCCAGTATGGCTTGAAGATCGGCGAGCTGATGGACGCGCTGGATTCGTACATCCCGCAGCCGCAGCGCGAGATCGACAAGCCGTTCCTGATGCCGGTCGAGGACGTGTTCTCGATCACCGGGCGCGGCACGGTGGCCACGGGGCGCATCGAGCGCGGCGTCGTCAAGGTGCAGGAGGAGGTCCAGCTGGTGGGCTTCGGCGCCGAGAAGAAGACGGTCGTCACGGGCGTCGAGATGTTCCGCAAGCTGCTCGATCAGGGTGAGGCCGGTGACAACGTCGGGCTGCTGCTCCGTGGCGTCGCCAAGGAGGAGATCGAGCGCGGGATGGTGCTCGCCAAGCCCGGCTCGATCAAGCCGCACACGAAGTTCAACGCCGAGGTCTACGTCCTCACGAAGGAGGAGGGCGGGCGCCACACGCCGTTCTTCAAGGGCTACCGGCCGCAGTTCTATTTCCGCACGACCGACGTGACGGGCACGGTGGAGCTGCCCGAGGGGATGGAGATGGTCATGCCGGGCGACAACGTCCAGATGACGATCGAGCTCATCATCCCGGTGGCCATGGACGAGGGGCTGCGCTTCGCGATCCGCGAGGGCGGCCGCACCGTCGGCGCCGGCGTCGTCGCCAAGATCATCCAGTAATACAGCGACGAGCGGCGAGCGTCGGGCGATGAGGGCTTCCTCGCGGCGCGACACTTCGCCGCCGCAGGAATGCGACTCGTCGCTCGACGCTCGTCGCTCAACGCTCACCGTGAAGGATTATGCCCCGCGACAAGATCATCCTCGGCTGCACCGAGTGTAAGAGCCGGAACTACTTCACCACCAAGAACAAGCGCCTCCACCCGGAGCGCGTCGAGTGGAAGAAGTACTGCCCGCGCTGCGACAAGCATCAGCTGCATAAGGAAACGAAGTAACCATGGCGACTCCCGTCGCTCCCGAGCCTTCGTTCCCGGCCAAGGTCACGCGGTTCTATCACGACGTGATGGCGGAGATGAAGCGGGTCACCTGGCCCGACCGCGCGCAGCTCCAGGACTCGACGATCAAGATCATCATCTTCGTCCTGGCGCTGGGAGCGATCATCGCCCTGCTCGACCTCGGCCTGCAGTTCCTCCTCGTGCAGCTGCCGGCCTTGCTGCTCGGTCGCTGAACCGAACCATCGGAGCACACATCGTGGAGCACCGCTGGTACGCCATCCAGACGACGTCTGGGCACGAGAACAAGGTCCGCAATCTCATCCAGCGGAAGATCGACGCCGACACGCGCGCTCCCGAGGAGCGGGCCATCCGTCAGGCGCTCGTGCCCACGCAGGAAGTGGTGGAGCTGAAGAACGGAAAGAAGGTCGCCGTCGATCGGAAGATCTATCCCGGGTACGTGCTGGTGGAGATGGTGATGAATCAGGACACCATCCACGTCATCAACGGCATCCAGGGCGTGATCAAGTTCGTCGGCCACGAGAAGTTCCCGATGCCGCTGCGCCCCGACGAGGTCAATCGCCTCCTCGGCATCGCCGAGGCGGAGGAGCAGGCGCCGAAGGAGGAGATCCCGTTCCTCGTCGGCCAGGCGGTCCAGATCACCGAAGGTCCGTTCACCGACTTCAATGGCACGGTGGAGGAGGTCATCGCCGACAAGGGCAAGGTGCGCGTCAGCGTATCGCTCTTCGGCCGCCCGACCTCGGTGGAGCTCGACTACCTGCAGCTCAAGGGGTACTGAACGAACACCTGCGGGACTGCGGGTCTGCGGACACTCGCAGCTTCGCCGTTCCGCAGCTCCGCAGCCCCGCAGGGGGTTGTAGTTGTCGCCGACCGCTGCGACGCGAAACAATCAGCGGGAGTGACGGGAACGCGACGGTGTTCCCACCACGCCAGGAGAGTGCATGGCCAAAAAGGTAACCGGGTTCGTCAAGCTGCAGATCCCGGCCGGGAAGGCGACGCCTGCCCCGCCGGTCGGTACGGCGCTCGGCCCCCAGGGGATCAACATCATGGCCTTCGTCAAGGAGTTCAACGCTCGGACGCAGGGCCAGGACACGATCCTCCCGGTCGAAGTCACGATCTACGCGGACAAGTCCTTCACCTTCATCCTCAAGACGCCGCCGACGGCTGAGCTCATCAAGAAGGAGCTCGGTCTCGCCAGCGGCTCGGGGACGCCGAACAAGACCAAGGTCGGGTCGGTGACGAAGGCGCAGGTCCGCAAGATCGCCGAGATCAAGATGCCGGACCTCAACTGCGACAGCATCGAGAGCGCGATGGCCATGGTAGCCGGCGCCGCTCGTTCGATGGGTGTGACGGTGAGCGACTGATGCGTACGCACGGGAAGAAGTATCGCGCGGCCGCGCAGAAGCTCGAGCAGACGAGCGCCCAGCCGGCGCGCCAGGCGATCGAGGCCGTGAAGTCGGCGGCGTTCGCCAAGTTCGACGAGACGATCGAGGTCGCGGTGCGCCTCGGCGTCGATCCGCGTCATGCCGACCAGGTCGTCCGCGGCACCGTGGTGCTGCCGGCCGGCACGGGTAAGAGCGTGCGCGTGCTCGTGATCGCGCAGGGCCCCAAGGTCGCCGAGGCCGAGCAGGCCGGGGCGGACTTCGCGGGCGTCGAGTACGTCCAGCGCATCAAGGACGGCTTCCTCGACTTCGACGTCATGATCGCCACGCCCGATCTCATGGGGCAGGTCGGTCAGCTCGGACGCGTGCTCGGCCCCCGCGGCCTGATGCCGAATCCGAAGGCCGGCACGGTGACGTTCGACGTCGGCCGCGCGGTGCGCGAGGTCAAGGCCGGTAAGATCGAGTTCCGCGTCGACAAGGGCGGCAACGTGCACGCCCCGATCGGCAAGGTCTCGTTCGAGGCCGACGCGCTGGAGTCGAACTTCGCCGCGTTCATGGACCAGATCGTCCGCTCCAAGCCGGCAGCGGCGAAGGGCGTCTACGTGCGGAACGTCGCGATCTCGAGCTCCATGGGGCCCGGGGTCACCGTCGACACCACGCCCTACCGGTAAGGGGTCGCCGAGATGAAGCGTACCGAGAAGGAGCAGCTCGTCACCGAGCTGACCGACAAGATCAAGGGCGCGCAGGCGCTCTACTACACCGACTTCACGGGCCTCAACGTGAAGCGGATGACCGAGCTGCGCCGCCAGCTCCGTCGTGCGGGCGTCGAGTACGTGGTCATCAAGAACACGCTCGCCCTCCGCGCGGTGAACGAGAGCGGCCTGGTCGCCGATCGCCTCAAGGGGCCGACGGGGATCGTGGTCGCCTCGGATGCCCTCGCGGGCGCCAAGGTCCTGTCCGACTTCGCGAAGGCGAACGACCAGAAGCCCGCCATCAAGGGCGGGATGTTCGACGGTCGCCAGATCGATGCGGACCAGGTGAAGGCGCTGGCGAACATGCCCTCGCGCGAGCAGATGCTCGCCGAGCTGGGCGCCGGCCTGATGGCGCCGCTCGCCCAGATGGCGGGCGTCATGAACGGCATGCTCACGATGATGGTCGGCGCGCTCGAGGCCCTGCGGGTCCAGAAGGACGGCGCCCAGTAACCCCAGGCGGTTAGCCTGTTCAACCTGCCCCAGCGGTCGGCTTTGACCGAGCCCGCCTGGGTTTCCTACGGAGAATCACGGTACCATGGCTATGAGCAACGACGAGATCCTCGACGCGATCGGCAACAAGACCGTCTTCGAGCTTGCTGAGCTGATCGAGGCGTTCAAGACCAAGTTCAACGTCACGATCGCGGCCGCCCCGGTGGGCGGTGGCGCTCCGGCGGGCGGCGCGGCTCCGGCTGCGGCGGTCGAGGAGAAGACCGAGTTCGACGTCATGCTGAAGGACGCTGGCGCGAAGAAGATCCAGGTCATCAAGGTCGTGCGCGAGATCACCGGCCTGGGCCTCAAGGAGGCGAAGGACCTGGTGGACGGCGCGCCGAGCGCGGTCAAGACGGGCGTCTCGAAGGACGAGGCCGCCACGCTCAAGACGAAGCTCGAGGCCGAAGGCGCCGCGGTCGAGGTGAAGTAAGGCGCCCGGGCGGGGCAGCGGCCGGATGCGTCCGGCCGCTGCCCCGCCCTGGCCCTCACTTCCACCTCGCCGCGCCTGTGAGTACAGTTCGACACAACAACTGAGCAGCTCCATCGCTCCGCCCCGCACCCGCTGCGAAATTCGCGCGGGAGTCGGGGACGGAGCTGTTTTCGCCTGTTCGCGGGTGATCCCCCTCTGCGGGTGAGTCATGGCTGAGACGATAAAGGAAATCTCGTTCGGGAAGCTCGACGCAGGCATGGGCATGCCCCACCTGCTCGACATCCAGACGCGCGCGTTCGAGGCGCTTCTCCAGACCGACGCCGCCGCGCACGAGCGCGAGGACGTCGGGCTCGAGCGCGTCTTCAAGGACCTGTTCCCCATCACGGACGTCCACGAGAACTTCTCGCTGGAATTCGTCCGCTACACGCTCGGTGAGCCGAAGTACTCCGTCGAGGAGTGCATCGAGCGCGACATGACCTTCTCGGCTCCCCTCAAGGCGACCCTGCAGCTGGTCATCTTCGAGGAGGTGAACGACGAGAAGCGGCCGCGCAACATCATCGAGAAGGAGGTCTATCTCGGCGAGCTGCCGCTCATCACGAACCTGGGAACGTTCGTGATCAACGGGGCCGAGCGCGTGATCGTCTCGCAGCTCCACCGCTCGCCCGGTGTGGTCTTCGAGGAGTCGACGCATCCGAACGGGCAGCGCCTCATCTCGGCGCGCATCATCCCGTTCCGCGGCTCGTGGGTCGAGTTCACCGTCGACATCCACGACGTCATCTACGTCCATATCGACAAGAAGAAGAAGTTCCCCGCGACGGCGCTGCTGCGCGCCTTCGGCTACGGGGAGAACCGCGACATCCTGCGGCTCTTCTTCGCGGAGCGTGACCTCGACCTGACCAAGGCGCGCGAGACGCGCTCCGATCAGCGCGAGGTGCTCGGCGCGGTCATCGCGCAGGACATCACGCTCGCCGGCGAGGCCACCGATCCGGACGCGCCCAAGGCCAAGACCAAGAAGGCCCGCGCCGAGCAGGAGCGCCGCGAGAGCGAGCTCCTCGTCAAGGAAGGCGACGAGCTGACCGAGGAGGTCTACAACCGCCTCCGCCGCCAGGGCGTCGAGACGGTCAAGGTCTTCGCGAGCTACACCACGATCGACCTCCGCGACGAGCTCGATGCGATCGACCGCGGCGAGCGCCCCGAGCGCCGCACGCTCTCGCACGACGTCGTGTCCGAGGACGGCGAGGTGGTGGCCGAGTCGGGCCAGCAGCTCACCGACGCGCTGATCAAGAAGATCCGCAAGTCGGACATCAACAAGGTGCAGGTGTTCGTCGCCAGCGGGCGCGCCGAGTCGCTGCTCATCAAGAACACGCTGGCGAAGGACCCGACCAAGCACGAGGACGAGGCGCTCAAGCAGATCTATGCGCTCCTCCGTCCCGGCGACGCGCCCAACAAGGAGACGGCCAAGCAGGCGCTCGAGCGGCTGTTCTTCAGCCCCAAGCGTTACGACCTCGGTCGCGTCGGCCGCTACAAGATCAATCAGCGCCTGGCGCTGAACACGCCCGCCGGCACCACGGTGCTCACGAAGGAGGACTTCGTGGCCATCGTGCGCTACCTCGTGGAGCTGCACGAGGGCCGTGGGCACACGGACGACATCGACCATCTCGGCAACCGTCGCATCCGCTCGGTCGGTGAGCTGATCGCGAATCAGTTCTCCGTCGGTCTGTCCCGCATGGCGCGCCTGGTGAAGGAGCGCATGTCGATCAACACCGACCCGGAGAAGATCTCGCTCGACGACCTGGTGAACGCGCGCACGGTCAGCGCGGTCATCCAGGCGTTCTTCGGGAGCTCGCAGCTGTCGCAGTTCATGGATCAGACCAACCCCCTCGCCGAGCTGACGCACAAGCGTCGCCTCTCGGCGCTCGGGCCGGGCGGTCTGACGCGCGAGCGCGCCGGCTTCGAGGTGCGCGACGTGCACTATTCGCAGTACGCGCGTATGTGCCCGATCGAGACGCCGGAAGGTCCGAACATCGGCCTCATCACGTCGCTCGCGTGCTACGCGCGCGTGAACGATCTCGGTTTCATCGAGACGCCCTATCTCGTGGTCAAGGGCGGCCGCGTGACGGGCGACGTCGCGTGGCTCGACGCCAACCGCGAGGAAGGCGCGATCATCGCGCAGGCGAACGCGAAGCTCAACCCGGACGGCACGTTCATGGAGGAGCTGGTGCTCTGCCGTGACGGGGGCGACGTGCCGCTCGTGCCGACCGATCGTATCGACTACATGGACGTGGCGCCGGAGCAGATGGTCTCCATCGCCGCCGCGCTCATCCCGTTCCTCGAGCACGACGACGCGAACCGCGCCCTCATGGGCTCGAACATGCAGCGTCAGGCCGTGCCGCTCCTCAATCCGCGCACGCCGCTCGTCGGCACCGGGCTGGAGAGCGTCGTGGCGCGCGACTCGGGCGCGGTCATCATCGCCAAGCGTGCCGGCGTCGTGACGCACGTGACCGCCGACGAGATCATCGTCGACGCCGGTCCGGCGGAGCGCCTGGGCACCGAGGACCGCCGCGCGACGAACCGTCCGCTGCAGCGCCTCACGCAGCTCGACCGCTATCGCGTGAAGAAGTACTGGCGCACGAACCAGGACACGGCCATCAACCAGCGCCCGCTGGTCCGCCTCGGGCAGCGCGTGAAGCAGGGCGACGTGCTCGCCGACGGCGCCGCGACCGAGATGGGGCAGCTCGCGCTCGGCTCGAACGTGACCGTCGCGTTCATGACCTGGTACGGGCACAACTTCGAGGACGCCATCGTCCTCAGCGAGCGCCTGGTGAAGGACGACGTCTACTCGTCGATCCACATCCAGGAGCTCGAGCTCCACGTGCGCGACACCAAGCGCGGCCAGGAGGAGATCACGCGCGAGATCCCGAACGTGTCCGAGGACGCGCTCGTGGACCTCGACGAGCGCGGCATCGTGCGCATCGGCGCGCACGTCAAGCCGGGCGACATCCTGGTCGGCAAGATCACGCCGAAGGGCGAGACGGAGCTCTCCCCCGAGGAGAAGCTCCTCACCGCCATCTTCGGCGAGAAGGCGAAGGACGTGAAGGACAGCTCGCTCAAGGTCCCGCCGGGGATGGAGGGCGTGGTCATCGACGTGAAGATCTTCTCGCGCATCGAGGACCAGGTCGTCGAGAAGGACCGCGGCGAGCGGATCGGCGAGGTGCGCCGGCTCGAGGGCGAGGAGAAGATCCGCGTCAACGACGTCCGCGACGAGGAGCTGCGCGACGCGCTCGAGGGCGAGGTCGTGGCCCTCGCGCTGAAGGCGGGCACCGTCGAGGAGGCGATCGCCGCCGGCACGACGCTGACGCGCGAGATCCTGCGCGGCGTGAAGTTCGCGACGCTCGACCTCAAGACGTTCCGCGTCGAGAGCAAGGCGGCCAACGATCGCGTGCGCGCGATCATCGAGGCGGCCAACGAGGAGAAGGCGCGCCTCGAGGAGCGGGCGGAGGAGCGGATCGACCGCATCCTGCAGCCCGACGAGCTGCCGCCGGGCGTGATCCAGCTGGTGAAGGTCTACCTGGCCGAGAAGCGCAAGATCTCGGTGGGTGACAAGATGGCCGGCCGCCACGGCAACAAGGGCATCGTGGCGCGCATCGTCCCCGAGGAGGACATGCCGTTCCTCCCCGACGGCCGTCCGGTCGACATCGTGCTCAACCCGCTCGGCGTGCCGTCGCGCATGAACGTCGGGCAGATCCTCGAGACGCACCTCGGGTGGGCCGCGCGCATCCTCGGCTTCTACGCCAAGACGCCGGTCTTCCAGGGCGCCAACGAGCGTGAGATCGGGCTGCTGCTGAAGTTCGCGGGCCTGGTCACGTCGTCGAAGACGCTCAACCTGACGCACCCCGCGCCGGACGTCGGGCAGGCGGAGGTGGCGCAGCTGGTCGAGGACCTGAAGCCGTCGCTCGAGGAGCGCGATCAGGTGTTCCTCCTCGCCGACGCGTCGTTCGCCGACCTGGCGAGCAAGAAGCTGTCGGAGGGCACGCGGGCGCTGCACGGCAAGGTGCGCGACTTCCTCGTGGCCGCCGCGAAGGAGCTCGTGCAGCGTGAGCTGACCGAGATCGATAACCAGATCGCGCTGCACCGCGGCGAGGCGACCCAGCACGTGGCCGATCGCGACGCGATCGTCGCCGAGCTGGAGGCGCTCCGCGCGCGTCCCGCGGCCGATCACCTGGTCCGCCAGGAGCTGCCGGCGCTCGCGGCGTTCGTCAACGGGAAGAAGAACGAGGGCGATCTCGACGCGGCGGCGCAGGAGCTCGCGCGCCTCGCGGGGATCACGACCTCGGGCAAGATCCGCGTGCGCGACGGCCGCTCCGGCGAGCCGTTCGCCAACCCGGTGACGGTCGGCGAGATCTACATGCTCAAGCTCTCGCACCTGGTCGACGACAAGATCCACGCGCGGTCCATCGGGCCGTACTCGCTCGTGACGCAGCAGCCGCTCGCCGGCAAGGCGCAGTTCGGCGGGCAGCGTTTCGGAGAGATGGAGGTGTGGGCGCTGGAGGCGTACGGCGCCGCGCACGTCCTGCAGGAGATCCTCACGGTCAAGTCCGACGACGTGAACGGCCGCAGCCGCGTCTACGAGGCGATCGTGAAGGGGCAGAACCTGCCCGAGCCGGGTATCCCCGAGTCGTTCAACGTGCTCGTGAAGGAGCTGCAGGCGCTGGGCATCAAGGTCACGCTCGGCTCGACCCACGACCACGGCTTCGGTGGCCTGGGCGATCCCAACGCGGCGATCAGCGGGATCCTGCCGGATCCGGGCTCCGGGCATGCCGGACCCGCGACCGCGGTGGACGGCGGCCTTCCGGGGCTGCGACCCGACCTGCTGGCCGACCGGCTGGGGGACCTTCGTGACGCCAACGGGCGCGACGTCCGCGGCGGCAACGACGACGAGGAGTAATCCATGATCGATTTCCGCTCGACGCGCGAGACGCGCGCCTCGGCGTTCGACTACATCTCGGTCCGCATCGCCTCCCCGGAGGAGATCCGCGGCCCCAAGGACCCCAAGGAGCGCGAACGGCTGGAGATGGCCGGCCTGCGCACCTGGTGGTCGTGGGGCGAGGTCCTCAAGCCGGAGACGATCAACTACCGGTCGTTCAAGCCGGAGAAGGACGGCCTGTTCTGCGAGCGCATCTTCGGTCCGGTGAAGGACTGGGAGTGCCACTGCGGCAAGTACAAGCGCATCCGCTACCGCGGCGTCATCTGCGACCGCTGCGGCGTGGAGGTCACGCTCTCGAAGGTCCGGCGCGAGCGCATGGGCCACATCGAGCTGGCCGTGCCGGTCGCGCACATCTGGTTCTTCAAGACCCTGCCCAGCCCCATGGGCAACCTCCTCGACCTCACGCTGCGTGATCTCGAGAAGGTCATCTACTACTCGAACTACGTCGTCGTCGACCCGGGCAATCAGGACGTCCGCGTCAACCAGCTGCTCGACGAGGACGAGTACCTCGCGCTGCGCCAGAAGTCGCGCGAGGAGGGCGACGCCGCCTTCCTCGCCGACATCGGCGCGCCCGCGGTGCGCGAGCTCCTCAAGCGCCTGGACGTCGACAAGCTCGCCGAGGACCTGCGCGCGGCGGTGGTCACGGAGAACAGCCAGCACCGCAAGAAGCAGCAGCTCAAGCGCCTCAAGATCGTCGACGCGTTCCGGAACTCGGGGCAGGGCGGAGAGATCCGCAACCGCCCCGAGTGGATGATCCTGGACGTCATCCCCGTCATCCCGCCCGACCTGCGGCCGCTCGTGCCGCTCGACGGCGGGCGCTTCGCGACGTCCGACCTGAACGACCTGTACCGCCGCGTCATCAACCGCAACAACCGGCTGATGAAGCTCATCATGCACCGTGCGCCGGAGGTCATCCTCCGCAACGAGAAGCGCATGCTGCAGGAGGCGGTCGACGCGCTGTTCGACAACGGCCGTCGCTCGAAGGCGATCCGCGGGCGCGGCAAGCGTCCGCTCAAGTCGCTGTCGGACATGCTGAAGGGCAAGCAGGGCCGGTTCCGTCAGAACCTGCTCGGCAAGCGCGTGGACTACTCGGGCCGTTCGGTCATCGTCGTCGGCCCGGAGCTGCGCCTGCACCAGTGCGGCCTGCCGAAGGCCATGGCGCTGGAGCTGTTCAAGCCCTTCATCATCCACAAGCTGGTCGACAAGGGCATCGCGGAGACCGTCAAGCGCGCGAAGAAGATCGTCGAGCGCGAGAGCCCCGAGGTGTACGAGATCCTCGAGGAGATCATCAAGGACCATCCGGTCCTCCTCAACCGCGCGCCGACGCTGCACCGCCTGGGCATCCAGGCGTTCGAGCCGGTGCTGGTCGAGGGCAAGGCCATCCGCATCCACCCGCTCGTCTGCGCGGCGTTCAACGCCGACTTCGACGGCGACCAGATGGCCGTGCACGTGCCGCTCTCGTTCGAGGCGCAGACCGAGGCGCGCGTCCTCATGCTGTCCTCGAACAACGTGCTCAAGCCGTCGGACGGGCGTCCGGTGGCCGAGCCGTCGCAGGACATCGTGCTGGGCTGCTACTTCGCGACGAAGGCCCCGGCCGACTTCGACACGTACCAGAAGGATCCGGCGAAGGCGCGCGGGCTGAAGGCGTTCGGGACGGTCGCCGAGGTCGAGATGGCGATGATCCACGGGCGGCTCAAGTACGCCTCGGTGATCCGCTTCCTCGTCGACGACGAGGACGGGCGCCGCTGGGAGCCGACGACCGCGGGACGCGTGCTGTTCAACGCGATCATCCCGACGGCGCTGCCGTACCAGAACCGCGACATGAAGAAGAAGGCGCTAGGAGAGCTCGTGTTCGAGAGCTACCGGCGCGCGGGGCTGTACGAGACCGTGCAGTTCCTCGACCGTCTCAAGGCGTTCGGCTTCGCCAACTCGACCCGCGGCGGTATCTCGATCGGCATCGAGGACCTGCACATCCCGGGGGAGAAGGCGGTGCTGCTCAAGGAGGCCGAGGAGCGCGTCGAGCGCTTCCAGCGTGCCTACTCGACCGGCAACATCACGAACGGCGAGCGCTACAACAAGGTGATCGACACCTGGACGCACGCGAACACGGACATCGCGGACGCCATGGTGAAGTCGCTCCGGCAGGACAAGGGCGGCTTCAACCCGGTGTTCATGATGTTCGACTCGGGCGCCCGTGGTAGCCGCGACCAGATCCGCCAGCTCGCCGGGATGCGTGGCCTCATGGCCAAGCCCCAGAAGAAGCTGACGGGTGGCATCGGCGAGATCATCGAGAGCCCCATCAAGTCGAACTTCCGCGAGGGGCTGTCGACGCTCGAGTACTTCACGTCGACGCACGGTGCGCGTAAGGGTCTGGCCGACACGGCGCTCAAGACGGCCGACGCCGGCTACCTCACGCGCCGCCTCGTGGACGTCGCGCAGGACGTGACGATCGCCGAGGAGGATTGCGGCACGATCATGGGGCTCGAGGTGTCCGCGCTGAAGGAGGGCGAGGACGTCATCGAGGCGCTGAGCGAGCGCATCGTCGGCAACGTCGCGCAGGAGGAGATCTACGATCCGCAGATGACCGACGAGAGCGGCCGTCCGCGCCTGCTGGCCGAGGCGGGGCAGCTGCTCGACGAGGACACGGCGAACGAGATCGAGGAGGCGGGCATCGAGACGGTTCGCATCCGCTCGGTCCTGACCTGCGAGGCGAAGCGCGGGCTGTGCCGGATGTGCTACGGGCGCAACCTGGCGACCATGGCGATGGTCGATCTCGGCGAGGCGGTCGGCATCATCGCCGCGCAGTCGATCGGCGAGCCGGGTACGCAGCTCACGCTGCGCACCTTCCACATCGGTGGTACCGCGTCGCGAATCGCCGAGCAGACGGCGCGCAAGAGCAAGGTGGCGGGCACGATCGAGTTCGGGGACCGTCTGGTGTTCGTGACGAACCCCGAGGGCCAGCGCATCGTGACGTCGTACGAGGGCGAGATCCTGATCCGTACCTCGAACGACCCGCACGCCTCGGTGGGCGCGCGCCTGCAGGTGCCGCTCGGCGCGATCCTGATGGTCGAGGACAAGCAGCCGGTGACGCGCGACCAGGTGGTGTTCACCTGGGATCCGTACTCGAACCCGATCATCGCCGACGTCTCCGGAACCATCCGGTTCGTCGACCTGGTCGAGGACGAGACGGTCTCCGAGGAGCTCGACGAGCTCACGGGCCTGCGTCAGCGCGCCGTCGTCGAGGACCGCGAGAAGAAGCTCCACCCGCACATCGAGATCTGGCAGGACGTGGGCGGGAAGGAGAAGCGCGTGCGCGACTTCGTCATCCCGGTGGGCGCCGTGCTCACCGTCGACGACGGGGACCGGATCGCGGCCGGTACGATCATGGCCAAGATCAGCCGCGAGGCGTACAAGAGCCGCGACATCACGGGCGGTCTGCCGCGCGTGGCGGAGCTGTTCGAGGCGCGCAAGCCGAAGGATCCGGCGACCATCTCGGAGATCGACGGCGTCGTGCGGTTCGGCGACATCAAGCGCGGCAAGCGCGAGATCTACGTGCACCCGGTGGAGGCGAACGGCGCCACCGTCGAGGGCGCGGAGCCGCACCTGTACGAGGTCGCGTCGGGCAAGCACCTCCGCGTGCACGAGGGTGACCGCGTGCGCGCCGGTGACCGCCTGTCCGAGGGGCCGGTGAACCCGCACGACATCCTGCGGATCAAGGGCCCGCGCGCCGTGCAGGAGTACCTCCTGAACGAGGTGCAGGAGGTCTACCGCCTGCAGGGCGTGAAGATCAACGACAAGCACATCGGCGTCATCGTGCGCCAGATGCTCCAGAAGGTCCGCATCGTCGAGAGCGGCCAGACGGAGTTCCTGGAGGCGGAGCACGTCGACAAGGGCACGTTCCGCGACGTGAACGAGCAGGCGAAGACCGAGGGCCTCGAGGCCGCGACGTCGGAGCCGCTGCTGCTCGGCATCACGAAGGCGTCGCTCACGACGCAGTCGTTCGTGTCGGCGGCCTCGTTCCAGGAGACGACGCGCGTGCTGACCGACGCGGCCATCCGCGGCGCGAAGGACGACCTGCTGGGGCTGAAGGAGAACATCATCATCGGCCACCTCATCCCGGCGGGTACGGGGATGTACCGGTACAACGACATCGACGTGGAGAGCGGGTCGCTGCCCGAACTCCCGGCGGAGGTCGGCGCGCCGGCGGACGGGGCGGGGATGCTCGATAGTCTCGGACTCCCGAGCTTCGCGGCCGAGAAGGACTGAAGCCGGGCGGTGTAGAACGAGCGAGGGGGCCGGTGAGACGATGTCTCACCGGCCCCCTCACATTTCACGTGATCGTTCGCATCGCTGACCGGCGTGTCATTTGCAATGTCGACGTCTCGACGGGTCCGTTGGTGCGTGGTTGGATGGTCGGAGTCAGCGTGTGTGGCGCGAATGCCACACAAAGTGGAGCGCGACTGATGCGCCGAGGCAACATTCGGCTCATGGCGCTCCACGCAAGGTCTGCGGGCGTGCTACGCTAACGTGTTGCCGTGCAGAGACTTGGCCGCGATTGCTCGCGCACGCTGCGCTTCCTACTGTTGTGCCTTGCATCACCGACCGGTCGCATCGTATGTTCGTGGCGCGTTGGGGGAGAGACTAAACCGGTAACTCGAGGGGAAAATGCGTAATGTGACTCGGAAGTTGGCCCTGGCCGTGAGCGGCCTGGCCCTGTCGGCGGGCATCGCGGGCGCGCAGCAGGTGACGTACAGCACGAGCGGCGTGTTCACGGGCTGCGCCAATGGCTCCGGAACGAACACGTGCGTCGTCAACGGCCCGGCCGGCTCGGCGACTCTGACGTTCCTTGGTCAGAACTCGACCAGCTACACGGCCCCGGTGACGGGTGCCTCGTTCGGCGACTTCGCGCTCAGCGCGACGGTCGACGGCCCCTACAGCTTCGCTGGCGTCGGCTTCACGCTGACCGTCAACCAGACGGCGCCGTCGAACGGCTCGGACAACCAGGGTGGTTCGTTCGTCGGCTCGTTCAGCTTCGCGAACACGGGCTCCACGGGCGGCCCGGTCGTGCTGAACTTCACCGACTACATGCTGAGCGTCGGCGCGGTGAACTACACGCTCCAGCAGGACTTCGGCGGTGGCATCAACATGAACCTGCCGGGCGTCAACGAGAATCCGGCGAGCCGCTCGCTCCGCGCGAACATCAGCACGGTTCCGGAGCCGTCGACGTACATGCTGCTCGGCTCGGGCCTCGCGGCCCTGGGCATGATCGCCCGTCGCCGCCGCTCGAACGTCTGAGCGATCGCACGGCCAGCAGTACGGTAGGGCAGCGCGGGGCGGCACCTTCGGGTGCCGCCCCGCTTCTGCATTCGGGGGCGTCCCAGCCACGAGAATCCGCCCGACGGTCCGGGTTCCGAGCGGTGAGAAGGTTGACCCCTTCTTCCGGATCGGCTATCATCAACGGTCTGAGGCGCCCCAGCTCTGGGGGCGTCAGAATCCGTTGTCGATCCATCTCAATGCCGACAATCAATCAGCTGGTCCGGCGCGCCCGTCAGGGTGTCGTCGACAAGTCGAAGTCGCCCGCGCTCAAGAACAATCCGTTCAAGCGGGGCGTCTGCACGCGCGTCTACACCACGACGCCGAAGAAGCCGAACTCCGCGCTCCGCAAGGTCGCCAAGGTCCGCCTCACGAACGGGTTCGAGGTCATCGCCTACATTCCCGGCGAGGGCCACAACCTGCAGGAGCACTCGATCGTGCTCGTGCGCGGCGGCCGCGTGAAGGACCTGCCGGGCGTTCGCTACCACATCGTGCGCGGCACCCTCGACGCCTCGGGCGTCAACGGCCGCAACCGCAGCCGTTCGAAGTACGGCACCAAGAAGCCGAAGCCCGGGCAGGCTGCCGCGGCCGGTAAGGGAGGGAAGAAGAAGTGAGCCGCCGCAAGAGCGCCGTGAAGCGTCCCGTCCTCGCGGACGCCCGCTACGACAGCCAGACCGTTTCGAAGTTCATCAACTCCCTGATGTACCAGGGGAAGAAGTCCACCGCCGAGCGCATCTTTTACGGCGCGATGGATCTCGTCGAGGCTCGCACCAGCCAGCCGGGCGTGAACGTCTTCAAGCAGGCGCTCGCGAACCTGAAGCCCGTCGTCGAGGTGAAGAGCCGCCGCGTCGGTGGTGCGACGTACCAGGTCCCCGTCGAGGTGCGTCCGGAGCGCCGCAACGCGCTGGCGATGCGCTGGCTGATCGGCTACTCGCGCGACCGCAACGAGAAGTCGATGCCCGAGAAGCTGGCGGCCGAGGTGATCGCGGCCTCGCGCGGCGAGGGCAACGCCGTCAAGAAGAAGGAAGACACGCACCGCATGGCCGAGGCGAACAAGGCCTTCGCGCACTACCGCTGGTAAGTAGCGCAGATCGCGTCGTCAAAAAGGGGGGCGGGCCCATTCGGGCCCGCCCCCCTTTTCGTGCCGCCCTGACAAAACGGTGATGCAAATCACCAAATTCGTCATTGACGGACCCGACTCATCCATAAGACATTGTCCGCTACCACGAGCCAAGCGGGCCGGACATAGAGCCGAGCCCACTTCCGAGGACGCCTGTGCCAGCAGGCTTCCTCGGGGACACCCCAGAGACGAGGAATCCACCATGAAGGTCACGCAAGTCACGCGCCGGGTGGCGCAGATCGCCGCCGCCGCCGCGTCGCTCGCCGTCGTGCCGGCGATCGCCGGTGCACAGCTCAGCCTCCAGTGGGCGACCACGGGCTGCTTCAAGAGCGTGCTGTCCATCAGCGCGTGCGCGCCGACGTCGAGCTCGACCAGCTTCGAGGGGCTGAGCTTCCAGGGCAGCGCCTTCGGGCCGCAGTTCGTCGCGTCGACGCCGTTCACCACGTCGTTCGGCACGCTCTCGATCGACGAGGACGGCGGCAACTTCCTCGCCGACAACTTCCGCCTGCGCGTCTCCTTCACGCAGCCGGCGGGCGGTCAGTCGACCTTCGTGGCCGACATCGACGTCACGGGTGTCTTCTCGGAGAACGCCGCGACCTTCAACTTCGGCGGCCCGCAGACGATCAGCTGGGCCGGTGGCTCGTTCAGCCTCGCGTTCCAGGATCTCACGATCGACACCTACGGCTTCGGCATCGGCGAGCCGCGCTCGGCCAACATCCAGGGCACGATCTCGAACGTCCAGCTCGTGACGCCCGAGCCGTCGACGTACGCGCTGCTGGGCACCGGCATCGCCGCGCTCGGCCTCGTCGCGCGTCGCCGCCGCACCACCGTCTGAGATCGTCGCTGCAGACAGGCGGGAGAGGTCGGCGGGAAGTGCACCGCCGACCTCTCCCGCGACAGGAGGGGCGCCCGCATCGCGGGCGCCCCTCTTACGGCTTCCGCGTGTCGCAGGCGCCGCCTATGCAGCGGCGATCGAGAGCACGGCGCCGTCCTCGGTCGTGACGGCGCCATAGACGACCGCACCCGGCTCGAGTCGCACGCACGGCGCGGCCACCGTCGTGGGCTGCGCGGGGCTTCCGACCACCACGTCGGCCGAGAGGATCACCGCGCGCTCGGCGATCACCGCGCCGGCGACCCACACACCGCGCTGCGCGTGCACGTCGAGCCGTGCGACCACGGCCCCTCGCACCACCGCGCCCTCAGCGAGCGTGACCGAGCCGTGCGCCTTGATCGCGCCATCCAGCCGAGCGCCGGGCCCGACATGCAGGTCCCCGCGCACGACCAGGTGCTCGGCGACCGTGGAGCGCGCCGGGACGTGCAGTGACCCGTCCACGCGCAGTCGCCCATCGCCAAGACGGACCGCCCCGGGCGGATCGAACCGCGTGAGGGGCTCGGACACGCCGGACGACCCGATGCGATGGGGCGCCTCAGCGGCCGCCGTGTTCAGCGCAGCGATGCGCGGTGCGCGAAGTCGGGCGAAGCGCACTCCTGCTCCCAGGTGGATCGCGGCGTCCGAGGTCCCCCGCCCATGCAGCGTGCTGCCAGACCCGATGCGGAGCACGCCGTCCGCATGGACCCAGCGCAGCACGTCCACCTCGTCGCCCATGCGGCACTCGGCGTCGGACAGCAGCGCGCGCACGATGCTGCGCGCACCGCACGTCAACTCTCCTCGCGCGTACACCTCCATCGCATAGACGCCGTCCGGGGGCAGCACCGCACCCGGATCCGCGAGCACCAGCGCGTCGACGTGGGACGGCGTACGAGGGACCTGATCGGAGCCGGCGCGCACCCATGGCGTGCCGTCGGGAAGCCGCCCGTTCGGCGCCAGCGCTCCGTCAGCATGCCGTTCGCCGAGCTGCTCGCGCAGGTACGCCCGGAATCGATCGGCGAAGAAGGTCAGATCGCCGGCGTCCTGCCCGACCATCGCGAGCGGTGCCGCGTCCGTCGGGCGCAGCAGCTCGCGCAACGCCGGCGCCAGCGGCAGCAGCAGCCAGGCGAGGCAGCCGAGGAGCAGCAGGAGGAACGCGAGACCCTCGCTCATGGCGTGACTCCACGCAGCGGTGACGCCGTGCTGGCGCCGCGACGATCGGGAGTGCCGGACGACGCGCCGGCGTCGTACGCCAGCAGCGAGCCCACCGCCGTCGCGGGGCTGCGGTGTCGCACCGTCTTGTCCCACTGCACTGGCCTGGGGCGGCGCGTCCACGAGCTGCGCGAAAAGGTCGCGCGCAGCGATGCGGCGAAGCTCACCAGGAAGCCGACGAACAGCAGGGGAAGCAGGCGCACTCGGTGGCGCGAGCCGTCCAGGCGCACCGCTGCGGCGACCTCGAAGAACGCGGCGAAGTTGCCGATCGTGTTGAAGGACGAGACCACGAGGAACGCCACGGGCAGGTAGCCGGGGGCATGTCCGGCGTAGAAGAGCAGCAGCGTGCACGCCCAGCCGAGCAGCATCACGACCGGCACGAGATAGACGCCGAGCAGCAGCAGCCCGTCGAGCACCGCCCACCAGGGCAGGCGCGCACGGTTGCGGAGCATCGGACCGGCATGCCGCACGAATGCCTGCGTGTGCCCGATCGCCCAGCGCCGGATCTGGCGCTCTCGCGAGGCCCACGTTTCGGGGACCTCCTCGTAGCACTCCGAGCGATTCTGGTACACGACCTCCCAGCCGGCGAGCACCAGACGCAGCGTCATGTCGGTGTCCTCGGCGAGCGTGTCGGTCCGCCAGCCACCAACGTGTCGCAGTGCGGCCACGCGCACACCGCCGACCGTGCCGCCGTACTGCGGGATGAGGCCGAGGTTCATCCGCGCCTGCTGATCGACCTGATAGCCCGCCGACCGCTCGAGGTCGAGCAGGCGCGGGAGCAGCGAACGACCGACGTTGAGCGGCACCACGCGCCCCATGACCGCGCCCACCTCCGGGTCCACGAACGGCGCCGCGAGCTGCCGCAGCAGGCGCGGCCCCGGGACATAGTCCGCATCGAAGACGATGTGGATCTCGCCACCGAGCGTGCGGCCGACCTCCTCGAGCCCCGCAGCCTTACCGGGCGCGCTTCCGCCGGCGCGGCGGTACGGGCGTACGCGGCCGGGGAAGCGTGCGGCATAGTCCTCGAGGATCGCCCAGGTACCGTCCGTGGATCTGTCGTCGATCGGCACGATGACGAAACGGTCCGACGGATAGTCGGAGGCGAGCAGCGCGTCCAGCGCATGCGCGATGACCCGCTCCTCGTCGTGCGCCGGGACCAGCACCGTCAGCAGCGGCCAGTCGGCCACCGTGATGTCGATGTACGGCTGCCGGTGGCGGCCGAACAGGCGGCTGAGCGTGAAGAGGTAGTGCCGCGCCGTGTAGACGGCGAGGATCGCCAGCGAGAGGAAGAGGCCGATCGTGGCGAGACGCACGATCATGGCCGCACCTCGCGAGCGTTCGACGCGGCATGCCGACGCCGCCACGGGAGCCGAGCGCGTTCCGCACCGGACAGCCAGCTCATCCCCCAGCCGTACAGTGCGACGAACACCGTCACGTCGAGCAGCAGGCCGAACGCGATGAACAGCAGCGGCAGCATCACCAGCGACGCGCGCGCGGCGATGTAGACGTGCAGCAGCAGCTGCAGCGGCAGGAGCACGGCGAGGTGCACGAGTAGCAGCGCGGAGAGCAGCAGCTTCTGCACGAGCGGAACGCCGAAGATGAAGAAGGTGAGACCGAGCAGGAACGGCGCTACGGCAAGCACGACCAGCCCGCAGAGCAGGAAGTCGGTCGCGTACTCCGGGAGCGGATAGGGGAACGGTCGCGCACCGAACGCGAAGAAGGCGACCGACGTGGCGTGCAGGATCGCGAGCGCGCGAAGGAGCAGCGCGGCAGGGTAGAAGCGCCGCGGCAGGACGAAGGACAGCAGCACCGCACCGATCAGCAGCACCGCGTGGATCACCAGCTGTGTGCCGGTAGGCCAGGGCGCCTGCACGGTCAGCCGCGGCAGCGCGATCGTCAGCGGGCCCACCAGGGTGACCACGCTCGTCTCGATCTGTCCTGGCAGCCGCAGCGCCTGGGTTCCCAGCCGGAAGAAGTTCTGCCATAGGCCGAGCAGCTCTGGGAAGACCAGCAGCACGGCGCCGCTGACGATCGCGGGAACGAGCAGCAGCTCGAACACGAGGATCGGGGTCAGGCGGAGCCCGATCATCGCGCGGTGCCGCGGGATCAGACCGCCGCGCACGCCCCGGCGTCGCAGATCCTCGATCAGGCGCGCGCGATGCGCAGCGGTCAGCGGCGCACTCGCAGCGCTGCCCACCGGATCACCAGAAGCGGAGAACGCCGACACGCAGCCCTGCCCTCGTGTAGTACGGGTTTCGGTATGCCTCCGCCTGCAGCGTGGCACCCCAGGCCTCGGAAGCACGATGGCGCAGCGCGGCCGAGGCGAGCGTGCTGCCAAAGTCGCGGGCAGCGGGCGTGGGTCCTGCGAGCAGCTGGTACGCCTCGGTGCCGAGGTCGGCGCGCAGCGTGAGCGCCTGCCGGCCCGCGTTCAGCTGTCGCGTGAGCGCCGGCGCGATGCGGAACGAGCGCACGTCGCCGGGCGCGCTGGAGTTCACGCGACCGACCAGCTCCAGCACGAGAGCCGGCGACGCGTACCACGCGACCGAGCCCACGGCCGCCCGATCCGCGTACAGCGCCTGCGCGTCGACGTAGCTGGCACCGGCGCCGATCACGACGCTCCGGCGCGCGCCGAACGCGCGTCCGACCAGCACGTCGGCGCGGGCCTGCGGGAGCGCGAGGCGTCCGGTACCCGCTCCCCCCGCGGCCAGCACGAACACCGTGCTCGTCACCTGGTGCCGGAGCGAGACCGCGGCGTACTGACCCGCGTCGCGGAACGCGCGCTGCGACAGCAGGTCGACCGTGAGCACGTCGCGCGCGCTGAGGGGCGTCGTGGCGCGCGCATACGCGCCCAGCCAACCGCCGAAGCCGTCGCTGACACCGTGCGCGAACGTGCCCATCTCCAGCGAGCGCTCGCGGGCAGGGGAGGCGCTCTGCGCGAGCAGCGGAGCGGCGTCGGCGACGAGCGTCGCGAGAGCCGCCACGGCGACAGCAGCTGCGCGCATCACGAGTGCGCCGCCGCGAGCATCGGCCGGCGTGCGATGCGGGCCGGTCGGGGCACCGCGACGCGCGACGTGAGCCGACGCCGCAGCGCGGCTGCGATGCGCATCGCCGCACGACCATCGCCGAACGGGTTGCGTCCGCGGCACATCGCCTCGTACTCCGCACGAAATGCGAGCAGCCGGGTCGCCTCGGCGACGATGCGCTCGGTCCCGGTGCCGACGACGATGCCCAGCCCGGCCTCCACCAGCTCCGGTCGCTCGGTGCGGTCGCGGAGGATCAGGACCGGCTTGCCGAAGCTCGGCGCCTCCTCCTGCAGCCCGCCGGAGTCGGAGAGCACGAGGTGGCAGCGTCGCAGCACCTCGACGAGGTCGCCATAGTCGAGCGGAGGGAGGAGGCGTACGCGCGGGATCGACGCGAGTCGCTCGTGCACCACCCGTGCGACGGCGGGATTCGGATGCACCGGCAGCACCACCTCGACGTCCGGGAAGCGCTCGGCGATCGTCGCGACCGCGTCGCACAGCGCGGGGAGGCGTCCCCAGCTCTCGCGGCGATGTACCGTGACGAGCAGCACCCGCCGCGTCGACCACTCCACCTCGGAGAGACCGCGCTCGGTGAACCGCGCCGGGCGGGAGATCGAGCGCAGTGCATCTACGACGGTGTTCCCGGTGACGCGGATGTCCGCGCGACGCACGCCTTCGCGGAGCAGGTTGACCGCGGCGCCTCGCGTGGGGGCGAAGTGCAGGTCCGCGACGCAGCTGATCATGCGGCGGTTCAATTCCTCCGGGAACGGCGACTCGAGCGCGCCGGAGCGCAGCCCCGCCTCGACGTGACCGATCAGCAGCGACGAGCCGTACGCCGAGAGCGCGGCTGCCGCGGCCGAGGTCGTGTCACCCTGCACCAGCACCGCCGAGGGGCGCATCTCCTCGAAGCAGCCGCGCAGCGACGCCGCGATGCGGTCGAACATCGCGCCGACCCCGCCGGGTGCCGTCGGCACGTCGAGCGCGACGTCCGCGCGCACGCCGAAGCTCTGCAGCGCGCGATCGACCATCTCGCGATGCTGCCCGGTCGTGACCACCAGCGGAACGAGCACGCCGTCGGTCGCGTGCAGTGCGGCCACCACGGGAGCGAGCTTGATCGCTTCGGGGCGCGTGCCGACGATCAGGCAGACGCGGCGCGCGGACATGCGGGCGGGGGAGGGAGCTGCGGGGGGGGCAAGCGCGCAGATGCGCGACCTGCGGAACCGGGGGCGCGGGTGCGACACGCAGCCATCGCCGGCGAGGGGCGACGATCGAGCGACCGCCGCGTCACACTGCTCGGGAGACGGCGGCATCACGGCGACGCCGCCCCCGCGCGTGACCTTCAGCGCGCGCCGATCCGGCGCCGCGCGATCGTCGCGAGCCCGATCAGACCGGCGCCGAGGAGCAGCACCGTCTGCGGCTCGGGGACGACGTTCCGCGCGGGCAGCTCGAAGTTCGCGCTCACCGCGGTCACGGGCGCTCCCGTCGGATCGGCGCCGCGGAAGGCCAGCGTCACGTTGTCGACGAAGCCCGTGTAGGCGAGCGGCCAGTTGCTGCCGACGCCGAGGCTCAGCCCCCACACGATGGCGGTCGGCGAGCTCATGCACAGTGCAGAGCCGCCCCAGTCGGCGACGGAGCCCACGAGGAGCGGCTTCGCCGGATCGATGATTCCGGCCGAGCAGTCCGTCGCGGGGTACATGCGCCCGTCGCGCCCGCCGTCGACGGCCGTTCCCGGCACGGCCGCGCCGTAGACGCGCCAGAGCTGGGTCGCCTCGCCAGCGACGAGATCCTCGGACACCCAGCGGTCACGCATCGCCGGCGCCGGCGAGGAATACCACCGCTCCCAGATCAGCTCGCTGAAGATCGGCGCGCCGTCGGTGCCGTCCTCGCGCAGGTGCAGGCGAAGCACCGGCGTCTGCGCGCGCCAGGGCGCGTCGGGCTCGTCGGGGGACTCGGCGCCGGCGCGGCGCCAGTCGAAGCCCAGCGCCGCGACGTCGGCAAGACGGCCCCATCCGTCCGCCATCGGATCGCTCACCCGCGTGAGCCAGAACGCCCAATCGGTGCTGCCGCCGATCACCGACAGCTCGAGCGATGCATTCCCCGATCGCGGGGCAGTCGTGGTGATCGCGGCAGCACCGCCGGCGCGGTGGTCGGCGAACCAGGCCGGATCACCGGGATAGACGGGTGTCTGGGCGGTGACGCTGCCGGCCGTCAGCGAGATCGCCATCAGGACGGACGCGGTGCGCGAGCGCATCGGGGGCATGCTCTCTCCACGCGTCGAAGCGACGCGGTGCGGGGCCCGCCACTCGCCGGAAACCAGACCGACGCGGCGGAGGACGGCGACTCAGCGACCGCAGGGCAGTGCCGGAGTCCGAACGGGGGCGGGACGCTGCCGACTACGACAGCGTGGACGTGCGGTGGGTGTGGCGCGCAAGCCACATGACAGTAGGGGTCGCCGTTCGCCTGGTCCAGGGGCGACGAGGCGTGCATCGCGTCTCTGACGCAAACGTCATCGGAGAGCCCGACCCCCACCTGACCGACTCGCGGTCGGTGACCGATCCGTTGCCCCGAGTTGCCGGCCTCTCACGCGCACGTCGACGCGCGCATCGATCGGTGCTCGCCGTCCGGCCCCCAGCGGTCTCGACCGTACTCGGCGCGTCGTCCACGCACCTCGCGCGAGGGACTCCGCGCCGCTGCGGATGCGTCCCCGACGGCGGCAGCTGCTCGGTCGGGACCGTGCCCGCCCCGCCGTCCGCGCCGTAAGTCTGCCAGTATTAAGCAGTTGGTAGCCCCGCCCCGTTGACACCGGAAGTCGGGCGATTACCTTTTGATGGCTACGGCGGCGATTCGTCGTCGAGCGACAACTTGACGTTGAGGCAACGGGCGTTCGCGCCCCCGCTTTCCCGAGCGGCCTCGGCGCGCCATGGGTCCCCGTTCGCGCAGCAGTGGCGAGCGTACCCGGCGAGGGCGGATGGATACCAGTCCCAGCATGGGGCGTCGGTCCACCCGCGTTTTTGCTGTCTGGCGGGTCGCGCGTGATGACGCGCGGACTGCCCTCCAACAAACCGGATTACGCGACGACGCGGTGCGACGCCTCACGGCGGGCGCGCGCGGCCAGAGCAGACGAGCCCCGATCATGCCACGGACGACCCCGCTCGAGCACTATCGCAACATCGGCATCATGGCGCACATCGATGCCGGGAAGACGACGACGACCGAGCGCATCCTCTACTATACCGGAAAGTCCCACAAGATCGGCGAGGTGCACGACGGCGCCGCGACGATGGACTGGATGGAGCAGGAGCAGGAGCGCGGCATCACGATCACGTCGGCCGCGACGACCTGCTTCTGGCAGCGTCACGGGCAGAGCGACAAGCAGGGCGAGGGTCCGGAGTACCGGATCAACATCATCGACACCCCGGGCCACGTCGACTTCACGGTCGAGGTGGAGCGGTCGCTGCGCGTGCTCGACGGTGCGGTGACGCTGCTCGACTCCGTCGCCGGCGTCGAGCCGCAGACCGAGACGGTGTGGCGCCAGGCGGATCGCTACCGCGTGCCGCGCATGATCTTCTCCAACAAGATGGACCGCACCGGCGCCAACTTCGAGCGCTGCATGGAGATGATCAAGGATCGGCTCAGCCGGAAGGCGTTCGCGCTCCAGCTGCCGGTCGGCTCGGGTGAGCTCTTCACGGGCCACATCGACGTCATCGAGCGCAAGCAGTACATCTTCGACGAGGCGACCCTCGGCAAGACGTTCTCCGTCGTGGAGGTCCCCGAGGAGTTCCGCGACGCCATGGAGCAGGCGCGGCACGACGCGATCGACGCGGCCGTGGAGTACGACGAGGAGCTGATGGAGAAGTACCTCGGCGGCGAGGAGCTGACGATCGACGAGATCCGTCGCGCCATCCGCAAGGCGACCATCGCGATGGAGTTCGTCCCCGTCTTCTGCGGCGCCTCGTTCAAGAACAAGGGCGTGCAGGCGCTGCTCGACGCGGTGATCGACTACCTCCCGGCGCCGATCGACGTGCCCGCGATCCAGGGCCACCTGCCGCACCACGACGAGACGTTCGTCGAGTGCCCGGTCACGGACGACGCGACCTTCGCCGGCCTGGCGTTCAAGATCGCGACCGACCCGTTCGTCGGTAAGCTGACGTTCTTCCGCGTCTACTCGGGCGTGCTGAACTCGGGCTCCTACGTCTACAACTCGACGAAGGACAAGCGCGAGCGCGTCGGCCGCCTGCTGCAGATGCACGCGAACAAGCGCGAGGAGATCACCGAGGTGCGCGCCGGCGACATCGCCGCCGCGATCGGCCTGAAGGACACGCGCACGGGCGACACGCTGTGCAGCGAGGACCAGCCGATCATCCTCGAGGCGATGAAGTTCCCGGCGCCCGTCATCGACGTCGCGATCGAGCCGAAGACGAAGGCCGACCAGGACAAGCTCGCGATCGCGCTCCAGAAGCTCGCCGAGGAGGATCCGACCTTCCGCGTGCACTCGGACCCGGAGACGGGCCAGACGATCATCTCGGGCATGGGCGAGCTGCACCTCGAGATCATCGTCGACCGCATGATGCGCGAGTTCAAGGTCGACGCGAACGTCGGCCGTCCGCAGGTCGCCTACCGCGAGACCATCAAGCGCCGCGTCGAGAAGGTCGAGGGCAAGTTCATCCGCCAGTCGGGCGGCAAGGGCCAGTACGGGCACTGCGTGATCAACATGCAGCCGTCCGACGCCGGCCAGGGCTTCGTCTTCGAGGACAAGATCGTCGGCGGCGTGATCCCGCGTGAGTACATCGGGCCGATCGAGCAGGGCATCAAGGAAGCCCTCGAGAACGGCGTGCTCGCCGGCTACCCGATGGTGGACGTGAAGGTCGAGCTGGTGTTCGGCTCGTACCACGACGTCGACTCGAGCGAGATGGCGTTCAAGATCGCCGGCTCGATGGCCTTCAAGGAGGCCGCAGCCAAGGCGTCGCCCGTCCTGCTCGAGCCGGTGATGAAGGTCGAGGTGGTCTGCCCCGAGGCCTACATGGGCGACGTGCTCGGCGACATCTCGAGCCGCCGCGGCAAGATCGGCGGCATGATGCAGCGCGGCGAGGCGCAGGTCATCGCCGCCAACGTGCCGCTCTCCGAGATGTTCGGCTACTCGACCCGACTGCGCTCGATGTCGCAGGGCCGTGCGGTGTACTCCATGGAGTTCTCGCACTACGAGGAAGTGCCGAAGACGAAGGCGGACGAGATCATCAACAAGGTCAAGGCGTGAGTTCGCGCCCCGCCCGCGTGCCGAGTGCACGCGGGCGGGGCACACCACGACGTTCATTACAGCACGAGAGACGCGACCATGGGCAAGGCAAAGTTCGAGCGGAACAAGCCGCACGTGAACGTGGGCACGATCGGCCACGTCGACCACGGCAAGACGACGCTGACGGCGGCGATCACGACGATCCAGGCCAACAAGGGTCTGGCGCAGAAGATCGCGTTCGACCAGATCGACAAGGCGCCGGAAGAGCGCGAGCGCGGCATCACGATCTCGACGGCGCACGTCGAGTACGAGAGCGCGGCGCGCCACTACGCGCACGTCGACTGCCCGGGTCACGCCGACTACGTGAAGAACATGATCACCGGCGCGGCGCAGATGGACGGCGCGATCCTGGTGGTCTCGGCCGCCGACGGCCCGATGCCGCAGACGCGCGAGCACATCCTGCTCGCCCGGCAGGTGAACGTGCCGTACGTCGTCGTGTTCATGAACAAGGTGGACATGGTCGACGACCCCGAGCTCCTCGACCTGGTCGAGCTCGAGGTGCGTGAGCTGCTCTCGCAGTACAACTACCCGGGCGACGACACGCCGATCATCCGTGGCTCCGCGCTGCGCGCGCTCGAGAGCGGCGATCCGAACTCGGAGTACGGGCTGAAGATCGGCGAGCTCATGGACTCGCTCGACAGCTACATCCCGCAGCCGCAGCGTGACATCGACAAGCCGTTCCTGATGCCGGTCGAGGACGTGTTCTCGATCACCGGGCGCGGCACGGTGGCCACGGGGCGCATCGAGCGCGGCGTCGTCAAGGTGCAGGAAGAGGTGCAGCTCGTCGGGTTCAACGCGGAGAAGAAGACCGTGGTGACCGGCGTCGAGATGTTCCGCAAGCTGCTCGACCAGGGCGAGGCCGGCGACAACGTCGGGCTGCTGCTCCGCGGCGTCGCCAAGGAGGAGATCGAGCGCGGGATGGTGCTCGCCAAGCCCGGCTCGATCAAGCCGCACACGAAGTTCACGGCCGAGGTCTACGTCCTCACGAAGGAGGAGGGCGGGCGCCACACGCCGTTCTTCAAGGGCTACCGGCCGCAGTTCTACTTCCGCACGACCGACGTGACGGGCACGATCGAGCTGCCCGAGGGGATGGAGATGGTCATGCCGGGCGACAACGTCCAGATGACGATCGAGCTCATCATCCCGGTGGCCATGGACGAGGGGCTGCGCTTCGCGATCCGCGAGGGCGGCCGCACCGTCGGCGCCGGCGTCGTCGCCAAGATCATCCAGTAATCGGCGTCGAGCGGCGAGCGTCGAGCGTCGAGAGTGACTCTCGCGGATCGGCACGCTGCTCTGTCGGGAACTCCCTCTCGACGCTCGACGTCCGACGCTCCCATTTCTCTCAGAGACTGACATGGCTGGCCGCATTCGCATCCGCCTCAAGGCGTTCGACCACGCGGTGATCGACCAGGCGTCGGCGGACATCGTCCGCACCGCCGAGAAGACCGGCGCGCAGGTGTCGGGTCCGATCCCGCTTCCGACGAAGACCCAGCGCTGGACCGTCCTCCGCTCCCCGCACGTCGACAAGAAGTCGCGCGAGCAGTTCGAGCTGAAGACGCACAAGCGCGTGATCGACATCCTCGACAGCCGCGCCCAGACGGTCGACGCGCTGACGAAGCTCGATCTGCCGGCCGGCGTCGACGTCGAGATCAAGGTCGAGTAGTCGACCGGATGGGCCCTTTCGGGGGCCGCTCCCACGGGAGCAACCCAGGAGCGCGGGGCCGCGGCGACGCGGCGGGCGCCCACGGGTGCGGGACATCGGGGCCGCTGACAGAGCGGGAGACGATCACGCCACGGCGTGGTCCGGTCATGCCCCGGCGTACGCGCCCACAGTCCAACGGCCAGAAACGCACGGTGCGCACAGGGGCCACCGGCGGGCCGCGACTACACCGAGGTTCGCTTCATGATCGGCATCATCGGGAAGAAGCTGGGCATGACCCAGATCTTCAACGAGCAGGGGCAGCAGATCCCCGTGACGGTGATCGAGGCCGAGCCGAATCCCGTCACGAAGGTGGTCGACAAGACCGCCGCGGGATTCGCCGCCGTCGAGCTGGGTTACGGGAAGCAGCGCACCGCGCGCGAGAGCGCGAAGGGCGAGCGCACGCCGAAGGGCGCGCGCGCGACGAAGGCCGCGCTGGGCCACGCCGCGAAGGCCGGGCTGGACGCCGCGCCGCGCGTGCTCCGCAGCTTCCGCCTGGACGACGCGCCGGGCAACGCTGAGATCCCCACGTACGCCGTCGGCCAGACGATCGGCGTCGACATCTTCGCCGCCGGCGAGCGCGTGAAGGTGACGGGCACGACGAAGGGCCGCGGCTTCCAGGGCGTGGTGAAGCGCTGGGGCTTCGGCGGCGGCGCGAACACGCACGGCAACACGAAGCACCGCAAGCCGGGCTCCATCGGGCCGGGCACCGATCCCTCGCGCGTGATCAAGGGCAAGAAGATGCCCGGTCACTACGGCGCCGAGCGGCACACGCAGGCCGGTCTCCGCGTCGAGAAGATCGACGCCGAGCGCAACCTGATCTACATCCGCGGTAGCGTGGCCGGCCCGACCAACGGGATCGTCCTCGTCCGCAAGCAGGGCTGATCCCATGGCCGAGACGACGAATTTCATGCAGGCGGCCGCGTTCGGGGCCGACGGCTCGGCGCGCGCGCGCGTGACGCTTCCGGGCAGCGTGTTCGACGGCACGGTGAACGTGCCGGTGATGCACCAGGCCGTGAAGGCATTCCTGGCCAACCAGCGCCAGGGCACGCACGCGACGAAGGGTCGGTCCTTCGTGACGGGCGGCAACCAGAAGCCGTGGCGCCAGAAGGGCACCGGCCGCGCGCGCCAGGGCTCGACCCGCGCGCCGCACTGGCCGGGCGGTGGCACCTACGGCGGCCCGCAGCCGAACCGCGACTACAGTGAGCGGCTCACGCGGAAGGTGAAGGCCCTCGCGCGCAAGAGCGCGCTGAATGCCCGCGCCCGCGAGGAAGCGCTCCTGGTCATGGACGCGATCAGCATGGACGCGCCGAAGACGGCGACGCTGCTCGCGCTGCTGGGCAAGCTCGGCGTCGCCGAGCGCAAGGTGCTGATCCTGACGGACGGGACGAAGGAGGCGGTGTTCCTGAGCGCCCGCAACCTGCCGTCGGTCCACGTGATGCCGTACACGGACGCGTCGACGTACCACATCCTGTGGTCGGACGTGGTCCTCGTCGAGTCGGGCGCGCTGCAGGGCGCGACGGCCGACGCCAGCGAGGGGGACGCCTAAGATGCCGACGCTGCACCGCGTCATCGTGCGTCCGGTCATCACCGAGCAGACGTCGCTCGCCTATCAGGAGAAGGGCGAGTACGTGTTCGAGGTGCACCCGGACGCGAACAAGCAGGAGATCAAGCAGGCCATCGAGCGCCTCTTCGGCGTGAAGGTCGGCCAGATCTGGACGATGAACGTCCGCGGCAAGACGCGCCGGGTTGGCACGTCGATCGGCCGCCGACCGCACTGGAAGAAGGCGATCGTGACCCTCAAGGAGGGCTCGATCGACACCTTCGGGTTCGAGGGCTAAGCCGCCATGGGCATCCGTCAATTCAAGCCCGTCACCAAGGGCACGCGCTTCCGCACCGTCTCCGACTTCTCGGAGATCACGCGGACGACGCCGGAGAAGTCGCTCACCGAGCCGCTCAAGCGCTCGGGCGGCCGCGACAACCACGGCCACATCTCGATGCGCCGCATCGGCGGCGGCGAGAAGCGGAAGTACCGCATCATCGACTTCAAGCGGAACAAGCACGCCGTCGCCGGCGTGGTCCGCCACATCGAGTACGATCCGAACCGCTCGTCGCGCATCGCGCTCGTCGAGTACGCGGACGGCGAGAAGCGGTACATCCTGCACCCGAAGGGGCTCGCGGTGGGTGACACCGTGATGGCCGGCCCGGGCTCGGACGTCCGCATCGGCAACGCGCTGCCGCTGGGCGAGATCCCGCTCGGCACCGCGGTGCACAACGTGGAGCTGAAGCCGGGCAAGGGCGGCCAGATGGCGCGCTCGGCCGGCACGTCGCTCCAGGTGGTCGCGAAGGAGGGCGAGTACGTCACGCTCCGCCTGCCGTCGACCGAGATGCGCATGATCCACCGCCGCTGCCTGGCGACGATCGGCGAGGTCGGCAACGCCGAGCACGAGCTGATCTCGTGGGGCAAGGCCGGCAAGACGCGCTGGATGGGCAAGCGCCCGAAGGTGCGCGGCGAGGTGATGAACCCGGTCGACCACCCGCACGGTGGCCGGACGCGCGGCGGACGCAACGTCGTCAGCCCGTGGGGCAAGAAGGAGGGCGTCAAGACGCGCAACACGAAGAAGGCGTCGCAGCGTCTGATCGTCCGCGGCCGCAAGCGCGGTCGCGCCACGACGTAACCGCCTGGACGAGGACACACACCCATGGCTCGTAGCATCAAGAAGGGGCCGTTCGTCCAGGACGCCCTGCTGGACCGGGTCACCGCGATGAACGGCCGCAACGAGAAGAAGGTCGTGAAGACCTGGTCTCGCGCGTCCACGATCCTGCCCGAGTTCGTCGGGCACACGTTCGCGGTGCACAACGGCAACAAGTTCGTCCCGGTCTACGTGACCGAGAACATGGTCGGCCACAAGCTCGGCGAGTTCTCGCCGACGCGTCTGTTCCGCGGCCACGTGGCCGCGAAGTCGGACAAGAAGGCCGGCGGCGTGGGCAAGAAGTGAGAGCCGACAACATGCCTATCAATCTTCCCGCGCACCGGCTGCCGACGCACCGGAAGCCCGGCCTGGCCCGCGCGATGAGCGCGGAGCGTGCGCTCGGGCTCCCGAACGCGGCTCGCGCCTTCCAGCGCACGACCCGCCAGTCGCCCTACAAGGTGCGCCTGGTCATCGACCAGATCCGCGGCCTGAGCGTCAACGAGGCGCTCGCGCTGCTCAAGTTCAGCAAGAAGCACGCGGCCGACGAGATCGAGAAGGTGCTCTCGAGCGCCGTGGCGAACGCGGAGGACGCGGCGCGTCGCAACAACGCGCACGTCGACGTCGACCGCCTGTACGTCGCGCACGCGATCGTGAACGAGGGCCCGAAGCTCAAGCGCTTCACCCCCGCCGCGATGGGCCGCGCGACCCCCGTCCACAAGCGCACGAGCCACATCGAGATCGTCGTGGCCGAGAAGGAAGGGCGATAATGGGACAGAAAACCAATCCGATCGGCTTCCGCCTCGGCATCTCGAAGGCGCACCGCTCCAACTGGTACGCCGGCGGCAAGGACATGCCCGCCCTCCTGAAGGAGGACGCGCTGCTCCGCAAGTACCTCAAGCAGCGCATGGGGCACGCGGCGATCGCGGACATCACGATCGAGCGCAAGCCGGGCAAGGTCGTCGTGACGATCCACACGGGTCGCCCCGGCGTCGTGATCGGCAAGAAGGGCGCTGAGGTGGACAAGCTCCGCGACGAGCTGGCGCAGCTGACCGGCAAGGAGGTCGGCGTCAACGTCGAGGAGATCAAGCGCCCCGAAATCGAGTCGCAGCTGGTCGCCGACTCGATCGCCCAGCAGCTGGCCGGCCGCGTGTCGTTCCGCCGCGCCATGAAGCGTGCGGTGCAGAGCGCGATGCGCTCGGGCGCGCAGGGCATCAAGGTGAAGGCGGGTGGCCGTCTGGGCGGCGCGGAGATCGCGCGCGTCGAGGGCTACCACGAGGGGCGCGTGCCTCTCCACACGCTGCGCGCGGACATCGACTACGCGACGAGCACCGCGAAGACGACCTACGGCACCATCGGTGTGAAGGTCTGGATCTTCAAGGGCGAAGTGGTCGAGAGCCGTCGCACCAACACGTACTCGACCGGCGCCTGAGGAACTGATCCATGCTGAGTCCGAAGCGCGTCAAGTTCCGCAAGATGTTCAAGGGCCGGATGACCGGCCTGGCCCACCGCGGCTCCGAGGTGTCGTTCGGCCACTTCGGCCTGCAGGCGATGGAGCCGGGCTGGGTGTCGAACCGCCAGATCGAGGCCTGCCGCGTGGCGATCAGCCGCAGCATCAAGCGCGGCGGCAAGATCTGGATCCGCATCTTCCCCGACAAGCCGATCACGAAGAAGCCGGCCGAGACGCGAATGGGGAAGGGCAAGGGCTCGCCCGAGCAGTGGGTGGCGGTGGTGAAGCCCGGTCGCATGATGTTCGAGCTCGAAGGCGTGTCCCGCGACGTCGCCGAGAAGGCGATGGCGCTGGCGGCGGCCAAGCTGAGCGTGAAGAGCAAGTTCGTGGTCCGTGAGGAGGCGCACACCGATGAAGGCTGACGACGTCCGGAGCCTGAGCGACGCCGATGTCAAGACGCGCATCGCCGAGCTCCAGGAAGAGCAGTTCCGCCTGCGCTTTCGCAGCGCGACGGAGACGCTCGAGCAGCCCCTCCGGCTGCGTACGATCCGCCGCGACATCGCGCGACTGCTGACGGTCCTGCGCGAGCGCGAGCTCGAGGCGCAGGGTCCGAAGGCGACGCCGACGGCGCGCCGGCGCGCGAACCGCCGCACCACGGTGGCGGGGAAGACGGCGACCGCGAAGTCGCCCGCGAAGGCGACGACCCGCAAGGCGGCGCCGAAGGCGGCGTCCCGCCGCGCGGCCCAGTAAGCCGGAGCCCGAGACACCATGGCTGACACGATGAACAACCAGACGGCCGCCAAGGGCGCCGGCGAGCAGGCGGCGAAGCGCGGTGCGCGGAAGGTGCGCACCGGGCTGGTCGTCAGCGACAAGATGCAGAAGACGGTGGTCGTCCAGATCGACCGCCGCGTCCCGCACCCCGTGTACGGGAAGATGGTCACGCGTTCCACGCGCCTGAAGGCTCACGACGAGGAGAACTCGGCGAAGCAGGGCGACACGGTTCGCATCATGGAGACCCGCCCGCTCTCGAAGGACAAGCGGTGGCGCGTGGTCGAGATTCTCGAGCGCGCGAGGTAACGGGCCATGATCCAGCAGGAATCGATGGTCAAGGTCGCGGACAACTCGGGCGCCAAGCGCGCCCTCGTGATCCGCGTGCTCGGCGGCACGCGCCGGCGCTACGCCGGCCTGGGCGACACGGTCGTCGTCGCGGTGAAGGACGCGCTGCCGAACGGCACGGTGAAGAAGAGCGACGTCGCGAAGGCGGTGGTCGTGCGCACCGTGAAGGAGACCCGCCGCAAGGACGGGAGCTACATCCGCTTCGACGAGAACGCGGTCGTCATCATCAACGACAACGGGGAGCCCCGCGCGACCCGTATCTTCGGCCCCGTGGCGCGCGAGCTTCGTGAGAAGAAGTACATGAAGATCGTGTCGCTGGCGCCCGAGGTGCTCTAAGCCATGCGCATCCTCAAGTACCGCAAGACCGACGGCCGCCGTCTCGGCGCCGGGCGCCACGCGCGCAAGGCCGAGCGGCAGAGCCTCCACGTCCGCCGCGGCGACACCGTTCAGGTGATGCGCGGGGACGACAAGGGCGCCACGGGGAAGGTCCTCAAGGTCTTCACCAAGACCGGCCGCGTGCTGGTCGAGGGCGTCAACATCGTGAAGAAGCACCGCCGGGCGCGCCGTCCGGAGGAGCAGAGCGGGATCATCGAGATGCCGGCGCCGATCGCCGCGTCGAACGTGATGCTGCTCGACCCCAAGTCCGGGGCCCCGACGCGCACGCGCACGCGGGTGGACGCGGACGGCACCAAGGAGCGCGTCAGCGTGAAGAGCGGCGAGTCGATCGCCGTCACGCGCTGACCGGGAGCTGACCGATCATGGCCAAGGACAACAGCAAGGGCGGGAAGGGCGGCAAGGGCGCGCCCGCCAAGGGTGGCAAGGGCGGCAAGGGCGCGCCCGGCAAGGGCGGCGCGGCCAAGGGCGGTCCGGCCGCCAAGGGCGGCGGCAAGGCCGCCAAGGCCTCGGGCCCGAAGGGCGAGCGCCAGTCGCTGGCGCCGAAGAGCCACGCGGGGGCCGGGCTGCCGGTGCCGGCGCCGCGGCTCAAGCTCTACTACGAGCAGACGGTGCGTGGGCGCCTGGCCGAGCAGTTCGGCCTGACGAACCCGCACCAGATCCCCGGCCTCGAGAAGATCGTGATCAACTGCGGCGTGGGAGCGGCGATCAAGACGCCCCGCGCGCTGGACACGGTCGTCGAGGAGCTGGCGCTCATCACCGGCCAGCGTCCGGTGCGCCGCAAGGCGAAGAAGTCGATCGCCAACTTCGGCCTCCGCGAGGGGCAGGAGATCGGCGCGATGGTGACGCTGCGCGGAGCCCGCATGTGGGAGTTCCTGGACCGCCTGATCTCGGTGTCGCTGCCGCGCGTGCGCGACTTCCGCGGGCTGGGCACGCGCTCGTTCGACGGGCGCGGGAACTACTCGATGGGCGTCAAGGAGCAGATGATCTTCCCGGAGATCAACTACGACATGGTCGAGCAGGTCCATGGGATGGACGTCACGTTCGTGACGACCACCAACAAGGACGACCAGGCGTTCGCGCTCCTGCGCGAGCTCGGAATGCCGTTCCGCGGCGACATCAAGCCGCTCGTCCCGCGTCCCGACCAGATGGCGGGACAGCTGACGGAAGCCGGGGCAGCTGCTTAAGTTACTAGGCTGCCCGCGGATGGCGGACGGGACTCCGGTCCCGTTCGCCGCTTCCGGGCGTCGATCCACGCACCGCGTTACAGCGCATCACCGAGCCCGACATGGCCAAGACGAGCAAGGTCGTCAAGAACGAGGAGCGCAAGGTCCTCGTCGCGCGGCACGCCGAGAAGCGCGCGGCGCTGAAGGCGACCATCATCAGCACGACGGCAACGCCGGAAGAGAAGGAAGCGGCTGGCAAGGCGCTCCGGAAGCTTCCGCGGAACTCGTCGAAGATCCGCATCCGCAACCGCTGCGCGATGACGGGGCGCCCCCGGGCGTTCCTCCGCCAGTTCGGTCTCTCGCGCATCACGTTCCGCGAGATGGCACTCCAGGGGCTGATCCCCGGCGTGACCAAGGCCAGCTGGTAACACGTCGCCGGACCGGCGGCCGCCGCGCGCGGCGGCCGGTCGCGCGACGCTCTGCGGGACCGGCGGCTCCCGGGCATACGCCCAGCGGCGCCGTACCGCCCGCCCCTCTCCACTTCCTACCGGTCCCGCCGAGCGGGATACCCTAGGAGCACCAGCTTTCTATGAGCATGACTGATCCGATCGCCGACATGCTCACGCGAATCCGGAATGCTTGCGGCAGCAAGCACCGGCGCGTGGACATGCCGGCGTCGAAGATGAAGGTCGAGATCGCGCGCCTCCTGAAGGAGAACAACTTCGTTCAGGACTACCGCCTCGTGGAGTCCGAGGAGGGTCGCCCGATCCTCCGCGTGATCCTCAAGTACGCGGCGGGCGGCAACTCCGTCATCCGCGAGCTGCATCGCGTCTCGACGCCCGGGCTGCGCAAGTACGTCGGCGTGACCGAGATCCCGCGCGTGCGCAACGGGCTCGGCATCGCCATCCTCAGCACCTCGCAGGGGATCCTCAGCGACCGCCAGGCCCGCCAGAAGCGCGCCGGTGGCGAGCTCCTCGCCCTCGTCTGGTAAGGAGAGCCGCTACCATGTCGCGAATCGGCAAGCTGCCGGTGACCGTCCCCGCCGGGGTGACCGTCACGCAGAACGGCAACACGATGACGGTGAAGGGCCCGCGTGGGGAGCTGACGCGCTCGCTGCCCGCGGACATCACGGTCACGCTCGAGAATGGCACGCTCACGGTCACGCGACCGTCGGACGAGCCGCAGCACAAGGCGCTGCACGGCCTGACCCGCACGCTCGTGGCCAACATGGTCGAGGGCGTGACGAAGGGGTTCCAGAAGACGCTGGAGATCGTCGGCGTCGGCTACAAGGCGGAGAACCGCCCGTTCGGGCTGCAGATGGCCCTCGGGTTCTCGCATCCGGTCGAGGTGCGGGCCCGCGGTGGCGTGAAGCTGACCGCCACGAACCCGACGACGGTCGTCGTCGACGGTGCCGACAAGGAGATCGTGGGTCAGATCGCCGCCGAGATCCGCTCGCTGCGGCCGCCCGAGCCGTACAAGGGCAAGGGCGTCAAGTACCAGGGTGAGACCGTCCGCCGCAAGGCGGGCAAGGCGGGAGGTAAGTAATGCCCAAGACTGCGATTCCGAAGACGCGCTCGGAGAAGCGCGTCCGGCGCCATCTGCGCGTCCGGAAGGCGCTGGCCGGGACCGCCGAGCGTCCGCGCCTGGTCGTGTTCCGCTCGCTCAAGCACATCACCGCGCAGCTCGTGGACGACGCGCAGGGGCGTACCCTGTTCACCGTCACGGACATGAAGCTGGACGGCAAGAAGTCGGAGAAGTCCGCGCAGGTCGGCAAGCTGGTCGCCGAGCGAGCGAAGGAGGCCGGGATCACGCGCGTCGTGTTCGACCGCGCCGGGTACCAGTACCATGGCCGCGTGAAGGCGGTTGCCGACGGCGCCCGTGAGGGCGGTCTGGAGTTCTGACATGGCCGATAACACGAATTCGAACGAGCCCCGCACGCAGAGCTTCGGCGGGAACACCGGGGGCGGCCAGAGCCGCGGCCCGGGTGGCGGCGGTGGCTTCGGCGGCGGCCAGAGCCGCGGCCCCGGTGGCGGCGGCGGCTTCGGCGGCGGTCGCGGTCCGGGTGGTCCCGGCCGTGGTGGCCCCGGCGGCGGCCGTGGTCCGGGTGGTCCGGGCCGTGGCGGTCCGGGTGGCGGTCGCGGTCCCGGTGGCCCGGGGCGTGGCGGTCCGGGCGGCGGTGGTCCGCGTGGCCCCGGTGGTGGCCCGGGCGGCGAGCGTCGCGGTCGCGACGGCGGCCGTGGCGGCGACCAGCGTCAGGAGCGCGAGGGCAGCGATCTGACCGAGAACGTGATCGCGATCAATCGCGTCGCGAAGGTGGTGAAGGGTGGCCGCCGCTTCTCGTTCAACGCGCTCGTCGCGGTCGGCGACGGGCAGGGCCGCGTCGGCTTCGCCACGGGCAAGGCGAACGAGGTCTCGGAGGCGGTCCGCAAGGCCGTCGACGCGGCGCGTCGCAAGATGGTGCTGATCCCGCTCACGGGCGGCACGATCCCGCACGAGATCGTCGGCGAGCACGGGGCCGGCAAGGTCCTCATGAAGCCCGCGGCTCCGGGTGCCGGCGTGATCGCCGGCGGCGCGGTGCGCGCGATCATGGAGTGCGCCGGCATCTCCGACATTCTCACGAAGAGCCTTGGCTCGACGAACCCGCACAACATGGTGCTGGCGGCGCTCGACGGGCTCACGCAGTTGACCACGGTCGACCAGATCGCGCGCGAGCGCGGGGTCGAGCCGGAGCAGATCGGCTACCGCGCGCGCGTGCTGGCGCGGAAGGTCGAGAAGGCGCCGGCGTCCGCGGTGGAGGTCGTCTAATGCCGCGCACGTTCGTCTGGCACCCGTCGAAGGGGCCGAAGACCACGCCCAAGCCGCTCCCGCCGACGCTGGGGCAGCTCAAGATCACGCAGGTGCGCAGCGGCATCGGCCATCCGCACTGGATGCGCCGGACGCTGGCCGCCATCGGCCTGAAGGGGCACCAGCAGTCGGTCATCCAGGCCGACACGCCCTCGCTCCGTGGGCAGATCAAGCAGGTGCGGCACCTCGTCGAGGTGACGCCGGTGGAGGGTTCGACCAATGGCTGACCAGAACACGGCCGAGCGCTCCGAGCGCATCGGCCTCCACAACCTGGCGCCGGCGCCGGGCTCGCACCGGGCGCGCAAGCGCCTCGGGCGCGGCCCCGGCTCGGGCACGGGCAAGACGTCCGGCAAGGGCCACAAGGGCTCCAAGGCGCGCGCGGGCCATCACGGCCCGGGCGGCAACAAGCCGCACTTCGAGGGCGGCCAGATGCCCCTCACGCGCCGTCTGCCGAAGCGCGGCTTCAACAACGCGCAGTTCCGCGTCGAGTACCAGGAGGTCCGTCTGGGCGACCTGGAGCTGCTCGGCGCGAACGCCGAGGTGTCGCTCGAGACGCTCGTCGACGCAGGGCTCATCAAGGCTCGCAAGGGCCCGGCCAAGATCCTCAGCAACGGGGACATCTCGGTGGCGGTGACCGTGCGCGGCGTGAAGGTCAGCGAGGGCGCGAAGGCGAAGATCGAGGCGGCCGGCGGCCGCGTCGAGGCGTAACCCGCACGTCCCGAGGCCCGTTCATCGATGGCTGAGTCGAACACCGCGGCAGCACTGCAGAACGTCTACAAGACCCCGGAGCTCTGGCAGAAGATCGTCTTCACGTTCGTCTGCCTGCTGATCTATCGGGCGGGCGCGCACGTGACGGCGCCGGGGATCGACGTGCAGGCGCTGACCGACTACTTCCAGAGCCAGCGAGGGGGCGGTGGCCTCCTCGGGCTCTACGACCTGTTCGTGGGCGGCGGGCTGTCGCGGGCGACGGTTTTCGCCCTCGGCATCATGCCGTACATCTCGGCCAGCATCTTCGTCCAGATCGCCGGGGCGGTCGTCCCGACGGTCGACAAGATGCAGAAGGACGAGGAAGGGCGGAAAAAGCTGAACCAGTGGACGCGCCTCCTCACGGTGGTGCTGGCCGCGGTGCAGGCGTACGGCTTCGCGCTGTTCACGCAGTCGCTGCCGAACGCGGTCGCCAATCCGGGCATGGGCTTCATCCTCTCGATGATGCTCGTGCTCACGACCGGCGCCGTGTTCGTGATGTGGCTGGGCGAGCAGATCACGGAGCGCGGCCTCGGCAACGGCGCCTCGCTGCTGATCTTCTTCTCGATCGTCGAGCGCTTCTGGCCCGGCATCATGCAGACGTTCAGCTTCGTGAGCACCGGCGCGGTGGCGCCGCTGGCGCTGCTGGTGCTGGGGCTCGTGATGGTCGGCGTCGTCGCCGGCGTGGTGGCCATCACGGTGGCCGCCCGTCGCGTGATGGTGCAGATCCCGCAGCGCACGATGGCCCGCGGCCGCATGCGCGAGGCGACGAAGAACTTCATCCCGCTCCGCATCAACACCGCGGGCGTGATGCCGATCATCTTCGCCCAGTCGGTCATCGTGGTGCCGGGCGCGATCGCGCAGTTCAGCGGCTCGGCGCGCGCGCGAGAGATCGCGGCGTACTTCGATCCGGGCACCTGGCTCTACTTCCTGCTGTCGGCGATCCTGATCATCGTCTTCACGTACTTCTACACGTCGATCATCTTCAATCCGGTCGACCTGGCGGAGAACCTGAAGAAGCAGGGCGGATTCGTCCCGGGCGTGAAGCCGGGCGCGAAGACGGCCGAGTACATCGAGCAGGTCGTCGAGCGCATCACCTTCCCGGGCGCGCTCTTCCTGACGGCGATCGCGCTGCTCCCGATCGCGATCGCGAAGATCGTCAACGTCCCCTTCCAGTTCGGCGGCACGTCGCTGCTGATCGTGGTCGGCGTGGCGCTCGACACGATGGCGCAGGTGCAGCAGCACCTGCTGCTCCGGAAGTACGACGGGTTCATGAAGAAGGGACGCGTGCGCTTCCGCGGCCGTCAGGCCACGAGCGGCGGGTTCTGAGGCATCACCCCGGAGGGGCGCGCTCCTGCAGCGCGCCCGCTCCGGGAAACCCCGGTTGCGGCGGCCGCCACGAGGCACGAGTGTTCCCACGCTCGTGCCTCGTGGACCGTTTCGGGCCACGCGATCCAGACATCACGCTCCACCCACTCATGGTCATCGTCCTGTTCGGCAAGCCCGGTGCGGGCAAGGGCACGCAGGCGCCCCGTCTCGCCGAGGCGCTCGGCGTCCCGATCCTCGCCACCGGCGACGTGCTGCGCGCGGCCCTGCGCGAGGGCACGCGGCTCGGTCTCGCGGCGAAGTCCTACATGGACCGCGGCGACCTGGTGCCCGACGACGTGATCCTCGGGATCGTCAAGGAGGCGCTGGCGTCGGAGCGGTTCGCGCGGGGCGCGGTGCTCGACGGCGTGGTGCGCACGGTGCCGCAGGCGGAGGGGCTGGAGCGCGTGCTGGACGAGCTGGGACGCTCGCTGAGCTCCGTGCTCGTGTTCGACATCGACGACGACGAGATCGTGCAGCGCATCAGCAGCCGACTGGTGTGCGACGCGTGCCAGACGCCGGTGACCGGCGGCGAGATCGGCGCGCCGTGCCCGAAGCCCGGCCCGAGCGACGGCGGGCACCTGACGCGCCGCAAGGACGACGAGCCGGAGGCGGTGCGGACGCGCCTGGACGTGTACCGCGCGCAGACGCTGCCGGTGCTCGACTGGTACCGCACGCACGGCACGACCGTCCGCACGATCGACGCGGTGGGCGCGGTGGAGGAGGTCACGAACCGCGCGCTCTCCGCCATCGGCATCTCCGCGGACCCGGAGCGCGCGGCTTGACCGCGTCGCCCAGTCCCCGCCTCACCGCCGCACGCCAGACCACGCCGTGATCCAACTCAAGTCGCTCCGTGAGATCGACGCCATGTCGCAGGGCGGGCGCATCCTCGGGCGCACGCTCGCCACGCTGCGCGCGGCCGTGCGGCCGGGCGTGACCACCCTGGAGCTCGACCAGATCGCGGAGGAGTTCATCCTCTCGCACGAGGGCGCCACACCGGCGTTCAAGGGGCTCTACGGATTCCCGGGCAGCGTGTGCATCTCGGTGAACCACGAGATCGTGCACGGCATCCCGTCCAAGAAGCGCACGCTGGTCGAGGGCGACATCGTGTCGCTCGACGTGGGCGTGAAGTACGACGGCTTCTTCACCGATGCCGCGGAGACGGTCGCCGTCGGCGCGATCTCGGCGGAGGACCAGCGGCTGCTGGACGTCACGCGCGCGTCGCTCGACGCCGGCATCGCGGCAGCCGTCGCGGGGAACCACGTGGGCGACATCGGCCACGCGGTGCAGACGGTCGTCGAACGCGCGGGGTTCAGCGTCGTGCGCGAGCTGGTCGGGCACGGCGTGGGGCACGGGCCGCACGAGGATCCGCAGGTGCCCAACCACGGGAAGCCGAAGCGCGGGACCAAGCTGATGCCGGGGCTGACGATCGCGATCGAGCCGATGGTGAACGCGGGGCTGCCGGGCACGCGCACGCTGCAGGACCGGTGGACCGTCGTGACGGTGGACGGCAAGCGCTCGGCGCACTTCGAGCACACGGTCGCGGTGACCGAGAACGGGCCCCGGGTGCTGACGCTTCCCGAGTAGGGAACGACCCGTCCCGCATTCACACGACGAGGGAGCTCCGCCGATGGCGGAGCTCCCTCGTGTCGTTCACATCGGGTCGGGACCGCGGACGGACGGGACGAACGACCGACGGCGCACACGAGCCGCGGGCACGGAGGCCTGCCGCCGCCGTACGCTTCCTCCGGTCAGCTCAGCCGCGTCGTCAGATCGGCGTACGATGGTCGCTCCGCTCGTCAGAGCGCGCGCTCGACGGCGGCCTGCGCGACCGCGGACGCGTTCGACGCGCGCTCGACGAGGGCACGGGCCTCCGCGGCCAGCGGCTCGCCCGCCGAGCGATCCTCGAGCGCGGCGACGTTGATGCGCACGTTGTACCCGGCGCCCTTGCACGCCGCCTCGGCGAGCAGCGCGGCGACGCCCGCGTCGGAGACGGCGTTGCTGTTGCCGCGCTGCGCGACGTCCGCGGCGAGCTCCGCGACCTCCGCGGCGGCGCGCGCGGTCTCGAGCGGCACCGCGGCAGCGCCGAGCAGGGCCTCGTGGATGGCGCGCGCACGCGACTCGGCGGCCGCGTCGGGCTCCTTGGGCAGCCGGTAGGCGGCGCTCACCTGCTCGTACGCCTGCGCGTCGCGGGCGACGAGGGCGGCGAGGCGGTTGCCCAGGTCAGCCGCGCGCAGGGCGGCCTCGCGCATCTCGGCGTCGACCGCGGCGTACTTCTTCTTGCCGACGGTGAGCCCCGCGACCATCTGGGCGAGCGCCGCGGCGAGCGCGCCGGCGTGCGCGGCCACGCTGCCGCCACCGGGCGTCGGGGAAGCGGACGCGACGTCGGCCACGAAGCCCGAGAGCGAGGTGCCGCCCTGCACGGCGTCGCGCACCTGCTGCTCCAGCAGCATCGCCGGCGTGAAGCCCCGCAGCTGCACGTGGCGCGCGCCCGCGTCGAGCAGCGCGCGCTCGGGCACGAGGCCAACGAGCTCGCTCCAGGTGGGCGCGACGCCGTGCGCGGCGGCCTCGGTGCGCACGGCCTCGTAGGCGCGATGCAGCGGCGTCTTCTCGGTGTCGACGAGGTTCATCGACACCTGCGCCTGCCCATCGACCTCGAGGCCGAGCGCCTTCACGAAGCGCAGTCCGCCCGAGGAGCCACGCACCGCCTTCGCGACCGCCTTGGCGACGGGCAGGTTGGAGGCTGGCCCGAGGTAGACGTTGTAGGCGACGAGGAACGGGCGTGCACCGATCACCGTGGCGCCGGCGCTCGCGTGGATGGCGTTCGGCCCGAAGTCCGGCGTGCGCGCGGGGTTCGCTCCTAGCTCGTCGCGCAGCCCCTCGAACTCGCCGCGGCGGATGTCCGCGAGGTTCTCGCGATCCGGGCGCGTGGCCGCGCGCTCGTAGAGGTAGACCGGGATCCCGAGCTCGCGGCCGACGCGATCGCCCAGCGTGCGGGCGAGCGCGATGCAGTCCTCCATCGTGCTGCCCCAGGAGGCGAGCGGCACGAACGGGCACACGTCGGTGGCGCCGATGCGCGGGTGCTCGCCGCGATGCTCGCGCAGGTCGATGCGACGCGACGCCTCGGCGATGCCGGCGAACGCGGCGTCGACCGCGTGCTCGACGGGGACGACGAAGGTGACGACGGTCCGGTTGTGCGACGGGTCGGAGGACACGTCGAGGACCGTCACGCCGTCGACCGCCGCGATGGCATCACGGATGGCCGCGACGACGTCCGGGCGACGGCCCTCGCTGAAGTTCGGCACGCACTCTACGAGCTTCATCGTGGCAGCGGAGTTCAGGGTGGGGCGGCGAGGTGCGTCTGGCGGCCGACGTGGTCGGGGCTGCGGGGCTGCGGGGCTGCGGGGCTGCGGGGCTGCGGACCGGTCGTCCGGACGCGCGGGCGTGCGGTCCCGCCGCGCCGCCGCCCCACCGCTCACCCGTTGGACTTCACGACGTCGAGCAGCCAGGCGTGCATGGTCGGGTTGCCGACGAGCAGCGGCGTGTGAGCGACGCGCGCCTCGCCGCCGGTGAGGTCGGTCGCGACGCCGCCGGCCTCGCGCACGAGCAGCAGCCCGGCGGCGATGTCCCATGGCGCGAGCGTGTGCTCCCAGAAGGCGTCGAAGCGGCCGCAGGCGACGTCGCACAGGTCGAGCGCGGCGGCGCCGGCGCGCCGGATGCCCGCGGTCTGCGCGGTGATCACCGCGAACTGCCGCTGGTACGAGTCGAGGTGCGCGAGATGCTTGAACGGAAAGCCGGTGCCGATCAGCGCGCGCGCGGGCTCGGTGGTGGCGGAGACGCGGACGCGCGACTCGACGCCGTCGGGCGTGCGCCGCCAGGCGCCGGCGCCGCGCTCGGCGAAGAACGTCTCGCCCGTCGCGGCGTTGCGCACCACGCCCGCGACCAGCGCGTCCGCGCGCAGCGCGCCGATCGAGACGGCGTACCACGGGAAGCCGTGCAGGAAGTTCGTCGTGCCGTCGAGCGGATCGACGACGAACGCGAGCCCCTCGCCGAGCGTCTGCGTGGGATCGTACGACTCCTCACCGAGGAACGCCGCATCGGGAAACGCGGCGAGCAGCACGTCGCGCACGATCGCCTCGGCGCCGCGATCGACGTCGCTCACGAAGTCGGCGGGACCCTTGTGCTCCCACGTGAGCGTCCCGAGCCGCGCGGCCTGCGCGGCGATGAAGGCGGCGGCACGCGCGGCGGCGTCGTGCATCGCGGCGAGCAGTGGACCGGCGGGGGCGCGTCCGGCGTCGTCTTGCTGCGCTCCGGAGCCCTCTCTAGGTTGCGCGAATGGCACGGATCTTCAGCGGTATCCAGCCGTCGGGTGAGCTGCACATCGGGAACTACCTGGGCGCAGTCAAGAACTGGGTCCAGCTCCAGGACCAGCATCCCGGCGCGATCTTCTGCATCGTCGACTACCACGCGCTGACCGGCAACTACGACCCGGCGGCGCTGCGCCAGCGCACGCGCACGATGGCGGTGTCGCTGCTGGCGGCGGGAATCGACCCCGTGAAGGCCACGCTCTACGCCCAGAGCACGGTGCCGCAACATACCGAGCTCGCGTGGATCTTCAACACGATCACGCCGCTCGGAGAGCTCGAGCGCCAGACGCAGTACAAGGACAAGGCGTCGCGGCAGGAGAGCGTGGTGGTGGGGCTGCTGACGTATCCGGTGCTGCAGGCGGCGGACATCCTGCTCTACCGCGCCGACGCGGTGCCGGTCGGCGAGGACCAGGTGCAGCACCTGGAGCTGTCGCGCGAGATCGCGCGCAAGTGGAACGCGCGGTTCGCACCCGAGGACGCGCCGTACTTCCCGGAGCCGCAGCCGGTGCTGACGCCGACGCGCCGCATCATGGGGCTCGACGGCAAGGCGAAGATGTCGAAGTCGATGGGGAACACCATCGGCCTGCTGGAGCCGTCGGACGAGATCTGGGCGAAGCTACGCCCCGCCGTGACCGACCCCGCGCGCGTGCGGAAGACGGACCCGGGCACGCCCGAGGTGTGCAACATCTACCACCTGCACAAGGCGTTCAGCCCACCGCCCGTGGTCGAGGAGGTGGCGGTGAAGTGCAGCACGGCGGGGTGGGGGTGCATCGAGTGCAAGAAGGTGCTGTTCGAGCACATGGAGGCCGAGCTGACGCCGATCCGTCGGCGCGCGACCGAGCTGCGCGACGCGCCGGAGCTGGCGGTCGAGGCGCTGGCGGCGGGCACGGCGCGGTGCCGCGCGATCGCCGCCGAGACGATCGACGCGGTCAAGCACTCGATGGGACTCGACTGAGCGCGCTGCACGCGGCGCCGGGCAGCAGGGGGCGGCGAGACGGCGCACGGTGCGCCGGCCTCGCCGCTCCGTCGTTCGGGGCCCGTCGATCCGCCGGTGACGGCGCTCACATAGCCGTTGTAACGGATACCGTGGTAACGTCGTCTGGGTTATACTCCGCGTCGGGCCGGCCGCCCATTCCGGTGCCGCGCTTCCGTACCTGCAGCCACGTGACCTCGCCATGATGACCCGCCTCGTCTCCCGGACCCTCGTCGCCGTCCTGCTCGCCAGCACCGCCGCCTGCTCGACCGACGGGCCGACGGCCAGCCCCTCCGCCGACGCCAGCCTGCGCCGCGGCGATCGGCCGGCGGCCGTGTCGGTCGCCGGGCTGTGGGACGGCGAGTTCCCGCTCCCCGATCGCCCGACCGCCACGCGCTACTGGACGCTCAACCTCCAGCAGCGCGACGAGAAGCTCGAGGGCTCGCTGACCACGATCCTGACGACCGAGGAGGGGCAGACCTTCTACAACACGGTCAGCCTGGTCAGCGGCAGCGGCATCAGCGGTCGGACCATCACCGTGCAGTTCCCGACGGGCGAGGGCGCCGAGGCGAAGGTGTCGTACACGGCGGAGCTGAGCGCCGACGGCCGATCGATGACCGGCTGGTACTCGTTCGGCACGCAGCCGATCACGCTGGTCCGACGCTGAGCGCGACGGGAGCGCCGCTGCGCGCTCCCGGCCTCGCACCGTCGTCGCACGTGCAGACGCAATCCTGCGACGCGAGCGTGGCGTCGCGACGGGCCATCCCATCCACGGGGTGGCCCGTCGTGCGTCCGCGGACCCATGCCGGCGTACGGGAGCGCGCGAGCGCGGCGACGGACCTCCGAACCCGCCGCGCGACGGCCGTGCATCGCACACTCCTTGCACCCCGGGCGCTCCAGAACCGCCGCGGCAGCGCGCGCGGCACGCCGTCCCCGACCTGGAGCACCGACATGGCCGCGAAGCCCCGATCCGACAAGTCCGACACCCCGACGCCGGGCGGCGAGGAGACGCGCCGCGATCCGACGCGGGAGGCGAGCGGCGAGGCGCTCCGGCGTCAGATGGCGAGCCCGACGATCGAGTCGGTCACGACGATGGTGTGCATGCTCTGCGGGAACGAGCGCTTCTTCGAGGGGCCGGTGCCGGCCGGCCTGACCTGCTTCTGCGGCAGCTCGGTGTTCCGTCCGTTCGACACGCCGACGCGCCGCGACGAGGCGACGATCGCGCACCTCGAAGAGGAGGCGCGCTCCATCCAGCTCGGCGACGCCTCGCCGCAGACGGCGCCCGAGGAAGTGCGCGACCTCGAGATGCAGTGACACCCGGCCGCGGCGCGTGACGGAGAGCCGCGCCGCGGCGGCACGACTCGTTCGCGGCGGGCGGGCGCGTTAGCGTTGGCGCATGCCTGCCGACCCCGCCCGCTCCCGCGTCCTCGTCGTCGACCTGAACTCGAGCGCCCGGGTGTGGGCGCTCCCCGACGCGGCCGCCCGGCGGCTGCGCGAGGCGACACCGCCCGACTGGGAGCTGCGCGTCGTCGATGCGCCCACGGTGTCCGACGGTGACGGCGGCCGCGCGCCGAGCGACGAGGCGATGGCCGCCGTCGCGGACGCGGAGATCTACTTCGGGTTCGGCCTGCACCCCGCGCTGCTCGCCGGCGCCCCGCGGCTGCGATGGGTGCAGAGCGCCGCCGCCGGCGTGCGCAGCCTGCTCTCGCCCGAGCTGCTGGCGCGCGACATCGTGCTGACGAACGCGGCCGGCGTCATGGCCATCCCGATGGCCGAGTACGTGGTCGGCGGCGTGCTGCACTTCCTGCGCGGCTTCGACGTGGCGCTCGCGCTCAAGCAGTCGGCCACGTGGGACCGCAGCCCGTGGGTCGAGCCGGCGGAGGCGCCGAGCGGGTTCCGCGGACCGCGCGAGGTGGGCGAGTGCCGCGCGCTGATCGTCGGCGTGCGCGGGATCGGCGCGGCGGTCGCGGAGCGGCTGACGGCGCTGGGCGCGACGTGCGTGGGCATGCGCCGGCGCCCCGACGCGGAGGCGCCGCCGGGGTTCGCCGCGATCGTCGGCGCCGACGCGCTCGACGCGGAGCTGGCGCGCGCCGACCTCGTGATCCTCGCGGCGCCGAGCACGCCGGAGACCGAGCGGCTGCTCGACGCGCGGCGGCTGGGGTTGCTCCGTCCGTCCGCGATCGTCGTCAACGTGGGCCGCGGCGCGCTCGTGGACGAGGGCGCACTGGCCGCCGCGCTGGGCGCGGGTCGCCTGCGCGGCGCGGTGCTCGACGTCATGGACACCGAGCCGTTGCCCTCCGACAGCCCGCTGTGGCGCCTGCCCAACGTGCTGCTCACGCCTCACGTCTCCGCGACCTCGGCGGCCGGCTTCTGGCCGCGCATGCTGGACGTCTTCCTCGACAACTGGACGCGCTGGCGGCGCGGTGCGCCGCTCCGCAACGTGGTCGACCCGGCCGCCGGCTACTGACGGCGGGCGACCGCGGGCATCGCGCCCTCCGCCCGCCTCCGGCCCGACTCCACGATGGAAAAGATCCTGCGCGCCGCCGTCGAGCGCGGCGCCTCCGACCTGCACATCAAGGCCGACGACGTCTTCCGGGCGCGCGTCGACGGGCGCCTGGTGCCGCTCACGCGGCAGGCGCTGACGGCGGAGCAGACGCGCGCGATCGCGCAGTCGCTGATCCCCGTCGAGTCCGACCGCGCGCGGCTGGACGAGCTGCACGACTACGACTGCTCGTACGCGCTGCCCGGGGTGGGGCGCTTCCGCGTGAACATCATGCGGCAGCGCGGCGCGTTCTCCGTGGTGATGCGCTCGATCCCGTACGACGTGCCGACGCTCGAGAAGCTGCGGCTGCCGCCCGCCGTGTCGCGCATCGCGGACGCCGAGCGCGGGATGATCCTCGTCACCGGCGTCACCGGCTCGGGCAAGTCGAGCACGATGGCCGCCATGGTGCGGCAGATCAACGAGCGGCACGAGAAGCACATCGTCACGCTCGAGAACCCGATCGAGTTCCTGCACGCGGACGTGCGCGCGAGCGTGACGCAGCGCGAGATCGGCGTCGACACGGACAGCTTCCGCTCGGGGCTGCGCGCCGCGCTGCGTCAGGACCCGGACGTGATCCTGATCGGCGAGATGCGCGACGCGGAGACGGTCGACACGGCGATGAAGGCCGCCGAGACGGGCCACCTGCTCGTCTCGACGCTGCACACGCCGGACGCGCAGAGCACCATCCTGCGCACGATGGCGATGTTCCCGCCCGAGGAGCAGGAGGTCGTGCGGCTGCGCCTCGCCGAGTCGCTGCACGCGGTCATCTCGCAGCGGCTCCTGCCGCGGGCGAGCGGGCAGGGGCGCGTGGTCGCCGCCGAGATCATGGTGAACACGGCGGCCATCCGCGACCTGATCGCCGAGGGGCGTGTGAGCGAGATCCGCGACCTCATGACCGAGGGACGCATGCAGTACGGCATGCAGACGTTCGACCAGCACCTCACGGACCTGGTGCGCTCGGGCGAGGTGACCTACGAGGTGGCACTCGGCGCCGCGACGCGCCCCGCCGACTTCGCGCTGCAGTTCAAGATGCTCGGGGCGTCGGCGCCCGCGCCGGCCCCCGTGCCGGCCGCGGTCGTATCCGAGCCGGCGACCGCCGGGGCGGGCGTGCCGGCGATGAACGGCTTGCAGGGCGCGGGGGAGTTCGACTTCTTGAACGGGTGACGGCGCGCGGGCGCGCGCCGTGTGCCTCGTGAGGTCCGTCCCGCACCCGGAGCCCTGCATGTCCCGTCCTCTCGCCGGCGTGTTGGCGCCGGTCGTGACCCCGTTCGACGCGAGCGGCGCGCTCCTGCGCGAGGCCTTCGAGCGCAACGTGCGCGCGCACCTCGACGCGGGGCTGCACGGCGTCGTCGTGGCCGGATCGAGCGGCGAGGCGGCGCTGCTGGACGAGGCGGAGCGCGCGACGCTGCTGGCGTGGGCACGTGCGGCGACGCCGGCTGAACGCTGGGTGATCGCCGGCATCGGCGGCGAGTCGACGCGCGTGACGATCCAGCGCGCGCGCGCCGCCGCCGATGCCGGCGCCGACGCGGTGCTCGTCGTGTCGCCGCACTACTACGGCAAGCGGATGAGCGAGGGCGCGCTGGAGGCGCACTTCACCGCCGTCGCCGACGCGAGCCCGCTGCCGGTGCTGCTGTACAACATCCCGGTGTACGCGCACCTCGTGCTCTCGCCCGAGCTGGTGGCGCGCCTGTCGCGGCACGCGAACGTCGTCGGCATGAAGGACAGCGCCGGCGACCTCCCGACGCTCGCGCGCTACGTGGAGTCGCAGCGCGACGACTTCCGCGTGCTGACCGGCCACGGGGGCACCTTCGCGCAGGCGCTGGCGATCGGCGTGTCGGGCGGCATCCTCGCCGTGTCGCTGTTCGCGCCGGCGCTGTCGCTCGCCGTGTACGAGGCCGCGCGTGCCGGTGACGCCGAACGCGCGGCCGCGCTGCAGACGCGGCTCGTGCCGCTCGCGCGCGACGTCGTGGCGGCGCTCGGGCCGGCGGGACTCAAGGCGGCGATGACGATGGTCGGCCTCGACGGCGGCGAGCCGCGCGGGCCGCTGCTCGCGCTCGACGCGGCGGAGCGTGCGCAGGTGCGCGCCGCCTTCGACGCGGCGGAGGTGCCGCTCGCGGACGCGGCGGCGACGCACGGCGCGGCCGGCCTGGCCGCCGCGCGCTGAGGGCGACCATCCCTCGCGAACGCTTCGACGGCTCGGCGGCGGCGCGGGCGCACCTGCGCGCGCTCGCGGCCGCGCCGCGCCCGGCCGGCGGCGTCGCCGAGGCGACCGCCCGCGCCTACGCGCGCGCGACGCTGCACCGACTCGGCTACGAGGTCGCGGAGGTGCCGTTCGCGTACTCGGCGCTCGTGGGGCGGTGGGGAACGCCCATCGGGGGTCTCGCGTCGATGGCGCTGCTCGGCGTCGCGGCGTGGCTCGGGGGCCACGGGCGCGCGGGAGCGGCGCTGGCGCTGCTGGGCGGCGCGCTGGCGGTCGGCGGGGCGATCGGCGCGTGGGCGGCGCGCCACGGCGTGCTGCGCGCGCCCGCGCTGCGTCGCCAGGGGATCAACCTCGTCGCCACGCGCGGCGACGCGACGCCGACGGTCTGGCTCGTGGCGCACCTCGACTCGAAGTCGCAGCCGGTGCCGATCGGCGTGCGCGCGGGCGGGATCGTGGCGACGAGCGTGGCGTGGATCGCGACGCTCGTGCTGGCGGCCCTGCAGCAGTGGGGCGGCGTCGGATCGTCGGCGCTCTGGCCGTGGATCGGCGTCTTCGGCGTGCTCGCGGGCGTGCCCGTGGCGGCGAGCATCGTGACGGCGCGCTCGCCGGGCGCGCTCGACGACGCCTCGGGCGTGGCCACCGTGCTGCTGGCCGCCGAGGCGCTGCGCGACCGGCCGGCGTCGCCGGGCGTCCTGCTGACGAGCGCCGAGGAGCTGGGGCTGGCCGGCGCGCGGGCGTGGACGGCGCAGCGCCGCGCCGCGGGGGCGCCGCCGGGCATCGCGCTGAACGTCGACGGCGTGGACGACGTCGGCGCCCTGACGGCGATGACGGGCGCGCAGGCGCCCCCGCGCATCGTCGCGGCGCTGCTGGCCGCAGCGCAGGCGGACGGCGTCGCGCTCGACGTGCGCCGCCTCGTGCCGGGCATCCTGGTCGACGCGGTGGCGCTCGCCGACGCGGGGTGGGCGACGCTGACGCTGAGCCGCGGCACGTGGGGGACGCTGGCGCGCATCCACACGTCGCACGACACGCTCGACCGGCTGGACGGCACCGGGATCGCCGAGGCGGCGCGGGTGCTGGCGGGGGCGGCGCAGGCGCTCGTGGACGAGGCGCGCCACGCGGCGCCCGACGTCCGGGTACCCAGGGCGGGGCGGACGGCCTAGATTGCCCCCACGCCCCGGGTACCCCGGGGCGTTTTTTCGTGCCTGCCCGCCCGGCCGCGCTCCGCGGGCCGCTGCGCGCGCGGCCGCTCCCTGACCGCGCCGCGCCCCGCATGGGGTGCGCGCTCGCAGAGCTCATGTTCGATTCGACGACGCGTACGCTCGTGGTGGTCGGCGCCCAGTGGGGCGACGAGGGGAAGGGCAAACTGGTGGACGTCCTGGCCGAGCGCGCCGACTGGGTCGTGCGCTACCAGGGCGGCGCCAACGCCGGGCACACGGTGCACATCGGCGAGGTGTCGTTCGTGCTGCACCAGATCCCGAGCGGGATCCTGCACCCGGGCGTGCGCTGCGCGATCGGCAACGGCGTCGTGCTCGATCCCGAGACGCTGTTCCACGAGATCGACGAGCTGGTGACCGACGGCATCGACGTCGAGGGGCGGCTCTACGTGAGCGAGCGCGCGCACCTCGTGCTGCCGTACCACAAGCTGGTGGACGCGGAGAGCGCGGCGAGCAAGGCGATCGGCACGACGGGGCGCGGCATCGGCCCGGCGTACGAGGACAAGATCGCGCGCCGCGGCGTGCGCGTCCTCGACCTGCGCCACCCGGAGCGCATGCGCGAGCTGGTGGAGCGCGGCGCCGCGCACGCGAACGCGCTGCTGGCGACGTTCGGGTCCGAGAAGCGCGTGGACGTCGAGCAGACGCTGTCGATGCTCGCCGGCCTGGCGCCGCGGCTGCTGCCGCTCGCCGAGGACGTGGGGCTGTGCATCCACCGCGCGCTGAAGAACGGCGCCGCCGTGCTGCTCGAGGGCGCGCAGGGCTCGATGCTCGACATCGACCACGGCACGTATCCGTTCGTGACGTCGAGCAGCACGACGTCGGCCGGCGCGGCGGTGGGCGTCGGCATCGCGCCGACGGCGATCGACGCGGTCCTCGGCGTCGTGAAGGCCTACACGACGCGCGTGGGCAACGGCCCGCTCCCGACCGAGATCGCCGGCGAGCTGGGCGAGGAGGTCCGCCGCCTGGGGAACGAGTTCGGCGCGACGACGGGCCGCGCGCGGCGCTGCGGGTGGTTCGACGCGGTCGTGGTGCGCTACGCGACGCGCGTGAACGGGCTCACCGGGCTGGCGATGACGAAGCTCGACGTGCTCGACACGCTGGACCGCATCGCGCTGTGCGTGGGCTACGAGGTGGACGGGGAGCTGTACACGGAGTTCCCGGGCGACCTGACGATGCTCGACCGCGCGGTGCCGCGCTACGAGTGGTTCGAGGGGTGGCGCACGCCGACGGGGCACTGCCGCACGCTCGAGGAGCTGCCGGCGGCCGCGCGCACGTACCTGGACCGCATCCAGGCGCTCGTCGAGGCGCCGATCGCCTACGTGAGCGTGGGGACGCGGCGGGATCAGATCATCGGGGTGGGGGCGAACGCCTGACCGACCGGGTCGAGGCTCGGCGCCCGGCGCCCGGCGCTCGGTTCGTCGTGGACGCGACGTGAGCGCCGAGCGCGGAGCGCCGAGCCTCGAGGAGGGGAGTCGGATGGAGTACGTCGACGTGGTGGTGGTCGGCGCCGGGCCGTGCGGGCTGGCCGCGGCGATCAGCGCGATGCGCGCGGGGCTGAGCGTGGCGGTCATCGAGCGCGGCCCGGTGTGCCAGACGATCGTCGAGTACCCGCTGTACGCGACCTTCTTCTCGACGGCCGAGAAGCTGTCGATCGGGGGGCTGCCGTTCCTGCTCGCCGACACGAAGCCCACGCGGCGCGACGCGCTCGCCTACTACCGCGGCGTGGTGCGGCACTTCGGCATTCCCGTCCGGCAGTACGAGACGGTGGTCGCGATCGAGGGGCGCGCGCCGCAACTGCGCGTGCGCAGCGTGCGCCGGTCGGGCGAGGAGCGCGCGCTGCGCTGCCGCGCGGTGATCGTGGCGACCGGGTACTTCGGCACGCCGAACAAGCTCGGCGTGCCGGGCGAGGAGCTGCCGCACGTGCGCCACGTGTACCGCGAGGCGCACGAGGCGTTCGACCAAGACGTGGTCGTCGTCGGCGGCGGGAACTCGGCGGCCGAGGCGGCGCTCGACCTGTACCGGACGGGCGCGCGCGTGACGCTCGTGCACTTCGGGCCCACGTGGGACAAGCGGATCAAGCCCTGGGTGCTCCCCGACGTCACGAACCGCATCCAGGAAGGGAGCATCGCGGCCGCGTGGGACTCGCGGGTGACGGCGATCGACGGGAGCAGCGTCGTCGTGAGCGGTCCCGACGGCGCGCACGAGGTGCCGGCCGACCACGTCTACCTGCTCACGGGCTTCGCGCCCGACACCGCGCTGCTGCGCGCGAGCGGCGTGGAGATCGATCCGGCGACGGGGATCCCCGCACACGACCCCGCGTCCTTCGAGACCAACGTGCGCGGGATCTACATGGTGGGGGTGCTCGTGGCGGGCTACGACGCGAACCAGGTCTTCATCGAGAACGGGCGCTTCCACGGCGACCGGATCGTCGCGCACCTGACGGGGAGCGGGCGGGTGGGAGAGGCGTCGATCTCGGAGGACCCGGACTCCTGAGCGGCGGATGCTGCGGACGGCGCGCCGCGCATCGGGCCTCCGGAGGCTCCGTCGTGCAGAGTCCGCAGTCCGCAGCGTCCGGCGTGCGGGGCCCGGCTCCCCGCGCGGTCCCGACCCGCATAAGATTCCGGGTTCACACGAAACCCAGCCGAACAATGCCGCCCAGCACCCAGCCCGACGTGATGGACAAGCTCGTGTCGCTCGCCAAGCGACGGGGCTTCATCTTCCAGTCCTCCGAGATCTACGGCGGGACGGGCTCGGTGTGGGACTACGGTCCGCTGGGCGTCGAGTTGAAGAAGAACATCAAGGACCGCTGGTGGCACGCGCTCGTGCGCATGCGCGACGACGTCGAGGGGCTCGACGCGGCGATCCTGATGCACCCCAAGGTGTGGGAGGCCAGCGGCCACGTCGCCGGCTTCGTCGATCCGCTCGTCGACTGCAAGGCGTGCAAGGGGCGCTTCCGCGCGGACAAGCTGCAGGACGCGCGCTGCCCGCAGAAGCCGTCGAAGAAGCCGGGTGAGCACGAGGCCTGTCAGCTCACCGAGCCGCGGCAGTTCAACCTCATGTTCAAGACGTTCATGGGCGCGCTCGAGGACTCGGCGAGCGTCGTCTACCTGCGCCCCGAGACGGCGCAGGGGATCTTCGTGAACTTCCTGAACGTGCAGCAGTCGACGCGCCAGAAGGTCCCGTTCGGGATCGCGCAGATCGGCAAGGCGTTCCGCAACGAGATCACGCCCGGGAACTTCACGTTCCGCACGCGCGAGTTCGAGCAGATGGAGATGCAGTTCTTCGTCGACCCGAACGCGGACCACATGGAGTGGTTCGAGTACTGGAAGGCGCAGCGCATGCAGTGGCACCTCGACCTCGGCCTCAAGCAGGATCGCCTGCACTTCCACCAGCACGGCGAGGGCGAGCTCGCGCACTACGCGCGCGCCGCGTTCGACATCGAGTTCGACTTCGGCGGCACGCTCGGCTTCCAGGAGATCGAGGGCGTGCACCACCGCGGCGACTTCGACCTCGGGCGCCACCAGGAGTACTCCGGCAAGAAGCTCGAGTACTTCGACCAGCCGAACAACCGCCGCTTCGTGCCGTTCGTCATCGAGACCTCCGTCGGTGCGGACCGCGTGACGCTCGCCGCGCTGGCGAACGCCTACCGCGAGGAGGAGGTCGCGGGCGAGAGCGAGGGGCGCGTGGTGCTCGGCCTGCATCCGGCGATCGCGCCGATCAAGGCGGGCATCTTCCCGCTCGTGAAGAAGGACGGCATGCCGGAGTTCGCCGAGAAGCTCGGCCACGAGCTGCGCCGCCGCTTCCCCGTGTTCTACGACGAGGCGGGCGCCATCGGCCGTCGCTACCGTCGCCAGGACGAGGTGGGCACGCCGTACTGCCTCACCGTCGACGGGCAGACGCTCGAGGACGGGACGGTGACGGTGCGCGACCGCGACTCGCTAACGCAGGAGCGCGTGGCGGCGGATCGCGTGGGCGCGTTCCTCTCCGAGAAGCTGGACACCTGAGCCGGAAGCGCGGCGGGTCGCGACGGCCCGCCGCGCGTCATTCATGGCCGACCTGACGCTCGACCGGCTGCGGCGCGAGGCGGAGGCGCTGAGCGAGGGCGTGGCGCGCGCGCTCTGGGAGGCGCACGCGGGGCACGCGCCCACGGCCGCGCTGCAGCCGCTCTACGCCCGCCACGCGGCGGCCTACAGCGACGAAGCGCTGGCGCTCGCGCGCGAGCTGCTCGAGGCCGGCGACGCCGTCGCGCCGACCGACCGCGCGCTCGCCGAGTGGGTGGCGGAGACGCGCGTGGCGCGCACGCTCGCGCCGCACGACGAGCGCGAGATCGCGTGGGAGCGGACCGCCATCGTGCGGCTGCCGGACGGCGGGCAGGTCGAGTACGGCCGCGTGCCGATCGTGCTCGCCAACACGCGCGAGCGCGGCGAGCGCCTCGCGCTGGAAGCCGCGCGGGCGGCGCTGGTCGCCGCCGAGCTGGCGCCGCAGCGGCGCGAGCGGCTGCAGCGCGAGCACGACGCGACCGCCGCGCTGGGGCTCGGCGACGGCTACCTCGACGTGTTCGCGCGCACCAGCGGCATCGACGCGCGGGCGCTGGGCGCGCAGGCCGACGCGCTGCTCCGCGACACGCAGGCGATGTGGGACGACCTGCTGCCGACGTTCGCGCGCCGCCGCCTGGACCTGCCAGCGCGCGAGCTGACCCGCGCCGACCTGCTGGCGCTCTTCCGCGCTCCCGAGTTCGACGCCGGGTTCTCGCCGGGCGGGATGCTGGCCACCGTGCGCACGCAGCTCGCGGCGATGGGCATCGACCCGGCGGCCGACGGGCGGATCCGCTACGACGTGGGCGAGCGGGCGGGGAAGCGCGCGCGTGCCTTCTGCGCGCCCGTGCGCGTGCCCGACGAGGTGCACCTGGTGCTGCGCCCGACGGGCGGCGCGCAGGACTGGCGCACGCTGCTGCACGAGGTGGGGCACGCGCTGCACTTCGCGCACGCGCGGCGCGACCTGCCGTTCGAGGCGCGTTGGGCGGGCGACCACTCGGTGACCGAGGGGTACGCGATGCTCCTCGACCACCTGCTCATGGATCGCGGCTGGCTGCGGCGCTACGCGGAGCTCGAGTCCGCCCGCCTGCCCGAGTTCCTGCGGGCGTCCGCGTTCCAGGAGCTGTACATGCTGCGGCGGTACGCGGCCAAGCTGCGCTACGAGCTGGCGCTGCACGAGAGCGGCGCGTGGAGCGAGGCGCCGGAGCGGTACGTGTCGACGCTCGAGGCCGCGACGTCGGCGCGGCACGCCCCGGCCGACGCGCTCGTGGACGTCGACCCGCGACTGTACGTCGTGCGGTACCTGCGCGCGTGGCAGCTGCAGGCGGTGCTGGCCGGCGCGCTGCGCGAGCGCTACGACGAGGACTGGTGGCGCAACCCGCGCGCGGGTCCATGGCTCGCCGGGAGGCTCATGGCCGAGGGGCAGGCGCTGCCGGCCGACGGGATCGCGCAGCTGGCGCTGGGGACCACGCCGGCCGAGGGCGCGGGGGGCGCGGCACTCGGCTTCGCACCGGTGATCGCGGCGATCGAGCAGCGGCTGGGCTGACCGTGCGCCTCGCCGCCGGCGCTCAAGTTCTCGCGGTCCGCGTCCGACACTCCAGCGCGGGGGCGTGCGTCCATGGCGCGGCGCACGCGGGGAGACGGACCTGAGGCCGGAGGAGCGCAGATGACGGGGCCGATCGGCAGGGCCGGCGCGACGAGCGGTGTCGGGCCGGTACGCGACGGGGAGCGGGAGAGCGCCCGCGAGGGGACGCGCGGGACGTCGCGCGAGGGCGGCACGCGCGGCGCGGCGGAGACGGGCGACCGCCTGACGATCTCGCCGGAGGCGCTGCGCGGCGCGCGCGGCGGGAGCGAGGAACGGGCGGGCGGCGGGCAGGGCGACGCCGGCACGGCCGGCGGCGACGAGGCGTCGGCGGCCGGCGCGAGCGGCTTCCGGAACGTCGGCGAGGCGCTGCTGGTGGCGCGTGGGCTGGCGAACGCGCTGCGTCAGGACCCGGCGCGCGCCGCGCACGTGCACGACCTCGTGAGCCCCGCCCGCACCCTGGCGCTGCTGCGCAGCTGAGCCCCGGTCCGGGAGCGCCCGCGCGGCTTGGCGGACGCGGGGACCGGCCGCTACACTCCTGACGCGCCGCGCGCTCCCCGCGCTCCGCGTCCGTCCGACGGCGTGCCGCCCCGCGGCACGCCGTTTTCCGTGTGCCCCGGTCCATGCCCATGCGCCGCTCCGCCCGCGCGCTCCTCGTCCTCGCGCTCCTCACCGTCGCGCTCGTGCCGCACCCCGTCTCCGCCCAGCCGTCCGCCGCGCCCACCACTCCCGACTGGGCGCAGGTGCGCGCGCAGACGATCGAGCACCTGCAGCGGATGATCCGGATCAACACGGTGAACCCGCCCGGCAACGAGATCGGCGTGGCGCGCTACCTCGACGGCGTGTTCAAGGAGGCCGGGATCGAGACGCACCTGTTCGAGCCGGCGCCGGGGCGCGCGGCGCTCGTGGCGCGGCTGCGCGGAACGGGCGAGCGGAAGCCGGTCGTCATCATGGGCCACATGGACGTCGTCGGCGTGGAGGCGGCCAAGTGGTCCGTCGAGCCGTTCGGCGGCGTCGTGAAGGACGGCTACCTGTACGGCCGCGGCGCGATCGACGACAAGGGGATGCTCGCGTCGAACCTCATGACCATGCTGCTGCTGAAGCGGCACGTGCTCGACGCCGGCGGCACGCTGGCGCGCGACGTGGTGTTCGTCGCCAACGCCGACGAGGAGGCGGGCGGCGACTACGGCATGGGCTGGCTGATCGCGCACCACCCGGAGCTGGTGCGCGGCGAGTTCGCGCTGAACGAGGGCGGGCGCACGCGCATCGTGCGCGGCAAGCCGCTCTACGTCGCGGTGCAGAGCGCGGAGAAGGTCTCGCACGTCGTCACCGTCACGGCGCGAGGGCCGGGCGGCCACGCGTCGGTGCCGCTGGCCGGCAACGCGGTCTTCCGCCTGGGCCGCGCGCTGGCGGCGATCGGCGCGTGGCGCGCGCCGACCTTCGTGACGCCGACCACGCGGCAGTTCTTCAGCGAGCTCTCGCGCGTGTGGCCGGACCGCGCGGAGGCGCGCGCGATGGCCGACGTCGCGTCGCGCGACACGAACCGCGTGAAGCGCGGCGCGCTCGCGCTGCGGCGCGTGCCGGTGCTCGACGCGGTGCTGCGCACGGGCGTCTCGGGAGTGATGACGCAGGGGGGAATCCGCACGAACGTGATCCCGACGGAGGCGACGGCGACGCTCAACGTGCGCACGCTGCCCGGGCAGTCGGTCGACGCCGTCGTCGCGCGCCTGCGGCAGGAGGTGGACGACTCGCTGGTGACGATCGCGGTGACCGAGCGCGGGGAGGACTCGCCGGCGTCCGACTTCGACTCGCCGATGTTCCGCGCCATCGCCGACGCGACGCGCGAGCTCGACCCGACCATGGTGACGGTGCCGTACCTCAGCACCGGCGCGACCGACAGCGCGCGCCTGCGCAGCTGGGGGATGCAGGCCTTCGGCGTGCTGCCGTTCCCGATGAACCAGGACGACGAGGACCGCATGCACGGCAACGACGAGCGCGTGCCGCTGGCGAGCCTCGAGTTCGGGACGCGGCTGATCTACGGGAGCGTGCTGCGCGTCGCGCGACCCTGATCGGGGCTGCGGAACTGCGGAACTGCGGAGCAGCGCACGGGGACGTCCCGAGCGGCGCCTCCGCAGCCCCGCAGCCCCGCAGCTCCTTCCCCGTCCGCCCCCGCAGTACATCACTCATCGGAGACCTGAATGCCGACGGCAGTCATCACGGGAGCGTCCCGCGGGATCGGCCGCGCGATCGCGCGTCGCCTCGCCGCGTCGCACGACATCGTCGCCGTCGCCCGCTCGGCCGACGAGCTGGACGCGCTGCGCGCCGAGATCGAGGGGGAGGGGGGCGCGTGCCGCACGATCACGCTCGACGTCACCGACGCGGAGGCGGTCGCCGGCGCGCTGCAGGGCATCGCCGCCGACGTCGTCGTGAACAACGCGGGCGTCGGCACGCTCAAGCCGTTCCTGGAGCTCACGCCCGACGAGTGGCGCCGCATGGTCGACGTGAACTTCAACGCGCTCTACCACGTCACGCGCGCGCTGCTCCCGGGCATGGTGGCGCGCGAGTCCGGACACGTCGTCATCGTGGGGTCGATCGCGGGGCGCAGCGCCTTCGTCGGCGGCACGTGCTACGCGGCCACCAAGCACGCCGTCATGGGGTTCGCCGAGTCTCTGATGCTGGAGGTGCGCGACGCGGGGGTGAAGGTCTCGGTCGTGAGCCCCGGCTCGGTCGCCACCGACTTCTCGCCGCCCAAGGCGCGCGACGTGGCGTGGCAGCTCCTGCCCGAGGACGTCGCCGAGGCGGTCGCGCACCTGATCGCCACGCCGCCCGGGGTGCTCGTGCACCGCGTGGAGGTGCGCGCGCTCTCGCCCAAGCGGCCGCGGAGCTGAGGGCGCGCGGGACTGCCGTGAACGGCTGCGGGAGCGGTGCGGCAGCCCGCCCACCTGTGGCGTCGGTGTGACGATCGTGTAACCCGGAGGCGCCCGATTCGTCTGGTCGGAGGGCGGTCCGCCGCTCACATTGACGCCGTCCGGGCTCGGCGGCCGTCGGACGCGCCGTCGTCCGGCCGCGAGCCCCGCTCCCCGACCCGTGGTCGCCGTGCGCGTCTCCCCGGAAGCAGAGCCCGACCTGTTCGCCTCCGCGGCGCCGGTTCCACCGGCGGCGCTCGTCGAGGTCGCGGCGCCGCTCGCCGGGCCCGCGGCCGCGCCGGAGACGTTCGCCCCGTACTTCGACCGCGTCACCCCGCAGGAGCGATCGATGGCCAAGGTCGCCGACGAGGCCGCCGCGACCGCGCAGCTCGCGCTGCGCGAGCTGGCGGCCGTGCGCGAGATCGCGCGCGCGCTGCACACCGCCGACCGGCTCGAGGAGCTCTACCAGTTCGCGCTCGAGCGCATCGTGCCGCTGCTCGGCGCCTCGTTCGCGTCGGTGTACGTGCGCGAGGGGCACGGCGAGACGATGCGCCTGGCCGCCGCCTACAACTGGCCCGAGCGGTACGCGCGCTGGATGGGCGACGCCCGCATCCGACTCGGCATGGGCCCCAGCGGCGAGGCGGCCGCCGAGCGGCGCATCGTGGAGGTGCCGGACGTCTTCGCCGACCCGGCGCTCGCCGACTGGCAGGACGTCGCGCGCGAGCTCGGGTTCCGCGCGCTCGTGGCGCTGCCGCTGGCGGGCAACGGCGCCGGAGGGCGGGCACCGCACGTGTTCGGCGCGATCGCGTTCTACTTCGCCGACGAGAGCCACCTCGCCGACGACCAGCGCTGGCTGCTGCGCGTCGTCGCCGACCAGCTGGCGGCGGCCGCCGAGAAGGCCGAGCTGATCGACGAGCTGCGCCGCACGAACGCCGCGCTGGTCGAGAGCAACGCGGAGCTGGAGCGGCAGTACGTCGCCGTGCTCGAGGCGCGGCGCGTGAAGGACGAGTTCCTCGCGAACATGAGCCACGAGCTGCGCACGCCGCTGGCGGCGGTGCAGGGCTACGTCGCGCTCATGCTCGACGAGCTCTCCGGGCCGCTGACGCCGGCCCAGCGCGAGGATCTCGTGCGGGTGCGCGGCGCGGGCGCGCGGCTGCTCGACCTCATCGACAACCTGCTGGAGCTGACGACGCTCAAGCGGGGCGGGCTGGAGGTCCACGTCGACGAGTGCGACCCGCGCGCGCCGCTGCAGGACGCGATCGCGCAGGCCGGCGGGCGGGCCGCCGCCGTCGCGCTCCGCGTGGAGGAGCCGACGACGCAGCTCCCCCCGCTGCGCAGCGACCGCAAGAAAATCGCGAAGATCCTCGTTAGCTTGCTGGCCAACGCGTACAAGTTCACCGCGACCGGGGAGATCCTGGCGTCGGTGGAGGTGCGCGACGGACGGGTGGCGTACCGGGTGCAGGACACCGGCATCGGCATCCCGCCCGACGCCCAACAGATGGTCTTCGACGAGTTCCGGCAGGTGGACGGCTCGGCGGTGCGGCGGTACGGCGGCTCGGGGCTCGGACTCGCCCTCGCGCGACGGATCGCCCGCCTCCTCGGTGGCGACATCGAACTGGTGTCGGCGCTGGGCCAGGGCTCGACCTTCACGGTCGAGCTGCCGCTCGAGTTCGAGCCGCCCGCGGATCCCCGCAGCGCGCTCGAGACGCCCGCCTTCGGCTCGCTGGCGATCCCGCGGCGCCTCTGAGCGCCGCCGGGGGCGTCGCGGACCACTCGTCGTCGTTCCCGGCCCGCCCCGATCCGCCGCTCCGCGGCCTCCCGATGAACTACCAGCTCGGCCGAACCCTGCAGGAGACCCACACCACCCTGGCCCCCGCCGAGGTGCTGGAGGCGGCGAAGCGGTTCTTCGCGCGCCGCCACGGGATCTACGCCGCCTTCGTCGAGAAGGAGGGGCCCACCTACGTGGACCTGCGCGGGCAGGGCGGCGAGGAGCTGATCGTGGGCGTGCAGCCGGCCGCCAACGGCACGCGCGTGACGGCGTCGACCTACCTGTTCGACCAGCAGATCGGGCGCTTCTTCGCGACGCTGCCGCCCTACCCGGCGGAGGACCGGACCGACGGGCAGGTCGAGGCCGCGGGCACGGAGACCGCGCCATGAGCGGCGAGGCACCGGGCGGCAGCAGCGCCGGCCATGGCGCGGCGCTCGGCTCCGAGAACGGCGCCGACGTCGCCCCGGGCAACGGCGCCGGCCACAGCGGCGGCGGCAACGGGTTCGTGAACAACTTCCGCGCGCGGGGCACCGAGCTGCGCCTGGGCGCACCCGACGCGCCCGACCGCGTCACGCTGCGGGTGCAGGTCGCCGAGGTGTGGGACTCGATCCGCGTGAGCGCGCCCGCGAGCGAGCCCGTGCTGGCCGTGAAGGTCGCCGCGCTCGAGGTGCTGTTCCCCGACGCCGCGTACCACGACGACTTCGTGGCCAAGCTGCACGGGTTCGAGGTGCTGGACGAGAACGCGTCGCTGGCGGAGGCCGGCGCCCGCGAGGGCTCGACCTTCCTGCTCGCGCACCGCCGCCGCCGCCCGATCCGCTGACGCGTCCCCGGGCCGCGCCGCACCCGCCGATGTCCCAGCCAGCCAGCTCCGTCGCGCCCGCGGCGTTCGTGTCGCACTCCGACTGCGGGCGGCACGACACCGGGTGGGAGCACCCCGAGCACGTCGGCCGGCTGCGCGCCGTGCTGCGCGCCGTCGGGCGCGACCTCCCGCTCTTCGAGACGCTGCAGCACGTCGAGGCGCGGCACGCCGCGCCCGAGGTGCTCGCCCTCGCGCACGACCCCGCGTACGTCGCGTCGGTGCGGCAGCTCGCCGAGGCCGGCGGCGGGCGCTTCGACGCCGACACGGTCATCAGCCCGGGCTCGTGGGACGCGGCGACGGCCGGCGCCGGCGCGGTGCTCGACGCGCTCGACCTCGTGCAGACGGGCGCCGCGCGCCGGGCCTTCGCCGCCGTGCGCCCGCCGGGCCACCACGCACTGCGCGCCGGCGGGATGGGCTTCTGCCTGTTCGGCAACGTCGCCGTCGCCGCGCTGCAGGCGCGCGCCAAGTACGGGCTGGAGCGCGTGCTGATCGTCGACTGGGACGTGCACCACGGCAACGGCACGCAGGCGCTGGTGCAGCACGAGCCCGGCGTGCGCTTCGTGTCGATGCACCAGTGGCCCTGGTATCCGGGCACGGGTGCGTCGGAGGATCGGGGGCCGCACCGCTCGGTGTGGAACGTCCCGCTGCCGGGCGGGCTGCCGCGTGCGCGCTACGTGGAGGCGCTGGAGCGCGCCGTCGACTCGGCGACCGCCGGGTGGATGCCCGACCTGCTCATCGTGTCGGCCGGCTTCGACTGCCTGCGCGGCGATCCGCTGGGCGGGTTCACGCTCGAGATGGAGGACGTCGACGCGCTGACGCGCTCGTTCGTCGCGCGGGCGGAGAGCTGGTGCGGCGGGCGCATCGTGAGCGCGCTCGAGGGGGGCTACGCACCCGACCAGGTCGGGGAGGCCTGCGTCGTGCACCTGCGCGCTCTGCAATGAGCCGGTCGACGCCCGCGCGGGCGACGTGCCGATCCTTCCAGCCATGAACGCGCTGCCACACGTCTCGCCGGCGGTCCTCCGCCTGGTCCAGGAGCTGGTCTTCGGGCGCTGGCGCGCCGCCGGAGAGGAGCTCTACCGCGAGGTGGGCGAGCTGCTGGAGGTCGGGGCGGGGCAGGAGGTGCTCGTCTCCGGCTGCGGCGACGGCACGAGCTGCGAGTGGCTGGCGGGGCGCACGGGCGCGGCGGTCACCGGCGTCGATCCGGAAGCCGAGCGGATCGAGGCGGCCGACGAGCGGGTGCGCGAGCTGCTCGACGGCGGCACCGCGCTCCCGCTCTCGTTCCAGCAGGCGCCGCTCGACGACCTGCCGCACGAGACGGCGGTGTTCGACGCCGCCGTCGGCGAGCCGGTGCTGGCGGCCGCGGGCGATCCGGCGAAGGCGGTGGCCGAGCTGGCGCGCGTCGTCAAGCCGATGGGCGCGGTCGTGCTGCTGCAGCTGACGTGGAGCTCCGACATCTCGACCGCCGCGCGGGCGCTGCTCGTCGAGCGGCTGGGGATGCGCCCGCAGCTGCTCGTCGAGTGGAAGCAGATGCTGCGCGACGCCGGCGTGGTCGACCTGCAGGTGCAGGACTGGACCGACGAGGCGACCGACGGCCCGGCCGACGGCGAGGCGCCGCAGCTGACCTGGCAGCAGAAGGTGCAGATCGTCGGGCGCGCGTGGCGCCGGCGCGGCTGGCGCGAGGCGATGGACGCGCTCGGGCGCGAGGAGTCGCTGCTGCGCGAGCTGTCGCGCGAGCGCGCGGTCGGCTTCCAGGTGATCCGCGGCGTGAAGTGGCCGCACGCGAGGGGCGCATGACGACCGACGCGCGCCCCGTCACCGATGCGCGGCCGTCGGCGCCGTCGATGCCGCCCTCGACGCCGCCGTCCACGCCCGCGACCAACCGCGCGCCGTTCAGCGTGTGGCGCGCGCCCGACGGCACGCTGCACCGCGATCTCCCACTGCAGGAGCTGGCGCGCATCTACGCCGCCGGCGAGGGGCAGCTGTGGGTGGACGTCGACGCCACGCAGCGGTCGCAGCACGCGCTGCTGGAGAAGGTGTTCCGCTTCCACCCGCTGACGATCGAGGACACGCTCAACCCGCAGAGCCGCGTCAAGTACGAGGAGCACGACGCGTATCTGTTCGTCGTCGCGCGCGGCGTGCGCTTCTGCGACGAGACGAGCGACCCGTACGACATCGAGACGATCAACCTCTGCTCCTACCTCGGTCCCGGCTGGCTGGTGACCGTGCACGGCGAGGGCGCGACCGCCATCGACCGCGTGCGCGAGCGTGTGGAGCAGGGGCTGGACGTGCTCGGGCGCGGCCCCGCGCGCCTGCTGCACGCGGTCCTCGACGAGGCGGTCGACGAGTTCTTCCCGATCCTCGATCGCGTCGACGGCTTCCTCGACGGGCTGGAGGAGCGGGTGTTCGTGCAGTTCGACCAGAGCGCGCTGCGCGACATCTTCTCGGTGAAGCGCCTCGTGCTCCAGCTGCGCCGCCATCTCGCGCCGCAGCGCGAGGTGCTGAACCAGCTCACCAACCGGCCCACCGAGCTGCTCCCCACCAGCACGCAGCTGTACTTCCGCGACGTGTACGACCACGTGCTGCGCATTAACGACGCGCTGGACGCCTACCGCGAGCTGCTCTCCAGCACGCTGGACAGCTACCTCTCGCAGGTCTCCAACCGGCAGGGGCAGTCGTCGAAGGCGCTCGCGGTGGTGGCGACGGTGACGCTGCCGTTCGTGATCGTGAGCGGGATGTGGGGGATGAACTTCGACCGCGTCCCGCTGGCGCATCATCCGCACGGCTTCTGGCTGCTGCTCGGCACGCAGCTGCTGATCGCCGCCGTCATCCTCGCCGCCCTCCGGTGGCGACGGATCATCTGAGCCGGCGAGCCGCGCGATGACGATGCCGCCCGACACCCGGCCCGACGCACGTCCCGACGCACGCCCCGAGAGCGAGCCGTCGACCGCGAGCGAGGTGCCGCGCACGACGGTCGAGTACCCGGTCCCGCGCGCGACCGCCGAGTATCCGGCGTTCGGCGACGCCGCGCGTCCGACGCCCGGCTCGGGACGCGCGGTGTCCGGCCGCGGCGCGCGCGTGGGGCTGCGGCTGTTCGGCATCGTGGGCCTCGACCGCCCGCACGCGCACGACACCCCGCCCGTGCTCCCGGACACGGATCTCGTCGGCTATCGCGACATCGCCGCGGTGGTGGAGCCGGGCGCCTACACCGCGGAGCCGATGGGCGCGGTCGCGCTGGAGCGCCATCGCGTGGTGGTCGACGAGGTCTTCGCGCGACGCACCATCGTGCCCGCGCCGCCGGGAACCGTCTTCCGCTCGCGCGAGGCACTCGCGAGCTGGCTCGAGCTGCACTACTTCACGCTGGTCGACGCGCTGGGCTTCGTGGAGGAGCGGGCGGTCGCGCGCGTGACGGCCACGTGGACGGCCGACGCGGACGCGGCGCGGCGCGTCTCGCCGTTGCACCTCGACGCGGGCGCGCCACCGCTCGAGGAGAGCGCCGAGTCGGACGCGCTGGTGGCCGAGGCGGCGGAGCCCTTCCGCGCGCTGCGGCGCGAGGCGGTGTCGCTGCTGGTGCTGCGCGCCGAGGAGCTCGGCGAGCCGGCCGCCGCGTACGCGTCGTTCCTCGTGGAGCGCGCGCGCTGGGCGCAGTTCGAGCAGGCCGTCGCGCGCGAGGCGCAGCTGCGTCCGGGTCTCCAGCTGCGGCTCACCGGCCCGTGGCCGCCGTACGACTTCGTGCGCATGCAGTTCCGCGGCTGACGCCGATCGCGCTTCGCTCGACCGCACCGCACGACCACACCGCACCACCACCCCGCGACGTCCGCGCGTCGCCGTGCACGCCCCGCTCGACTCCTCCCTGCGCTCCCCGCCTCCCACCCGCACGCCGGCCATGTTCTGTCCCGACTGCGGCACCTGGACCCGCGCCAGCCTGCCGCGCTGCGTGCGATGCCAGTCCGTGCTCCCCCTGCTGCCCGGACGCACCGCGGAGGAGCCGCCCGACGACGACCTGACGGCGCTGCGCCGCGCGACGGGCAACCGCCTGCTGGTGGAGCGTCGCCTCGGCAGCGGCGGCATGGCGGCGGTGTTCCTGGCGCGGCACGCGGTGCTCGACACGCCGCTCGCGCTGAAGGTCCTGCACCCGCACCTCGCGCGCGAGCCCGAGATGCGCGAGCGCTTCCGGCGCGAGGCCGAGGCGGCGGCGCGGCTGCGGCATCCGCACGTGTGCCCGATCCTCGACTACGGGTGGGGACCGGGCGTCGAGTTCCTCGTCATGCCGTACCTCGCCGGCGGCTCGCTCGCCGACGCGATGTCCGGCCGCCGCACGATCGCGCCCGACCGCGCGGCCGCCGTCGTCTCGCAGGCGGCGCAGGGGCTCGACTACGCGCACCGCCACGGCGTGGTGCACCGCGACGTGAAGCCGGACAACGTGCTCTTCGACGAGGAGGGGCACGCGATCGTGACCGACTTCGGCATCGCGAGCGCGCGCTTCCACGCCCGCATGACCGCGACCGGCCGCGCGATGGGCACGCCGCACTACATGAGTCCCGAGCAGGCGATGGGGCGGCTGCTCGACGGCCGCAGCGACGTGTACGCGCTCGGGGTGCTGCTGTACGAGATGCTCTCGGGCGACCCGCCGTTCGACGGCGCGGATTCGTACGCCGTCGGTTACAAGCACGTGCACGAGGCGCCGGTGCCGATCGAGGTCGCCGCGCCGGGCGTGCCGCCCGGGCTCGCGGCGATCGTCATGCGCTGCCTCGCCAAGAGCGCCGACGAGCGCTTCCAGCGCGCCAACGACCTGTCGGACGCGCTGCTCGGCTTCCTCGTCGACCGCGGCGCGCCGGAGCTGCGCGGCGCGTGGCGGGCGCGCCGTGGCGGCGTGACCCCGACCCGAGCGCGTTGAACCGGGCGCTGCGGACTGCGGACGGCGGGTCTGCACGACGGTGCGTCGCGAGGTCCGATCCGCAGTCCGCAGTCCGCAGCGCTCGGTGATAGGATTCCGGCTCCACTCCACACTCCCACGCACATGCCCCGCCTGACGCTCGCGACCGAGATCGTCCCCGTCCACACGACACACCCGTTCGTCATCTCGCGCGGCGGCGCCAGCGAGTGGCGCACCGTCACCGTGCGCGTGCGCGACGCGGACGGCGCCGAGGGGTGGGGCGAGGCGGCGCCGAGCCGGTTCTACGGAGAGACGCCGGAGAGCGTCGTCGCCGCGGTGCAGCGCTTCCAGGACGTGCTGGGCGATCTCGACGCGTGGGCGCTGGAGGAGGCGGAGGCGCGCATGCACGCGGCGCTGCGCTTCAACGGCGCGGCCAAGACCGGCGTCAGCGCGGCGCTGCACGATCTCGCGGCCAAGCGGCTCGGCGTGCCGCTCTGGAAGCTGTGGGGGCTCGACCCGGCCAAGGCGCCGCCGTCGAGCTTCACGATCGCCATCGCCGACGACGATGCCGTGCTGCGCGCGCGCGTCGCCGAGGCGGCGCAGTATCCGGTGCTGAAGGTGAAGCTCGGGAGCGCGCGCGGGCTCGCGCGCGACGAGCAGATCATCCGCATCGTGCGCGAGTCGGCGCCCGACAAGGTGCTGCGCGTCGACGCGAACGCCGCCTGGACGGCGAAGGGCGCGCTGGAGATCTCGGAGCTGCTCGCCGCGCTCGGCGTCGAGTTCATCGAGCAGCCGCTGCCGCCGCACGACCTCGAGGGGCTGCGCTTCGTGCGCGACCGCTCGCCGCTGCCGGTCGTGGCCGACGAGTCGTGCGTGAGCGCGAGCGACGTGCCGCGCCTCGCCGGCGTCGTCGACGGCGTGAACCTGAAGCTGGCCAAGTGCGGCGGGCTGCGCGAGGCGATGCGCCTCATCGCGACGGCGCGCGCGCACGGCATGCTCGTGATGGCGGGCTGCATGATCGAGACGAGCCTCGGCATCACCGCGGCCGCGCACCTCGCGCCGCTGCTCGACTGCGCGGACCTCGACGGCGCGGCGCTGCTGTCGGACGATCCGTACGTCGGCGCGACGATCGCGGGCGGCGCGATCCGACTGCCCGACGCGCCGGGGCTCGGCGTCACGCGACACTAGCGCGCCGCCGGCCCGCGCCAGCGCTCGGCGGGGTTATCGTACGGAGCGCGGGCGTCCGCGCGTCCCTTCCGTCGTCTCCGTGTCGTCGCCGTCGTCCGCCGATCCCGCGCTCGCCGAAGTCGCGCTCGCCGAAGTCGCGCTCGCGCTCCCGCTCTTCCGCACGTTCACGTACGCGGCGCCCGACACGCCGCGCCACGCGCTCGTGCCGGGCACGCGCGTCGTGGTGCCGTTCCGCGGCACGACGGAGATCGGCGTGTACCTCGGGCCGGGCGACCCGGCGACGCTGGTGGGGAAGGGCGGCAAGCCGGTCGTGCCGAAGGCGATCGTCGACGTCCCCGACGCGGAGCCGGCGCTCGGCCCGTCGCTGCTCACGCTCTGCCGCTGGATCGCCGACTACTACGTCGTGCCGTTCGGCGTCGCGCTGCGGTGCGCGCTGCCGGCGCTGCTGACGGGCGCGTCGGCACCCACGCCGTCGCAGCGCACGCACCGCATCGCCACCATCGCGCGCCACGTCGAGTCGCTGCTGCACCGCGAGCGCATCTTCGCCCGATCGCCGCAGCAGCGCGCGCTGTACGAGCTGCTCGAGGCCAACGGCGGGCGCGCCTCGGTGAACCAGTTGCTCGAACAGCTGAAGTTCTCGCCGTCGGTGCTCAAGGGGCTCGTCGCGCGCGGGCTCGCGGTCGTGAGCGAGGAGGTCGTCGCGCGCGATCCGTTCGCGACCCGCGCGGCGGCGGCGAACGCCCGCCACGTGCCGACCGACGCGCAGCGCGCCGCCGTCGACGCGATGGCGGCCGGCAGGGCCGGCGAGACCTTCCTGCTGCACGGCGTCACCGGCAGCGGCAAGACGCTCGTCTACATCGAGCTGCTGCGCCGCGTGGTCGAGGAGCGCGGGCGCAGCGCGATCGTGCTCGTGCCCGAGATCGCGCTCACGCCGCAGACGGTCGACCGATTCCGCGCCGCGTTCGGCGACAAGATCGCCGTGCTGCACTCGGCGCTCTCCGACGGCGAGCGGTACGACGCCTGGCTCGCGCTGCGGCGCGGCGAGAAGCGCATCGCCGTCGGCGCGCGCTCGGCGGTCTTCGCGCCGCTCGAGGATCTCGGCGCCATCATCGTCGACGAGGAGCACGAGTCGAGCTACAAGCAGGGCGAGTCGCCGCGCTACCACGCGCGCGAGGTCGCGATCGTGCGGGCGCGTGCCGCGGGCGCCGTCGTCGTCCTGGGCAGCGCGACCCCGTCGCTCGAGAGCTGGGCGAACGCCACGCTGGGCAAGTTCAAGCTGCTGACGCTCCCCGCGCGCGTGGGCGGCGCGCAGCTGCCGCACGTCGAGGTGGTGGACCTGCGCGCCAACAAGGCGGCCGACCAGCGCACCGCGCACGCGGCGCCGCGCTCGGCGGTCGACCAGGTGCTCAGCGCGCCGCTGCAGAAGGCGCTGGAGGCGACGCTCGCGAAGGGCGAGCAGAGCATCCTGCTGCTCAACCGCCGCGGCTACTCGGCGTTCATCCAGTGCGGCGACTGCGGCGACGTCTCCGCGTGCCCGAACTGCTCCATCTCGCTCACGTACCACCGCGCGCCCGAGCGCCTGGTCTGCCACTACTGCCAGCACCAGGAGGCGCCGCGCGATCGGTGCGCGCGCTGCGCGGGCGAGACGCTCCGGCAGCGCGGCCTCGGCACGCAGCAGGTCGAGCGCATCCTCGCCGAGCGATATCCGTCGGCCCGCATCGCCCGCATGGACGTGGACACGACGGGCGCGAAGTGGGCGCACGCCGAGATCCTCGACCGGGTCGGGCGCGGCGAGGTGGACGTGCTGCTCGGTACGCAGATGATCGCCAAGGGGCTCGACTTCCCGAACGTCACGCTCGTCGGCGTGATCGACGCCGACACCGGCATCAACCTGCCCGACTTCCGCGCCTCCGAGCGCTGCTTCCAGCTCCTCAGCCAGGTGGCCGGTCGCGCGGGGCGCGGGCCGAAGGGCGGGCGCGTGCTGATCCAGACGCGGCTGCCCACGCACCACGCGGTGCGCTGCGCGCTGACGCACGACTTCCACGCGTTCGTGCGCGAGGAGGCGGAGGGGCGCGACTCCCCGCCGTATCCGCCCGTGGTGCGGCTCGCGAACGTGATCGTCAGCGGCACGCGCGAGGACACGACGGCCGCGGTCGCGCAGCACGCGGCCGCCTGGGTGCGCGCCCTCATGAAGCGGCGCGGCACGAGCGGCGTGACGCTCGTCGGGCCGGCGCCGTGCCCCGTCGAGCGCGTGAAGCAGCGCTGGCGGTGGCACTTCCTGCTGAAATCCGAGCAGCCGGGCGAGCTGACGCGCGTGGGGCGCTACTTCGTGGAGCGGTTCGAGGTGCCCAAGCGCGACGGACTGCGCGTGGCGTTCGACCGCGATCCGGTGGCGCTGCTCTGATCGTCCCACGAACGCCGAACGCCCCGACGGGCACGTGCGCGTCGGGGCGTTCGGTACGTGGAGCGCGTGTGGCGAGCGGGTCGCTCAGCCCTTCTTCTCGGCCAGCGACATGTTGAACTGCACGTCGACCGTGTCGGCGATCGGGTTCACCTTCGAGTCGTACACGATGCCGAAGTCGCGGCGGTTGATCTGGAACTGGCCGCGGAAGCGTCCGCGGCCGCCCTCGTAGAACACCATCGTCACGGGGATCGCGATCGACTTCGTGACGCCGCGGACCGTGAGGTCGCCCGTCAGCGTGCCGGCGGTCGCCGAGGTCTTCGTGATCGCCTTCGAGACGAAGGTGATCGTCGGGAACTTGGCGACGTCGAAGAAGTCGGCGCTGCGCAGGTGGTCGTCGCGGCGATCGATGCGCGTGTTGATGCTGGCGGCGTCGATCGCGAGACGCACCGTCGAGGTCTCGAGCGCCTCGGGGTTGATCGCGACCTCCGCGTCCCACTTGCCGAAGAAGCCGTGCGCGTCGAGCAGGCGCGACGAGGCCGTGAAGTTGATCTCGCTGTGTGCCTTGTCGACGTCGTGGGCGCGCAGCCCGGTGCGGGCGGCGGCGGGCGCGGCGGGCGCCTGCGCGCGCAGCGGGGAGGCGTTCGGAGCCGCGGCCAGCAGGGCGGCGGCGAGGGCGACGACGGCGGACGTCTGGGACGGGAGGCGGCGCATCTGCTTCGTGGGGCGTGGCGGGACGGCGAGCGGGACGGTGGAAGACTCTCACTACTGAGAGGAGAATGGAAGGCCCTCCGCGCGCTTGTACCCGCCCCCGTGCCTCCGCGAGATTCGTCGCGTGATCACCTATCCCCACCCGGACTTCGCCGCGGCGCGCTTCGCCGGCGCGCCCGACGCGCGCTTCGTCCCCGCTCCCGCCGACGGCGTCCTCCCCGACGGCTTCTTCACGACCACGAACCTGCCGACCTACGTCCGCGTCGCCGGGGCGTGGCGCCTGCCGCGCGAGCCGCGCATGGACGCCGCGCTGGTGCTCGACGCCGCCGGCGAGCTGTGGGCGCGTGAGGGGCGCCGCGTGCGCGCGGGCGACCTGGTCGCGGTGGGGCGGGCGGAGGACGGCTCCGAGGGGATCTTCGTCCACGTGCACGTCTTCGCCGGCGACGAGGGGGCGAACGGCGAGTTCCAGTTCATGACCAGCGAGGTGTCGCGCGAGAAGCCGATCGACTACGGGCTCATGGCGCGCCTGCTGGTCGACGAGCGCGCCCGCGGCGGCTATCCGGTCTGGGTGGCGGGGCCCGCGCTCGTGCACTCGCGCGCGCGCGCCGACATGACCTGGTTCGTGCGCAACGGCTTCGTCGGGGCCTTCCTCGCCGGCAACGCGGTCGCCGTGCATGACATCGAGGCGGCGATCTACGGCACCACGCTCGGCATGACCGGCACGGGGCAGGCGAGCGCCGGCGGGCACGGGCTCCACATGCGCGCGATCAACGAGGTGCGCGCGGCCGGCTCCATCGCCGCGGCGGTGCGCGAGGGCACGGTGAAGGACGGCATCATGCACGCGCTGGTGGAGCAGGGCGTGCCGTTCGTGCTGTGCGGCTCGATCCGCGACGACGGCCCGCTCCCCGACGTGCTCACCGACGCCGTCGCGGCGCAGGACGCGATGCGGAGCCACACCGCGCGCGCCACGATGGCGGTGCTGGTCGCCACCGCGCTGCACGCGATCGCCACGGGCAACATGCTGCCCGCCTTCGTCATGGAGGACCCGGCGACGGGGCGTCCGACGTCGCACCCGCGTGGCGCGTCGCCCGCCGAGTGGCCCGTGCTCCGCGAGCTGCCGACGATCTGCGTCGACTCGTCGGAGTTCGTCGTCAGCAAGCTGAAGGACCGTGGCACGCACCAGGCGTTCGGCGTCGTGACGAACGCGCAGGACTTCCTCCACATCCTCCGGCTCTACGTCGAGCGCGAGCTCGACGCGCGCCGCGCGCTCGGCGCGGCCGACGCCGCGGGCGCGGTGCGCGCATGAGCGCCGCGGCCCCGGGCGGAGGCGGCGAGCGCCCGAACTTCGGCGTCGCGCGTCTCGCGGAGGAGACGCGCGAGCGCTTCGTGCGCGAGATGATCGCGCGCGTGCCGCTGTCGCGGCTGGTGGAGCTCTATCTGTTCTCGCCGATGCGTCAGGGCGGCATGGAGAGCGGCGTCGCGGTGCTCGCGGCGACCCTCGATCTGCCGCCCGAGCCGGTCGGGACGGCCGAGGTGGCCGCTCCGGTGGCGCCGCTCGCCGCTGCCGATGCCGACGCCGCGGTGGCGACGGCCGACGACGTCTCGACCGCCGCCTCGCTCGCGACGCTGCCCGAGCCGCCGGCGCTGGAGCCCGCGCCCGACGCCGCGGTCGACCCGGTGCCCGACGGCGATCCGACCGAGCTCGCGGCCGGCGCGGCACCCGAGGCGGGCGGGATCATCGATGCCGATGCTCCTGGCACCGACGTCGTCGAGGGCGGGGAGGACGCGCCCGTCCTCGACGACGCCACCGGCGCAGCCGTGGACGCCGAGCCAGTCGACCCGCCAGAGGCCGCGCTGGCCGCCGTGCTCGAGGTGGTGCCGGAGCGCGCGCCGGAAGCGGCACCGCGCCCCGTGGTCCGGCGGCGTCTCACGGTGTTCACCGCGCGCTATCGCCTCGTGATCAAGGGCCCGGATCGCGGCAAGTGGGACGTCGAGGTCCGCGAGGAGGCCGACGCGCCGCTGGTGACGGTGGAGGCGGTCGTGCGCGGCGTGCAGCAGCGTGCCGGTGACGCATCCGAGCCCGAGCGGCTGGACGCCGCGGGCGTCGCCCGTCTCCTCGGCGTGCCGCTACCCGAGAGCGGGGGCGCGCCGGCGCCGTGATCGACGCGTTCCGCCGCTACCTGCGCGAGCACGGCCTGCCGGTCACGGCGCCGCGCCTCGCCGTGGCGGACGTGGTGCTCGGCTCCGACCGGCACCTGTCGGTGGAGGAGATCGGCCGCGCCCTCGACGCTCGCGGCGCGGCCCCCGGCACCGCGACGATCTACCGCACGCTCGAGCTGCTCGTGCGCAGCGGCCTGGTCGTCGAGCGCGACTTCGGCGAGGGCTTCCGCCGCTACGAGCCCGCGCGCGGCATCCCGCAGCACGAGCACCTGCTCTGCACCACCTGCGGCACGGTGATCGAGTTCCGCGACGAGCGCCTCGAGCGCATGACCACGCTGATCGCCGAGGGCCACCACTTCGCGCGGCAGCGGCACCGGCTGGTGATCTACGGCGTGTGCGAGCGATGCCAGCGGGGGGAGCGCTGAGCGTCGAGCGGCGAGCGTCGAGCGTCGAGCGGCAGCCCACTCGTTGGTGCGGGTGCGCCTTCGCGCCACGCATCGGTTCGACGCTGATCGCTGATCGCTGATCGCTCGACGCTCGACGCTCCCTACGGCTCCGCCGACCGCACGAACACGCGATGCCCGTCGTCGCCCGGAATCAGCGCGCCGCGCATCTGGACCAGCAGCGTGTCGCCGCGCACCTCGCCGTCCATCACGCGGTTCGCGACGCGCGCGTCGCCCGCGTCCACCGCGCGCAGGCGCAGCCGCGTGCCGTCCAGCGTTCCGAGCACGCCGTACTGCTCCTGCGTCGGCAGGCGGTAGGCGCCGGTGACCTCGGCGAGCGCGCCGCTGCGCGTGTCGACCCACAGGCGCAGCTGCTCGCGCCCCTGCGGACCATTCGCGAAGTAGCGCGCGTCGAACGGGTCGCGCGGCGTGGCGCGCACCGTGACCGCCATCGACAGCATCGGCACGTAGGAGCCGAACACGCCGATGCCGCCGCTCAGCCGGTTGATCAGCCCCGAGCCCGTGAACGGGCTGTTGCCGGAGCGGTAGTAGTCGAAGAAGTTCGTGTCGATCGCGGCGACCGTCACCCACTGCGTGAACCCCGCCTGGAAGACGCGCGGCAGCCGTTCCGCGAAGAGGTTGCGCAGGTCGCCCGTGAGCTGGACGCGCGTCGAGTCCGTGAACAGGAAGAACGCGCCGTACGGCGTCTCCGCGCGCACGAGGTAGCTGCGCGCGCCCGGCGCCGGGTCCCACTGCAGCCGCAGCGTGTCCGTGTCGCGCATGAAGAGCGCCGACTGCGCGCGCGGCGCGAACGCCGTCGTCACGTTGCCGGGCACGCGGGTGGCACCCGTGACCACGGTGCCGTCCACGCCGTCGACGCGCAGCGTCAGCGCCGCGCCGGGTACGACGCGCAGCCCGCTGCGCGGCTGCCCGAAGCCGCCGCCCGGGATCGCGAGGTTGGTGAAGCGGTAGACGCCCGTGCCGCGCGGCGTCTTCGACCCGGGCGGCACCACCTGCGTCTCGACCGCGACGACCGACGCGCCGTTCGCGTCGCGCACCTCCACGCGTGCGCCGTGCACCGGCACGCCGCCGCCCGACGCGATCGGGTCGGCGCCGCTCCCGATCGAGTCGTCGCCGATCGGCACGCGCCCCGACAGCGTGCGCTCGACCAGCACGTACTGGTCGCCGGCGGCGGGGTTGAGCACCGCGTGCACGACGGTGCGCTCCGTGCCCGGCGCGATCGTCTGCTCGCCGAAGGTGCACGCCTGCAGCACGACCACGGCGAGCGCGAGGAGCGCGACGATGCGGCGCCGCACGGTCAGAACTCCACCGCGAGCCCGACGCTCGGCAGCAGCGGGAACTGCGACACCGCTTGCCGCGTCGGCGGCTGCGCGCCGTAGTCGAACGAGTACACGAAGGTGTTCTGCCGGTTGTACGCGTTGACGACCGAGAGCGACGGCGTCCAGGTGACGGCGCCGCGCTGGAAGGCGCGCGAGAGGCCGAGGTCGAGGCGGTGGAACACCGGGTAGCGGCTGCCGTTCCGCGTCCCGCCGACCGCCTCCGGGTCGCGCGCGCGCGTCCCCGTGTCCCACGAGTTGCTCATCCCGTCGTAGACGCGCCGCACGATCTGCCCCTCGATGTCGGTGAACGGCGTCCCCGATCCGAAGCCGAAGCGCGCGCTCGTGACCCAAGCGCGCCCCACGCGCCACGTGCCGACCACGTTCAGCGTGTGTCGCCGGTCCTGCGCCGGCCAGAACGCGCCGGCGCGCAGGAACGACAGGCCGCTCGCGCCCGACGTGGCCGCCGCCGGCTCGCGCGTGCTGACCGCGTAGCCGTACGCGACCCAGCCCGAGACCGGACCGCCCTCCAGTCGGCGGAGCAGCACGTCGACGCCGTACGCGCGCCCGCGCAGCCGGTTGAACTCGTCCCCGCGCACCGCCGGATCGTCGCCCTCGTTCGGCTCGGGGATGTCGGCGAAGCCCTTGCCCCACGCCTCCACCCGCGCGAACGCCAGCGCCCCCATCCACCGCTCGGCGCCGAGTACGAGATGCGTCGCGCGGCTCGGCCGGACGTGGCGGTCGCTGCCCACCCAGAAGTCGAAGATGCGCACCGGCGCGTCCTCGTTGCGCACCGCGTGCATCGCCTGCGTGTACTGCCCGCCGGCGAGCGTGATCGCGAGGTCCGGGGTCGCGAACCAGCGGAGCGACGCGCGCGGCGACAGCGCGCCCCAGTTGGCGTCCGGCACGCCCTCCAGGCGCGCGCCGACGCGCGCGAGCAGGCGCGGGTGCACGCGCCACGTGTCGTCCACGTAGGCGGCGAGCACCGTCGGCTGCTGCCGGAGCGTGAACAGGTCCGCCTGCGACGCGTTGCTGGCGGCGTCGTACGAGACCGACACGCGCGACGCCTCGTAGCCGATGCGCGGCGTGTGTCGGCCGCCGAACGCGCCCGTCGCGGAGAGCTGTCCCGCGAGGCGCGCTTCCGTCACGTCGTTGACGAAGCGCACGGTCCCGTCGCCCAGGTCCAGCGTCGTGCCGAAGCGCGTCACCGAGGCGCGCTGCACGAGCTGCGCGCTGTCGGCGCGTCCGAGCCCCCGCGCGAGCGCGGGGAGGGGCTGTCGCCACGTCAGCCCGGCGAGCGCGTTGCCCCACGAGAACGCGAAGTCGCCGCCCCCCGCGCGCGCCGAGTCGCTGAACTGCGTGAAGCTGCCATCGAGGACGTCGGAGCCCACGTAGCCGGTGAGCGCGAGCGTGCCGCTGCCGACGCGGTGGGTGACGTGCGCCTGCGCGTCCTGGAAGTGGTAGGGGAGCGTGCGATCCGAGAGCGCGCCGACGAGGGCGTCGAGGTAGGTGCGCCGCGCCGCGACGTTCCACGACGTCCGTGCGTCGCCTTCGGACGTGCGGCCGAACGCGCCGCCGAGCGCGCCGCTGGTCGAGACGAGCGACACCTGCGCCGCGCCGTGCACGCCGCGGCGCTCCTCCGCCTTGGGCCGCACGTCGAGGACGCTGGACAGGCGGCCGCCGTACTCCGCCGCGAAGCCGCCGACCGACATGTCGACCCCCGCCACCGCCTGGTCGACGAACGTCCCGAACAGGCCGCCCAGGTGGAACGGGTTGTAGACCGGGATCCCGTCGAGCAGCACCAGGTTCTGATCGCTCTCGCCACCGCGGACGTTGTATCCGGCGCTGAAGTCGTTCCGCGCCACCACGCCCGCCATCAGCTGCGCCGTCCGCAGCACGTCCGGCTCGCCGATCGAGGGCAGGGCGCGCAGCGTGCGCCCCGTGATCGTGACCTGGCCGACCTCCGGGACCTGCTCGAAGCGCGCCCGCTCGCCCACCCGCTCGCGTGCCTGCACGGCCGCCAGCGCCTGCGCCGCGGGTTCGAGCACCAGGCGCACCGCGACGGTGTCTCCGGCCCGCACGGCGACCGCGCGCGACGTCGGACGATGGCCGAGCGCCCGCGCGCTGACGACCAGCGAGCCCGCCGGCAGGCCGACGGCGAGGAAGCGGCCGGCGTCGTCGGTGACGGCGCGCCCCACCTCGCGCCCCGGCGCGTCGCCCGCGCGCGTGATCGTCACCGCGGCGCGGGGCAGCGGCTCGCCCGCGCGCTCCGACAGCACGACGCCGCGCACGGCGCCCGTCGTCGCCTGCACGGCGGGCGCGCTCGCGGGTGCCGGCGCCTCCCGGGGGGGCTGCGCGTCGGCCGCGCTCCCGAGGGCGAGCAGCGCGACCATGGGTCGAACGACTGATGAGGGAGACCGCACCCGCGCAAGATACTGCGGGGTCGCGCGGCGCACCCGGCGGTTACCAGGGGCGCGCGGCCCGGCGATACTTCGGGCGTCCCTCTCCTCTCCCATGGATTCTTCCGTCGGCTTCCTCGTCGCGTTCACCGCCGGGCTTCTGAGCTTCCTCTCGCCCTGCGTGCTGCCGCTGATCCCGAGCTACGTCACGTTCATCACGGGGCTCAGCCTCGACGACGCGACGCAGGCCCGGCGCGCGGCACTCGTGCACGCGCTGCTCTTCGTCTTCGGCTTCTCGCTGATCTTCGTCGCGCTCGGCGCCGGCGCGACCGCGCTCGGCCGGCTGCTGATCGCGTACCGCGACGTCATCACGAAGGTCGGCGGCGTCCTGATCATCGTCTTCGGGCTCTACCTGCTCGGCGTCTTCAACGTCACGCTGTTCGCGCGCGAGCGGCGCGTGCACCTCGCCGACAAGCCGGCCGGCTACCTCGGCACGGTGCTCGTGGGGATCGCGTTCGGCGCGGGATGGACGCCGTGCATCGGCCCGATCCTCGGCGCGATCCTGACCTACAACATGAGCAACACGGACCTGGGGCACGGCACCGCCCTGCTGGGCGCGTACTCGCTGGGGCTCGCGATCCCGTTCGTGCTCGCCGCCGTCGCGCTCCAGCGCTTCGTGGGCTTCTTCGCGCGCATCCGGTCCAAGCTGCTGCTGCTGTCGCGCGTCTCGGGCGCGCTGCTGATCGTCGTCGGCGTGCTGATGCTGACGAACCAGTTCACGCGCATCGCCACGCGCCTGCAGGCGCTCACGCCGGACGCGATCTACAACCGCATCTGAGCGGGGACTGGGGCGCAGCGGAGCTGCGGGGCTGCGGATCGGGTCCCCTGCTCCTACGCGCTGCGGCCGAACGGCATGTGGACGGGATTGACAGGACTCACAGGATTCGACGCGTCGCGTGGCGCGACGGCTCCCCGCACCACGTGGAGCCGTGCATCCTGTCGATCCTGTCAATCCTGTCCGGCAGTTCGCGGCTCTGGCGCGGCGCACGAGAACGACAGGAGCGTCGGACAGGATGAACGTCCGAGAAGGGCGGATGAGCCGAGAGGGCTCCGCGTGGTGCGATGTCATTCGCCACCACGCGGAGCCCTCCGTCGTCATCCGCCGTTATCCGACGTTCATCCTGTCTGCCGTTCGCAGTTCGCCGTTCGGGTCCAGCGCAACGACGCCTCCCGAGCGGCCGTTCCGCAGCCCCGCAGCCTCGCAGCCCCGCAGCCCCGCAGCCCCCTACGCCGTCCACTCCCGTAGCCCGCGCAGCAGCACCGCCGCCGGCACCGGCTTCCCCAGCACGGCGCGGCAGCCGGCGGCCAGGCAGCGCGCCTCGGTGACCGGGTCATCGTGGCCCGTGAGCGCGACCGTCGTGCGCGGCGCTCGCCCCTCGGCGCTCAGCGTGCGCAGCACGTCCAGCCCGTCCCCGTCGGGAAGCGTCAGGTCGAGCAGCAGGACGTCCGGCGACTCGGCGCGCGCCGTCTCCACCGCCTCGCGCACGCTGGCCGCCGTCGAGACGCGGTGCCCCGTCTCGGTCAGCAGGATCCCGAGCGCCTCGGTGACGAGGGCGCTGTCGTCGACCAGCAGGACGAGCGGCGCGCTCATGCCCGGCGCGCCGCTCAGCGGGACTCCGCGGCGACGGGCGACTCGAGCGGGATCGTGAAGTAGAAGCGGCTGCCCGACGCGAGCGCGCTCTCGACCCAGATCCGGCCGCCGTGCAGCTCGACCAGCTTGCGCGCGATCGCGAGCCCCAGCCCGGTGCCGTGGTGCTGCCGCGACGTCGACGCGTCCACCTGCGCGAACTCGCGGAAGATCAGCTCGTGGTGCTCCGGCGCGATCCCGATCCCCGTGTCGCCCACCTCGACCAGCAGCTCGCGCGAGGCGCGGATGCCGTCGCGCTCGCGGGCCGCGATCCACACCCGGCCGCCCGTCGGCGTGAAGTGGATCGCGTTGCCGAGCAGGTTGCCGAGGACGTGCGTCAGCTTCTCGCGATCGGCGCGCACGATCGGCAGCGAGGTCGGCACCTCGGCCGCGAGCGCGACGCCCTTCTTCGCCGCCAGCGGCTGGTTCAGCGCCACCAGCTGCTCGACGATCGTCGTCAGCGCGAACTCGGTCGGCGCGAGCATCAGCTGGTCGGCCGCGCCGCGCGCGTAGGTGAGGATCTCGCCGACCATCTGCAGCAGCTGATGGCCGCCCTTGATGATCCCGAGGATGCTCGTGCGCTGCCGCTCCGAGAGATCGCCGAGGATCCCGTCGCGCATGATCTCGGCGTGCGTGATGATCGCCGTCAGCGGCGTGCGCAGATCGTGCGAGATGTTCGCCAGGAACTGCGTCTTGAGTCGGTCGCGCGCCTGCAGCTCGGCGATGAGCCGGGCCGCCTCGCCCGTCTGCGCCTCCAGCAGGGCCAGCCGCGCCTCCAGCATCTCGGAGAGTCGGGGCTCGGGCGCGTCCGGCGTCGTGGGGGGCGCGGCGGGCGTCGAACCGTGCGGCTGACCCGGAGTCAGGGCCGGCGTCTCCGGGGCGTGGGACAGCTGGGTCATGCGCCAAAGCTACTGCTGGCGCCCGGCGCCTGCCAACGCGAGCGCGAGCAGCGGGCGTGCGTCAGCCGTCCTGTCGTGCCCCCTCGCCCACGAGGTCGCCGCCCTCCGCGAGCGCGCTCGCGCGCTCCTCGACGTCCTCCTCGAGTCGCTGGCGCCGCACGATCGCGGCGTAGCGGCCGCCGAGCGCCACCAGCTCGTCGTGGCGCCCCTGCTCGACGACGCGCCCCTCGTCCAGCACGAGGATCCACGACGCGTCGCGCACCGCGCTGATGCGGTGCGATGCGATGAGCGTCGTGCGCCCCGCCAGCGCGGTGCGCAGCGCTTCCAGGATCGCGGCCTCGGTGTGCGTGTCGACGGCGGAGAGCGCGTCGTCGAGCAGCACGACGCTCGGGTGGCGCGCCAGCGCCCGCGCGATCGCGGCGCGCTGCTTCTGCCCGCCCGACAGGTTCACCCCGCGCTCGCCCAGGATCGTGTCGTACCCGGACGGGAATCCCGACAGCGTCTCCGAGAGCTGCGCGACGTCCGCCGCCCAGCGCACGACGGGATCCGGATCGGCGACGCCGCTCGTCGCCTCCTCCATGGCGGTGAGGCTGACGGACTCCGTGCCGCTCGGCGCTCCGCGCTCGCCGCTCGCCTCGTCGTCACGCGACGCGAGCGCCGAGCGCGGAGCGCCGGGTGCCGACGGAGTGGCGTGCGGTCGATCCAGCCCGTAGGCGATGTTGGCGCCGACCGTGTCGCTGAACAGCAGGCTCTCCTGCGGCACGAAGCCGATCTCGCGTCGCAGCACGTGCAGCGGCAGCGATCGCAGCGGGACGCCGTCGAGCAGGACCTCGCCCTCCTGCGGATCCCACAGGCGCGGCACCAGCTCGAGCAGCGCCGTCTTGCCGCTGCCGATGGGTCCCACGACGCCGAGCACGCTTCCGGGCGCGAGGTCGAACGAGACGTGGCGCAGCGCCCAGCGCGGCGGCGTGCCGTCGGGGGCGGGGAAGTGGAATCCGACGTCGCGGAACTCGAGGCGACGCCCGGTGCGCACCGGGCCGAGCTCGGCGTCGAGCGCGGGAAGCGTCACGCCCGTGGCCGGCGCGACGATCACGGCCGGCGTGTCGAGCACCTCCACGATGCGCGCCATCGACGCCGCGCCGCGCTGGAAGAGGTTCGTGACCCACCCGAGCGCGATCAGCGGCCAGGTGAGCATCCCCAGGTAGAGCCCGAACGCGACGAAGGCGCCGACGGTGATCGTGCCGCGCACCGCGAGCGTGCCGCCGAGCCCGAGCACGACGACGGAGCCCAGCCCCGCGAGCAGCCCGAACGCGGGGTTCATGATCCCGTTGAGCCGCGCGAGCGCCAGGTTGCGCTGCACGTACTCCGCGTTGGCCTCGGCGAATCGCGCCTCCTCGGAGGCCTCCTGGCGGTAGGCGCGCACGACGCGCGTGCCCGAGAGGTTCTCCTGCACGCGCGTCGTCATCGCGCCGAAGTGCTCCTGCACCGCTTCGAAGCGGTCGTGCACCAGGCGCCCGAGCCGGATCATGACGAACGGGAGCAGCGCCATCGGGAGCAGCGCGAGCCCCGTGAGCCGCGCGTCGATGCGCAGCATGAACACGAGGGCGAACGCGCCGCCGGCGATCGTGTTCGTGAGGTACATGATGGCCGGCCCGGCGGCCATGCGCACCGCGCTCAGGTCGTTCGTGAGGCGCGCCATCAGCTCGCCGGTGCGCCAGGGCGCCAGGGCGGCCGCGTCGAGGGACAGCAGGTGTCCGAACACGGTGTCGCGCAGGTCGGTCTCGACCTCGCGGCTGACGCCGTTGAGGATCTCGCGCATCCAGAAGCGCCCCACGCCGCCGATCAGCGACAGCGCGACCATCGCCCCGGCGAGCGTCCAGAGCCGTCGCATGGGAGCGCCGGCCGCGAGGGCGTCCACCGCGGAGCGCAGCAGCCAGGGGACGAGGCTCCCCAGCGCGGCGGACGCCACGACCAGCACGAGCCCGATGAGCAGGCGTGTGCGGTACGGCACCAGGAAGGGCACGAGGCGGCGCAATGCGGCCGAGGCTGGCATCGCCCTTGCGCCTCGATCAGCTTGTCCACGCTCGCGGCCGCCACCAGCCGCGGCCGCGCTCACTCCGGCACTCCCCCCGCTACCGCGGGTACGACAGTCCGGCACCACCGCTCTACGAACACCTCACCACTCCGGAGTCGTCGCATGCCGCAATATATCCGTCGCCGTGTTCCGCTCGCGTTCGCGCTGGCCGCCGCCGCCACGGTCGCCGCGTGTGGCGGCAGCGAGAAGACCGAGGCCGCGCTGCAGGATTCCGCGCTGAACCGCGACCTCGCGCTCGCCAACCAGGACAGCGCCGCGCAGCCGCAGCTGCAGGACGTCCCGGCCGAGACGCCGGCGCCCGTCGCCGAGGCGCCCGAGCCGGCACCCGCGCCCGCGCCCGCTCCGGCGCGCACCACGCCGCGCCCGACCACCTCCGCCCCGCGTCCCGCCGCGCCGCGGCCGACGACCACCACGCCGCGGCCCGCCACGCCGGCGCCGGCGACGCCCACGCGCACCGAGAGCGGCAACACGGTGACGCCGACCACCGGCGGCGCCGCGGCCGGCGAGCGCTCGGGCACCGGCACCATACCGTCGGGGACGTCGCTCTCGCTCACGTCGAACACGCGCGTCTGCACCAACACGCACAAGGTCGGCGACCGCTTCACGGCCACCGTCAGCGACGCCGTCGCGGGCGCGAACGGGGCGCGCGTGCCGTCGGGCGCGACGGCCACCGTCGAGGTCACGAAGGTGGACCGCAGCGAGAACGTGCGCGACAAGATCGAGATGGGCTTCCGCGTCGTGGCGCTGACGTTCGGCGGCCGGACCTACGCGGTCGACGCGACCACCGAGACCGCGGACGTGAGCCGGGTGCGCAACCAGCCGGCGAGCAAGGACCGTCAGAAGGTCATCGGCGGCGCGGTCATCGGCGCCATCGCCGGCCAGGTGCTCGGCAAGGACACGAAGGGCACGATCATCGGCGCGGCCACGGGCGCGGCGGCCGGCGCGGCGACCGCCGCGGCGACGGCCAACTACGAGGGCTGCCTGAACGACGGCGCGCGCCTGGCCATCCGCCTGACGGAGGGCGTGCAGGTCCGCATGTGATGCGCGGTGCTCAGCGCGGCGTGATGCGCCGCTGAGGCAGCAGTACGCGGGGGGCGGCCGATCGCGGCCGCCCCCCGCGTCGCATCCGCCCGGTGCGCGCCGTCTTGCGCGCACGTGGGACGGGCGGCATCGTCGGTCGGCTGCTCACCCCCACCCGCTGGAGCGGCGATTGCCCGAGACCGCGCGCGCCTGTCCCAACTGCAGGACTCCGCTGCCCACGTACGCCGCGTTCTGCTACGCGTGCGGGGCGGCCACGCCCGCCGGCATCGACCAGCACACGGGCGAGTACGTCGTCCCCGAGAACACCGGGATCACGATGGACGAGGTGCTCGCCAAGCTGCGGCGGCTCCTCGGCCCGACGTACGAGCTGGGAGAGCGCATCGGCTCCGGCGGCTTCGCGGAGGTGTTCCTCGCGCGCGACCTGCGGCTCAAGCGCGAGGTGGCGGTGAAGGTCACCCGTCCCGACTTCTCGCTGAACGCGCAGATGATGCAGCGCTTCCGCCGCGAGGCGGAGGTGATCGCCGCGCTGCGGCATCCGCACATCATGCCGATCTACGACCTCGGCGAGGCGGACGGCATCGCGTACCTCGTGATGCCCTACATCCGCGGCGAGTCGCTGAAGGCGCGCATGGACCGCGTCGGCAAGCTGCCCGTGGAGCTCGCGCGGCGCATCCTGCTGCAGGCCGCCGACGCGCTGAGCGCCGCGCACGAGGCGGGCGTCGTGCACCGCGACGTGAAGCCCGACAACATCATGCTCGACCGTCGCGACGATCAGGTCCTGCTGATGGACTTCGGCATCGCGAAGGCCATGGAGGCGGGCGCCGACGGGCACTCGGTCTCGCTGACGAGCACGGGGCTCGTGATGGGTACCCCGCACTACATGAGCCCCGAGCAGGCCGCGGGCGAGCGTGCGCTCGACCACCGGTCCGACCAGTACGCGCTCGCCGTCGTGACGTACCGCATGCTCGCGGGCGTGCTGCCGTTCGACGGGCCGTCGGTGCGCGCGATCCTCGCGAAGCAGCTCGTGGGTGCGGCGACGCCGCTGCGCGAGGTCGCGCGCGACGCGCCGCCGATGCTGATCGCCGCCATCGAGCGTGCGATGGCCAAGGATCCCGACGCGCGCTTCCCGTCGGTGCGCGCCTTCATGGACGCGGTGCGCGCCGATCCGTCGTACGCGGCCGAGGTGGTGCGCCCGACGGGTGGAGTGACGCCGTACACGCCCGCGGCCGCGATTCCCGCGCTCCCGTCCGCCCACGACGCGACGCCGTCGCCGCCCGTCCGCAACCGCTCGCGCGCCTGGCTCGTGGGAGGCGCGCTGGCCGCAGCAGCCGTGGCGGGTGCGGCGTTCGCCGTCACGCGCTCGCGCGCGACCAGCGTGCCCGGAGGCGTCGCCGTCGACAGCGCGCTTCCGCTGCCCGTGGAGGCGGTGCTCCCGCCCTCCGGCGAGCCGCTGACCACGCGCGGCGACAGCGCGGCCGGCGCGGTCGCCGACAGCGCGGGCGCCGCCGATTCGCTGGCCCGCCGGCGTGCGACCGACAGCGCGCTCGTCGCGCGTGCCGGCCTGCGCCTGGGGACACCCGACGCCGATTCGCTGCTCCTCGGCGTCGCGCGCCTGCGCAGCCGCTCGTGCGAGGCATGGCTCGCGACCGGTCGTCTGCCGGAGACGCGCGTCGCCTGCGTCGCGGCGGTGCGCCTCGGCCGCGGGAGCGTGCCGGTCGCGCAGCGGGTGCTCGGCACGCTCGCCGAGCGCGCGGGACGCGCCGACTCCGCCTCGCGCTGGTACGAGCTGGCCGCCGAGTCCGACGTCGAGGCCGCGGCGCGCCTCGCGCAGCTGTACGACTCGGGGCGCGGCGTGGCGCCGGACCCGGCACGCGGCGCGACCCTGCTGCGCCGCGCGGCGGACGGCGGGCACGTCGCGTCGCAGCGCGCGCTCGCCGAGCGGCTCGCGCAGGGGCGCGGGATCCGGAAGGACGAGGCGACGGCGCTGGCGTGGTACCTCCGCGCCGCCGGCAGCGGCGACGTGCCGTCGATGCTCGCCCTCGGCAACGCGTACAGGGACGGCCGCGGCGCGAAGCGGAACGAGGGCGAGGCCGCGGCGTGGTGGCAGAAGGCCGCGGCCCAGGGCGACTCCGCGTCGCAGTACCGACTCGGGATGGCTTACCTGCGCGGACAGGGCGTGCCGAAGTCCGACAGCATCGCGCTCGAGTGGCATCGGAAGGCTGCCGTGCAGGGACACGGCGGCAGCCGCTACGAGCTGGAGAAGCGCGGCCGCTGGCCGTGAATGCGACGAGGGGCGCGGCGATCATCGCCGCGCCCCTCGTGTGCCTCATGCGCCAGCGCTCAGTACCCGACCGCCGCCCCGACCGAGCGCGGCTCGCTCACGCCCTCCCACCCGCCGCGCACGCGCATCACCGCGTTCACGTTGACCATGCTGGCGCGCTGCTGCAGCCCGTGGCCCATCGCGCGCAGCGAATCCAGCACCGCTGGCGCCAGCCCGTTCCGCTCGAACGCGATCGAGTCGGGCAGCGCCTGGTGGTGCAGGCGCGGCGCGCGCATCGCGTCGGCGAGCGTCATGCGATGGTCGATCACGTTCAGGATCACCTGCGTCGTGCCCGAGATGATCGTCGGGCCGCCCGCGGCGCCGGCCACGAGCAGCACCTGCCCGCGCGGGTCGAGCACGATCGTCGGCGTCATCGACGACAGCGGGCGCTTGCCCGGCTGCACCGCGTTCTGCTCGCCCTCGATCAGCCCGAACGCGTTCGGCCGGCCCGGCGCCGTCGCGAGGTCGTCCATCTCGTCGTTCAGGAAGAAGCCCGCGCCCGCGACGTACACGCCCGAGCCGTAGCCGAGGTTGAGCGTGGTCGTCGTGCTCACCGCGTTGCCCTGGCGGTCGACGACCGAGTAGTGCGTCGTGTGCATGCCGGTGGGCGCCGGAACGATCGCCGGCGTGCGCGACGCCTTCTGCGCGTCGATCGTCGAGGCCAGCTGCCGCGCGTACTGCTTGTTCGTCAGCTGGGCGACCGGCACCGTGCAGAACGCGGGATCGCACAGCTTGGTGTTGCGGTCGATGAACGCGCGCCGCTCGACCTCCGCGAACAGGTGCGCGTACGCCGCGCTGCCGAACGTCGGCAGCGTGTCGCGCGTCTCGAGCATGTGCAGGATCGCGAACGACGTCGTGCCGCCCGACGACACCGGCGGCATGCCGAGCACCGTGTGGCCGCGGTAGGTCGTGCGCAGCGGCTCGCGCCAGATCGCCTTGTACTGCGCGAGGTCCTGCTTCGTGATCAGCCCACCGCCGCGCTGCATCTCCGCCACCAGCAGGTCGGCCGTCTGCCCCTCGTAGAACTCGCGCGGGCCGTTCGCCGCGATGCGGCGCAGCGTCTGCGCGAGGTCCTTCTGGATCAGCCGCGAGCCGGGACGCAGCGGCTGCCCACCGGGGAGGAAGAGCGACGCGCCCGCGAACTTCGCGATGTTCGAGCTGTCGCCCCGCAGCCCGCGCCAGAACGCGCTGTCGATGACGAAGCCCTCCTCGGCGAGTCGGATGGCCGGCGCCATGACCTCGGCGAGCGACTTCGTGCCGAACTTCGCGAGCGCCTCCGACATGCCCATGACCGCGCCCGGCACGCCGACCGCGAGATGGCCGACCCGGCTCTTGTCGGTCGGATTGCCGTTCGCGTCGAGGTACATGTTGCGCGTCGCCGCCAGCGGCGCGACCTCGCGGTAGTCGATCGTCGCCGCCCGGCCGTCCGCGAGGCGGATCACCATGAAGCCGCCGCCGCCGATGTTGCCGGCGACCGGGTACGAGACCGCGAGCGCGAAGCCCACGGCGACCGCCGCGTCCACGGCGTTGCCGCCGCGGCGCAGGATCTCGACGCCGGCCTCGCTTGCCTCGCGGCTGTTGCTCGCGATCATCGCCTGCGACGCGAACTCCGCGCGCGCGCCGGTGCGGAAGCGCCACTGCGCCGGGAACGTCGGCGTGCGACGCTCGGCGGTCGTGGCCTCACCGCCGCGCGTGGTGGTCGCGCGCGGCGCGCACCCGGCGACGAAGGTGAGCAGGGCAGGAAGCGCGAGGAGGGTCCGGGCGCGGGTCGTCATGGGCGCGAGTGGCGACATGCGGAGGGCGGGGCGGGAAGGATGGAGGGGCCGCGGCTCAACGCCGCGCGCCGCCGCCGAAGCGGATGGTGAGACGCGTCGCGCGCTGCTGCGTGATGCCGTTGCGGTCGCGCGGGAGGAAGTCCTTCTGGTGGCTGACGATGCCGAACTCCTGCACAAGCGACGCCTGCGCGCGGGGCGAGAAGCCGAAGCCGATGCCGTAGGCGAGCGAGGCGTGCAGGTCGCTGTCGCGCTCCGGCGCGAGCGTGCCGCCGCCGTCCAGGCGGAGGTCGCGCAGCTGCTGCACGCCGGCCGTCACCTCGATCACCTGGTGCAGGCCCCGACCGCCGCCCAGGCGGCCGAACGCCGCGACGCCCAGCAGGTCGGCGGTCGCGGCGCACTGCACGGCGCAGCCGGCGAGCCCCGGACGGTCGGTCAGGCCGAGCGAGCGCACCGTCGTCCCGACCGACGGGGCCCAGCTGCCCTGCGCCCCGACCGTGATCCCGGGCGCGACGACCGTCTCCAGCGTCGCGCGGTACTGGATCGTGTTGTCGCTGAAGTCCCAGGAGGCGTTCGTGCGGCCGTCGAGGATCGTCTCCGCCTGCAGCAGAGCGGCGGTGAGCGAGACCCACACGCTCGGCTCCCGCGACATGCTCAGCGTGGGACGCGGCTGCGCGCTGGCGGTCGCGGCGAGCGACGGGACGCCCGCGAGCGCGACGACGAGCGCGGCGCGCACCGCGCGAGCGGGGCGGCCGGGGGAGCGGAAGACGGGCGGCACGGGACCTCTCGACTTGTGCGGGGCGTCACGCATGGGGAGGCGCGACGGCGCAGTCGGCTTGCCGCCCTCACGACGTACCGGGTAACTTAGCGCCGCGTCTGCCACCTCGACACCAGCGACCTCGCGCGCGGTGGCTCCTCCTTCCACGCCGCGCCCCGCCAGCGTGATCGTTCGCGACAGCCGCGTCACCGAGCAGCGCAACCCGCGCACCGTCGACATCGACCTCGCGTCGCCGCTCGGCATCGTCGACCTCATGAACGCGGAGGATCGCACGGTGGCGGACGCCGTCGCCTCGCAGCGCGAACGCATCGCTGAGGCGGTGGCGGAGGCCGAGGCGACCTTCCGCCGCGACGGGCGCCTCTTCTACGCCGGCGCCGGCACCTCCGGCCGGCTGGGCGTGCTCGACGCGAGCGAGTGCCCGCCCACGTTCGGCGTCTCGTTCGACCTCGTGCAGGGGATGATCGCCGGCGGCGAGGCCGCGATGTTCCGCGCGCAGGAGGGCGCCGAGGACTCGCCCGAGGGCGGCGCCCGCGACGTGGACGCGCGCGGCGTGCGCGTCGGCGACTTCGTGATCGGCATCGCGGCCAGCGGCACCACGCCGTACGTGCGCGGCGTGCTGGCGCGGGCCCGCGCGCTCGGCGCGCGCACCGCGATCGTCGCCTGCTCGCCGCCGCCCGCGGAGACGCTCGCCCACGTCGACATCCCGATCGTGACGATCACGGGACCCGAGGTGCTCACCGGCTCCACGCGCCTCAAGGCCGGCACGGCGACCAAGATGGTGCTCAACACCATCACGACCGGCGCGATGATCCGCGTCGGCAAGGCGTACGGCAACCTGATGGTCGACCTGCGCGCGACGAACGTGAAGCTCGTCGACCGCAGCGAGCGCATCGTGATGGAAGCCTGCGGCGTCGCGCGCGAGGAGGCGCGCACGCTGCTCGAGCAGTCCGGCGGCAGCGTGAAGACCGCGATCGTGATGCAGAAGACGGGTGTCGGCCGCGTGGAGGCCGAGCGCGCGCTGCACGAGGCGGGCGGCGTGATCCGCCGCGTGGTGCGCGACGCGCCGCCGCCGGTCGTCGCCGGCGTAGGGGCGCCCGGCGCGTGAGCGGCCCGCGCGTGAGCGCCGCGGGTGAGCCCGACGTGTTCGTGGGCCTGATGTCGGGCACCTCGACCGACGGCATCTCGGCGGCGGCCGCGCGCTTCCATCCCGAGGGGGAGACGGTCGGCGTCGAGCTGGTGGGGTTCGTGCAGCGCGCCTTCGACGCCCCGCAGCGCGCGCGGCTGCTCGCGGCGATGGAGCAGGGCACGGCGCGCGAGTACTGCATGCTCGCCGCGGATCTGGGCGGCTGGCTGGCCGACGCGACCGCGGACCTGCTCGCGGAGTGCGGCGTGGCGCGCGCCGACGTGCGCGCCGTCGCGTCGCACGGGCAGACGCTCTGGCACGAGCCGGGGCACTCCACCTGGCAGGCGGGCGAGTCGGCCGTCATCGCCGAGCGGCTCGGCGTCGACGTGATCAGCGACTTCCGCGTGCGCGACGTCGCCGCGGGCGGGCAGGGCGCGCCGCTCGTGCCCATCGCCGACACGCTCCTGTTCGCGTCGCGCGAGCACTGGCGCGCGCTGCAGAACCTCGGCGGCATCGGCAACGTGACCGTAGTCCCGCCGGCCGGCGAGGCCGCGCCCACCGACGGCGTGCGCGCCTTCGACACGGGGCCGGGCGTGGCCGTGATCGACGCCGTCGCGCGCCGCGTGCGCCCCGAGCTGCCCTTCGACGTGGACGGCCGCCTCGCGCGTGCCGGCACGCCGATCGACGCGGTGGTCGACGCGCTGCTCGCCGAGCCGTACTTCGCCGCGCCGCCGCCCAAGTCCACCGGGCGCGAGCTGTTCAGCGCGCAGTACACGACGCGCCTGATCGACGCCTGCCGGGCGGCACGCGCCGAAGCGACCGACGAGGACCTCGTCGCGACCGCGGTATCGCTCACGGCGCGCAGCGTCGCGGACGCGTACCGCCGCTTCCTCCCCGAGCCCGTGCGCGAGGTGCTGCTGTCGGGCGGCGGCGCGCGCAACCCGGTGCTCGTCGATTCGATCGCGCGCGAGCTCGCGGCGCGCGCGGACGCGCCCACGGTGCGCGCGTTCGACGAGCTGTTCTTCGATGGCGAGGCGAAGGAGGCCGTCGCGTTCGCGCTGCTCGGCTGGCTGCACGTGATGCGGCGTCCCGGCAACGTGCCCGGCGCCACCGGCGCGCGCGGGCCGCGCGTGCTCGGCAAGCTCACGCCGGCCGGGTGATCGCGACGTGAGCGAGATCGCGCGCCTCCTCATCCCCGCGATCGTCGCGGACGCGAACGGACGCTTCGAGTCGGCGCGCCCGGCGATCGCCGAGGCGCTGGCGCTCGGCGTCGGCGGCTTCGTGCTGTACGGCGGCGAGCAGGACGCGGTGCGCGCGCTCACGCGCGAGCTGCAGCAGAAGTCGCGTGCGCCGCTGCTCGTCGGCGCGGACATGGAGCGCGGGGCGGGTCAGCAGTTCGGCGGCGCGACCGGGCTGCCGCCGCTCGCCGCGATCGCCGCGCTCGACGACATGGAGGCGCTCCGCCGCGCCGCGCGCCTCACCGCCCGCGAGGCGCGGACGATGGGCGTGAACTGGACGTTCGGCCCGGTGTGCGACCTCGATCTGGAGCCGACCAACCCCATGCTCGGGACGCGCGGCCTCGGACGCGATCCGGAGCTCGTCGGCCGGCTCGCCGTCGCCTGGATCGAGGCGTGTCAGGCGGAGGGCGTCGTCGCGTGCGCGAAGCACTTCCCGGGGCACGGCCGCACGACCGTCGATCCGCATCGCACGCTCCCCGTCGTCGCCACCGACCGCGACACGCTGCACGCGACCGACCTGGCGCCGTTCCGCGCCGTGATCCAGGCCGGCGTCGCGTCGATGATGGCGGCGCACGTGTCGTATCCCGCGCTCGATCCGAGCGGGCTGCCGGCGACGCTCTCGCGCGAGCTGCTCACCTGGCTCCTGCGCCAGCAGATGCGCTACGACGGCCTGGTCGTCGCCGACGGGCTGCAGATGGGCGCGGTGCTGCAGGTCGCGACCGACGAGGCCGACGCCGCGGTGCGCGCCATCGGCGCCGGATGCGACGTGCTGCTCGCGCCGCGCGACGTCGCCGGCACCGCCGCCGCGCTGCAGCGCGCGCTCTCCGACCGCCGCCTCGATCCGGTGCGCGTCGAGCAGAGCGTCCGCCGCCGGCTCAAGTGGGCGCAGTGGGCCGCGCCGCCGAACGACTGGCGCCGTCCGACCGCGTCCGACGCGGCCTGGGGCGCGCAGCTCGCCGACCGCGTGGTGCACGCCGCGCGCGGGACGCCGCCGGCGATCGGGAACGCGATCGAGCTGGTCGTGGTCGACGACGACGCGCTCGGCGCGCCGACGGACGCTCCCGCGAGCGCGAGCCGGCTGCCGCTGCGCGAGCCGCTCACCGAGACGCTGCGCCGCGCCGGCGTGGAGGTGCGCGTCGGCGACGCGGCGGGGGCGATCCCGCGCGTGGTCGCGCTGTTCGGCGAGGTGCGCCCGTGGAAGGGGCGCGTCGGCTACGCGCCCGCGTCGCTCGCGGCGGTGCGCACGGCGTGCGACGAGGCCCATGCGGCCGGCCGGCCGGTGCTCCTGCTGCAGTTCGACCACCCGCGCCTGCTCGACGGCGTCGCCGAGGACGTGCCGGTGGTCTGCGGCTGGTCGGGCGACCGCGCGATGCAGCAGGCGGTCGCGCGCTGGCTACTGGGGCGGCGCGGCTGAGGTCGGACCCGCCTCGGACCGGGGCTCCGGCACCGGCGGGAGCAGGAGTCGCCACGCGAGCAGCGCCGCCAGCACGACGGCGAGCAGCGCGAGGCCCGCATACACGACCTTCGCGCGGTCGCGGCGCTCCGCCAGCTCGACCGGCGTCACGCCCGCCGCGACCACCGCCGGCTCCTGCTCGGTGCGGGCGGGGATCGCTGCCGCGATCGCCGGGGAGAGCGCATCCGACGGCGTCGGCGAGCCGACCGGGAAGCGCTGGTGGCCGACGGCGTCCTCGTGCGACGCGTCGCCCAGCCCCTCGCCCGCGAAGCGCGCCGCGACCACGGTGATGTTGTCCGGACCGCCGGTCGCGTTCGCGCGCGCGATCAGCTCCCGGCACAGCGCGGCGAGGTCGGAGGCGTGCAGCGCGGCGTCGCCCAGCTCGGGCGTGCGCACCTGGCCGGAGAGCCCGTCGCTGCAGAGCAGCAGGAGGTCGCCGCGGCGGACGCGCTGGTGCGTGAGGTCGACCTTCACCGTCGCCTCGGGACCGAGCGCCTGCAGGATGATGTTGCGGCGCACGCTCGTCTCCGCCTGCTCGGGCGTGATCTCGCCCGCCTCCACCAGCTTCTGCATCAGCGACTGGTCCTTCGTCAGCTGCTGCATGACGCCGTCGCGCAGGAGGTACGCGCGGCTGTCGCCGACCTGCGCCAGGTAGAGCGTGTCGCCGCGCAGCGCCGCGGCCGTCAGCGTGGTGCCCATCCCGCGCAGCTCGGCGTGCTGGCCGGCGTGCGCGTGGATCTTCGCGTTGGCCGCGAGCACCGCGTCGCGCAACGAGAGCGCGAAGTCCTCCGCGTTGTCTCCGGTCTCCGGCAGCCGCGCGCGCATCGCGTCGAAGACGGCCCGCGCGCCCATGCGGCTCGCGATCTCGCCGGCCGCCGCGCCGCCCAGTCCGTCCGCCACGAGGAAGAGCAGCCCCGGCCCGCCGCCGTCCAGTGCCCGCACCCCGACCTCCTGGGCCGCGCCGGGCGCGGTCTCGTCCAAGAAGGTCAGCGGCTCGGTGTCGGCGAGGTCTCCAACGAGGAACGCGTCCTCGTTGTGCTCGCGCGTGCGGCCCACGTCGGTCAGCGCGCACACCTGCACGGAGACCGCGCCCCCGGGCGGGCGGCGGTCGAGGGTGCGGGTCGCGACGGCGCGCGGCACGGCGGTCGTCTGGTCGGCCACCGGTGGCGGCGAGTGGGGCGGCATGCCGGCGCTCACGCGATGGGGCGGCTGGGAAGCTGCTGCATGAGCCCACTACGGCCGGCGCGCGCCCAAGTTCCGCGCTCGCGCGCGTGCGCGACGTGGCTCCGGACAATCCCGGAGGGGCAGGGGGCGGCGAGGAGGGAAGCGTCGAGCGACGGCATGCGAGGTCGAAGGTAGAGGGGCGTCCGGGGCGTGGCAATCAGGCGCGACGGTGGTCACGTCCCGGGCCTTCGCCGCCGTCGGGCACGCCGAGTAGCTTGCCCCGATGATCCGCCGCCTCGCCCGCGCCCACGGCGCCGCCCTTCCCCTGCTCGTCTTCCTGAGTGCCTGCGCGGCCGGTAGACGCGCCGCGCCGGCCGCGATGGCGGCCGATGTCGGCCCCGTGGGGCTTCCTCCCATTCCTCCGACGACCGGGCGCCCGCTCGAGATCCGAGTCGTCTCGCCAGGGGCGCAGGCCTCGGTGGGCGGACGCGATTCGACCTTCATCTTCGGCTCCGTCGGCAGCGGCGACGCGACGCTGACGATCAACGGCGCGAGCGTTCCCGTCGCTCCCAACGGCGCCTTCCTCACCTTCCTGCCCGTGCCGCCGGCCGGGGCGCCGCGCTACGAGCTGGTCGCCACGCGCGGCGCCGAGACGGCGCGTCGCACGGTTCCGGTGCGCGTCCCCGCGCGACGCCCGCTGCCCGCGACCGGTCGCCTGGTCGTCGACAGTGGCAGCGTCAGCCCGGTCGGCCGTCACGCGCTGCGCGCCGGCGAGCCGATGCGGGTGTCGGTGCGCGCGCCCCGGAACGCGGTCGTCTGGCTGGCGCTCGCGCCCGACCGGCGCATCGCGCTGGTGGACGCGGCCGCCGCGCGCGGCGTGACGCCCGCTTCCGGTGAGGACGCCGCGACCACCTGGGTGACGGAGCTTCCGGCGCGGGCGCTCGCGGGCGCGTCGGATGCCCGTCTGGTCGTGGCGCGCGGCGCCGACACGGTGCGCCTCCGGGTCGCCCGTCCGACGCTCGTCGACCGTGCCGACGCGGGCGGCGACTCGAGCGCGCTCGCGCGCGACTGGGTGCAGCTCGGACGCGCGGCGGCGGTGGCGGACACCGACCGCGTGATCGTCAGCCGCCCGACGCCCGACGGCACCTACAAGTGGTTCTTCGCGCCCGGCACGCCGGTCGAGCGCACGGGGGCGCAGGGCGGCGCGGTGCGCGTGCGCCTCGACCAGCAGCTCGAGGTCTGGGTCGACAGTGGCGACGTCGTCGCGCTGCCGTCCGGCTGGTCACCCGCGCGGCGCGTGGCGGGGGGCGCCCGGGTGGTGCCCGCCGCCGAGTGGGCCGATCTGCTGATCCCGATGGCCGAGCGGCCGCCGTATCAGATCGTCGAGCGTGGCGACGAGATCGACCTCGTGCTCTACGGGACGACGCTCTCGCCGGACATCCTCCCGCTCTGGGGCACCGCGACCGACTCGCTCGTGCGCCAGGTCGTCTGGGAGCAGGAGGCCACCGACCGCGTGCGCGTCACGCTCCGGCTCAGCGAGGCGCCCTTCGGGTATCTCGCGATGTGGGACCCGGTGCGCGGCGGGTTCGTGCTTCGCGTGCGCCGCACGCCCACCATCGATCCGGCGCGGCCGCTGCGCGGCATGCGCATCGTGGTCGACGCGGGGCATCCGCCCGGCGGCGCGACGGGACCGACCGGGCTGTGGGAGCCGGTGGCGGTGCTGCCCGTGTCGGAGCGCGTGCGCGACCTGCTGCAGCAGCGCGGCGCGACGGTCATCATGACGCGCACGTCGGCCGAGCCGGTGCCGCTCGGCGACCGTGGGATCATGGCGCGCCGCGCGAACGGACACGCCTTCGTGTCGATCCACCTCAATGCGTTCCCCGACGGCGTGAACCCGTTCGCGAACGCCGGCACGAGCACCCTGTTCTTCCACCAGCACTCGGAGCCGCTCGCCCGGCTGGTGCAGCGCGAGATGGTGCGCCGCTTCCAGATCCGCGATCTCGGCATCCACTACCAGAACCTCGCCGTGGCGCGTCCGCCCTGGATGCCCGCGATCCTCACCGAGGGGCTCTTCCTCATGTTCCCGGAGCAGGAGGCGGCGCTGCGCTCGGCGGCCGGTCGCGAGCTGTACGCGCGAGCGGTGGCGGATGGGGTGGAGGAGTACTTCCGGTCACTGTCGCGGCGCACGGCTCCGTGAGCGCAGCATGGGCCTGACACGGAAGAGCGTCGAGCGTCGAGCGTCGAGCGTCGAGAGGACTCCGTCGACGCTCGACGCTCGACGCTCGACGCTTCGTCGGCTCGCGCGCACGCTCCTCGTCGGGGCGCTGGCGCTCGCCGCGCGCGATGGGTCCGCACAGGGCGTCGACCCGCGCGGCGACTGGCGCACGCTGGTCACGCCGCACTTCCGCGTCCACTTCCGCGCGGAGCACGAGTCGCAGGGGCGCCGCGCCGCGGCCGACGCCGAGCGCGCGTGGGCCAGGCTCGCCGCCGAGCTCACGCCGCCGCGCGGTCCGGTCGACCTGGTGGTCGCCGACAACGTCGACTTCAGCAACGGCTACGCGACGACGTTTCCGTCGAATCGCATCGTGGTGTACGCGCAGCCGCCCGTGGACGTCGCGTCGCTGCGCTTCTACGACGACTGGAGCGAGCTGCTCATCACGCACGAGCTGACGCACGTCTTCCACCTCGACCGCTCGCGCGGCGTGTGGCGCGGGCTGCAGAGCGTGTTCGGGCGGCATCCGGCGCTCTTCCCGAACTCGTACGCGCCCTCGTGGCTGACCGAGGGGCTCGCCGTGTACTTCGAGTCGCGGCTGACCGGTGCGGGGCGCGTCGCGGGCACCGAGCACCGCCTCGTCGCGCGCACGGCGGCGGCCGACGGCGGGCTGCCGCGACTCGACCAGCTCAGCCTCGAGAGCTCGGTGTATCCTGGCGGGCAGCAGGCGTACGTGCACGGCTCGCTCGTCGTCGACTACCTGGCGCGCCACGGACCGCCGGACGGCGCGCGTCGCTTCGTCGAGCGGTCGAGCGCGATGCTGATCCCGTACCGGCTCAACGTGGCCGCGCGCCGCGGGTTCGGGCTCTCCTTCGACGAGGGATGGCGGCGCTGGCGCGATTCGGTGGCCGCGGAGGTGCGCACCGGTGCGGCGGCGCTGCAGGCGGCCCCCGGCGACGCGCCGTGGCGCCTGCTGACGCGCGAGGGCTGGTACGCGGCGTATCCCCGCTGGCGCGACTCGGCGACCATCGTCTACGGCGCGAACGACGCGCGTGAGGTCGCCGGTGCGTACGCGGTGACGCTCGACGGCGCGCGCACGCGCCTCGGCCGCCGCAACTCGCTGTCGCCGAACGTGCCGCTCGTCGCGGGGCCGTTCGCCGGTGGGACGCTGTTCGCGCAGCTCGAGTACGCGGATCCGTTCACGGTGCGCGGGGACCTCTGGGTGCAGACCGGGCGCGCATCGGACTTCGGCGCGGCGGCGCGCGGGCAGCGGCGGCTCACGCACGGCGCGCGGCTCGCGCACCCGGACGCGCGCGCTCGCGACGGGGCCATCGTCGCGGTGCAGACCGTGGCCGGTACGACGCGGCTGGTGCGCGTCAGCCCGGACGGACGCGCGATCGGTCCGCTGACGCGCGCCGCGGCGGACACCCAGTGGGCGGAGCCGCGCTGGTCGCCCGACGGCGCGTCCGTCGCGGCGGTGCGGCTCGTGCGCGGCGGGCGCTCGGCGGTCGTGGTCCTCGACACGCTCGGGGCGGCGCGGCACGTGATCGGCGAGGAGCGCGCGGTGCTCGCCGCACCCGCGTGGAACGCCGCGGGGACGGCGCTCGTCTGGTCGTCCGACCGCAGCGGCACGCCGCAGGTGTACACCGCGGCGCTCGGCGACGGCGGCGTGCAGCGCATCGGGGCCGCCGGCGCCGGTCTGACGCAGCCGGTGCCCGCGCCGGACGCTGCACGCGTCGCTGCGCTGCTGCTGCGCGCGGACGGGCTGCACGTCGCGGTGCGCGAGCTCGCGCGCGCGTCGGATTCGGTGACGCAGGCCGCGCTGCCGCCGCCGATCGCCGCGCAGACGTCGCAGCTCGGCGACGTGGCGACCGCGCCGGGCGAGGCGCGCGGCTACTCGGCGTGGCGTTCGCTGCTGCCGCGCTACTGGACGCCGATCGCCGCGCAGGCCGACCGCGGCGGCACGCTCCTGGGTGCCGCCACGAGTGGGCGCGACGTGCTCGGACGTCACGCGTACGACGCGCAGCTGCAGGTCAACGTCGACACGCGCGATCTGGAAGGCGGGGCGACGTACCGACTGGCGCGCTGGGCACGCCCGTACGTCGACGTGTCGGCCACGCAGGGCTGGCAGTACGACCTGGTGCCGGTGCGCCGTGGTGGCGTCGTCGAGTCGTTTCCGCTCGACCGGCGCACGCGCGAGCTTTCGACCAGCCTCACGTTCGCGCGCCCGCGCTACCGCACCAGCTCCTCGCTCTCGGTGGGGACGTTCTGGGAGGCGCGCGCCTACCGCTCCACGCTGCCGGCGCTGGTGACGCTGGCGGACACGCTCATCGGCCGCAGCTTCCCCGGCGTCGGGATCGCCGGCGCGTGGAGCAACCTGCGCCGGCCGCTGCGGAGCATCTCGCCCGAGGACGGCATCGCGCTGTCGTTCAACGCGCAGCAGCGCTGGCAGAACGGAAGCGGCCCGGCGGCCGCGCCGTCGCGCCGCGCGATCGGCGTGGCGCGCGCCTATCGGTCGCTCGACCTGCCCGGCTTCGCGCATCACGTGCTCGCGCTGCGCGTGGCCGGAGGCGTCACCGACCGGCACGCGGCCACGGAGCTGTCCGCGGGGGGCGTCAGCGGGAGCAGCGCGCTGCTCCTGCCGGGCATCTCGGTCGGCGATCCGGCGCGCACCTTCGGCGTCCGCGGCTTTCAGGCCGGCGCGCAGCGCGGGCTCCGCGCCGCGGCCGCGTCGCTCGAGTACCGCGCGCCGCTGCTGCTGCCCGCCCGCGGGCTCGCCCTGCTGCCCGCCTTCCTCGACCGCGTCTCCGTCAGCGCGTTCGCCGATGCGGCGAGCGCCTGGTGCCCGACGAGCGTCGATCGGGCGGAGCAGACGCTCTGTCGGCGCACGCGCACGGGCGCGCCCGATCTCGCCGGCTCGCCCGATGCGCCGCGCTGGCTCGCGTCTGCCGGCGCGGAGCTGAACCTCGACGCGGCGCTCCAGTACGACCAGGGCTATCGCCTGCGGTTCGGGATGGCGGCTCCGGTGCACGAGCGCGCGCGCGCGTCGCGGGCCGTCAGCGTCTACGGCACGCTCGGACTGTCGTTCTGATGATCGATCCGACCTCGTTCATCCACCCGCTCGCCTTCGTGTGCGGCGATGTGACGCTCGGCGCCGGGGCGAGCGTCTGGCCGTTCGCCGTCCTTCGCGGGGACAACGAGCGCATCGCGCTCGGCGATGCGAGCAACGTGCAGGACGGCGCCGTCCTCCACGCCGACCCCGGGCTTCCGTGTGTTCTGGGGGCGCAGGTGAGCGTCGGGCACCGCGCGGTGGTGCATGGCGCCCTCGTCGAAGACGCGGTGCTGATCGGGATGGGCGCTCTGGTGCTCAACGGAGCCCGGATCGGCACCGGGAGCATCGTCGGGGCGGGCGCGGTCGTGCGCGAGGGGATGGTGGTGCCGCCCGACTCGCTGCTGGTCGGCGTGCCCGCCCGCGTGATCCGCACCACCACCGACGAGGAGCGGGGGCGGATCGCCCGGACGGCGCACTCCTATCTGCGGCTGCAGGCGCGGCACCGGGAGCGGGCGTTTCCGCCCCTGCACGGCGCCGGCTGATCCCGCCTGCGGCACCACGCCGCCACCGTCACGCCGGCAGCCTGCCGGCGCTCCCGGAGCGCGACGGGACGCTCCGCTCGGGGTACCATCGAGGAGCCGCGGGTCCTGCGACTCCCCCCGCCGAGCGGGCCGCGCGGGCACGGCGCGTGCTATTCGTGCTAGCGAGCAAGCGAGGCCCGCAGGGCATTCGGCGACGGCTGTTGTCCGACGTCGGACAGGTCGCCGAAAGTGGCTAATTGCGCAGGTGCCGCGCACGTGCTTACTCGTTGTAGTTCCGTCGTTTACATCGTGTCCTGCCGGAGTGGCGTGGGGTGGCAGTCCCCGCCCATTTCCGGGGTGTCATGGTGCGGCCGATCGGAGCGTGCGACGGTGTATTGTGCGTGCGAGCAAGCACCCATAGGTTGCCCCTCCCCGCCGAATCTCGCCTCCCGCCACCGTCGACCCGGTCCGGTGGTGTGAGCGCTCAGTCCCGCCCGAACGCCCCCGTTTCGGGCACGTCGTCCGCGCCGAAGGAGTCCTTCATGCCACTCTCTCCCACGCCCCCGTCGGTCCCGGCCGAGCTGTCGCAGAACGCGCGTACCGTTCTCGAGAAGCGCTACCTGGTCAAGGACAAGACGGGCACGCCCACCGAGCGTCCGGAAGACATGTTCTGGCGTGTCGCGACCGTCGTCGCCGAGGCGGACCGTCGCTACGGTGCCTCGGACGCGCAGGTGCAGGCGCTGGCGGAGGAGTTCTACGCGCTGATGACGCAGCGCCGGTTCGAGCCCAACTCGCCGACGCTGATGAACGCCGGGCGTCCGCTGGGGCAGCTCTCGGCGTGTTTCGTCCTTCCCGTCGAGGATGCGCTCTCGAACGGGCAGAACGGCATCTACGACACGCTCCGCTCGATGGCGCTCATCCACCAGTCGGGTGGCGGCACGGGCTTCAGCTTCAGCCGGCTGCGCGGCAAGGGCTCGATGGTCCGCTCCACGACCGGCGTGGCGAGCGGTCCGGTGAGCTTCATGAAGCTCTACGACGCGTCGACCGACGCCGTGAAGCAGGGCGGGACGCGTCGCGGCGCGAACATGGGGATCCTGCGCGTCGATCATCCGGACGTGATGGATTTCATCACCTGCAAGGAAGACCTCACGCAGGTGACGAACTTCAACATCTCGGTCGGCATCACCGAGAAGTTCATGCAGGCGCTGCAGGCGGGCGGCAGCTACGACCTGATCGAGCCCTCCTCGGGCGCGGTGGTCGGCCAGGCCGACGCGCGCACGGTGTGGGACAAGATGGTGCTCGGCGCATGGCGCACGGGCGAGCCGGGCGTGTTCTTCATCGACGAGGCGAACCGCTACAACCCGGTGCCGCACCTCGGCGCGTACGAGGCGACGAATCCCTGCGGGGAGCAGCCCCTCTTGCCGTTCGACGTCTGCAACCTCGGCTCCGTCAACGTCGGCTACTACGTCCGCGACGGGAAGATGGACTGGGAGGCGTTCGGGCACGACGTCCGCACGTCGACGCACTTCCTCGACAACATCATCGACGTCAACAAGTACCCGCTGCCGGAGATCGACGCGCTGTCCAAGCGCATCCGCCGCATCGGGCTCGGCGTCATGGGCTTCGCGGACGCGCTCATCAAGCTCGGCATCCCGTACGACACCGCCGAGGGCGTGGAGATGGGCCGCCGCGTGATGCAGTTCCTCGACGTCGAGGGGAAGAAGGAGAGCGAGCGCCTCGCCAAGGAGCGCGGCCCGTTCCCCGAGTGGGCGCGCTCGATCTGGGGCCCGGACGAGACGTGCGCCCGCGACGCCGACGGGAAGCGCATCCGCCCCATGCAGATGCTGCGCAACTGCAACGTCACGACGGTCGCGCCGACCGGCACGATCTCGATCATCGCCGGCTGCTCGTCGGGGCTCGAGCCGCTGTTCGCCGTGGCGTTCATGCGCAACCAGGCCGGCGTCATGATGCCGGACGTCAACGAGGACTTCGTCGCGATCGCCAAGCGCGAGGGGTGGTATTCGGACGAGCTGATGGAGCGCATCGCCAAGACGGGCACGGTGCAGCACCCGGAGATCCCGGAGCGCTGGCAGCGCGTGTTCGTGACGGCGAACCTGATCGCCCCCGAGTGGCACGTCCGCATGCAGGCGGCCTTCCAGGAGCACTGCGACTCGGCCATCAGCAAGACGACGAACTTCGCGCACACCGCGTCGGTCGACGACGTCCGCGCGATCTACGAGCTCGCCTATCAGCTGAAGTGCAAGGGCGTCACGGTCTACCGCGACGGCTCGCGCGACGGCCAGGTGCTCTCGACGGGCGCCACGGAGACGGCGAAGAAGGAGCGCGAGAAGGCGGCCGCCGGCGGCGGCGCGACGGGCGAGGCCGACAAGGGCGAGGCGACGGCGCTCCGCCGCCAGGTGGGCGAGCTGCAGGGCACGATCGCGGAGCTCGAGGCCGAGATGGAGCGCACGAAGAAGGCGCTCTACGACGCCGAGGCGGAGAACCTGCAGCGCCGCGCCAAGCGCGCGCGGCCGGACAAGCTCCGCTCGACGTCCATGCGCAAGGAGACGCCGCTCGGCACGATGTTCGTCCACATCTCGGAGGACGACCGCGGCCAGCCGTTCGACGTCTTCCTGAGCCTGGGGAAGGCCGGCGGCAGCGCGATGGCCGACGCCGAGGCGCTGGGTCGTCTGGTATCGCTCGCGCTGCGCTCGGGGATCCCGATCCAGGAGATCATCCGCCAGCTGCGCGGCATCAGCTCGGACCGCGCGGTGGGCCTCGGCCCGAACAAGGTGCTCTCGATGCCGGATGCGGTCGGCATCGCGCTCGAGGAGTGGTGGCGCGACAAGCAGGGCGTCCAGCAGGACCTGCTGAGCGCGCCGTCCACCGCCGCGTCACCGGCTCGCGAGACCGTGGTCCCGACCTCCGCATCGGGCGGCATGCAGGCGCAGCCCGCCTTCGAGAGCTTCCACGGCGGCGAGGTGTTCATGGGCACGTGCCCGGACTGCGGCAGCCAGCTGGAGTTCGCGGAGGGCTGCGTGAAGTGCCACGTGTGCGGCTTCAGCGAGTGCGGCTGAGCTGACGCGGCCGGCACGACCCGGCGCTGACGAAGCAGGGGGAGCGGGGGCATCGGCCCTCGCTCCCCTTCTTCTGTATGTGCGGGCTCCGGCCGCACCGACGGCGGCGCGGCGCGGCACTCGGAGACGCTTCGCAGGACATCTGTCCCGCTCCGGGTGCGGGGAGCCCGCCCGAAGGCGTCGAAGGCGGAGCGAGCACGGACTCCGGCGTGGCGCTGCGACTGCGCGACGGGCGCGGCTCTCCTCACAGCGGGCCGAGCCGTATCGTGACGAACTATTCACGCCTGAGTGCCCGCGCCCTACACACTTCGGCTCGGCGATGTGTTATGATCAGTGCTGCGCGCGAGCAGCGATCGCGATGGAACTCCGCGCGTGGTGCGTTGTACGAGCTGGCCCGCCGCGCGAAACAGGCGCTGGCGGACGGGTGCCGGGGGCCGCATCGACGATGCGCCCGCCCCACTTGAAACTGGTGTTTAGATCGCTATCTTACAAAGCGTGAGCCGCGAGAGCGGCCTCGCAAATTGCCGTCGGACAAGAGCTTGGCTCGGTCCACTTCAAGTACTAGGTACTTGACGGCGCGCCCGGAAACGGGTAGAATACAGAGTGCCGGTGACGCGGCGCGACAGCTAATTGAAAACTGATTGAGAGATCGTTGGATGTGCGAGGCGGACTCGGGGATCCGGCAGCGACAGGCGGCCGGGGAGAGTTCAGACCTGATCATATCGACGTGATTCGGACGCGCTGTTCCGTGCCATCGATGACGAGTCATCGGCAACGACAGCGTATGGAACAGCGGTTCGA
>JAESGR010000146.1_pt1 | contig 111316 bp, 93 predicted proteins | sample 9269771 | NCBI WGS metagenome assembly JAESGR01 (sample SAMN15739572, study PRJNA653492) | algae metagenome | isolation source: Chroococcus sp. CMT-3BRIN-NPC107 and co-occurring heterotrophs from well... | place: USA: Clark Mountains Wilderness, California | collected 2010-04-18
TCTGCCAGTGAGACTCGTGGAAGACCACCACGTTGATAGGTTGGAGATGTAAGCGCAGTAATGTGTTTAGTTGACCAATACTAATTGTCCCAAGGCTTGACCATATTATTTGCTTGCTCGCAAATCTTGTTAGTTACTTGCTATCTAATTATTCAGTTATTATTAAAGCAAAAGCCCATTGAGTTTTATACTCAGTGGGCTTTTGCTTTGATTTTCAAAAAAAAATAAAAATTCTCGTTTGAATTCTTTGTCGTTCAGTTTCGCACATGCCTATTTCAAATAAGTCTTAAAATTAAATATTCAGGTTTCAATGTTTAATCTATTTAGCTTTTCGAGCATTCCAGTTGGTGTATTCTATTGCGTCTGATAATTGCAGCTGACACGTTTCCATCTTAGTTTGCGCGTTATATTTCATAAGGCGGATTTTTTTCGCCGAAAATGTTAAAAAGGAGCGTCAGCAATGAATAATATTTATAAAATATCACTTTTGGTTGTTACATTAATTTTTACTCAAACGGCATTTGCCGATGTCAAAATCAAAACTCGCCAAACGATGAGCGGGCAAACTTATGACGGAACGGTTTATATCAAAGGAAAACGCCAGCGCAGCGAGCGCAATATGGGCGGAATGGAGATGGTTAATTTGACGCAGTGTGATTTGCGGCGCGGCGTACAGCTTAATCCGGGCACGAAAACTTATCTTGTCAATGCGTTTAATGATGGCGAACTTCCAACACAAACAACAGCGAGCGCAAAAACCGACAAAGTCGTGCGTTCGGGCGGAACCGTTACTTCGACGATTACAATCAAAGATACCGGCGAGCGCAAACAAATGTTCGGTTTTACAGCGCGGCATTTGATTATCACGGTGGAAAACATTTCGTCGCCGGACTCGTGCACGCCATATAAAAGCAAAATGCAGACCGACGGCTGGTATATTGACGCGGAATTTTATCTTGACTGCGAGCAGAATTATGCAATGCGTTCATATCAAACAAACAAAAATAGCGGTTGTCAAGACAAATACGTCAACAAACAAATCGGAACCGGGAAACGCGGTTATCCGCTTTATGAAAAAATGACGATGTTTGACGAAGCGGGCAAGGAAACTTTCTCATTCGTTACGGAAGTTGTCGAACTTTCCAAAGCGACGTTGGACGCAGCACTTTTTGAAGTTCCGGCAGATTATCGCGAAGTGAAAGATGCCGCGCAGATGTATCAGACTGCGGATAACGGCAACGATGAAAGCGGAAATAACGCAACAAATTCTTCAGCGGCAAATGCGACGATGAAACTTCCGGCACAAACGGTAAAATCCGAAACTGCGTCAATCGGAGCGAAAAAACCGGGAACATTAAGAATCGGTATCTCAGTCAAAACCGGCGCAGTCGGCGACGGCGTTTCGGCTGCGGATTTGACGGTGGCTGTGCAGAACAGGCTTGTGGAATATTTGATAGGAACGAATATCGAAGTCGTGCCGCTCGAAGCCAAACTCGCCGGTCTGATTGACGGCGAAGCGCGGAAAAAAGAATGCGATTTCGTTTTATATGCTCTCGCTTCGCACAAAAAAGGCGGCGGAAGCGGATTCGGCGGAATGTTCGGTAAAGTTATCGCGCCGGCAATCGGACAAGTCGGTTTGGGACACACGGGAAGTGTTGCCGGAAATATTGCCGGGAACGTAGCGACGAACGCGATTGTAACAGCCGGACAAGTTTCAAATTCCATCAAATCAAAAGACGAAATCACGCTCGAAATTCGTCTGCAACAAGCAGGCAGCAGCGCGACGGTTGTCACTAAACAGTTCAAAAACAAAGCGAAATCTGATGGACAGGATATTCTTTCGCCGGTGCTCGAACAGGCGGCACAGATCATTGTCGAACAAACGGTCAAACAATAAGAAATCGAAAAGAAATCGAAGAAATCAAAGAGATAAATAAGAAAAGGCAAGTCGAAAACTTGCCTTTTCTTACTTTAAAGCTGGTTTATTTACGCGAAATTCTTTTGTAACATGAAGTAAAGCATTGTGCTTTAGAATCGAATAATAAAACTCAATGTTTAAAATCAAAAAAGATACTGCTGAAATAGCTATACGATACGAAATAAAATATTCGGAGTTAAATTCAATGAAAAAACTTCAAAATGGAAAACGCGGCGACTTCACTATCCAAACAACTTTGCGTGGCACAGCCTGGTGCATTGCCTTGCTGTTTATGACAGTTACCGATGTTTTTGCCCACGAAAAGTGGTTTCATGAAACTTCGGGATTCGGATTGCGCGCAGATCTGGTTTTTCGTCCGCTGCCGCTCGGATTTATTGCGGCAGTATTGCTCGTTACCTTAGGCGGATGGTTATTTTGGCGCGCACGCGGTCGCGGTTTCATTCCGGGACCGGAAAATTTCGGAACGACTGATGAACGGCGTTCGGCTTTATACGGTTTGATTCCGGCGATTCTAGGCATACACGTTGCCGTTCCGCTTTTGGTCAGCGGCGTGCAGGGCGAATTATTTACGCCGAATAATAAACTTCCCGGCGTTTGGATGTACGCGCTCGGATTGGCGCAGACGGGCATCGCGCTGGCGATTTTTTACGGAGCATTAACGCGCATAGCGGCGATTATGCTCGCGCTTTTGTGGTTCGCCGGAATCTTTCTCGTTGGGCTTGAGCCGATGCTCGACAGCGCGATGTATCTCGGTTTTGCGGCATTCTTTTTTCTGGCTGGACGTGGTCCGATTTCGATTGACAGATTATTGCTTCCTCGGCTCGAACCGTCGTCTCAAATGATGGAAAAAGCAGTCACTGCGCTTCGCGTTGGTCTCGGCTTGAGCCTCGTCTTTGTCTCTTTTACGGAAAAGTTCGCCAACATTCCGCTCGCGTCCGCTTTTCTCGAACGCTATCCGCTTAATTTTACGGCAGCGCTCGGTATTCCGATGTCGGACGAGACGTTTATTTTATGCGCCGGTGCGGTCGAACTGCTCGTTGGTTTATGGATTTTATTCGGAATTTTCCCGCGTGAAATCATCTTGATTGCTTGGGTTCCGATTAATCTGACTTTGACGATTTTCAATTGGACGGAATTGATCGGACATTTGCCGATTTACGGTACGCTTGCCGTTCTGGCGGTTTGGTCGCCCGGACGCGAAAACCTCCAGCTTTGGCTCGACGGTTTGCGTAATGGACCATTAGCGATTTTGGGGCAAAACCGCGAATCGTTTTAAGTCCATATAAAACTAAGCCTGAATAAAACAATTTAGTTGCCGTAAAGTTATAAACCATTGTTTTTAACTGAACATTAACCACGATAAATTTTAAATAGGAAAAAATCCGTTAGTTTCTATGGAAACTAACGGATTTTTTATTTATTGATACTTTTCCGGAATATTTTCCGCGTTAATCCTTGAGAGCGAAAAAAGTTCGCAATCTTTCAAAATTTGGTTACGGAGTTTAATAAAAATGTTCCAAATAATTCGTCATTCTTTTGCTTATATTTTAATAATCGCGGCTTTACTGGCTCTGCCGACGGCGTCGAAGGCGCAAACTTATCGTGCGCAGGACGTCATTGCCGTAGACAAACAAATTCGTTTCAAGCGCGGCGAGATTTTCGCTTTTGTGACGGGGCGAATTGCACGCGGCACGACTCATCATTATCGCGTCCGCGCCCGCCAGGGACAGAGAATGGCGGTCGTACTTAAAAGCGGAAGACGCACATCATTTACGGTTTACGGCAATGAAGCCGGTATTCTCGAAGGAGCGGACGGAGTAACGCAGACGGTCGTTGAACTGCCGGAAACCGGCGAATTTTTAATCGAAATCGGCACGGACGCGGCTGCCAGTTATCGGCTCGAAGTCGCTATTAAATAACGGTTTAACGAAACAAATATTTTATATGTTATCAAGGAGAATAAAACAATGAACAATCAGAATAATGCAGCTACCGGACATGCTCCTGCTCCAATGCCGCCCGAGGCTTTGATTTCAAACATCGCGTTCGGCGCTTTAATGACGCAGGCGCTTTACGTCGCCGCTAAACTCAACATCGCCGATTTATTAGCCGGCGGCGAAAAATCTGTCAGCGAACTAGCCGCAGCAACCGAAATGAATGAAAACGCTTTGTATCGCGTTTTGCGAAGTTTGGCAAGCGCAGGAATTTTCCGGGAAACCGAAGCGAGAAATTTCGTCAACACCGATTATTCAGAAGTTTTACGTTCCGACGCTCCGAATTCGATGCGTAACGGCGCGATTTTTATGGGCGAAGACTGGCATTGGCAGGTTTGGGGCAATCTTCTGGAAAGTGTCAAAACCGGCGAGCCGGCTTGGAACTTTACGCACGGCAAAGATGTTTTCGATTATTTCGGCGAAAATCCGCGTCAATCCGAGATTTTCAACAACGCAATGACCGATATGTCGTTCGGCACAGCCGCGCCAATCGTCGAAGCGTATGATTTTTCCGGGTTTGAGACTTTCGCCGACATTGCTGGCGGGCACGGCTATTTACTCGCGCAGATTTTGAAATCCGCGCCGAATGCTCGCGGGATTTTATTTGACTTGCCGCACGTTATCGCCGGAGCCGACAAAATGCTCGAACGTGAAAACGTGGCGGAGCGCGTCGAAAAGATCGGCGGAGATTTTTTTGCCGAAGTGCCTTCTGCCGACGGCTATATAATGAAACATATCATACACGATTGGGACGATGAGCGATGCGTCAAGATTTTGCAGTCTATTAACCGCGCGATGAATGAAAACGGCAAACTTTTGATTGCCGAATCCGTCGTTCCCGAAAACAACGAGCCGCATTATTCGAAACTGCTCGACCTCGAAATGCTAGTTTCGCCCGGCGGCGTCGAGCGAACGGCGAACGAATACGAGGAACTGCTCGCCCGAGCGGGTTTCCGCCTGACGCGCGTCATTCCGACCAAATCTCCGTTTTCCATAATTGAAGCCGTCAAACTCTAAACACACTAAACCGAAACTCTGATAAATAAACGGCGGACAAATCGTTCGCCGTTTATAAATAATGTTTTGTCGAAAAAGCGTATGCGTTGATATGACGGGCACGGGATTTTTCTAACTTCGTCTGTCAATCAATATTTTTGCTGCAGTTTTTGTAAAAGAGTTTGAAAGCGCGGCTCGTTGTGCAAATTCGCCAGCCGCGGGTCGGAACCGAGAAAATTGAAGCCGTGATTGTTCGATGCTTCGGCTTTTTCGAGCCATTCCAACGCTTTTTCCCGTTCGCCGAAAGCATTGTAGGCAAAGGCAATTTCCTGCGCGAAGGCGAACGGATTATTTTTGACTTCCGACATTTCGACCGCTCGATTCAAATCGGCAAGCGATCTTTCTCGATTTGTGCCGAGGGCTTCAACCTGCGCTTTGATAACGATCCAGCCGAGTTCATCGCCTGTTCCGCCGCTGTAGCTGTATTCTTTGCGAAACGCTGAAAGCGCCCCGTCATAGTTTCCCATTGCCTGATAAATCCAGCGTTTTGTCTTGTGCGCCGGCACGAAACTTTGATTGATTGCCAATGATTCATCGGCTTTGACAAGCGCTTCCTCATATTGTCTGCCGTAAAAATAAGCCTGCGCGACCGAAGTTTTAACAATCGGCGAACGCGGGTCAAGCTTCTCCGCAGTCAAGGCTTCGCTGGCTGATTCGACCGGGCGACCTGTCGCGGCGAGCATCAAGGCAAACCAGTGATGCGCCTGCGCGTATGAAGGATTGATTTGAATGGCGCGGCGATATTCGAGTTCGGCTGCGGTGCGGTCGCGTTTTTTGAAAAAATAAATGTAACCGAGCGTCGCGTGCGCCGACGATAAGTTATCGTCGATCGAGAGAGCGCGCCGCGCCGCGTCCTCGGCTTTTGCATAAGCGTCGGGCGGCGGCGTAATGTCATAAAGATTCAATAAAACATTGGCATCGCCGAGCCCGACATAGCCGAGCGCGAATTTGTGGTCTTCTTCTAGCGCCTGTTCAAAAAACGAAATAGCTTTGCGCAAACTGGCGCTCGAACGAGTTGTCATTTGCGAACGTCCGATCAGATACAATTCGTAAGCCTGCGGATTGCTCGTATAGCTTTTGTAAATCTGCGCTTTCTCGACCGGCTGCGGTTCGATGTTAAGCGATTTGTAAACCTTTTCGGCGATAACAGTTTGCAGCGCGAATAAATCTCCGTCCTTCGGCGCGAAGGTTTCCGACCAGATAATTTCACCGTCGGCGGAATTGATCATTTCCGCTTCGAGGCTGTAAACCTCGTCGTTTTTGATAAGCGTTCCGCGCACGACGAACATCGCTCCGAGCTCGGCGGTTATTTTCCCTAAATCTTCGCTCGCCAGCGCTTGCCCTGAATTTGAAGAAATGACTGTCAAACGCTTGATATAACCGAGCTTTCGGGAGACGGCATCCGCCAGACCGACGCCGACGATTTGTTTATCTTCTTTATCGCTTTTGAACGGCAAAACTAGAACCGGCTGATTTTGAAACGATTTCGCCTGTAAAATCGCGCCGGTTCTAAAACCGCGCGTGTAACCGTAGCGAACACTCAATTGCAAAATACCGACACAGAAAAGCAAAATCACTACTGCCGCAGTCGCCAACATCCATTTTTTTCTCTTTGGTTTCGCAGGTTTTTCGTTTACATTTTTCTGTAAACCGCCATCAGTATTTTCCGCCGATTCGATAAACAAAGTGGTTTCGTTATGAATATTAAAATCTTTGAAAGCAGTCGTTAAATGCCTGTTGCTTTCGTCGGTTTCGTCGACATTGATATTGTTGATGTTGCGATTACTCGCCGAAAAATTGTTGAAAAAATAGTGATAGCCGATTTTTTCGAGAATCGCCTGGAATCTTTCGTCCGACCGCAGAATATCGAAAACCGGCTCGACGCCCATCCAGTTGAGCCAGGCTTCTTTATTTTCTTCAGCTTTTTGGAGTCTTTCGATGGCTTTTTCGCGGTCGTTCAAGTAGCAATAAGCAAGAGACATTTGATAGGAAGAAACGTATCGGGTTTCCGATAAACGCATAAGCTCGCCCAAACAATTTTCGGCTTCTTCGCGCTGTCCGTCTGCGGCGTAACTTTCCGCTTCGGCAAGCGAAACGAAAACACTGTCGTTGAACAATTCCTTGGCTTTTCTTATTTCAACCAGAGATTCGCCGGTTTTTCCCGTAATTCGAAAAATTTTGCTCAAGCCGTAATAACCGAGTCCGTAAGTCGGAAAATCCTTGATTAATTTTTTATATTGCTCGATTGCTTCGTCGTAACGACGGGCGAAATAAAATCCCCAGCCGAGATTGTGGGTATTAAACGGCGTCAACGGGTCGAGTTCGATGCCGCGTCTTGCCAATTCCAAACCTTCGGTGAATCTTCCTTCGGTATATAAAACAATCGAATACCAAACGTAAGCCGTCGCGTTATTCGGATTCAATTCGAGCGCGCGCATCAAATGATGTTCCGCTTTCGACCAATCGTAATTTCCAGCGTGCAGATTAAAACCGAGACTGGCGTGCGCGTCGGATAATTTATCGTCGAGTTCGATGGCTTTCGTCGCCGCTTCAATAGCGGGTTGAAAACATTCCTGCGGCGGCAAAACCCCGAAAATGCCGAGCCAGTTGTAATAATCGGCGATTCCAGCGTAAGCGAGCGCGTAATTAGGGTCGGTCGCAATCGCTTCGTGAAAACAAACGAACGCTTTGGCGAAGCCTTCTTCGGTAAACGAATTGAAATTGTAACGACCGCGCAGGTAACACTCGAACGCTTCCGGGCTGTCGGTACCGCGTTTATAAAATTCTTCGAGTTCGCTGCCCGTTAGCTGCGGCAAAAGAACTTCGATCACTTTATTCGACAGCGTATCTTCGAGCGTGAAAACATCGCCCAAAGTTTCATCAATCGATGTCGCCCAAATCGTCGCGTTGGCAGCGACATCGAGAAGCTGAACGGTCACGCGAAGACGGTCGCCGGCTTTTTTGATGCTGCCGTCGAGAATATAATTTACGCCTAAATCCACGCCGGCTTTGATCGGATCGGACAATTCTTCGCGAAACGGCAAAATCGAACTTGTCGGGCGCACCACAAAGCGTCGCACTTTGCTGAGACGCGCGATCAGGGCATCGGCTAGTCCGAGACCGAGAAATTTATCGCCCGTGTCTTCCGCTGACGCGAGATTCATAAATTTGAACGGCAGAACCGCCAGCGATTTTCCGCCGGAAGGCTGAACGATGTTCGCCTTTTTTATTTGAGATTGAACGAAAAACGGTTTCGCGTGAACGCTCTGCCCGCGCAAATGACGCGAAATGTCGGCTGAAAATTCCTGCGCCGAAGTATACCGGTCGTCAGGATTTTTACCGAGCGCTTTCAAGATTATATTGTCAAGATTGCCAGTCAATTCTTCGCGCAATCCGCCGCGCGTAGTGGCTCGAAGACGCGCGAAACGATCTTCCGAATTAGTGTATTGCGGCAGCAGATTCGCGGTTTTTTCAATGATTGCGCTTGGCGCGTCAGGCGAAATTTCGCAAATCGCCTGCGAAACTTCGTGCAGAGCGCGACCGGCGAAATTATACGGGCGGTGTCCGGTCAAAAGCTCATAAAGCAAAATTCCGAGACTGTAAATATCACTCGACGGCGTAATTTCAATTCCGCGCACCTGTTCCGGAGATGCGTAATCCGGCGTCATCAGACGCATCAGCGATGCCGTCGGATTTACCGATTCGTGAATTAATTCCGGGTCTAAAACTTTAGCAATGCCGAAATCGAGCAGCTTCGGTACATCGTGATGCGTCACCAGAATGTTACTTGGTTTAATATCTCTGTGAATAATTTGTTTTTCGTGCGCGTATTGAATGGCAGAACAGATTTTCTGAAAAACCTTCAGGCGCTCGCGCGTATTCAGGCGCTTTTTGTCGCAGAAATTATAAAGCGTGTCGCCTTCGATGTATTCCATGACGAAATACGGCAAGCCGTCGGCGGTCGTGCCGCCATCGAGAAGACGGGCGATAAACGGGTGTTCGAACGAAGCTAAAATCTGGCGTTCGTGGCGGAAACGGCGAACTATAAAATCCGAATCCATTCCGCGCTTGATGAGTTTAACGGCAACTTTTTGCTCGAATTCGCCGTCTGCACGTTCCGCTAGAAAAACGGCGCCCATTCCGCCGCGCCCGATTTCTCGCGCCAAACGATATACGCCGATTTTTTTCCCCAGTAGCGTGTCGGTTTCATTGCCTTTGAATTTATCGTCTATCGAATCGGAAATTTCTTTTTTGGCTGACGAGTTGAGGAAACGGCTGTCGGTCCAAACCGGCGACTCGATAAAACTATCGGCGCTTTCGTAGTCGGCAAGCAATTTTTCGACTTCGCGTCGCAGTTCGATGTCGCCGCTGCAATTTTCGGCAAGGTAAACCGCGCGCTTACTCGATTCGAGATCGAGCGCGTTTTGAAAAACAGCTTCAATTTGTTGCCATCGGTCGGGGGACATTATCGGGTTTATTATAAACGGAATTGAAAAAATTGCTATCGAAACTTACGAAAGAAAGACGCGCTCTTGTCTATAAATGGTTGCAAGCATTTTACATTATTTGTTGGTAAAAAGCGATTGGTTATTTAGCCCGAACGCCGTTGCTCTGAAAACTTAAATTTGTTTGAAAAGACCTGACGAAAACTTAATAACAAACAACCGTGTTAAAAATTGTTGACCCGAGAGGTTTGAATAATTTACAATAACTTATGAGCGATTCCCGCTCGCCCCCGCATCAAAAATCTGTCATGCCCCGAAAAACCAAAAAAATCAGTCTTATCTTCTTTGTCATCCTGACGCTTTTGCTGGTTGGATTGGTTCCGCTCGTACTGACCGGCTGGTTTTTATCCGAACGGAGCGCGCGAGAATTGCGGGCGGTCGAAAATCGCTATCAAACCCAGCTGGTTCAGGAAAAAGCTCGCCAAATAGAGATTTTCGGGCAGCGTTACGGCAGTTTGGTCGGCGGTTTTGCCGACGCGCTCGAATTATCTAACGATTTAAACATTTTATCTTCGACGCAAACCGAAGAGAAGCTCGGCGAAACGTTAAAAGAAAATCCGAATCTGCTCGCGCTTTACGTTAAGCCGAACGAAGCCGAATCGCTGTCGGTTTTCCGCGCCGAAGCGATCAGCAAAGCCGAAATCGAAACTCTTTCCGCCAATTCGCTGGCAAACGCCGGAAATCAAAAACTGTTTTTCGCCGCGCCGCAGAAAATCGGTTCGAACGGCGAACTGGTTATGACAATTGCCGCGCCGGTTTTTATTAATAAAAATAAAGCGGCAACAGTGGTAGCCGTTGTTTCGACACGCGAAGTCGCCCGCAGCATCGTCGGGGTAAAACCGATCAGTGAAGAGGAACTCTGGAAATCCGGTTTGCCGATTGTTTTTGTGGTTGATGATCGCGGACAAGCCGTTTTTCATCCGGACGATAAACTCGTCGCCGCGCAAAAATCTTTAACAACTCTGACGATCGTGCAGGAATGGCTCGCGGCAAACCGGCAGATTCAATCGGCTTTAGTTCCGTTTTCGGCTGAATACGCGGGCGAAACGCACGAAATGATCGGCGCGTATTCGACCGTCAGTTTCGGGAAACATTTGAATTTCGGCGTCATTACGATGCAGAACGAAACAAAAGCGCTAGCGTCGGTCGGAGAAATGAAAACGCAGACGTGGTTGATCAGTCTCGCGTTTGCATTTGTCGCGCTGATCGTCGGATTCGTTTTAAGTCGTCAATTAACCGCGCCGCTTTTGAAACTCGCCTCCGCCGCTGAAAAGATCGCGGGCGGCGATTTTTCGACGCGCGTCGAATCGGAAAACATCACGGAAATCGGCTCGCTCGGCGCGGCTTTTAATTCGATGAGCGATAATGTCGAAGAGCACATCGCCAAACTCGCCAAAGCAGCTGAAGAAAATCGCGAGCTTTTTGTCGGCACCGTAAAAGCACTGGCTGCAGCAATTGACGGCAAAGATCATTACACGCGCGGTCATTCCGAACGTGTTTCGCGTATTTCGGTCGCCATCGGACAACGGCTCGGTATGAAAGCCGACGAAGTTGAAACCTTACGCATCAGCGCGCTGCTTCACGATGTCGGAAAAATCGCGGTCGACGACGCGATTTTGAAAAAACCGGCTGCTTTGACGGACGAAGAATTCGACGTGATGAAAACTCATCCCGAACGCGGTTACAAAATTATGTCGCAAATTCCGGCGATGAAAGATTTTTTGCCGGGAATTTATATGCATCACGAAATGGTCAACGGAAAAGGCTATCCGCAGCAGCTGACCGACCGCGAAATTCCGCTTCAGGCGAAAGTTATCTCGGTCGCCGACACGTTCGACGCGATCACGATTGACCGACCTTATCAAAAAGGAATGGCTTTGCCCGCCGCTCTCGACCGCATCAAAAGTTTCGTCGGTTCGCGTTACGACGGCAAAGTCGTGCAGGCGCTCGTCGAAGCGTGCGACGACGGGCAAATCGGCGTCGGCGTCGTTCGTTTGAAAAATCCGAACAAAATTTCGACTCGGGAAACTGCGACGGTTTTAGAAAAACAGGTCGCATGAAAAAAAGAAAATTCGAGCGAAACTCTTGATTGACTTTCGAGCGATTTGAAATCCACCTCTTCAACTTTACTTCCAAAACCCTCTTTTTTACTAAAACGATTCAAAACTTTACTTTTTCCGATTAGGAAAAACGAACGATTTATGAAACTTTTAGACGCGGAAGAAAAATGGCAGGTCGAAGTCGGCGCGGAAATTTACGAAGGCACTTTTGAAGAATTAACGCAGTGGATCGGCGAAGGCGCGCTGTTGCCGCCTGACAAAGTGCGGCGCGGAAATCTGCGCTGGATAGAAGCGCAGAAAGTTCCGGGCTTGCGTGCCTTTTTCGAAGCCAAGGAAAAAGGCATCGAGCCGCCGCTTTTGGCAGCGCCGAACAAAGATAAAATTGAGGGATCGAATCCGCTCGCCGAGATTGAAAACTTACCGGCAACAATTGTCGAAAACGCTTTGCCTGATGAAATCGCGAAGGATCCAAACTCGTTTGTTTCAAACGAGTCCGAGCCGATCAAAAATGTTTTAAACAAACTCGAAAACGCTTCTCCAAGCGCGTCAAAACCCGATCAAACATTAAATAAAATTTCTTCGCCGCCGCCTGACGCGGTCTGCAATCTGCACGCGGAAACAGCGGCTGAATATTTTTGCGAGACGTGCGGCAATTCATTCTGTAAAGCATGTCCGAAATCGTTCGGCAGCAGCGTCAAAATCTGCCCGTTCTGCGGGGCGATGTGTAAATCCGTCAAACAATTGCATGAAAAGGAAAACAACGTGCGGAGATTTGAAGGTGTGGCGGGGGAAAATTTCGGCGCGGCGGATTTAACGAGAGCGCTGGTTCATCCGCTCAAATATAAATCGAGTTTGTTTTTCGGCGCGCTGATGTTTGCGTTTTTCACCGTTGGACAGATGGCGTCGGCAATCGGCGGATTCGTAATGCTCGGCGCGGCGCTTTTTTGCGCGTTGGGAGCGAACATGCTGACGTTCGGCGTTTTGGCGAACACGATTGAAAAGTTTTCGGGCGGAAATCTTGACGCTGATTTTATGCCGGATTTCGACGATTTTTCGATTTGGGACGACGTTGTTCACCCGTTTTTCCTGTCGATCGGCGCTTATTTCGCATCATTCGGACCTTTTATTTTGGTCTGCATCATCGGCGTTTATTTGATTTTCAGTTCGATGACGGCACAGGCGAATGCAGTTCAAAATGAAATCGCCAAAGTGCCGGGAAGTCCGGCTTTTGACAGACGCAAAACCATTGAACAATCAGAAACAGTTAAAAGATTGACCGAAAATTTGCACGTTCAGAACGAAAAAAATCTCGATCAGCAAAACGAAATCGTGTCCGGAGAATCGCTGAGTCCGGCGAATAACGAAGAAGCCGATTTTGAACAAATCGAGCAAATGATTCAGGAATCGAGAAAATCACAGCTCGAATCATTCGCCGGAAAATCTCCGGAAACCGAACGGCGCGAATTTGAACAGATAGTTCGCGGATTTCTCGGTTTAGCCGCGCCGCTCGTCGTCATCGGATTTATCGCTTTTCTCTGGGGAATGTTTTATTTTCCGGCGGCGTGCGCCGTCGCCGGTTACACGCGTTCGTTTTTCGCGACGATCAACCCGCTCGTCGGTCTCGACACGATTCGTCGTCTCGGTTTCGATTACGTCAAAATTCTTCTGATGGGATTTTTAATCATCGTCGTAGCGGGCGTTGCCGGAATGCTTTTGAACATAATTTTCTCGCCTTTCTATTTGCCGCAAGTGGGAAATTTGCCGGCGAATGCGGTCGGCAGCGTTATTACGTTTTATTTTTCCATCGTATTTTCATGTCTTTTAGGTTACGCGCTGTATAAAAATTCGGCGAAAATGAAATTGCCGCAGGGTTAGAATATTTCAGCGGACAAATTTCACATCCAAAAGAAACGCCCGTTTGTTTGACGGGCGTTTCTTTTTTATAATCAAAACTTTGATTAACGACGAATTTTTAGACAAGGAACTATAAAGAAAATTTTGGCGCGGAAACAGACAAATAAAAATCCTGAATCCAAAATCCAAAATCCAAAATCCGAATATGGCATTTTTTTGGAAAAGAAAAAAAGACGAAGATAAATTTTCAACCTCAATTTTAGGACTCGACAAATCAATCGAGGAATTAAAGGCGCGGGAAGAGGCGGTCGAAAAAGAAATCGGCGTGCGTTTTTACAAGGCAATCGAGAAAACGCGCTACTCGATCAACAACAAACTCGACACGATTTTCGAGAACCGCAAACAAATCGACGAAGCGTTTCTCGACGAACTCGAAGAAATGCTCATCTCGACCGACATTGGCGTCGCGACGACTTTGCAGGTTTTGGACGCCGTGCGGCGCGGCGTTTCGCGGCAGGAAATCAACGATTTGCAGGCGCTTAAAAGAATAATGAAGGATGAACTTTTGACGATTCTTCATCATTCCGCCGAACGCGGCGTCGCCAGTGAGACGAAATACGATCTCGACATCAAACCGTATGTTTTAATGGTCGTCGGCGTCAACGGCGTCGGCAAAACGACGACCATTGGAAAATTAGCGCAAAGGATTAAAAACGAAGGACACGGCGTTTTAATCTGCGCCGCCGACACATTTCGCGCTGCCGCTTCCGACCAATTGGAAATCTGGGCGGAACGCGCGGGCGTGCCGATTATTCAGCAAAAACAGGGAACTGACCCGGCGGCGGTCTTATTCGATTCACTCAAGGCGGCGAAATCCCGCAATGCCGACGTTTTGATCGTTGACACCGCCGGACGCCTGCACAACAAAGCGCATCTGATGGCGGAACTCGAAAAAATGAAGCGCATTGCCGCCCGCGAAGTTGAAAGCGCGCCGCACGAAACGCTGCTCGTCATTGACGCCGTCACCGGACAAAACGGACTCGAACAAGCCCGCCAATTCCTGAAAACCGCGGACGTCACCGGCATCGTCCTCACCAAACTCGACGGCACGGCAAAAGGCGGCATCGCCGTTGCCATCGCCAAAGAATTAAATCTCCCGATTCGCTACGTCGGCATCGGCGAACAAGTTGACGATTTAATGGTTTTCGACGCGGAAAATTACGTGAACGGTTTGTTTAATTAAATGAACTTTATTTTATTGGCAATAGTTTATTCGTCGGTTGTATTTACATCTTGTAAAACAGCAAATATTCATTTAGCTTCAGACGCAAAAACACATCAATACATCGGCGTCGTGCAAAATGAAATTCGAGATTTTGAAACTAAAGAAATTATTTATTATGAAATCGGCAACGGAAAACAGTTAATTAGAAAATTGCCGCAAGAAATTAATATTTACGAACCATAAACCAATTCCATTGTCGAACATTAATTTTTCAGACTTTGATATAAAAATGACGCGCCGCGCTTTGGAACTCGCGTCTTTCGGCGTCGGGCAAGCCAGCCCAAGTCCGCTTGTCGGATGCGTGATTGTTGCGGAAAACGGCGAGACTGTTGGCGAGGGAACTTACATTTACGAAAATGTGACGCACGCGGAGGTTCTTGCGCTCAATCAGGCGAAGGAACGGGCGCGAGGCGCGACGGCTTATGTTTCGCTGGAGCCACATGCGCATCAGGGACGGACGAAACCTTGCACCGACGCTTTGATTGAAGCAGGAATTCGGCGTGTTGTTTGTCCCGTTGAAGATCCGAATCCGCTCGTGTCGGGAAAAGGTTTCGCGCAATTGAGGGAAAGCGGGATTGAAGTCGTAACCGGCATTTTGCGCGACGAAGCAGCGCGCTTAAACGAGAAATTCTGCGTCTGGCATCAGAAAAATCGTCCTTTCGTGCATTTGAAATTGGCGATGTCGCTCGATGGCAGAATTTCGCTCAACAAAAGCGTTTCAACCAGACTTTCCGGCGCGGAATCGTCAGCGAGAGTGCAGAAATTGCGCCACGAATACGACGCGATTTTAGTCGGCGGCAATACGGCGTTAGTGGACAATCCGAGTTTGACTGACAGAAGCGGAAAACAGCGGCGGCGAAAACTTGTGCGCGTTGTTTTGGACAACCGTTTGCGAATCGCGCTCGATTCAATTTTGGTAAAAACCGCTGTAGATGTGCCGACGATTGTTTTTTCCGATTCGTTGGACGAGGAAAAAATTTGGCGATTGCAAGATTTGAGTGTCGAAATCGTTCGTTTGAACACGAGAAATTTGTCTCATGTTTTAAATGAACTGAAAAAACGTGATTTACAAAGCGTTTTGGTAGAAGGCGGCACGGAAATCGCGGGCGCGTTCGTGGACGCGAAAATGGTTGATAAATTCACTTTCATTATCGCGCCAATCATTATCGGCGGGCATTCCGCGCCGTCCGCCATCGGTGGCAGCGGCGCGAATTCTTTAGAAACCGCTTTTCATCTGAACGATTCGGAAATTATCAAACACGGCAGCGACTTTGAGTTTACGGGTTATCCGGATGGAGGTTGATATGATCAAAAAAACTTTTCTTTCAGCGATGTTACTGTTCATTTTTAGTTCGGCAATTTCAGCTCAAATTGAAAATGATGAAAAAGTAAAAGCCGGAAAAAGAGCGGAAGATTTGCTGCAAACGATTCGTGATGAAAAATGGAGCGAAATCATAAAATTTGTTGTCGTAATCGAAGATTTTGACAAACAAACCGGAAAAACGGGCAGAACATTTCGATTTCCGACGGACGAGGAAACAAAAGAAAAAATTATCAATCGCTTTAAACGCACATATTCCTCTCTTAAACCCGGCAGAATAATCGGCGTAAATATTTTCGAGAAAGATAAAACCATCGCCGGCGTCGCTTATAAACACGGCGATAAAGACGGTTTCAGAATGTTTTTGGTTGACGGCGAGTGGTATTACGGCATCCAGTATCTGCAATGAAAAAAACTTTCGCCAAAAAATCATTCGGGCAGAATTTTCTCGTTGACGAAAATTACATCGATAAAATAATCCACGCGCTCGACCCGCAAAAAGGCGAAATGATTGTCGAAATCGGCGCGGGACGCGGCGCTTTGACGGAAAAACTCATCGAATCGGACGCTGAAGTTCTAGCAATCGAACTTGAGCGCGATATGATTGCGATTCTGAAAGAACGATTCGGCAAAGCGGAGAATTTTCATTTGATTGAATCGGACGCGCTCAAAGTTGATTATTCAGAATTCAAAATTCAAGATTCAAAATCCAAAATCAAGATCGTGGCGAATCTGCCTTATTATATTTCGACGGCGATTTTGCAGAAATTAATCGAGCAGCGAGCGGTTTTCAGCGAATTTATTCTGATGTTTCAGCGTGAAGTCGTCGAACGGATTACGGCGCAGGTCGGCAATTCGGAGCGCGGATTTTTGTCGGTGTTGGTCCAAAATTATCTGGAAACCGAACGGCTTTTCGATGTGCCGCCGAAGGCTTTTCGACCGTCGCCGAAAGTGACGAGCGCGGTTGCACGTTTGACGCCGAAAGCGAACGTGGAAACTGAAAACGAAGAGCTTTTTCGCGCCGTCGTCAGTATGGCTTTCACGCAAAAGCGTAAAACGATTCTCAATAATTTGAAAAACGCCGTGCCGGAATTAAAGGAAAAGTTCGGCGATATTTCTCAATTATTGGCGAACTGCGGCATCGAGCCGAGTCGCCGCGCGGAGACTTTGACGATTGAAGAATGGAATTGTTTGGTTAATTCGATATGCGAACGGAAAAAATGATTCACGGCGAAAAAGTGTTTGGCGCGGACGTTGACGGCGAAACGCGCTGCGCTCATTACAAAAGCGAAATTGATATTATCGCCATCAAATTCAAATGCTGCGCGGAATGGTTTCCGTGTTACGAATGTCACGCCGAACAAAGCGACCACGCGCCGCAAGTTTGGGCAAAAACGGAATTCGATACGCACGCGATTTTGTGCGGCGGTTGCGGACATCAATTAACAATTAACGAATATTTGAACTGCAATTCCGTTTGCCTGCAATGTCGCCGACAATTCAATCCGGGTTGCGCCAATCATTATTATTTATATTTTGAAAGCGATTGATTGAAAGATTTGCCCGCGAAAGACACGAAATTCACGAAAGAAAAACAAAATTAAAGTTCTCTATTTTTTTATCCGATTCGTGTGTTTCGCGGGCAAAATCCTCAGTTTTCAAACAGTACTTTACACTTTTTCAATCGCCTCTCGTTTCGGGAAAATCAGCGACGCGATTATTGATGCCGCGATTGTTCCGAGAATCACGCCCAAACTCCACGTTATCGGAAAGTGCCCGCCATAAAGCGGGTTGAGCCAGACCATTTTCAACCCGACGAAGACCAGCACAAACGCCAGACCGTATTTGAGCAGGTAAAATTTATCAATCACGCCGGCGAGCATAAAATACATCGAGCGCAATCCCATGATGGCGAAAATATTTGACGTGAAAACGATGAGAGGTTCTTTCGTCACGGCGAAAATCGCGGGAACGCTGTCAACGGCGAAAACGATGTCGGTCGCTTCGAGAAACAAAAGCGCGATAAACAGCGGCGTCGCGTAGGTAACGCCGTCTTTTTTGACAAAGAAACTTTTGCCGTCAATCTCGTGCGTCACCGGCATAAATTTGCGAAAGGCGCGGATGAGAAAGTTTTTTTCCGGCTCGATTTCCTCGCTGTTCGAGAAAAACATTTTAATGCCCGTGATAATCAAAAAAGCGCCGAAAATGTAGATAATCCAGTGAAACTGCATTAAAACCGAGCCGAGCGCGATAAAGACGGCGCGGAAAACGAGCGCGCCCAAAATGCCGTAAAACAAAACGCGGTGTTTGTATTGCGGCGGAATGCCGAAATAGCTGAAAACCAGCACGAAGACGAAAATGTTGTCAATCGAAAGCGAATATTCGAGAATATAGCCGGTCAGAAATTGGAGCGCGAGTGTCTGCCCTTCCGCCGCGCCGAATTTCGACGCCGCATAATAATAAAATCCAGCGTTGAAAATCAGCGCGAGCGTCACCCAAACCGCGCTCCAGATAGTCGCTTCCTTGAACGAAACGACGTGCGCCTTTTTATTGAAAACGCCCAGATCGAGCGCGAGCATAATAAAAACGAATATTAAAAATCCGGCGTAAAACCACCAGTATTCGGCAAAAGGGAACAGCATTACAGTAAAATCTCCTTAATATATTTTAGCCGCAAAAGAAAAAGACCCTTCGCGGCAATTTAAAAAAATTGCGTCGCAAAAGGTCTTGATATTTACTTTATCGAGCCGAACCGTTTTGACTGGAAACGATTGTATTGACGACTTCGACAAACCCGGTTTTTTCGGGCTATCTACTCCCCTCAAACAAATTGTCGAAATTAGAATAACAAAGAACCGGAAAATTGTCGAAAATCGGCGAAATAAGTTTTCACCTTAAAATATAAAGCGGTTAGACCAATGGCAAACCGTTTTATTGAAGTTCGTAAATATTGCGCGTTTAATCAAACAAAGGATAGTTAAAAGGAAAACGATTTGGAATCGACAGCGGCGGGCAATTTTGAGACGCGCCGCAACAGAAAACGCGGTTTTGTGATAAAATCTTCTATTAATTTAAATATATAGATAAGCGAGAAAGTAGAACAAGTGAATAAAGTTGAAATTATACCTTTGGGCGGCATCGGCGAATTCGGGATGAATTGTATGGGAATTCGGTATGGCGACGAGATGATCATCGTTGACGCCGGAATGGGTTTTCCCGAAGAAACGCCGTATGGCGTGGATATTTCCATTCCGGATTTCGAATTTTTGGAACAATACCGGGACGATTTAACCGCGCTCATTTTGACGCACGGGCACGAAGACCACATCGGCGCGCTGCCGTATTTTTTGAAAAAGTTTAATCTGCCCGTTTATTCCGCTCGCTTTACGCTCGCGTTGGCTGAAAAGCGTTTGGACGAACATCGAATGCTCGACGAAGTTTTGCTGCACCGCGTCAAAGCGAATGACATCATCGAAATCGGGAACTTCAAAATCGAATTCATCCACGCGTCGCATTCGCTGATCGAATGTTTCTCGCTGGCAATCACGACGCCGGTCGGCACGATCATTCACACGGGCGATTACAAAATTGACGAAACGCCGGTTATCGGCAAGCCGTATGATTTGAAAACCCTAAAAAAATACGGCGACGAAGGCGTTCTGGCATTGCTCGGCGATTCGACGAACGCGACCGTTCCGGGCAGAACTCCATCGGAACAAGCCGTCATTCCGGCGTTTGAAGAAATTTTCGAGCAGGCGGAAGGACGCATCATCGTCGGCACGTTTTCTTCATCTCTACATCGTTTGCAGGTGATTTTCGATCTCGCGCATCAATTCGACAAAAAAGTCTGCGTTCTCGGTCGCTCAATGCAAAAAAACGTGGAAATCGCCGAAGAATTAGGGCTTTTAACTGTCCCGCATAATACGCTCGTCGCGCTCGGCGAATCGCGCTCGCTCGACGACGACCAGATCGTTTATATGGTGACAGGGTCGCAGGGCGAAAATCGCGCGGCGCTGTGGAATATGGCGACCGGAAGCTACAAAGGTCTGGAAATCATCAAAGGCGACACGGTTGTTTTGTCGGCACGTATTATTCCCGGCAACGAGCGCAACATTTCGCGGCTCATCGGTCATCTCTACAAACGCGGCGCGAACATCATCGAAGAAAAACGCCGTCTCGTCCACGTTTCCGGTCACGCTTCGCAGGAAGATATTAAAATCATCACCGAAACGGCGCGCCCGAAATATCTCATTCCGATTCACGGCGAATACTGGATGCTTTTCCGCCACAAGGAGTACGTCAAAAATCACGTTGCCGGTTATACGGACGAAAACGTGATTTTGATCGAAAACGGCGACGTTCTCGAATTCGACGAACGCGGCGCGCGCATCGCCGCGCACAACCAGCTCGACAACGCGTTTATTGACGAAGAATCGCTCGCTCAAATCCAATACGACATCATCCGCGAACGCAAAAAACTCGCGTACGGCGGCGCGATCACGCTCGTCGTCAAAATTGACAAAAAAACTAAGGGATTATCCGGTGAACCGCACATCGCTTTTCAAGGCGTCGCCAACGTCAGCCTGACCAACGGTTTTACAGGCGAAGCGCGCCAGTCTGTCACAGACGCGATAGCGGCGATGAAAAAAGAAGAAATCGCAGACCGCAACGGCTTTCAGGAAAAGCTCCGCGTTCACCTGAAACGCTTCGTGCAAAAGGAAACCGGAACGAAACCGGTCATTGTGACGACAATTGTCGATGTCTAACTGAAAATTTAATGAATGCTCTCGAAATTTTGAAGAAAACTCGTGTCGAAGTCTCGCCGGAAACTTTCGCGCTCGTTTCCGTTCGCCACGAAGATTGGCTGAAACTGCTCGAAAATCCCGAACTTTCGCCCAGAATGACCGCGCCGTTTATGATTTTCAAGGACAAGTTTGAAACGACGCTTTTGCTCGACGACGTTGATTTCCAGACTATACGCCATGCCGTCCGCGATGCGAAAACCGAAAGAAATTTCCGTCTGCTGACGTTCGACATCGAATTAGATTTTACGGTCGTTGGATTCTTAGCGGAAATCACGCGCATTTTAGCCGAAGCGGAAATTTCCGTCGTCGCGCTGTCGGCTTTTTCGCGCGATCATTTACTTATTAAACAAGTAGATCTGGCTAAAGCTCTCAAATCTTTGCGTGAATATGTTGACGATGTTTGCTGAAAGACGCGCGCAAGTTTTCATAAATTGATTCGTTCCGTAATCGGCAGGGAAACCTCGCCGATTTTTATTTGAAAAAGTGGAAATTATGAAAAATATAATTAAATTTTTGTCATTTTCGATGATTTTACCGGCGTTCATTTTAATGTTTACCACAAACACATCGGCGCAAACCGAAAATGACATTTTGATTGTCGCTGACCGCAAAGAGCAGTGGGCATCGGGACGAACAGCGGATTGTTTGGCTGTCAAGCGTCTTAGCGAAGAAAGGTTTTCGCCGCTGTGTCAAAACATAGAAAATTTCAAATATCTGCCCGGTTATTTTTACGTTGTGGAAGTCCGCGTTGCAAATGCGAATGCCGCCGGCAAAAAATACAGTTTGAGAAAAATTCTGGCGCGGGTTAAATCCGAAAATGCATCAACGCCGACTGCGCCTGCCGCAAATTTGTTCGGCGCGGAATGGAAACTGACGAAAATAAACGGCGAAAACATCGACGCGTCAAAGGCTTTTATAAAATTTGACGAAGCGAAAAACTCTGTCGGCGGCAACGGCGGCTGCAACGCGTTCGGCGGGCAAATGATGAAAAACGGCGCGAAACTCAAATTGTCGCAAATCTTTTCAACAAAAATGTTTTGCGAGCAAAGCTCGGAGATAGAAAATAAATTTTTCGGTAACTTGGACAAAGTCACAGAATATTCGATTATTGGATCCCGTTTGATTTTGAAATCCGGCGACGTTGTTGTGTTGGAGTTCGAGCGGCGAAGCTAAAAACTAAATGGCGAATCAGCGGTTGAAAATTTCGCACATCGCTTAAATTCCTTCTTTGCGTCCTTTGCGCCTTTACGGGAAATTTTCGTCTTCGGCAAAGGACGCAAAGGAAAACCGAGTTAATTCAACATTTTTCTCAACTGTTGATTCGCTTAAAAAAATAAATGAAAGCGTCTGTGAATGGAAAATGCAGGCGATATTACTCGAAAATCATTCGAAAATGCCAAGTCCGCGGTTTTAGGTTAAACTAAATGCGCTTTGGCATTTTTTTATGACTTTCTGGAAAAACAAAGTCGTTTTTTTAACCGGCGCGTCGAGCGGCATCGGCGAAGCTTTGGCGATTGAACTGTCAAAACGCGGCGCGATTTTAGGATTGCTGGCGCGGCGGGAACAGCTTTTGCATGATTTGGTCGAAAAATGCGAAACAAATAACTCCCGAACAAGATATTTCGCTTGCGATATTACCGATGAATCGGCGGTAAAGAGAGCGGCGGAAAAATTACGTGGCGAATTCGGAAAAATTGACGTTTTAATTGCCAACGCCGGAATCGGCGGCGCGGCGAAATCGGCGGAAACTTTGACTCCGGCGGATTTTCGGCGCGTGATAGAAACGAATTTGATCGGCGCGGTCAATTCAGTTTCTGCCGTTTTGCCGCAAATGATAGAGCGCGGAAGCGGGCATCTGGTCGCTGTATCGTCACTCGCCGGTTTTCGCGGGTTGCCTAAATCGGCGGCTTACTCGGCATCAAAAGCCGGAATGACGGCTTATTTTGAAAGCGTTCGGCTCGACGTGCAGCATCGCGGCGTCGCCGTGACGATTATTCAACCCGGATTTATCAAAACGCCGCTCACCTCCGGCAGATCGAATAAAATGCCGTTTTTAATGGAACTCGACAACGCGATTCCGCTTTTTCTCGGCGCTATCGAAAAGAAAAAGAAATTCGCCGCTTTTCCTTGGCAGCTGGCGACGATTGTCCGCGCCGGACGAATTTTCCCCGCGTGGCTTTACGACAGAATCGCGGGCGGCGCGAAATTTCGTGAATAGTTGTAAACGACGGATGTTAAATGGTAAATTGCCTAATCGATTTGCTGTTTTTCATACCGTTAACCACTTTCCGTTGATAACCTGTTCTTATGAATTTTTTACAAGCAATTATTCTCGGCATCGTTCAGGGACTGACCGAATTTATTCCGATTTCATCGACGGCGCATCTTGTTTTCGCCAGCCGCTGGACAAATATTTACGACGGCAATCCGGAACAAATTACGGCGACGATGGCAGTCATTCAACTCGGGACGCTCGCCGCCGTTTTCGTTTATTTCGCGCCGGAAATACTCGGAATTTCGGTCGCCTTTTTGCGCGATCACTGGGCTTTATTGAGAAAAAAACGCGGAATGCGTTTTTCCGGTACGAACGGTATTCGCCCGATCTGGCTGTCGGAAGAAGCTTGGCTCGGCTGGCTGATAATTATCGGTTCGATTCCGATTGGCACTTTGGGATTGTATTTTAAGGATTTAATCGAAAGCTCGGCGACGAAAAATTTGTGGATCATTGCGACGATGATGATCGCCGTCGCCGTTCTATTGATTTTCGCCGAACTCGTCGGCAGTCAGCGCAAAGAAATGCGCGATTTCGGTTTGCTTGATGCGCTGGCGGTCGGGTTCGCGCAGGTTTTAGCGCTGATTCCGGGCGCTTCGCGTTCCGGTTCGACAATAATGGGCGGGCTTCTCGTCGGTCAGAAACGCGAAGCAGCGGCGCGTTTCTCGTTTTTGCTGATGATTCCGGCGATTACTGCAAGCGGTCTGTTGGAATTAAGAGAAGCGATTCATCTTTTGTCGGCGGACGATTTCGTCGCGCTCGGCGTCGGAACGGTCGTGGCGGGCGTTGTCGGTTATCTTTCGATTTGGTTTCTGCTCGCCTTTTTGCGAAAAAACTCAACGGCGATTTTTATCGTTTATCGTATCGTTGTCGGCTCGGCGATTTTATTGCTTCTCTGGCAAGGTTATTTAAGTCCGCTGGTTTGAGCGTTTACGATTTACCGTTTAACATTTAACATAAATTGTTGGATGATATATAAAACTACTCTTTGTTAAATGTTATGAAGCGCTGGACAATCAAAAAACATAATCGAGATGAAGTGAAAAAACTCGCCGACGCCCTGCAAATTTCGCCGATCGTCGCCGCACTGCTCATCTCGCGCGGTTTTGAAACCGAAGAATCCGCGCACAAATTTCTCAATCCTTCATACGAAGATCTGCACGAACCGTTTTTGATGAAAGGAATGCGCGAAGCTGTCGAGCGCATTTTGAAAGCCGTCGAAAATAAAGAGAAAATTTTGATCTGGGGCGATTACGACGTTGACGGCACGACCGGAACCGTCGTTTTGCGAAAGGCGCTGGAAATTCTCGGCGCGGAAACCGGCTTTCATGTTCCCAATCGTTTCACGGAAGGTTACGGCGTCAACATTCCCGCACTCGAAAAAGCGAAAGAGCGCGGTTATTCTCTGCTGATTACGGTTGATTGCGGCATTCGCGGATTCGAGCCTTTAAATTGGGCGAAGGAAAACGGAATGGACGTGATTTTAACCGACCATCATTTGCCGGACGACGCGCAGGGAAATCCGCCCGCGTTTGCCGTCGTTAATCCGAATCAAACGGGCTGCAATTATCCGAACAAAGATCTCGCCGGCGTCGGCGTCGCTTTCAAATTAATTCACGCTTTGCTGAGGGAAAAAGGCAAGGAAAATCTTGTTCGCGGTTTTTTGAAAATTGTCGCCATCGGCACGGTCGCCGACATAATGAATTTGACCGGGGAAAACCGCGCAATCGTTACAGTCGGTTTGCGGGATTTGCCGCGAGCGCATAATTACGGCTTAAAGGCGTTGATGGAAGTCGCCGAATGCCGTTCTGAAATGACGAGTTATCACATCGGTTTCCGTCTTGCTCCGCGCATCAACGCGGCGGGCAGAATGGAATTGGCGCGTCAGGTCGTCGAGCTTTTCGAGGCTGACAGCTTTGAAAAAGCGAGAGAGATCGCCGCCGTAATGGACAATCGCAATCGCGAGCGTCAAAAAGTTCAGCGCGAAATTACGGAACTCGCGCTCGCCGAGTACGCTCGAAACAGCGACGGTTTGAAACATTCGCACGTCGCGGTCGTTGCCGGTGAAAACTGGCATCGCGGCGTTATCGGGCTGGCGGCGTCGAAAATTTCCGACAAACTGCATCGTCCGGCAATCGTTATTTCTCTCGAAAACGGCATCGGACACGGTTCGGCGCGTTCGATTGCCGGTTATCATTTGTTGAGCGGTCTGGAATCGTGCGGCGATTTGATGGAACAATTCGGCGGACACGCAGCAGCGGCGGGAATGAAAATCAAAGCGGAAAATGTTGATAAATTACGCGAACTCGTCAATCAGCACGCGATTGCCAACCTTACGGATGAAGATTTGATTCCCGAACTGAAAATTGACGCAGTTGTTTCATCAAATTCCCTTGGTTTATCGCTTGTCGAAGATTTGAAACGCCTTGAACCGTTCGGCATGGGAAATCCGAAACCGACGTTTATGACAAAAGATTTGTTTCTAACAACCGAACCGTTCGTGATGAAGGAAAAACATTTGAAGTTGAAACTGCGTGACACCGCCGGAAAACCGTTTGAAGCGGTTTGGTGGGACGGCGTGGACAAATCTAAAAAGCAAACTTTGAAACCTCAATCCCGCATCGAATTAGCCTACACGCCCGAAATTAATGTGTGGAACGGAAATACGCGGCTGCAATTAATCGTCGAAGACTTGCGAGCCGGTCAGTAATATGGAGGAACGAAAGATGCGATGAATTTATCAATAAAATGGCGCGAATTAATGGATAATCCGTTTTTTCGGGACGCGCCTTATAAAGTCGAACTAAATAAATTCGGACAGATTTTGATGAGTCCGGCTTCAAATTGGCACGGAATCGTGCAGTTTAATGTTGGAAATAAAATCAAAGAATTAAAAAAAAGCGGCGTTATTATCATCGAATGTTCGATTTTAACGAGCGAAGGCGTCAGAGTCGCCGATGTCGCGTGGGCTTCCGATGAATTTTACATTGAATTTGGCGATGAGACGCCGTTTCCGAAAGCGCCGGAAATTTGTGTGGAAATTAAATCGCCTGCCAACAGCAAATCGGAAATGGAAGAAAAAATCAGGCTTTACTTGGAAAAAGGGGCTTTGGAAGTATGGATTGTTGACGAACACGGGAAAACGGCTTTTTACACTCACACGGGAAAAATAACAAAATCGAAAATCGCCGCCGGCTTTAAATTGTAAACGCTCATAAATATCGTCAATGATCGAAACGAAACGCCCGGAAATCAAAAAACTAAACACTCGTGCAGCGCTGCCGAAATATTTCAGCGCCGCCGCTGTTTTAGCACTCGTTTTGACGATTTTGGCAATAGGCATCGCGTTTTATAACGGACGGAATCGCACGGAATTTCGTCTTAAGCCGGAGCACGCGCAGCTTTCTCAGGATGTTGTTGCCGAAATCAACGGGTATGAACGCATCGAGTCTGAAGGTGACCTTAAAAAATATTTTATCAAAGCCGACCGCGCCGTAACTTTCAAAGATAACCATCAGGAACTCGAAAACGTCTTTTTGCAGGTTTTTGATGAAACCGGCGAAAACTCGGACAAAATCACCGCTGAGAAAGCCGTTTACATTCCGGCGGAAAACAAAAATTTTACAGGTTATTTCGCCGGAAACGTCAATATCGAAACGCGCGACCGTCTGAAAGTTAAAACCGAGCACGTCGCTTACACAAAAGAAACCGAAATTGCCGAAATCGAAGATTCGGTCGAATTCGAGCGCGAAAACGTTCGGGGAAAAAGCGTCGGCGCGATTGTGCGTGTGAAAGAAAAAAGATTGGAGCTGCTCAATCAAGTCGAAATCAATGCTTTTGCGATTAATTCGACCGACGAATTGGCGCGTAATAATTTGCAAACGGCACGCATTACGGCAAATTACGCGATGTTCGATCAAACGGGCGGAAAAATCGAGCTCAAGGAAAACGTCAATATTAATATTACGCCGAACGGTGCAAGCGAAAATTTGCAGCAGCCGACCGATATTAAATCGAATCGCGCGACCGCCGTTTTTACAGATAAAGAAATCCGTCAGATTGATTTGAACGGCAACGTCGAAGTTTACCAAAAACCGACCGATGCCGTGACGAAATGGACGCGAACGCGGGCGAACAAAGCGACAGCAAAAATTGATAAGGAATTGAAACGGCTCGAATTATTCGACGAAGTGCAAATTGAAACAACGGCAAACGGCGATAAACCGACGAAAATAAATTCGGCTTATGCCGTTTATGAAAAAGACGCCGACCGGTTTGAATTGAAAAACGGCGTTCAAATTGTCACTGTCGAAGATGAAAAGCCGACGAATATTCGCGCAAACGATGCCGTTTACGAGCAGGCGAACGGGAAAATCTTCTTAAATGGCGCGGCGGAAATCACACAGGGCGCGGATTACGTCAAAGGCGACAATTTAATCGCCGAGCTTTACCCGAATAAAAAATTAAAATTCGTCAACGCGAAAGGCAGTTCAGCACTCAAACAAACGACGCCGGAACGCACAACGGAAATTTCCGCAGATGATTTGAACGCGGCTTTCAACGAAAATAATCATTTGCAGACGGCAAATGCCGTCGGAAATGCCAACGCGGTTTTGATTCCAGCGCAATCGAACGAATATTCGCGCGTTTCGCTCGCCGCGCCGAACCGAATCCGCGTTAATTTCAAAGGCGAAGGGCTTTTGCAGGAAATGCAGACCGATGGACGCACGACGATTCAGTTAAACGCGCCGAATAATGCGCCGGGCGCGGCAAACAAGCGTTTGACGGCTGATTCGGTAAAAACGATTTTCAATCAAAACGGCAAAGATCTCGCCCGCGCCGAAGCCGCCGGAAATGCTGAACTTTTCGTCGAGCCTTTAAGGGCTTCCGCCGAAAATTATCGTACGACGGTCAACGCCGCCCGATTCGACTGCGAGTTTTTTCCGATTGGAAACAACGCCAAAAACTGCGCTGCGAGCGGCAAAACGAAATCCGTCCGCGTGCCGACAGCGCCCGCCGCAAATCGCGGGACGCAGACTTTAATCGCCGACAATCTAAACGCCGTATTCAACCAGCAAACGCAGGACGTTCAGCAATTAGATGCGGTTGGAAACACAAAATTTTCGGAACTCGACCGCAACGGCATCGCCGGACAAATTAATTTTTCGGTTGGCGACGGAATTGTCAAACTCCGCGGCGGTGAGCCGACAGTTTGGGATTCGCAGGCGCGGGCGAAAGCGAGCGAGATTGATTGGGACACGCGAAACGAGAAAACATTTTTGCGCGGCAGCGCTTCGACGACTTATTACAGTCAGAAACAAACAAATGGCGCAACGCCGTTCAGCGAAACCGATAAACCGGTTTTCCTGACGGCAGGTTCAGCGGAATTCGATCACCGCGAACAAAGCGGCATGTATGCCGGAAACGCGCGCGCGTGGCAGGAAAATAATTACGTGCGAGCCGACAAAATATTTTTGCGGCAAAAACAAGGTCAACTCGTCGCCGAAGGAACAGTTCAAAGTCTTTTGTATAACGCCAAACGCAAAGAAGGCGGGAAGGAAACGAATGTTCCGGTTTACGCGTCGGCTGGTAAATTGGTTTATAACCGCGATAATCGCACATTGCGCTACGAAACGGACGTTGATATTCGGCAGGGAACCGACCGCATTACGGCGGGCGTCGCCAATGTTTTGATGAACGAACGCAACGACGTTTCGCAAACAGTCGCCGAAAACAACGTCGTCGTTACGCAGCCGAATCGCAAAGCCTCGGGCGATTACGCTCAATACAACACGGCGGAAGAGATCGTTGTTCTGCGCGGAAATCCGGCGCGCATCGAGGATGCCGAAAACGGTTCGTCACAAGGCGGGCAAGTAACGGTTTATCTGCGCGAGAATCGCGTCGTCGGCGAAGGTAAAACGAAACAAAACGCGGCGGGCAGAATCCGCTCGGTTTATAAAGTCAAGAATAATTAATATTTAATGCTCGGATTTTTCGGCAAAAAAGAATCAAACTCGGCTAACGGCAAACACGAAAACGTGCTTGCCGATTCTTTGTCTGCCGTCAAGCTGCAAAAATCCTACGGGCGGCGACGCGTGGTTGACGATGTTTCGCTCGACGTTGAACAAGGCGAGGTCGTCGGACTGTTGGGCGCGAACGGCGCGGGGAAAACGACGACTTTTTATATGATGGTCGGGCTGGAACGCGCCGAAAAGGGAAACATTTTTTTGAACGGCGAAGAAGTTACGCGATTGCCGATGTATCTGCGGGCGCGTCTCGGTTTGGGTTATTTGCCGCAGGAGCCTTCGATTTTTCGGAGAATGACGGCGGAACAGAATATTCTCGCCGTTTTGGAAACAATGAAAATGAAGCGCGCTGAGCGTTTTGAGCGCCTTGAAGAACTTCTGGAAGAATTCGGCATCTCGCACGTTCGGCGAACTCGCGGCGATGCGCTGTCGGGCGGCGAGCGTCGGCGTGTCGAAATTGCCCGCTGTCTGGCGACCGAGCCTCGTTTTATTTTGCTCGACGAGCCGTTTGCCGGAATTGACCCGATTGCGATTGACGACATCCGGGAAATTATCCTTTACTTAAAAAATCAGGGAATCGGAATTTTGATTACTGACCACAACGTCCGCGAAACGCTCGGCATTACAGACCGCGCGTATATTATGGCGGAAGGTAAAATTCTGCGCACGGGCGCGCCGCAGACGCTCGTCGAGGACGCGGAAGTCCGTCGGCTTTATTTAGGCGAGAGATTCAGCTTATAGCTATTTGATTTTCACTTTTTCGGGGTAAATCGGTTATAATTTACACAGAAACTCGACGTTTAATTTTCGATCCGAAAAAGTCGTCGAATTAGATTCCGAAACGATAAATATGTCATCTTTAAGACTTCAAACGACTCTCAGGCAGGGAATGGTTCTGACGCCGCAACTGCGGCAACGAATAGAGATGCTGCAGATGACCTCGATGGAGCTGACCGAACTCGTGCAGCAGGAACTGGTTTCCAATCCGGTTTTGGAAGAAGTGCAGTCGGGCGACGAAATTCAGGAAATCTCCGACAATATTCTCGACCAGAATGCCGACGGGCGACCCGAAACTTATGAAAACGGCGGCGAGCCGGATTTTTCACCGGAAACCACCAGTAATTTTGACATCAATCCCGAAGCCTTCGTCGCCGAAAAACAGTCGGACAACGGTTATGAAGAGTCGACGCCAACATCGGATTTTGACGGAGATGATGAAACGTTTGTCGGCGAAAAATCCGATGCTTTCGAGGAAATTGACTACGGCAGGGAATTTCAGGATTATCTCGATCCGGGATACAAAACGCAGGAATTTGAATACAAAGAAGACGCGCCGAGCTTCGAGCAGTTTTTGTCGCATTCGCCTTCGCTGATCGAACATCTCGAATGGCAGTTGAATCTGCAGCAAGTCAGTGAAAAGATTGAAGATATTGCGAGCTGCATTATCGGAAATCTCGATGCCGACGGACGATTGGCGACCGAAAATGACGAAATCGCCGAAATGTGCGCTTGTTCAAACGAAATGGTCGAAAAAGCGCGGCAGATTGTCATGCGTCTCGATCCGGTCGGCTGTGGCGCGCGCGATGTGAAAGAATGTCTGCTCGTTCAACTCGATGTCAATGGTGAAGGCAAAAGTTTAGCAGCTGAATTAGTGCGCGATCATCTCGAAGATTTGCAGCCGCATCGTCTTCAGCATCTGTCGAAAGACACCGGCGTCGAACTGCACGCGCTGAACGAGGAAATCAACAAAATTCGCGTTCTCAATCCGTATCCGGGCAGAAGTTATTCGTCGGAAGATCCGATTTACGTATCGCCGGAAGTTTACATCGAAAAGGTCGAAGACGATTACGTCATCTATTTTACTGACGACGGCAGTCCGCGTCTGCGCATCAGCAATACTTATCACAATCTATTGGACAAAACCGACACGAACAAGGAAACAAAGGATTTTATCAAAGAAAAAGTGCGTTCAGCCGTTGATTTGCTGAGAAATATCGAACACCGGCGGCAGACGATTTACCGCGTTGTCGAATGTATCGTTCATCGCCAGCAGGAATTTCTCGATAAAGGGGTACAGTTTATCAAGCCGATGATGCTCAAAGACGTGGCGGAAGACATCGGGATGCATCTTTCGACGATTTCGCGCGTCGTCAACCGCAAATACGCGCACACGCCGCAGGGCGTTATCGAGCTGCGCCGCTTTTTCTCGGAAGGAATGATGAACGAGGACGGCGAAGAAGTTTCGACGCGCATTTTGAAGCTGCGAATTAAGAAAATGATCGAAGACGAAGATACGCGCAAGCCTTTGACCGACGACCAAATCGCCAAAGTTCTGAGCAAGGAAGGAGTTAAATTGTCGCGGCGCACGGTCGCAAAATACCGTGACCAGATGCACATTCCCGGCTCGCGCGAAAGAAAAACCGTTATTTGATTTTGAATTTTGAAAACAAAACTTTAAAACCTGGGGGAAAACCTATGAAATTTGAATATACGGGCAGACATATTGATGTTACGCCCGCATTGCGCTCGCACGTAGAAGAGCATTTTAACCGCATCAGTCATCTTTTCGACGGGAAACCAGCGAAAGCGCACGTTGTTATCGAAGTCGAACGCGGCAGACATCGTGCTGAAATTATCGTCAAATGGCGCAACGACGTGTTAACCGCCAACGCGAGCCAAGCCGATATGTACCTATCGCTATCGCAGGCGATTGATAAAATCGAAAAGCAAGCTCTTAAATTGAAAAATAAAGTAATTGACAGATCGCATCGTGCTAAAAAAGTCAGCGCGATTACGCCCCCTGCGGATGACGTTAAACCCGCGCCTGCCGCCAAACGAATTATCGGCGCAAACACTTATGCCGTTAAGCCTCTGACTGCTGACGAAGCAGCGATGCAGTTAGAAGATGAAGAAAATCAATTTCTCGTTTTCCGAAACGCGGAGGACGAAAGATTTTCGGTAATTTATAAACGAAAAGACGGAAATTACGGGCTGATTCAGCCGTAAAATTGAAAACCAACTGAATGCCGAATGATTTTCAAAGCGAAAAATCGGAGATAGCAATCGCCGAATTCGTCGAAAAAGCGCCTGCCGAACTCGAAATTAAGGTTCTAGCGGGCGCTGACGGATTATCGAAAAACAAAATCACTTCCGAGCGCATTCAAAAACTCGGGTTGGCGCTCGCCGGTTTTTCGCATTACATTCATCCGGGACGCCTGCAAATCGTCGGACAAAGCGAAGTTTCCTTTCTTCAACAATTAAGCTGCAAAGAAAAACTCGAAGCCTTCGCTCATCTTGATTTTGATAAAATCTGCTGTATTTTAGCGACCAAAAACCTGCAACCGCCGACCGAATTGATTGAAATTGCCGAAATGCGTTTTCTGCCGATTATGCAAACGCCGCTCGTCAGTTCAAAAACCATCGGAGTCGTAACCAATTATTTGCAGGAACGGCTTGCTCCGCATATTACTCTGCACGGCGTTCTGCTAGGAATTTACGGTATTGGCGTGCTGATTACGGGCGATTCGGGAATCGGAAAATCCGAATGCGCGCTCGATTTGATTACGCGCGGACATCGGCTCGTTTCCGACGATGCGGTTTGCATCAAAAAAATCGGCAGTCGTCTCGAAGGCAGTTCGCCGGAATTGATTTATGAACACATCGAAATTCGCGGTCTCGGAATTTTGAACGTGCGCGATTTGTTTGGCGTTACCGCAATTGAAAGATGCAAAAGGATTGAACTTTGCATCGAGCTGAAAAAATGGAGCGAAGTCGAAGAAATCGAACGCGTGGGCTTGGATTTGAGCGAGCAGAACGTGTTCGGCGTCAAAATCCCGAAAGTCGTTTTGCCGGTCAGTTCCGGCAGAAATCTTTCGACGCTCGTCGAAACGGCAGTTCGGGTTCATCTTTTGCGAAACGCGGGTTACGACGCGGCGCGGCAATTAGTTGAAAAACACGCGGCGAAAATTGCCGGAAAACAGTAGTTTGTCAAACATTAACCGTTAAAAATTCTTGATTGATTTCGCGCGTTTGAAAAACGCACATTACCGCGCTCGAAAATAGAAAATTTGTTGTAAAATAGACTCTTCTGTTTATGACGAATAAAAAATCAGAAACAAAAAATCACCCAAATTTCATCATCATCACCGGTTTGAGCGGTTCGGGAATGAGTTCGGCGACAAATGCTTTCGAGGATTTGGGTTATTTCTGCGTGGATAATCTGCCGCTGACAATGCTTTCGACTTTTGCGCGGCTGCTCGTGCCGAATGATGAAGAAACCGTGGCGATTGAAAAAGCCGCGCTCGTCATCAACATCCGCGAGCGGCATTTTCTGGCTGAATTCCCGGACGAGCTTAAAAAACTGCGAAGAAAAAATTTAGCGCCGTTTGTCGTTTTCTTCGAAGCGTCAGATGATGTTCTGCAGCGCCGTTTTTCCGAAACCCGGCGACCGCATCCGGCTGATGTCGGCGACGGGCTTTTATCAGCGATTCGCGCCGAAAAACTGGCAATGGAACAGGTACGAAAAACCGCTGATTTAATAATTGATACTTCCGAACACACTGTTCATACGCTTCGCCGTTTAATCGTGCAAAGATTCGGACAATCCGAAGAAGGTTCACCGCTCAACGTGCAAATCGTCAGCTTCGGACATAAATACGGCGTTCCCCGCGAGGTTGATTTATTGTTCGACGTACGTCATCTTCCGAATCCGTATTTCGACGAAAAATTAAAACATCTGCCGGGAAGTGATCCGAAAGTCATCGAGTTTCTCGAAAAAGAAGCGGACGTGCAGGAAACCGTCGGTCGTTTTTCCGATTTGCTGACTTATTTACTGCCTCTATACCGGCGCGAAGGGAAATCTTACTTAACAATCGGAGTCGGATGCACGGGCGGTCGTCATCGTTCGGTGATGGTCGCAAATCGAATCGGAAAAAACTTAAAAAACAACAATTTTGATATTTCGGTCGTTCACCGCGACGTTCAGAAATGAGAAAAATCAAGAACGGAAATTTCAGAACCAAGAATGTTAAATCCGAATTTTGAGAAATCTACAAATTTTTTATGTCTGAAATAAAAAAAATCGGCGGCGTTATCGTGTCGCACGGACAAGTCGCCAACGAACTTCTGGCGGCGGCGGAAACCGTAGTCGGGAATTTATCGCACATAACGGCTGTTTCCATTGGCTGGCACGATGATGTCGAACTGGCTAAAAACGAAATTTCGCGCGCCGTTAAAAAAGTTTCCGAAGGCAACGGAGTTTTGCTTTTGACCGATATGTTCGGCGGTACGCCGACTAATATTTCAGCGATGTTTTTGAAAGAAAACGAAATAGAAATCGTCACGGGCGTTAATCTTCCGATGGTGATAAAGCTCGCCGCGCAAAATTCTCAAAAAACCTTAAGCGAAATGGCGAAAGAAGTCGAGGAACAGGGAAAACAGGCGATTCACCGCACTGGCGCGCTGCTTGAACCGCAGAAAACGAAATAAAATGCTTGAAGCGAACGTGAAAATCGTCAATCAGCTGGGACTTCACGCCCGCGCCGCCGCACAGGTAGTGCGCGCCGCGTCAAAATTTAAAAGCCGCATCAAATTAATTCGCGGCGACAACTCGGTTTTTGCCGACGCCAAATCAATTTTAAGTGTCCTGACTTTGGCGGCGGCAAAGGGAACACGGCTTAAAATCGAGACTGATGGTGAGGACGAACAGGAAGCCCTGCAAACGATTGAAAACCTTTTTGCCGGCGGGTTCGGCGAAAGATAAAACTTAGTATTTATGGAATTTATAGACAAACCGGGAGAAAATAAAAAAGTCGGAATACTAGGCGTGCCTCTCGGATACGGTGCTGGAATGACGGGGAGCGAACTCGGATCGATGGCGCTTCGGCTATCGAAAATTCGCGGCAAGCATCTTTCAGAACACATTTGTGATTTAGGATATTCAGTAACGGATTACGGCGATGTCGAAATCGCTAAACCAGACCGTTTGATTGACGCTTGTGAAAACCCGCGCTTTTTGCCGGAAATGATCTTGTCGAGCCGTGCGATGGCAAAATCGGTCAAACAAATTTTGGAAAACGGAGAATTTCCTGTCATTTTAGGCGGCGATCATTCCATCGCTCTGGGCACATTTTCCGGTATTTCTTCGTTTTACCACGAACGCGGCGAAGATGTGGGTTTGATTTGGCTCGACGCGCACGCCGATATAAACACGCACGAATCGTCGCCGTCTGGCAATATTCACGGAATGCCGCTCGCCGCGCTTTTAGGTTTCGGCAAGGAAGAGTTAGTCAATCTTGAAGGTTTTTCGCCGAAATTAAAACCGGAATTCTGCACTCACATCGGCGCTCGCGATTTGGACGCGGGCGAAGTGAGCCGCATTCACGGTCTCGGGATGCGTGATAATTTTTTTACGATGAGTGATATAGACCGGCGCGGAATGCTCGCCTGCGTCGAAGACGCGGTTAAAATCGCGTCGCGTGCGCCCGGAGGATTTGCCGTTACTTTCGACGTTGATATGCTCGACCCGACTTTCGCGCCGGGATCGGGAACTTTGGTGCGCGGCGGCGCTACATATCGCGAAGCCCATCTCGCGCTTGAAATCATTCACGAACGCGGCGGAATGCGCTCGTTTGAAATAGTAGAAGTCAACCCGATGCTCGACCAGCGCAACATTACGGTCGAACTGGCAGGCGAATTGATACTTTCGGCACTCGGAAAAACGATTTTATGATTCAGGATTCAGGATTCAGAATTTAGGATTGAGGATTTGAAATTCGGTATTTAGGTTTGTAACTCAAGATGCTTAGTAATGGATTGATCTTACGTTTTCAAATCTAATCCTAAATTCTGAATCCTGAATCCAACTAACACTATGGAAAAATTAAAAGTCGGCGTCGTTTTCGGCGGTCGTTCCGGCGAACACGAAGTGTCGATTCGTTCGGCGAAAACGGTTATCGAGCAAATCGACAAGGAAAAATATGACGTTTTGCCGATGGCTATTACAAAAGAAGGTAATTGGCTTAACCCGTTCGATTCATTGGCTTTGATGCCGCCGGAAACTCAGGAATTGCTGATTGAACAAATCGAAAATTTTTCACGCGGAGCGGTTGCGCTACTCGGCGATACGAATTACAAAGGCTTAACCAAACTCGATTCAGGCGATAAAGATGAACGACTTGCCAAACTGGACGTGATTTTTCCTGTTCTGCACGGAACTTTCGGCGAAGACGGCACAATCCAAGGACTTTTTGAAATGGCGGACATTCCGTATGTCGGCTGCGGCGTTCTGGCGTCCGCCTGCGGAATGGATAAAGTAGTGATGAAAACGCTTTTCCGCGATGCGGGTTTGCCGATGTGCCGCTACGTCTGGTTTCTGCGCGGCGAATGGGAACGCGAGCGTGAGGCGGTGATTGAACAAATTCAAACAAAACTCGGATTTCCATGTTTCGTAAAACCGGCAAATCTCGGTTCGTCGGTCGGTGTTTCCAGAGCGGACGATGCCGAATCGCTCGCGAAAGCGATTTCACTCGCTGCTCTATACGACCGAAAAATTATTGTCGAAGAAGGCTTGGACATGCGCGAGATAGAATGCGCCGTGATCGGCAACGACGAGCCGCGCGCGAGTCTGCCGGGCGAATATATTATCCGTGACGCGAGCAAAAAATTTCTCGATTACACGGAAAAATATTCCGGAACCGGAAACAACGAGTTCGTCGTGCCAGCGCCAATTTCCGACGATTTGTCGAAAATAATACAGACAATGGCGGTCAATGCGTTCAAAGCCGTTGACGGTTCGGGATTAGCTCGCGTTGATTTCTTTTTGGTTAACCAAACCGGAGCGCTTTTAGTGAACGAAATCAACACTTTGCCCGGTTTGACGGATGCTTCCGGTTTTCCGAAAATGTGGGCTGGAACGGGAATGGATTTTTCGCGGGTGATTGATAATTTAATTAACTTAGCACTTGAAAGACATGCTGATAAATCTAGAAATATAACGAGTTATTAGTTTGTTACGTCTTAATAAAAAAGGAACGAGCACATTTGTCTTCGTTCCTTTTTTATTGCGAACCAATAGTTTGTAAGTTATTTCCTTTCCTTTTCGGCATGATAACCTTTGCGAGTTCTAATCATCAAACTCGGACGCGCAACCTTTAATTCAATCGCTCGCCACTTTCCATCTTTTTTTGAATTTGAAGATTGATAACCGAGCGTATATTGGACGCCGAGTTCGGCGACGATATTTTTGAAAGCCTGGCGCAAAGCGTTACCGCCGGGCGTCGGAATGAAAACGCCGCCGGTTTTTTCGGCGAAGTTTTTCAACGCGCTCTGACTTTGCATTCGCTCGCGTCCGTTCATATCAATTGCCGACATATCAACCGTGTAAACGGTTGCGCCAGCAATATTTGCCGCTTTCAGAGCCTTATCCGACGAATATCTGCTTTTGTTGTCAGCGCCGTCTGACAGAACGATTATCGCACGGCGTTTTTCCGGGCGATTTGAAAGTTCCTGCGCCGCTTTGTAAATGGCATCGTTGAGCGCCGTATAGCCATAAGATTTGAGGTCGAAAACCTTTTCCGCCACGTCGCGGGAATTGGAAAAATCCTGAATCAGCGAAACTTTCGTATCGAAATTATAAATCGCCGTATTATCGTCAGGGCGCAAACCGTCGAGAAAATTGATTGCCGCCGACCGCGCGAGACTTATGCGCTGTTCCATACTGCCCGATGTGTCGAGCAGTATAACGGCGGCAAACGGGGTTTCCTGCGTTTCAAAAATGGAAACTTCCTGTTCGATTCCGTCTTCGAATACTTTGAACTGAGTTTTCCTGAGACCTGAAACGGGCTTGCCTTCCGAATCAGTAATCACCGCGTTCATCAGAACGACCGAAGAATCAACTTTGATGATTTCATCATCGCCGCTCTGCGCGGGCGTAATCGCTGATAAACAGAGAATAAAAAAAAGCGCGAGACGGCAATGTCCGGAAATGGTCATAAACAAAGTTCCAAATTAAAAAGCAAATTTCTGGAAATAAAATCAATAAACGCAGATTATTTATAAAACTGAACAAATCTGACTATCCTTAAAAGCGCGTTCGAACTCTGAATCGCCATTGCGGAAATGCTGAAACGAGTCGTTTTTTTCAACTCTTCAACCAGTTTTGCGGCGCTCGACTGCAAGATTTTAATGGCTGAAGCGACGTTCAAAGGTTTGTCGTCTTTTTCTATTTCATTGCTGCTTGTCTCAGTTTTGAAGCCCGCAGTTGATTCGCTATTGTCATCGTCGCCGCCTAATTCTTTTCTGATTTTTTTAACAATCTTTTCGAGGCGTTCGAGTTTCGATTGATCTTGTGAAGATATTTTGCTGTTTTGGGCGACCGATTTTTCCAGTTCTTCGCTTAATTTCAACGCTTCTTCGCCGCGTTCAATCATTTCCTGATAATCTTTTTTCTCGCGTTCGATGCGCTGTTTTTCCAGCGATTCTTTAATGCTTTTCGGTAAATCTTCCTTCGGCGCTGAACGACCGTTCGGCGTGCTGGCGTCGGCTTGGGCGCTAACTGCGAACGCCGTCAATAAAACAAAAGCGAGAGAAACGAATAATGTTGAAAAATACTTGCTCATTATTTCAAAAAAACTAAGGAATTTCCGTTTGCGGCGCGTCGGGAGAAATGCCGGTAACGATTTCGACGAGCTTGGCTAAAAATTCATCTTCGGCAATGCCGGAACTTTGCAAAGAAGTCCATTCCGAACCCAATCCGTTGCCCGAGCGACCTTCGACTTTCGCTGTCACGGAAACATTATTCTGAACGCCGTCAATTGACTGAACTTCAATCGTTAAGGTATATTGCCCGCGAGTCCAAACGGTTTCCGAAGTGTCGAGAACGGCGTACCGATTGATCTCGTTTTGTGAAATAACCGCGCCTTTAGCGAAAACAAAAGGCTGCGTAACGAGAATGCCGTTGTTCGGACGCGACGCCGCTTCATCAATTAAAATCTTTCTTTCCTTCAAAACGTCACGGATGCTTGCGAGCAAAACGTCGCGGCGCGAATTCATTCTGTAAGGATTTGCCAGTAATTCGCGCTCTTTGGTTTTGCCTTTACCCCAATCAAACGAGCGCGCCGGCGGTGCTCCGGTGTTGTTGCCGGTGTTCGTTTTTTCGCCTTCGCGGCGTATTTCCTGCGTTTGCGGGTCAACGCCTTTTTGCCCGAACGCAGAGACACCACAAATCAAGACGGCGAAAAGAGTAAAAAAAGAATTTTTCATAAAATATATTAGCCGCAATGAGACGACATTAAAAAATATAGCTTAAACCAACGTCGAACGAAAGGTTTGATGTTCCGAAATTTTGAATAGTTGTAGTTTTGCGAAGCGCCAGCTGAAAATAAACTTTTATTTTTTTTCAGGGCGTTCGTTTTGCAATTCATAAAGCAGTAAATGCTTGAGAAACGCATGATGCGCAGCGAAACTGGCGATGCAGAAACCGGCTAAACCGTCGAGAACAGCGGCTTTCAAAATATATGTCTGAAAAAAAGCGGAAAATCCGGCTGTCGCTATTTTCAACCGGGAAGTTTTCCGGTTGTTTTCAAACATCTGACGAGCGGCGAGCGGCGCGTATCGTTCGCCGATCATTCGGTGATGATGCGCGGCGTTATCGACGCTGAAATGCAGAATATCGGCGTTTAATTTTTCGACGCGAGCGCTATTCGTCATCTGTACCGATTCGTGAATCAAAACTTCTTTCCAAGCGCCTTTAGTGCGATTGAAAAAACGAAGTTGCCAATCGGGATACCAGCCGCCGTGTCGGATCGGGCGTTTCATATAATACGAAAGTCTTGAAGCGCGATAACCGTCGGCGATTTTGTTTTCAGATAGATTTTTTATCCGCAGAATTTCGCGTTTCAATTCGTCGGAGACGCGCTCGTCGGCGTCGAGGCTGAAAATCCAATCGAACCTCGCGGCGTTGACGGCGAATTGTTTTTGTTTGGAGAAACCGAGCCATTTCTGCGTGATTACTTTCGCGCCCGAGCTTTCAGCGATTTCGCGAGTTCGATCCGTGCTGAACGAATCGACGACAATAATTTCATCAGCCCATTCGAGCGAGCGAACGGCGTCGGCGATTTTTTCTTGTTCGTTGAAAGCGACGATAACGGCGGAAATTTTCACTTTGTGAATTGTCGCAAACTTCAAGCAAAACTCAAAGAGTCGGCATTTCGACGCTTAAAATGTTTTTCAATAGAAGAAGGTTAATTGTTGAAATATAAAGAGAAAAGTTTTATAAACAATTTTATATTAAAAACTGAATTGGAAAAATGTAAATTTTCCCGAAATTCTGCAAGTCGCCGCCGCATTGAGCGTTCACTAGAAAGTCAAAGAAAGCGCAAAGACAATAAAAGCCCGCGCCGTCATTTTGTTTTTGAAGGAGAAAATCTATGAAATTAAATATTTTCGCACTTGCCGTCGCAGTCGTTTTCGGCAATATTTTGCTCGTCGTTTCGACACACGCGCAAGGAGTTATCGTGCCAATTGTCTGCGAGCGTCGCCCGTGTCGACCGATTCCGATTCCGCGCCCGCAAACTCTTCCGAACGCGCTGCCGGTTAAATCGATCAAGCTCGACACAAAAATTTCCGGGCAAATCGCCACGACGCGCGTCGAGCAGATTTTTCGCAACGACACGGCTTATACGCTCGAAGGAACATATTTTTTTCCGATTCCCGAAACTGCGTCAATCGTCGAATTCGCCATCTGGGAAAACGGAAAAAAACTCGTCGGCGAGGTTCGCTCGCGCGAAGAAGCAAGGCGGATTTACGACGAAATTGTTAGGCGACAGCGCGACCCGGGACTTTTAGAATACGCCGGGAAAGATTTGTTTCAGGCATCGATTTTTCCGATTCCGCCTAATTCCGATAAAAAACTCGAACTCGTTTTTTCGCAGATTTTAAAAGCCGAATCGGGAACAGTTGCTTATCGTTATCCGCTCGGAACGGGCAGAAATTTATGGCGGCGCGCGGCGAATGAAAATGCGCGACCGGGAATTCAAACTCAGCAATTCGGCACAGTTTCCGGGAAAATCGAAATCGTCGGCAAAGAATCCGTGCGAAACGTTTATTCGCCGACGCACCAAATCGAAATCAGCAAAAAAGGCGAAACAGGAGCGACGATTTCTTTTGAAACGAACTCAAATGACAACGATTTTCAGCTTTTTTATAATTTATCGAACAACGATTTCGGGTTGTCGCTCGTTACATACCGCGAGCCGGGAAAAGACGGTTATTTTCTGCTTCAGCTTTCGCCGAAAGATAATGTTTCGGAACGCGAATTAATCAACAAAGACATAGTTTTCATGCTCGATACATCCGGTTCGATGGCGGACGAAGGAAAAATGGAAAAAGCGCGCGCCGCTTTGCTGTTCGGAATCAGAGGTTTGCGCGACGGCGACCGCTTTAACGTCATCAATTTTGCCGGGGAAGAACATTTGATGGAAAGCCGAATGATTTCCGCTGATTCTACGGGCAAAAAACGCGGCGAGGAATTCGTCGGCAAACTCGCGCCGAACGGCGGCACGAACATCAACGATGCGCTTCGCGCCGGGCTTCGACAATTTGATTCTTCAGACAGACCGAAAATGCTCATTTTTATGACCGATGGTTTGCCGACTGTCGGCGAATCGAACGTCGAGCGCATCATTCAAAATTCGCGTGAAATCAAAGTCGAAAATCTACGGCTTTTCGCTTTCGGCGTCGGTTATGATGTCAATACTCAGCTTTTAGACCGGCTCGCGGCGGAAAATTCAGGCGCGGCGGAATATATCGAACCGAAGGAAAATCTCGAAATAAAGGTTTCCAACTTTTTTACGAAAGTAAATTCGCCGGTTTTGACCGAGTTGGAAATTGATTTCGGCGCGGTTGAAACGGATTTTCTGTATCCGCGAAAATTGACCGACGTTTTCAAAGGTACACAGCTGACTTTGATTGGACGCTACAAAAACGCTTCGGATTTGGAAAATACGACGTTTCGACTGCGCGGAAAATCAGGCAGAGAAACAAGAAATTTTAATTACTCAAATCTCGATTTTCCGCTGCGTTCGGTACAAAACGAGTTTCTGCCGCGTTTGTGGGCGACGCGCCGCGTCGGCTGGCTCGTCGAGCAAATTCGTTCGAACGGAGAAAACAAGGAATTGCGCGACGAAATAATTCAACTGGGAACCCGATACGGAATCGTTACGCCTTACACTTCTTATTTAGCGACCGACGGAAGCGGGCAAATACGTGAGCAAGATCGCATTAGTTCTCGACAAATTACCCGGCTGCCGTCAGCTAAAAGAGACGCCCGCAACACGTCGCCGGGTTTGATGGCGTCATCGGGACAATCCGCGGTCGAAGCGAGTAAAAAAGCTAAACAACAGCAAAACTCGGTAACAATCAGCGCCGATGGAGATGAACCAATCAGAAAAGACGAGGAAAACACGGTTAAAAAAGTAGGGGTCAAAACCTTTTATCTGGAAAACGATGTTTGGGTTGATTCGGAATTCAAAACCGACGCCAAACTTTCGGAAATCAAGCTTAAATTCGCTGATTCGGATTATTTTGATTTAATAGTCAAAGAACCGGAATTAGGCAAATTTTTCGCGCTCGGCGAACAAGTCGTTGTCGTCTGGAAAGGAAGAATTTACCGCGTCGTTAAATAAAACCCAACAAAACTTTATCAACGCGAAAACCGTTGTAAAAGGTGACATTCGGCGAAATAAGAGTTATCTTGTTTTGTCGAATGTCACCTTTTTAAACTTTAATTCCGAGGAGAAATGTCAGTGTATTTTTGGAGAAAATTCATTTTGGCGATTGTGTGTTTTTTATTTCTGTCATCAGTTGTATTGGCGCAGGGTTGGACAATAAATCGGGCAAAGGGAAGCGGCGATCTGGTCGCGGTATATTTTACTTCGAGCGAACGCGGCTGGGTCGCGGGCGACAACGGCTATCTCGCCTTCACGGTTGACGGCGGACGAAACTGGACGAAACAAAACATCAAAACGACCGAAAACATCAACGAAATTTATTTTCGCAACGATGACAACGGCTATCTGGTCGCCGGAAAAAAAATGTTCATCACCCGCGACGGCGGAAATACGTGGAACGAAACCATCATTTACCGCGCAACTGATTTTAAGAACGCCTCGCCGGAATTTTTGAGCATTCGATTTGCCGACAAAAAACGCGGGATTATCATCGGTTCTCTGCATAATCGCAGAGAAGAAGTGATTGATTCTCTGGTGATGCGCACCGAAAACGGCGGCGAAACCTGGAATCGCGTCATCGTTCCCTCAAAAGCCGAGCTTTACCACCTCGATTTCGTCGGCAGTTCGCGCTGCTGGATCGTCGGCGACGGCGGCGTTATTCTCGCCTCAACCGACGGCGGCGCGACGTTTCAAAAACAAATTTCCGGCACCGACAAAGATTTGTATAACGTAGATTTCCGCGACAGCTCGGACGGCTACGCGGTCGGCGGCAAAGGCACGATTTTGCGAACCGAAGACGGCGGCGCCAAGTGGGAAAGCGTGAAAACCGGTTTTCCGACTACCTTTCTGCGCGTTGATTTCGCTGATGACAAAAACGGCTGGATCGTCGGCTACAGCGGCTCGATCCTTCGTTCATCCGACCGTGGAAAAACCTGGATCAAACAGGACAGTCGGGCGAAGGAAAACTTTTACGGATTATTTATGACCAAAAAATACGGCTGGGCGGTCGGAGCGGGCGGCGTGATCGTTAATTACCAGAAATAATTCATTAAAATAATTCTCACTAAATAATTCAAATTTTTGTAACACATTCATTGAAAGATGTGTTATCTTACATCAATAATTTTTGTTCCAAAAAATTCTTCAATCAGTTTTCATTATAAAATTTAATCTTTGGAGGAAAAAATGGTTAGAAAACCGTTTTGTGACGCATTATCCATTTTAATGTTTCTCGTAGTGTTAACAGTATCGGTGTTTTCGCAAGGTACGACTTCGCGACTCACTGGAACCGTTACAGACAACACGGGAGCGGCGGTTGCCGGTGCAACCGTAACCCTTACTAATGAAGGGACATTAATTACCTTAAACACTGTTACGAGCGAAGAAGGCTTATATAATTTTGACTTAATTCCGGCTGGAACTTATACAGTTACAGTAGAAAAATCGGGCTTCAAAAAACTTGTTTCAACTGGTAATATGGTTAATGTTAATTTACCAGCGACAGTTAATGCAGCGCTCGAAATCGGTGACGTTTCAGCAGTAGTGAATGTTGAAAATACTGCCGAAGTAGTTCAAACAAGCACTTCCGGAAATGTAGGGACGGTAATTGAAGAAAGAGCCATTGAAAGTTTGCCTATTGTGGGCACTCGCGGAAGAAATCCGCTTGATTTGCTTAATTATCAGCCCGGAGTTGTCAACGGGGCGAACACAGGTGGCGGCATTCACGTTCATGGTTCGCGCGACCGTTCGTTTAATTTCACGCTTGACGGAATTGATATTAACGAGTCAACGGCAGGCGGTTCAAATTTTACTCCGCTTCGACCGAATCCGGAATCTATTCAGGAATTCCAAATTACAACGAGTAATTTCACCGCAGAACTAGGACGCAGCAGCGGAGCGCAAGTTTCATTCGTCACCCGTAGCGGGACCAATCGTTTTTCGGGCAATCTGTTTGAGTATTATCAAACCCCCGGTGCTAACGCCAATGAATACGGCAATAATCTCTTAAGAGTTCAACGACCACAATTCGTCCAGCATATTTTCGGCGGCAGTCTTGGCGGTCCGTTATTTAATCCCGGATTTGGGGAGGGCACAACACCATTTGACCTTTTGAAGGACAGAGCTTTTTTCTTCGTCAATATGCAGTTTTTGCGGGCATCCGAATCGCGATTAGTCCAGCGAACGGTTTATACACAGGCAGCCAGAGCCGGCAATTTTCGTTATGTGCGGGGCGGCAGAAACGCTGCGGCGGGAACACAAGTTTCGACTGCTTTTCCGACCGGCGGCGCGGTTGATAACTCCGGCAACCCGCTCTTTCCAAATTGCAGCGCGACGATAACGACGCAATGCATCGCGACTTACAATGTGGCGAACAATCCGTCAGGCATTGGAGTGGATCAGAACATTCTTGCTGCTATTAATTCGACACCTTTGCCAAATGATTTTACGCGGGGTGACGGTTTGAATACAGCTGGCTTTAACTTTCTCGCTCCACAAAATGAGAAGCAATATGATTTTGTTTCCAAGTTTGATTTCAAAATCAACGACAACAACAATTTCTACGTTAGATATGCACAAGGCGAACAAAATACTTTCGGCGACAGTGGAAATGCCGGTCTGCAGTCCTTCCCCGGATTTCCGAATTTAGTAGATACGTTCCGCAAGCCGAAAAATTTGGCAATAAATTACCGATCGTCGCCAACGGCAAAATTAACGAATGAATTTATTTTTGGCTATAGCTCATTCGGTTTTAGTTTCGATACGCCGTCTCCTGACCCGAATGTTCCTTTTATCTTGAATTTGACTTCTGATACAGCAACTAACTTCAGCTATAATGCTAGAAGTGCAAGAACGTTTCAGTTTGTTGATAATGTTACGTTTGATTTGTCTCCCCATTTAATAAAAATGGGAGTGAATTTCCGTTTCGGTAAACAATTTGATGATCGTTCTACAGTTTCGGGAACTAATGTCGAGCCAGTCATTAATTTTAGCCGAACCATAAATTCTAACTTCAACGCTTTCGGGTTGGCATCTGCTCCGACTGGATTAAATGCCAATGATTTCAATACTCTGCGAAGCCAGATTAATGATTATCTGGGCAGGGTCGGCAGTTATACGCAAGCGTTCGTTGCGCTACCCGATGGTAGCGCTTTTGCTCCCGCCGGAACTCGCTACAATTTTACCGCTTATTATCCCGAGTATGACTTTTACGTACAGGATACATGGAGATTTCGACCCAATCTGACTTTCGACATTGGAGTTCGGTATGAACCGAAACTTTCGCCGAGTTCATCAGGTTTACCAATTCTGCGACCGGATCAGCCGGTAAATTTAGCCGCAGCGCCTTCAAATACGCTGAAATATGTTGAAGGTGATTTATTTAAAAATGACTTGAATAATTTTTCGCCATCAATCGGTTTTGCCTGGGATCCGTTCAAAAACGGAAAAACGTCGGTCAGAGCAAATTACCGACTCGCTTATGATCGTATTTCATCATTTGTCTTTGCCTCCTCTATTTTCCAAAGCACGCCGGGCAATAATTTCGCTTTCCCAGTTGATACAAACTTTGGCAGTGGTGGGGGATTATACCGAAACATTCAGCCGATTGTTCCGACCAGAACGCCTAATGAGATTCGTCAGCCGTCAGCATACGGAACGGGAAGCATCACAGTGATTGATCAGGATTTAGTGTTTCCTGAAATTCACCAATGGTTCGCCGGCGTTCAGCGCGAAATTGGGTTCAATTCGGTTTTGGAAGTTAATTACATCGGTAAGCGCGGAACGCATCTTTTCGGCGGATACGATGCTAACCAGGTAAATGTAAACGCAAAAGACCCGCGATTTTCCGAGACATTTCTGCAGGCTTTCAACACCGTCAGAGCGGGCGGAGACAGCGCGCTGATTAATCAACTTTTTCTCAATGATTCGCGAAGAACAGCGGCGCAAACAGGTTCGCAGTTTGTCAGAGCTCAGTTTGGAACAAATATAACTACCGGATCTGTCGCTTCGGTTGCCGCCGCCGCGGCGCAGCGTCAACAGGGTAACAGTTCGCTTTTGGCTCTTGGCGGTTTCAGTCCGTTTTTCTTTCAAAGATACCCGCAATTTGCCGGTTCTTTGAACGTCTTGGACAGCAGCGATGTTTCACGCTACAACGCTTTAGAAATAATTCTCAAACGTCGTATTAACAAAGGCGTCGGTTTCCAACTCAGTTACACGCTTGCCAAATCTGAAGATACGCGCTCGTTTGACCCGATTTTCACGACCGTCGGACGAGGAACCGGACAATCAGCGTCAAGCACTCCTTTTGATAACAACAATCGTCGTTTAAATTACGCGCCGTCGGATTTTGACCGTCGCCACGCGTTGCAGGGAACGTATGTTATTGAATTGCCTTTCGGAAGAGATAGATATTTCGGTTCGAACGCTCCAAAAATTGTTGATTTCTTACTCGGTGGATGGCAGCTCGCCGGTACGCTTAATCTCACCTCCGGTCGCCCGTTCACGGTTTATTCAGAATCAAATACGTTGAGTAATGCGGTAGTAACGCCAGCTAACTGTAACGGTTGTTCGAGGGATATGGGCAGCGTATTTCAACAGCAATTGTCAAACGGAACCAGTACGAATTACTACTTTACTCCTGAGCAAATTGCTTTGTTCTCTAATCCGAATCCAGGTGAATTTAGCAATGTCGGTAGAAATTACTTTATTGGTCCTAAGCAATTTCAAACTGATGCATCTCTCTCAAAAAAATTCAGCTTTACGGAAACGCTTAGTTTTGATTTGAGAGTTGATGCCAAAAATCTAACTAATACACCCGCATTTGGTTTTCCTGGCGCGCTTTTCAATACCTCGACTTTCGGGGAGATTCGGGGAAGCACGGTTAGCAGCGCTCGCAGGCTTCAATTCTCAGGTAAATTGAACTTTTAATAGCAATTAGAAATAAAAATATGGAGCTGCAAAATTAATATTTTGCAGCTCCATATTTTTATTTTGCAAAAAGCAACTTAAAATTTCTGCGCGGCATCATTAATTACAGGCGATGAGTCGAGCCTTTTGATTTTTGCGAGCATTTGCGTGTCGGCTTTGAGTCTTTCTAATTCCTCCTGTTTCTTTTACTCGCCGGCGAATGCGACCCGGCGAGTTTTTTTTTATCTGATTTGTCGGTTTTTGCTCGCTGTAAACGCGAGTTGACCGGCGCGCGGTAAAAATTCGATTGCTTTGGCTACTTGAGCGTCTTGTTCGGTCAAAACCTGATTTGCCGAAACGCTGCCGAATGCCGCCATTACCAAATTGTAACGCAGACGAGTTTTGATGAATTCTTTTTCATTTTCCAGTTTCGAGATATTCAATTTCCAATTTTCATCATTTGCAATAAAGGTTTTAAAAGCGGCTAAAAGTTCGTCGGTTACCGGAAAATCACTCGGCTTTATTCGCTGACCGTAACGATTGAATTTTGTCGTAATTTTATAATTTTCAAAATTTTTAATTCTGCCGCTTGTAACTTCCGTGGCGAAAAAGAAAATCGGGTCAAGCAGGGAAATTTCCGAGGCATTTAGTTTAGCTGATTTGACGGTTTCGTCGGGCAAAATGCCGTCCCCGCCGAAAACCTTCCTGCCGGTTACAGTGCGGGACGCCGTTTTGTTTTTTTCCTGCGCGGGCAAACTGACTTTATGATTGAAGTAATCGTAATTGCCTGAGTTTTCGTAATCGCGCTGGATCGAGCGACCCGAAGGCGTAAAATAACGAGCCGTTGTCAAAGTCAAACCCGAACCGTAAGGCAGATTAATAACGCTTTGCACAAGACCTTTGCCAAAGGTCTTTTCGCCGACGATCATCGCCCGGTCGAAATCCTGCAAAGCGCCGGCGACGATTTCTGACGCCGAAGCGCTGTTTTCATCAACTAAAACGACAAGCGGCAAAGTTTCAGCATTTTTATTGGCGGAGTTCCATTGGCGATTATCAATCCGAAAACGCCCGCGCTGCGAAACGATCTGACTTCCCGCAGGCAGGAATTTTTCGGCGACTTTCACTGCTTGGTCTAAAATGCCGCCGGGATTGCCGCGCAAATCCACAATCAAGGATTTCATTCCCTGAATGTGAAGTTCTTTCAGCGCCACGTTTAATTCTTCAGCAGTCGTGTAATTAAAACCTTCGGTAAGATCAACGTAACCAATTCCCGCGCGCAGCAAGTAAGCGTCGGGAAGCGACGGCTGCGGAACTCGATTCCGTTTGATTTCAAAAATTTCAACTCGTTTAGTGTCGGCGCGTTCAATCATCAAACGAACAGTCGAGCCGATTTTTCCGCGCACTTTATCTCTCACAACCGCCGAATCAAGACCGGAAACTGTTTTGCCGTCAACGGCGAGAATTTTGTCGCCGAAGCGAAGACGCGCTCGTTCGGCGGTCGAATCGGGGAAAGTAGAAATTATGTATGTTTCCGTTTGGCGGTTTTTTTCGTAGTTGACGATAGTCGCGCCGATGCCGAAATATTCGCTTTTCTGGTCGGTTAAAAGGTCTTCGTATTCAGCGCGGTCGAAATAATTTGAGTGCGGGTCGAGCGAACGAAGCATTCCGGCAACCGATTGTTTCGTCAAATCGTTATTATCAAACGTTTTTCCGCCGATGTGATTATTGCGGATAATCTCCAAGGCTTCGGCAAAATCTTCCGTTATTTCATTCGCGCCGATTTGTGTTTTGACGCCGGAAGCATTTTTTGAATGAGCGGGTGAAGCGGAGAAAGATTTTCCTCGGCTGATGCTGAACGGTTCGATTTCCGGCAATTGAGAAATTGCTTTAGGTTTGGTTTGCGCGAAAATGTTTGCCGGGCAAAATGCTGACAGCAAAGCGAATAATGCGAAAAACAACACGCTTTTTTTGAAAAACGAGATCTTCATAAACGAAAATTCTTGATGCGAAATCGCGCCGGAAATTGATCGAAATAATTCTTGGTTGGCGGAATATTACAAAAATATTCCACCCGCACGCAAGCCTCCGAGCCATCCAGCCTTCGCCTTTAAACTAATTTTATATGCCGTTTGAAAATTGTTAATAGTCGAAATATTCCAAAAGTATTTCTCGAACGCTGCGAGCGGTTTGTCAATCAAGTGTTTTTCGGCGAAAATCTGTTTTATGTCGGAGATAAATAAAAATAATTTAGCCGAAAAGCTTCAATTACTGCTGCAAACGATTGACGTTGCTAATGTTTTGACCGAGCCTTTGACGCGCACTATTGAAAGTCTGCTGCGAATTTCGGCGACGGCGATGAATTCCGAAGAAGCGTCGGTTTTGATACGCGACGGCGGGGACGGCGATTTGCGGTTTCTTTCGGCAATCGGAAAAGTCGCCGGACAATTGCTCAATTTGAGAATTCCTGCCGGCAAAGGCATCGCCGGTTTCGTTATCTCGTCGGGGCAGCCGATGGCGGTTGCAGACGCCGCCGGTGAAGAAAGTTTTTATGACGAAGTTGACCGACAAACCGGATATTCGACGCAGACGATTCTAGCGACGCCGCTTCGTCATAACGGAGAAATCATCGGAGTGCTCGAATACATCAACCGCATCGGCGACCCGCCGTATCAATCTTTCACGCCGGAAGAAATGGATAAAGCCGCGCTGTTCGCCGAGGCTTTCGCCTCCTTGGTCAATGCTTACGAATCGGCGAAACTTTTCCGGGAATTGAGCGATAAAGTGTTGTCTGAAAAAAACGAAACCGATTATACGGACGTGCGCGAATGGCTTTACAATTTGCGCGAAACCGTCGAACACGTTGAAATGATGGATTTAGCCGTTTTGCTTCGCGAAGTCGCTTCGCGCGGCGACAGCGAGCGCGAGTTGTGCCGGGAACTTTTGCAGTCGATACTGCGATTTTCCGAAAGCAAAAATGAAACAAGTTTTTTAAGTTTTTAAGGTTTTATGTCCATTGTAACCGGATTGGAACAAAACGCGCGCTCAAATGTTTCTATGTATTTTCAATTTGATGAAGATTGGAAAAAGCGAAGCGGAAAATCCGTCAGCGTAGCGGTCATCGACAGCGGCATAGATGCCGATCACCCAGATTTGCGCGGAAAAATCCTGGAATCCGTTGAAGCTCATCGCGACGAAAAACGTATTATTTTTGAGCCTTCGACCAGCGGAGATTCCGCCGGACACGGAACCGCGTGCGCCGGAATCATCGCGCGCATCGCGCCGGACGCCGAGCTTTACAGCATCAAAGTTCTCGGCGCGGGCGGACTCGGCGACGGTCAGGCTTTTTTAGCCGGATTGGAATACGCCATTAAAAAGCGATACCGAGTTATTAACCTCAGTCTCGGCACGACCAAACCGCAATTTTTCGCGCCGCTTCACGATCTTCTCGACCGCGCTTATCAAGCGGGCTGTATCGTCGTCGCGGCGGCGAACAATCTGCCGCAGCCGAGCTTTCCTTCGGTTTTTTCATCGTCGCTGATTTCCGTCATCAAAAGCGCGGAGACCGACCCGTTTAATTTCGGTTTTCATTACGGCGAAGTCATCGAGCTGACCGCGCCGGGCGTCAATGTCCGCACGCCCTGGCTCGGCGGCGGTTATCGAAATCTGACGGGAAACAGCTTTGCCTGCCCTCACATTGTCGGAATTATCGCGCTGCTGCTCGATTCGCATCCTGATTTGACGCCCTTCGAAGTGAAATCCGCGCTTTATGCTATCGCCAAGGAAAACTCGGAAAAAAGCGCGGCTGAGAAACCGGCGGAAGCGGAGAAAGGAGAATGAAAATTTATTATTGCGAACGGTTAATTCAAAATTGATAAACCGGATTTTGTCAAAGTCGCGAAAAATGTCCGGCTTTGCAATTTATCCGGCAAAATGATTTGATAATTTATAAGTTATTTCACAGGAAATTTATATAAAATATGTCTGAACAATTTAAACTTTCGCCGCTGAAAATCGAACAATACAATTTGGAAAACGGTCTGCGCGTCGTTTTGAATCACGATCCGGCGATTCCGGTCGTCGCCGTCGCGGTTTATTACGATGTCGGTTCGCGCAACGAGCGCGAAGGTCGCACAGGCTTTGCGCATCTGTTTGAACATATGATGTTTCAAGGCTCGGAAAACGTCGGCAAAGCCGGACATTTTCAACACGTTATGAAAGCCGGCGGTACCATGAACGGCACGACATCTTCGGAACGAACCAATTATTTCGAAACTTTGCCTGCCAACCAACTTCCCCTCGCGCTATGGCTTGAATCCGACAGAATGCGAACGCTTGCCGTCACGCAGGAAAATCTCGATAATCAGCGCGACGCGGTCAAGGAAGAAAAGCGTTTGCGCTACGATAATCAGCCGTACGGGCAGATTTTCGATTTGATCAATTCGATGGTTTATAAAAATTTCGCCAACGCGCATTCAACCATCGGTTCGATGGAAGATTTGGACGACGCGACGGTCGAAGACGTGCAGGAGTTTTTCCGCGTTTATTATGCTCCGAACAACGCTGTTCTCGTCGTTTCAGGTTCATTTGAAACAGAAACGGCAAAAGAATTAATCGAAAGATATTTCGGCTCGATTCCGGCGCAACCTTTGCCGCCCGCTTTGGACGTTGCCGAACCGCCGGAAGTCGCCGAAACTTATAAAGTTCACGAAGACAAACTCGCGCCGTTTCCGGCGTTTCTTATCGGCTGGAAAATTCCGCCGCGCCGCTCGCCGGAATTTAACGCTTTATATTTAGCCGGTAAATTGTTGTATGACGGCGAAAGCTCGAGGCTTTACCAAAAATTAGTCAAGGGCGAAGAATCCGTCGTCCAGCTTTTCGGTTTCACCGACGAACGGCGCGGACCTTCGAGCATTTTCATCGGCGCGATTCCGAAACCGGAAAAGGATTTGAGCAAAATTCGCGAAGTAATTATGCACGAAATCAACGATTTGGCGACGAACGGCGTTAAGCCCGAGGAAATGCAGAAAATACAAAATCAGCTGCTCAACGATGTCGTCCGAATGCGCCAATCTTCGATGACGCGCGCCCAGCACATTGCCGAATTCACCCTTTATGACGGAAATCCCGAACTCGTTAATTCAGAATTAGACGAGCTTTTGCAAATCACGCCCGATCAGATAAAAGCCGTTGTCGCCGAATATTTGAACACCGAAAATCGCGCCTTGCTTGACGTTGTTCCGGTCGGAAAAGGGTAGAAAAGTGATCGATGGTCACTGAAAACATTATGACAGAAGAATTTCGCAAAACCGCGCCGGAGCCGCTTGCGCCCGCGCCTTTTAATATCGGAAAACCGTTTGAAACGACGCTTGAAAACGGTTTGAAAGTTGTCGTTTTTGAAGAAAAGCGTCTGCCGCTCGTCAGTTATCGTCTGGCGTTTTTCGCAGGCGATACGAGCGACCCGAAAGATAGTGTCGGGTTGACTTCGGCAATGGCTTCGATGCTCAATGAAGGCACGAAAAATTATACGAGCCGACAGCTTGCCGAAGAAATCGAACGCTTAGGCGCGAACATTTCGGCGAGCGCATCCGACGATTTTACGATTGTCGCCGCTTCCTCGCTTTCGCTTTATAATTCAGACGTTTTGCGTTTAATGACGGAAATTCTTTTGACGCCGACTTTTCCTGAGGAAGAATTAAATCTTTACAAGCAGAACGCCATTGAAAATCTGAAATATCAACGCTCGCAGGCTTCATTTCTGGCAAACGAACAAACGGCACGTATTCTTTACGGCGAACATCCTTACTCCGTTCTTTCGCCTTCGCCGTCGGACATCGAAAAAATCACGCGCGAAAAACTGATCCAGCAGCATGGAAAAATTTTCATTCCGAACAACGCGATTTTAATCGTTGTCGGCGATGTCGAAATTGAAAGTTTCCTGAAAGAATTAGAAGATAATTTCGGCAAATGGCAAAAAGGACATGTTGAAAAAATTGAGTTTCCGGCTCTGCCCGAACGAACGGAAAAAACTTTGACGATTGTTGATCGTCAAGGCTCGGCGCAATCGAATATCGTCATTTCGAGCTTGGCGTTTGAACGAACCAATGAAGACTATTTTCCGTTTATCGTGATGAATCAAATCTTGGGTGCAGGCGCTTCTTCACGTGTTTTTATGAATTTGCGCGAGGAAAAAGGTTACACATACGGCGCTTACACGCGGCTCGACGCCAAACGCTTTGCCGGAGATTTCGAAGCGACCGCTGAAGTCAGAACCGCCGTGACCGGCGATGCTATGCGCGAATTTTTCTACGAATTAAACAGAATCCGCGATGAAAAAGTTTCCGAGACGGAATTAAACGACGCGAAAGCGTTTTTGACCGGAGTTTTCCCGATTCGCGCCGAAACTCAGGAAGGTTTGACTTCGCTGATCGTGTCGCAGAAACTTTACAATCTGCCGGATGATTACCTGCAAACTTATCGCGATAATATCAATGCCGTCACGATTGAAGACGTGGAAAAAGCGGCGCAGAAATATATTCAGCCCGACAGAATGGCGATTGTTATCGTCGGAGACGGCGAAGAAGTTCTGGCGCAGGCGCGAAGTTACTCTGAAAAAGTCGAAATTTTCGGCACGGATGGAAATCCGCAGGAAATTGCAAAATATATGAACAATGAAAATGCAGCAACCGCCGATGTGGCGGGACAATGGAGTTTGACGGTCGATTTTCAGGGACAGCAATTTCCTGTTTCACTCGCTCTCGAACAAAACGGCGAAACGGCTTACGGGAAATTAGAATCGGTTTTAGGCGAAGGCGATGTTCACGACGGCAAAGTTAAAGGCAATAAATTTTCGGCGACGGCAAAATCAAACGTTCAGGGACAAAACATCGAGTTATCCATTTCAGGAATCGTCGAAAACGATTCGATGAGCGGCTCGCTTTCAGCACCGATGATTCCGATGCCGCTGAATTTTTCCGGGACTCGTCAAAAATAATAGAAAAGCAAAAAAAGATAGCCGTTAATCGAATCGTTTCGATTAACGGCTATCTTTTTTATTGGATGTTTTGGGCTGCGTGTGAGATTTGCTGGCTCCGTGGAGAAAGCAGGACGGTTAAACGCAGCCCAAAACACTTGTTTCGGTGAGGGAATTTCTTATTTATTTTAGCTCGCGCGTCTCATCGGCGATTCCGCCTGTTGTCCTTTTTGCGCGTCCTGTAAATGCTGAATAAAACTCGAAGCCGCTTTTTTGCTCAGCTCGTCTGTTTTGCAGTTCATCACGTTGTTGCATTCTTCGTCCGCGTCAATGCTCATTTCGCGAGCAATCGCGCGAATCATCCCGAGTTGTTTCGCCGTAACCAAATCCGAAAGGCTGCGCGCAATCGGGTTTGCCGGAAATCCGGTTTCCTGCTGCGTTTGAACTGCACCTTCGCGCTCGATAACGTCCGATTCTTTTTTGTAAAGCTCGCGGGCTATACCGAATTTAACCGCCGCTCTTTTCAAAGCGTCGTGTTCGGCTTTTTTAATGCCCAATTCGCTTTCGGCGCTGCCGGTTCCGATTCCTTCACGCGTCACATTATCAATCGTAATCGCAACCGTCACGGTGAAAATATCGCCGATTTGTTTAATGTCGCGAATCGTGTGCGACCAGTTCGGCGCGGTTTCGTCCAAAATGTCGGCGACTGTGTGCCATTCGACATAATCAACATAATGCGTGTTGCCGTTGCGGTCGCGCCAGCCTTCGCGCTGTTTGACCAGATTCGGATCAACGTTTTTTCTGAGTTCTTTTAATGTAGAAGTGAAATTTAACACGTTGTTATGAATTTCTACCGTTTCATTTTCTGCCGCGATGGTTTCTGCCGGCACTTGTTTCAAAGTTTCCTGTTTCATTTTTATTTCTCCTTGTGTGTTCGCAAGTTGACTCGGTTTCGCTTCAATTGTTTCAACCAGTCCGTTGGCTGAAACATCCGCAGAAATCTCGTCAGTCTTCTGTTCGCCGTGCGCGGACTCGACGCTCGACTCAGTGGCGCTTTTGTCTTTGGAAACAACTTCCGTTTCGGTTTTAACGTCAACCGGTTGTTTCGTAACGGGTTCGGTATTCTTTGCCACAAGTGCGTATTTAACCGCTAGAATATGTTCGCATCGGAATGCCGAATCCGTGACAGCCGCTTCTTCAAATTCCAAACAATTACAACGGATTTTCCCGGCTTCGTCGCGCCAAACTTCATAAGAAGTCTGACGACCGCGAAGGCTCGGCGTCAAAACGTGAAAACGATCCGCTTCGCGATTGACTAATCCCATCGCCGCGATTGATTTGGCTCGTTTCTCACGCTTTTCCGTTAAATTCTTTTCCGCTTTGTTTTCTTTCGCTATCGCTGTCATTTCCTTTCTCCTAACTAAAAGCAAATTATTGATTTCGCAATGTCTGCTTCGCAATAAAACAAACCTCGTTTCATCTATGAAACATTGTATCAAACGATTTTATTTGTTGCAAGCGTGAAACGCGGTGTTGCATTTAAAAATTCTCCGTGTTATGTTTTATCCGTGAAATGAATAGTGCACGGACGGCACGCATCAATTCAAAAGAAAGGAGGACGGAAAAAATGGCTTACAAAAATGAAAGTATGATTAACACGATAGAACTCGGACGCGCGATCAAACGCCGCCGCGAGGAATTAAAATTAAGTTTGCGCGACGTCGCGGACGTGACCAACGTTTCGGCTTCGACGCTTTCGCGCATCGAAAACGGAACGGGCAAACCCGACGCCGACAACATCGCGCGTTTGACGAACTGGCTCGATATGCCGGTTGACCGCGTGATGAAAAACCGGCAGCCGGAAGAAGTCGAAGCGGTCGTTTATTACCCGCACGAAGCGACGCCGGAAATTGTCGAAGCTCACCTGCGCGCCGACAAAAATTTGTCGCCGGAAACCGCAAAGGCTCTTTCGGAACTTTTTCGCGTGGCGTATTCGCAGTTCAGCAAACCGGGGAAATAAAACCGTCTAATTAAAACGGCATCTAAATTGCTTGAGGTTGAAGCGTAGTTTTAGTGTTTGAATTTAATGCAAACAAAAATTATGAAAACATTGGCGCAGATCAGTTCGGTTCAAATGGAAGCGACAAACGAAAAAGGTTTCGCTATTGACACGACATTCGTTCTTTTCTTTTTGGCGGTGGAGTTAGGGCGTTCATTCAGTTTTCACGCTCTCGATTCGGTTTTAACGGCAATCACGCTTTTAGCTTTGCTCGTTCTGCCTTATTTTCTCCCGTCCGACGAGAAGCCCGGATTCGCCAACTGGCTTTTAGGCAGGACATTAATTGCGGTTTTTGCAGTTTCTCTCGGAGTAATGTTCAGACAAACTTTGGGCGTCGTTCTGCCGGAAACCTTCCGGTTTCTGCCGATGACGCTTTTAATCGGAACGGCGATGATCAGCTGTTACATCCAGTTTTACGGTTTCCTCAAGTTTCGTTTGGCAAAATAGGCAAAAGGCGAAACGAAAAAACGAATCCGCGCTCATTTCGGGAATGAGCGCGGATTTTTATTTGAAACATTGTTATAACATTTGTTATATTTTTTGGGGTGAAATTATGACCAGTAAATTAAAAATTACATCAATCGGAAATTCGACCGGCGTGATTTTGACGAAGGAAATCTTGGAAAAACTTCGCGTTTCAAAAGGCGATACACTTTTTGCAGTCGAAACTTCAAAGGGAATTGAACTAACAGCCTACAATCCGGAATTTGCCGAACAATTGAAACTTGCCGAACAAGTAATGCGCGAAGACCGCGACGCTTTACGCAAATTAGCCGAATAAAAAGGTCAAATGTCTGATATTAAATGGCTTTTAGAAGAAACCGTTTACGCCATACACCAACGTCAAATTGCGGAACACGGCGGCAGCGACGGCGTGCGCGACGGAGGATTATTATTATCAGCGCTTGCAAAACCGCAGAACTTGCTGGCTTACAGCGAAGAACTTCCGGATATTTCGTCGCTCGCCGCAACCTTAGCTTACGGAATTGCCAAAAACCACCCGTTCATTGACGGAAACAAGCGCACAGCCCTGGTTGTTACGCGCACATTTTTACTTTTAAATGGCTGCAATCTTGATGCGACGCAGGAAGAAAAATATCTAACTTTTTTGAAATTAGCCGAAGGGAATTTGAGTGAAGAAAGTTTAGCTGATTGGATTAGACAAAAGTTGACCGAAGTAAAAAAATAAAGAAGCCGGTTAGAAAATTACCGGCTTCTTTATTTTTTGAAGAAATTACGCTAAAGCAATCGTCATTTCTTCTTTAGCCAGAATTTCGTGAATCGCTTTGATTTGCCCGTAAAGTTCCGCGTATTGATCGAGCGTCAAAGCTTGCGCGCCGTCGCACAGAGCTTCTTCCGGGCAGGGATGAATTTCGATAATCAATCCGTCAGCGCCGACCGCGACTCCGGCGCGCGCAAGCGGATTGACCATATAATTTCTTCCGGTTCCGTGTGACGGGTCAACGATAATCGGCAGGTGCGTCAATCGATGAACTGCCGGAACTATTGATAAATCCAACGTGTTGCGCGCGTGGTCGCCGAAAGTACGGATGCCGCGCTCGCACAAAATCACGTCGTAATTTCCTTCCGACATGACGTATTCGGCGGCGAGCATAAATTCGTCGAGTGTCGCCGCCAAGCCGCGTTTGAGCAAAACCGGTTTGCGTGTTTGTCCGACGTATTTTAGAAGTGAAAAATTCTGCATATTGCGCGCACCGATTTGAATGCAGTCGCCGTATTTTTCGACCAGATCAACGCCGCGCTCATCCATCGCTTCGGTCACGATATTCAAGCCGTATTGATCGCGCACGTCGGATAAAATTTTCAATCCGTCTTCGCCTTTGCCTTGAAAAGCGTAAGGTGAAGTTCGCGGTTTGAACGCGCCGCCGCGAAAAAATTTCGCCCCGCTTTTGGCAACGGCTTCGGCGGCAGTGAAAACCTGTTCAACGGTTTCGACCGCGCACGGTCCGGCGATAATCGCGAGCTCGTCGCCGCCGATTGTCGCGTTGCCGACTTTGATAACGGATTTTTCGGGACGCAAATCCTTGGAAATCAATTTATAAGGTTTGGTCACGCGAATCGCTTCGGCGACGCCCGAAAGATTTTCAAAATGCGCCGGGTCAACCGAGCCGGGATTTCCGGTAATTCCTATTGCCGTGCGCGATTCGCCGGGCATTGCGTGCGGCTTGTAGCCGAGTTTTTCAATTATTTCGATGACGCGATCGACATCCTTTTCAGTCGCGTCCGGTGTCATTACAATTAACATAAAATTTTATAAAACAGCGAGTAATTGACGATTGTTAGGAAATTGCCGAACTTTAGCGCAAAAAGAGCAAAATTCATTTTTCAAAAAATTCTTCAACGCAATTTGCTAACGAATCTGTAATTCAAAATTCAAAATTCAAAATCTAAAATCTAACTTACATTTTTTCCGGCACTTCGATTCCCATTGTCTGAAGCGCGGCTATCAACGAACGACGGGCGGCGTCGGCGACTGTAATTAAAACGGCGCGTTTGACGGCGTTTTCTTCAGCGATAATTTTGTGATTGTGATAAAACAAATTAAAAGCCTTTGCCAGATTAAAAGCGTATTTCGCCAAAATCGCCGGTTCGTTCGCGTTGGCGGAACTGACGATTACTTCTTCAAGTCGCGCCGCCAAGGTCAAAAGCGACCAGATTTCGCCGCCGTCTTCCGCATTGAAAATTTCGGCGACTTTTTCTTTTTCCGCCGTAACCGAATTCGCCGCGTGAACCGAATCGGTTTCGCCGAGCTTACGAAAAATCGAATTGGCGCGCACGGCGGAATACTGACAGAAAACGCCGGTTTCGCCTTCGAGCGCGAGCGCTTCCTTGAAATCGAAAACAATGATCGTGTTGCGCGTGAATTTTAATAAAAAATATCGCAAACCACCGACGGCGATGCGATGCGCAATTTCAACTTTCTGAGCATCAGATAAAAATTCTTCACCGGGATTTTTTTCGATCCGCAATTTCTCGCGGTTTTCGACTTCGGCGAGCGCGTTCGCTTCGAGACGATTAATCAAATCATCAGCTTTCACGCCCAAACCTTTGCGTCCCGACATTTCAACGAACGGGCGTTTACGGTCTTCGGCGGACATCTCAAAACCGAGTTCTTCCGCCGCCGCCGGAGAAAGCGCGACCATTTCATACGAAAGATGAACGCTCGCCGCTTCGCCTTTTTCCGGCGCGATTAGCGAAACGCCTTTTTTGACGACTTCCTGCGGGTATGATTGGCGCGAATCAATCACGTTATAAACTGTCTCGCCGTTGCCGAATGACGGAATTTCGCCTGCGTTATCAACATTTTCGACTGTCGTTATCCAAACTTCTTTGCCGTCGGCGTATTTGTGGAAAGTTTTGTAATAAAAATCCAGTCCGAGAAGTCCGAGCTTCCACATTTGATATGCAATGTCTTTGCCCGTATAAGTTACCGTTCCGTTTGAGCGGACGAGAATCTTATCGGCGTCGTGTTCGTCGTTTCCCGAATGCGATTCAAACGGCATCACCCAGCAGCCGGCGGCTTTTCCTTCGGTTTCGAGGCGAACGACGCCGAGTTGTTTCATCAATTCGAACGCTTTCGCCCAAAATTGAAGATGCAGAATTTCCGATTCACGCGGCAGCAAATCATAACGAATCGAAAGCCGTTCCATTGTGGCGACGATTCCTTCGACGTTGCGCGTGACGACGTAGTCGGCAAGTTCAGCCGTCGGGTTATTTCCTTCTTCAATTAAATGCAAAACTTCAGCGCGTCTAGTTTTGAAGTTTTCGTCCGATTGGAAGGTTTGTCCGACTCGCGCGTATAAATCCCAACAGTAAAAATCGAAAGTTCTATTTTCAGAGACCAACTTTTCGTCCAATTTTTTGATGTCCGGCAGAGACATTTTTTCCAAATCGGTAAAGCCGATGACGACATCCGCGACCTGTACGCCCGTGTTGTCAATGTAATACTGAACTTCGACCCGTTTGCCGCTCGCTCTCAGAATCCGCAAAAAAGTATCGCCCAAAACCGCATTGCGAACGTGACCGATGTGCGCGGCTTTGTTCGGATTGACCGAAGTATGTTCGACGCAGACTTTCGGCGCTGATTGGCTTGTGGAAAGCGAAAGTTTCGGCAACGGTTCAGCCGATAAATTTTCCGACAAAAATTTCCGGCGATTATAAAAAACGTTCAAATAACCCGCGCCCGCGACTTCGACGCGTTCGACGAAATCAAAGGTTTCGAGCGCCGATTTTAATTGTTCAGCGATGGCGCGCGGATTTTGTTTCTCGCCGGTTTGCTGTTTGATTTGTTTGGCGAGTTCGAAAGCGACCGGAAAAGCCAGATCACCGAGTTCGGTTTTCGGCGGAACTTCGGCGGCAAATTGTCCGAGTTCGACGTTGAAAATTTCGGCGGCGGTTTGTTTGACCTTCTCGCGCAGCGATTGTTGCAATTGGCTCAGATTCATAAAAAATCACAGTATATCAATTAAAGATAAAAGAACGAAACCCGCGCTTTGACCTTTGCCGATTTGAAATTTAGACTTTTACCGATGAAAACACTTTATTTCGATTGTTTCGCCGGCGCGAGCGGGAATATGATTTTAGGCGCGCTCGTCGCGCTCGGTGTTAATGAAAACGCACTGATCGAACAAATTAAAAAATTAAACATCTCGGATTTCGCGATTGAATTTTCGACCAGAGACAAATCGGGAATTTCAGCGATTCACGCAGACGTGAAAGTGCCGCACGAACGCGTTCACCGGCATTTACACAACATCGAAAAAATTATCAACGATTCCGGTTTGAGCGAAACAATCAAAAAACGCGCCGTTGAGATTTTTACGAATCTCGCCGAAGCCGAAGCGAAAATTCACGGCGTTGAAATTAAAAAAGTCCATTTTCACGAAGTCGGCGCGATGGACGCCATCGTTGATGTCGTCGGCGCGTGCATCGGTTTTGAAATGCTCGAAATCGAAAAATTCGTCTGCTCGAAAATTCACGTCGGTTCGGGTTTTGCGAAAATGGCGCACGGAAAATTCCCGATTCCGCCGCCTGCCGTCGCCGAATTATTAAAAGGCGCGCCAATTTATTCGACCGAAATCGAAGGCGAACTTATCACGCCGACCGGCGCGGCGATTATTGCGACCGTCTGCGAGGAATTCGGGCAAATCCCAGAAATGCGAATTGAAAAAACAGCTTACGGCGCGGGAACTCGTGAATACAAGGATTTTCCTAATGCTTTGAGATTGATTTTGGGCGAAAGCGGTACAAAACAATTACGAATCACGAATGGCGAGTTATGGGCAAGCGAGAAAATTGAAAATGAACATCACAACTTGATTTTGCTCGAAACGAATATTGACGATTTGTCGCCGCAGATTTTGGGTTACGTGATGGAACGCGCGTTTGAACTCGGCGCGATGGATTGCTGGTTTACGCCGATTCAGATGAAAAAAAACCGTCCGGCGACGATGCTTTCGATTTTGTGCGACAAAAATAAACGGTCGATTTTTACGGAATTGCTTTATCGTGAAACTTCGACGCTTGGAGTGAGAATTTCTGAAATCGAGCGCAATTGTCTGCCGCGTGAAATTGCCAAAGTTGAAACGGAATTCGGCGCGGTTGACGTCAAAATCGCCAGATTGAACGACAAAATCGTCAACGCTAAACCGGAATATGAACAAATTCGTGAAATTGCGCTAAAATCAAACCGAACATTGAAAGAAATCGAAAAAGAAGTTCTGGGAAAATTTAACGAAAAACAAGGTATATAAATTGGCACAAACAGATATTAAGAAAAAAGTAGATTTGGAAAAAATCGCTGCAGGAGTTCGTTTAATGCTCGAAGGCATGGGCGAAGACCCGGAGCGCGATGGTTTGCTGAAAACGCCGGAGCGCGTGGCGGAATTTTATGCCGAGCTGACCGAAGGAATGTGGGAAAACGCGGCGGAACACATTGTGCCGTTGCCCGGCGATTCGCACGATGAAATGGTGATCGTCAAAGACATTTCCATCGCGTCCGTCTGCGAACATCATCTCGCGCCGTTCGTCGGTACGGTTCACATCGCGTATATTCCGAAAAACGGCAGAATCGTCGGATTGTCGAAACTGGCGCGAATCGCCGAGATTTTCGCGCGTCGCCTTCAGGTTCAGGAACGTTTGACGCAGCAAATCGCGCAGACGCTTTACGAAGAACTTGAACCGCTCGGCGTGATGGTCGTCATGGAAGCCGAACACACTTGTATGACTCTGCGCGGCGTCAAAAAACCGGGCGCGAAAACCGTAACATCAAGCGTTTTGGGCGGATTCCGAAGCGATGCAAGAACGCGAGCTGAAGCGATGAGCTTGATAAAAGGATAAAGAAAATTATGAAGAAAATACTCGCACTTTTGTTGGTTCTGTCGTTTAGTTTTGCCGTTTTCGGACAAACTAACTACACGAAAAACTTTGACGCGGCACGGATGAAAGAGCGCGTTCGCCGCCTTTCCGCCGACGAATTTGCCGGGCGCAGCCCGAGCGATTCGCGGGCGGCGCAATATATTGCCGACGAGCTGAAAAAATCGGGCGCAAAACCCGTCAACGGTAGTTATTTTCAGAACGTCAAACTTTTCGGCACGAAGACAAATCCGCAAACGAAAATGAACGTCGGCGGCGCGACTTATAATTTCGGCGACGATTGGGTCGGATTTTCCGACGCGCAGAAGCCTGAGGTTGCGGTTGACGCGGAAATCGTTTTTATGGGTTACGGAATTGACGCGCCGCTTTATAAATGGAATGACTACAAAGGGAATGCGGCGGATTATCGGGGCAAAATGCTGATGATTCTGGTCAACGATCCGCCCGCGACCGCGAGCGAACCGAATCTCTTCGGCGGCAAAGGCTTAACTTATTTTGGACGCTGGACTTATAAACTCGAAGAAGCGGCGCGAAAAGGCGCGGCGGGCGTTATTTTGATTCATACGACCGAATCCGCCGGTTACGGCTGGAACGTCGTCCGCAGTTCAAACGGCGGCTGGAGATACGAGATTGCAAGAGGCGTCAACAGCAAAACGCCGTTTTTGAATTTGAAATCGTGGGCGACGAACGACGCGGCGACGAAAATGCTGAAAAAGGCGAATTTGGATTTGGAACAGTTGAAAGAAAAAGCTAAATCACGCAATTTTCAGCCTGTTAAAACCGGACTGAAAACCAGTCTAAATATTTCCAGCGAAACAAAAACTTTTGACTCGCCGAATGTCGTCGGAATCGTCGAAGGAACGGATGCGAAACTGAAAAACGAATACGTCGTTTACACGGCGCATTGGGATCATCTCGGCGTCGGCGAACCGGATAAATCCGGCGATAAAATTTACAACGGCGCTTACGACAATGCTTCGGGCGTGGCGACTGTTTTGGGAATCGCCGAAGTGCTGGCGAAAATGCCGAAAAATCAAAAGCCGAAACGCTCGGTTTTGTTTTTATTCCCGACAGCCGAAGAACAAGGCTTACTCGGCGCGGATTATTACGCGCAAAATCCGCTCGTTCCGCTCGCCAGAACAGTGGCGAACGTCAATATTGACGGCGTGAATTTCTTCGAGCAAACGAGAGATTTCAAACCGCTCGGTGCGGAGCGTTCGGCGCTGATGACGACAATCAAAGAAGTTGCGGCGGAAAGAAACCTGACAATCGAGGCGGACGACCGACCGGAACAGGGATTTTTCTATCGCTCGGATCATTTCCCGTTCGCCAAAGTCGGCGTTCCGGCGGTTTCGATTCAGCACGGCGACGATTTCGTCAAACCTTTATCGGGCGAAGCGGAAAAGTTTTTCAAAGGCTACACGGCGAATTATTATCATCAGGCGTCCGATCAATTTTACGATTGGTGGAGCAGCGCGGCAATGGTACAGGAAGCCGAATACAGCTTGGCAATCGGAATGAAAATCGCCAACGCCAATGTATTGCCCAGATATAATGAGACGGACGAATTTTCGGCAGCAGACAAGAAACGGTTAGGTAAATAATATAGTTATCAAAAAACAGAAGTGTAACGCGTAGAAAAAAATCACTTTACGCGCTACACTTTTATTTTTTGTCTTTCGCAATTTTTCACAATTTTTTCGCATTTGTTCACATTTTTATGAAAACTTTTTATATTACAACGCCGATTTATTACGCTAACAGTTTGCCGCATCTCGGACATCTCTACACGACGACTGTTGCCGACGTGGTTACAAAACACAAAAAGCAGCGCGGTTTCGACACTTTTTTTCTAACCGGAACCGACGAACACGGCGTTAATATTCAGCGCGTCGCCGCCGAAAAGGGAAATACTCCGCAGGAATATGTTGATTATATTTCGGGCGAGATGAAAAAAATGTTCGCCGATTTCGGTTTGACCGATTACGACATTTTTATGCGGACGACTGAAAAGTTTCATTACGAAGCCGTCCAAAATCTCTGGCGCGAGATTGCGAAAAATAAAACGCCGAACGGGAACGAGACGATTTATAAAGGCTTTTACGAAGCGTGGTTTTGTCCGAACTGCGCGGAATTTAAAACCGAAAACGAATATGAAACACGCGACGGCGAAGAAGTTCCGCGCTGTTTGATTCACGAGCGATTTTTAGACAAGGTTTCCGAAGAAAGTTATTTTTTCCGGCTTTCCGATTACGGCGAAACGCTTTTAAGGATTATTGAAGAAAATCCGAATTTAATTCGTCCAGAAGCGCGCAAAAACGAAGTCGTTTCGTTCATCAAAAGCGGTTTGCAGGATTTATCGATTTCGCGCGAGAAAAAGAATGTGAATTGGGGAATTCCCGTTCCCGGTGACGAAAATCACGTTATGTATGTCTGGCTCGACGCGCTTTCCAATTATATAACCGCGATCGGCTACGGCAACGACGAGCGCAAAAGTGTCGGTTTTGAAAAGTATTGGTCGAACGTAACGCATTTAGTCGGCAAGGATATTTTGCGATTTCACACGGTTTACTGGTTTTCGTTTTTATTAGCCGCAAATTTGGAATTGCCGAAAACCGTTTACGCGCATGGAATGTGGCTCGACGTCGACGGGCGCAAAATGGGCAAAACGCTCGGCAATGTAATCGAACTCGACACGCTCAAAAAACATTTTTCGATTGATTCGATTCGCTATTTCGTTTTGCGCGAAATGGTTTTCGGGCAGGACGGAAAGTTTGGTTACGAAAATTTTATTGACCGCGATACGGACGACTTAGCTAAAGGTTTAGGAAATCTTTCGTCAAGAACTCTTACGATGGTTACAAAATACCGCAGCGGAATAATTCCCGAAGGAAAAATTTCTGAGTTGAATTATTTGAACGCCAAACGAGCCGGAATCAATGCCGACGAACAGGAATTGGTTTCAGTTCTGGGGCATGCGCGCGATGAATTCATCAGAAAATTTGATAATTACGAATTCAGCGGCGCACTTGAAACAGTTTGGAACGTGATTAAGAAAATTGATTCGATGATTTCTCAATCCAAGCCGTGGGATTTGATCAACGACGAAAGCCAAATGGAGACTTTAAACGCGGTTTTGTATCGCTCTACCGAAACTCTGCGTTGGCTTAGCGTTCTGCTTTATCCTGTGATGCCGGAAGCAACCCGGAAAATTTACGCACAAATCGGTATGAACGACGACGTTGCGGCAATTAATCCAGAAAATTTAAAATACGGAGAATTACAAGCGGGAACGCCAATCGGCAAAACGCAAGCCGTTTTTCCGCGACTTGATAAAACTAAAATTATGAACGAAATCAACGAACAAAAAGTGATTGACGGCGCGCAAAATGTCGTCGAAGAACCAACGAAAACCGCGCAAGCCGCAAACGCGGAACAAAACGCGCCGAACGCTTCGCAAACCGCAACCGAAGAAGAAAACTTCATCACGATTGACGATTTTCTCAAAGTCGAACTGCGCGTCGGTGAAATCAAAGTCGCCGAACGCATTCCGAAAGCCGACAAACTGCTGCGTTTTGAAATCGATCTCGGCGAAGACAAACCGCGCCAAATTCTCGCCGGACTCGCCGAATATTACGAACCGGAAACGCTCGTCGGTCGCAAAGTCGTCGTCGTCGCCAACCTCAAACCGAGGAAAATGCGCGGTCTCGAATCGCAGGGAATGATCTGCGCCGCGAGTTTGGAAGACGGAATGGGCGAAAAACCGGCGTTAGCGGCGTTTATTGAAAACGTGGATATTGGCGCGAGATTGAAATAATTTATGGAAATTTCAAACGGAATTTGGGTTGTCAAGAATATGTTTTCGGCGGAAAAATGCCGCGAATGGATCGAATTGTGCGAAGCTGAAGGTTTTGACGAAGCGCCGATTAACGTCGGATTCGGAAAAACGCAGATTCGCAAAGACGTGCGGAATAATTCGCGCGTGATAATTGACGACGAAATTCTCGCGTTCGAAATCTGGCAAGTCGTTCGCGAGCATTTGCCGAAAGTCATTAACGGTCGTGTCTCGCTCGGCTTGAATGAGCGGTTTCGATTTTACCGTTACGAACCTGGACAAAAATTTGCTTATCATATGGACGGCTATTTCCGTCGCGAAAACGGCGAGCAAAGTATGCTGACTTTTATGATTTACCTTAACGAAGATTTTGCCGGCGGCGAAACAACCTTTATGAATGGCGACAACACAATCGTTACGCCGAAAACGGGAATGATGCTCGCCTTTAATCACACGCTGTTTCACGAAGGTTCGGAAGTAAAAAGCGGCAAAAAATATGTTTTGCGTTCAGATATAATGTTTAGCAGATGAAATTTGTAGATTCACATTGCCATATTGATGGCGAAGCGTTTGACGCTGACCGCGATGAAGTTATTGAGCGCGCCAAAGTCGCGGGCGTGGTGGCGATGCTGACGATTGGGACTGGAAATCCGCACGACGGGGAAATTGAACGCGCTGTGAAAGTTGCCGAAAAATACGAAAATGTTTTCGCGGCGGTTGGCGTTCATCCGCACGACGCGAAAACATTTGACGACGCGGCGGAAGCGCATTTGATTGAGCTGGCGCGAAGTAAAAAAGTGATTGCGTGGGGCGAAATCGGGCTGGATTTTTATTACGATCACAGCCCCCGCGAAGTGCAGTTTGATGTTTTCAGAAAGCAAATCAGAATTGCGAGAGAATTGAATTTGCCGATTATCATTCATTCGCGCGATGCGGACGACGAAACAATCGAAGTTCTGACCGAAGAATGCGCGGGCGAAAATTTTCCGGGCGGAATAATGCATTGTTTCGGCGGGACGGCGCGAATGGCGGAAGATTTGATGAAAATCGGTTTTATGATCAGTTTCGCGGGAAACGTGACTTTCAAAAAAGCGGAAAATTTGCGCGACGCGGCGCGTGTCGTGCCGCTCGATAAACTTCTTATCGAAACCGATTGTCCGTTTCTCGCGCCGATCCCGTTTCGGGGAAAACGCAATGAACCGAGCTTTGTCGCTCACACGGCTCAATTTTTAGCTGATTTTTATGAAATTCCGGTGGAAAAACTGGCTCGGGAGACGACAGAGAATTTTAAGAATTTTTTCAATTTGAATTCGCTCGAATTTTAATTGGCGAAAAACACGGCGAGATAAAGCGACGCGACGAGCAGGAACAAACCGGCGCACAAGCCGAAGATTTTCGACTTTCCAGCCGAACGCCCGCAAAACGGGCAGAAAAAGTGGTAGCGTTTCATTTTGCCGAAACAGTTCCGGCACAGATTTTTCCGGCGTCTCTTTCCTTTCATAGAAAATAAGAAAATAAATTAAATTTAGGGTTATGTTATTTAGATACGTCCGAAAAACGCGAAAAACAGATAGTTTTATTTTATGAAATATTCAATTAATGGTTAAATCTCGGCTAATTTTGGGCGGCGTTTGTTTAATGTTATTATCAACACAAATAAATCCCTTGAAAAAATATAATTATGGCAAAAGAAAATTCATTCGATATTGTATCCAAAACCGACTACGCGGAAGTAACGAACGCGCTTAATCAAACGGTTAAAGAAGTTACGGCTCGTTTCGATTTCAAAGGCAGCAAAGCGACCGTTGAGCTCGCCGACAAAGATTTGCTGATGAGCGCCGAAGACGAAACTCGTCTTCGTAATATGAACGACATTCTGCAAGGAAAACTTCTCAAACGCGGCATTTCCTTGAAAGCGCTCGATTATCAAAAAATCGAACCGGCGGCGGGCGGAACCGTTCGTCAAACCGTCAAAATCCAGCAGGGAATTCCGATTGAAAAAGCCAAGGAAGTCGTCAAATTTATCAAAGACAACAAATTCAAAGTGCAGGCTTCGATTCAGGGCGAAACCGTCCGCGTTTCCGGCAAAGACCGCGACACTTTGCAGGAAGTCATCGCTAAATTAAAAGCGACCGATTTCGGCATTGATATGCAGTTCGATAATTTCCGTTCAAATTAATTTTCGCGTTTTTGAAATTAAACTATGCGATTTTTCCAGATAAAATTTTTCATCGCACTTTTGTTCGTTGGTGTTTTTTGTATTGCTAAACCAGTCTCAGCTCAAAAATTAACAGGTGACTTGCCAACTCAAAACGGATGGCGAGATTTTAAGCTCAATTCAACAAATGCCGAAGATGTTTTAAAAGCATTGGGGAAAGCGAAAAAAGATAAGACTGAAACTTTTAATTCAAGCGTTCCGAGTGATTGGTCACCGGCAAAAAAAGGACAGTTAGTTAGAACGCTGAGTTACAAAAATATTGGCGATTATGATTCGTTAGAGTTTTATTTCATAGAAAATCAATTTGTTGGATTAAATTTGCTCGTTGATCAAAATAAACAAAAGGGTTTGCTTCACAATAAAAGCACAATTCTGGAAGCCGTTAAGATTCCGCAAATTTTCCAGACAAATTTTTTGATAGTGCAAAAGATTCCGGCGACTTCGAAAATCTCCGATTATGAAGGACAAAAAGAGCCGAATATTCCCAAAGTTTACCCGCAAATTTACACGATGCTCGGTATCAGTCAAAATTCGATAATCTTAGTTAATATTGACAACACTAACTTTAAATCAGGTTGGCGGACGATTACAGGCAAGCCAACAATTGAATTTCTGCCGGGATTTGCTCAAAGAATTCAATTAATTAGCCGTGGTGATAAAAAATAAATGCAGACCTTTTCACCGATTCAGGAAAAATTAAATCCGCAAACGGCGGCGAAGAAGATTTTCAGTTTGATCAAAACCGAAATGAATCTGGTCGAATCCGAATTTGAGCGGCAGGCGAGTTCAAACGTTCAGGTGATCAATTATCTGGGCGATTATCTGCGCGCTTCGGGCGGCAAGCGCGTGCGTCCGGCGCTATTGCTGCTGGCAAATTTGGCGGTCGGCGGCCGCGCGGCGGAAAAAAACGTCATTCGTCTGGCGACCGTGATGGAAATGCTGCACACGGCGACTTTGGTTCATGACGATATTATTGATAATGCCGAAACACGGCGCAATCGCGCTTCGGTCAACGCCCGTTTCGGCAATCAGGCGGCGGTTTTGATGGGCGATTGGCTGTATATGTCGGCGTTTGAAACTTCTTTGAAGGAAAGAAGTTTGGAAATTCTGGATATTTTGACGCGTTTGACCAGAAAAATGACCGAAGGCGAATTGATTCAATTGACGATGCTTGGTCGCACCGATATTTCCGAAGACGAATATTTCGATATTTTGCAGCGTAAAACCGCATATCTTTTTTCGGCTTGCTGCGAAATCGGCGCGATCTTGGGCGGCGCGTCGAAAGAGCAGCAAACGGCGCTTCGCGATTACGGAATGAATCTCGGAATCGCGTTTCAGCTTGCGGATGATTCGCTGGATTTTACGGCGGAAGAAGAAATTTTGGGCAAAGCATCGGGCGCCGATCTGCTCGAAGGAAAACTCACCTTTCCGCTTATTTTGCTGATGCGAAAAGAACCGGCGATGCGTGAAAAGTTAGAGAGAATAATGCACGACGGCGACTATGCCTCAGTGTCGCGCGAAAGCATTCTGGAATCGCTCGAAAAACATTCGACGCTCGCGGAAACGCGCCGCCGCGCTTATGAGTTTGCGGACAAATCACGCGAAAATCTTGAAGTTTTGCCGGAAACAGAGTATCGTTTAGCGTTGGAAGAGATTCCGAATTATATGGTCGAACGTAATAAATAAATTTTCGGCAAAATCGAAACATTACCAATAATTGATTCCGCTTGGAAAAATCGTCAATCGTTTGCTTTCAAAACGATAAAGAAAATTGAAATAAAAATACATTTTGTCAATTTATATGTTAAACGAAGAAAACCTGATTTCCACGCTTGAACAAAGTTTGCGTCAAACGCGCAACGCGCAAAATCGTCTTCTCGCGCGGTTGCGGGAAGTCGAGGGCGAAGCCGAAGTTCTGCGGACGGAAATTGACGCTCTGCAAAACAGCGCCGAGAAAACCGAGGAAGCGATTGACAGCCTTTTTTCGACGATGCGGACGGGAAATAAAACCTGGAAAACCAACAAAAAACCGCCGTTTTATCCCGAAGAAGACGCCTACGAATTGCCGCCCGAACCGCGCCGTTATACGCGCAACGCGCCGCAGAACAACAGCGTTAATAACAATCAGCAAAATCACAACGCGCCGCAAAATAATAATAATCAGCAAAATTATAATCAGCGCGAAAATTACAATCAGCGGGAAAATCATAATATTCCGCAGAACAATAATTATCGGAATAATTCCGTTTCGTACCTCAATAACCCGCGTAATATGCCGCCCGCAAACCCGAATATCGAACCGATGAACAATCGTTTCGGTGACCGCACGATTACGCAGGCTTGCACATTGCTGTTAAAAGAGGCGAATTACCCGCTGCATGTCAACGAACTATATAATCTTTTGTGCGCCGGAGGAATGGAATTCAAAGGCAACAATCCGACGATTTCGATAGCCGTTTCGCTCAACCGGAACCGACGATTTAAGAAAGTCGCGCCCGGTACTTTCGATCTCGTTCTGCGTGACACCTCGCACGCGGCATCAAGGTAAAAAGCGAAGAAAAACGAAATTTTCCGTTTCTCATTCATAAACGGAAAGAAATATTCTATAATTTGAAGATTGAAAAAATCTCAATATTTTTCCCTGTTTTCTTGCGGTTGAGCAACTTAAAGTTAATAAATTTTCTGCTTGATTATTTAAAGCCGAAAATAAGCGTTGAGCCGTCAATGTGGAGGATTCGATGAGTCAGTTCAGTTATCGCAAACCGTCGTTTTTTGGTTTGGTTTTGTTTTTATTCGGTTTACTTTTCAGTCCGACCGTTTCAGCGCAAAAAGTTACATTGCGAGCGCAAATCGCTCCCGAATGCTCGCCTGCCGGAAACGCTCGTGCCAAGTACGCCGACATTTACGCCGACGGAAATATAGCCGTTCAAGGTACATATAATTGCCGCGGCGTTTTCATTTACGACATTTCTAACCCGGACGCGCCGCGTTTATCGAGCTGGTATAATCCGGGCGCGAATCAGCAATTTCTCGAAGCCGTCGTCATCGGAAACCGCGGATATTTCGGCAGCGGAAACGGCGGCGGCGTTCACATCGTTGATCTGACCGATCCGGCGCAGCCGAAACTTTTAGGCGTCGTCAATTCCGCGAGCGGCAACGGTTTTAATTCGATTCACGAAATGGTCATTCACGGCGATTTGCTGATTGAGAATTTCAACGGTTTTTCCAACAAAATAATCAAAGTCATCAATGTCAGCAATCCGGCAAATCCGGTTTTCGTGCGCGACATTAATCCGACCGAGACACTTTGGGTTCACGCGATGCACGTTCGCGGAAATCGTATGTTTACTTCGGGTTGGGGAAATTCGACGACGCGCGGCAGAACGGAAATCTACGATATTACCAATCTCGCGACGCAGGCGCCGACGCTGCTGGGGTTTATCGAAGACGCGAGCTCGACAACTGCGGGCAACAATATGCACAGCAGCTGGACGAGTGAAGAGGGAAATTATTTATATAGTTGCCGCGAAACTAATAACGGCGACGGCGATTTGCGAACCTACGACATCAGAAATCCGGCACAGCCGGTTTTGGTCAATCGCATAACGATGACCAATTTAGGATTAAACGCGGTTACGCCGCATAATCCGGTCGTTAAAGGAAATTATTTATACGTTTCTTGGTATCAAGCGGGCGTTCAGATTTTCGATATTTCCAATCCTTCGACGCCGAAACGAGTCGGACAATACGATACATATACAGAAGCCTTCAAACGCGAAGAACCGGTGAAAGGTTTGGCTTTAGAGCCTTGGGATATGGTTTGCGGCAGCGAAAATCTGCAAAACGCCTTGCCTAACACCTACGACGGAAACTGGGCTGTTTTTCCGCTTTTAGGGGAAAATAAAGTTTTGGCGGGCGATTTAGCGAACGGACTTTTAATCCTGAATTTCTCGCCGACTAAACCGGCAGCGAAAAATGTCGTTTCGGATTTTGACGGTGACGGCAGAACGGATTTTTCTGTTTATACGGCAAACTCGGGATTATGGCAGACTGAAGGGAGTTCAAATGCGGCTTCAAATCAAACACAGTTCGGAGCAGGAGACGATAAAATCGTTTCCGGCGATTACGACGGCGACGGCAAAACCGATTTTGCTGTTTTCAGACCTTCTAACGGCGTTTGGTATGTTTTAGGTTCGACAAGCGGTTTTCAGGCGGCTTCGTTCGGCGTTTCAACAGACATTCCGGTTCCGGCTGATTTTGATGCCGACGGCAAAACCGATTATGCCGTGTTTCGCGCGTCGAACGGCGTTTGGTATATTCTGCAGTCAACGCTCGGTTTTAGAGCCGTACAATGGGGAATGAACGGCGACAAAGTTTTCGCCGCAGATTACGAAGGCGACGGTAAAGCGGATTTGGGCGTTTATCGCAACGGCGTTTGGTATATCATGCAAAGCTCTTCGAGCCTTATGCTGGCTGCTTCGTTCGGGTTGCCGACCGACAAACCTTTGGTCGGCGATTTCGATGGTGACGCCAAAGCCGATTTTGCGGTTTTTCGTCCGTCCGAAGGTTACTGGTATATTCTTAAATCGTCAAACGGCGGTTTAATCGTCAGCAGTTTCGGTCTCTCGGACGATTTGCCGATTCCTGCCGACTATGATGGCGACGGCAAAACCGACATCGCCGTTTTTCGTCCGGGTCAAAACGCCTGGTATCGCTTGAACAGCACGGACGGCGCGTTCAGCGCGAAAATTTTCGGCGCGAGCGGAGATAAACCGTCGCCGACATCGGTTCAGCCGAAGTAAAAATAGCAATACAAAAGAGAAAATTACCTGGAAAAATTCAAAGTCGAATGAAAATTTGACTTTGAATTTTTTCTTTTTAGAATTGCTGTATGAAATTAGCTTTGAAAATCAATGAAGGAACTCTCGCCGGGCGCGGTTTCGTTTTGGAAAGCGGATTTTTAACCGTCGGGCGCGGCGAAAACTGCAATGTTCGCTTCGACGCGCAAACCGAAACAATCGCTTCTAAAAAGCATGCCTATGTCGAAGCAAAATCAGATGGATTTTACTTGACGGACAATCAAAGTACGAACGGAACATATCTTAACGGAGAGAAAATAAAGCAGGCTAAACTAAACGCGGGCGACCGGATTCAATTCGGTAAAAACGGCATCACGGCGACAGTCAGCATCAATGGAGAAGCCGCAGACTCAACGCCGAAGTCGGATTTTCAACAAGTTCAAAATAATGCAGCGGCTAATTTCAATAATTCCCAATTACCGCAATATAAACCACCAATTCCAAACAATTCTGACGGCTTCAGAAACTCCCTGGCTAATTTCGGCGTCAGCCGGGCTGCCGACGAAAATAAGAAGAATCAAACCGGAAAATTCATCGCGGTCGGCATCACGATTTTCGCCGTCGTCTTTCTGTCGCTCGTAGTTATTTTGCTGATGTTCGCCAGTGTCGGCATCGGCGCGGCGATTTTGGCTTCGTTTGTGGCGTTCGTGCCGGCGATTTTTTATTTGATGCCTCTCGTTTGGCTTGACCGGTATGACCCGGAACCGATTTGGCTTTTGTCTCTCGCTTTTGCCTGGGGCGCACTCGTCGCTGTCATAGTCTCTTTTATTGTTAATTCCAGCGTCGGTTATGTTGTTTTACAAATGACGCAGAATCCGGGTGCCGCTGAATTAGTCGGTTCGGTCGTTTCCGCCCCGATTTTTGAAGAAGGCTCAAAAGGTTTAGGTGTTCTCGCGCTTTTGGTATTTTTCCGCCGTTATTTCGATGACATTCTCGATGGCATAATTTTCGGCGGCGTCATCGCGCTCGGTTTCGCCACAGTCGAAAACGTGCTTTATTACGGGCGCGGAATTTTGCAGGGCGGCTCGGACGGACTTCTGGTTTTATTCGTTATGCGCGGCATTATGTCGCCATTCGCGCATGTCACCTTTACGGCAATGACCGGAATCGGATGCGGAATCGCCCGCGAATCTCATAACACATTGGTTCGGCTGGCAATGCCGGTTTTCGGATACATTTGCGCTGTAATTCTGCACGCGCTCTGGAATGGAATGGCGGTCATCGGCGGACTCGGCGGATTTATTGTCGGTTATGTGATTTTGGAAATCCCTTTCTTTTTGCTGTTTGTCGGCTTCGCTTGTTATATTATGCGGCGGCAAAGCAAAATCTTGAGGGAAATGCTGGCGATTGATGTTGCTCGCGGCACGATTCCGGCAGAACACGCTGAAAAAGCAATGTCTGTCTTCAAAAGTTCGGCTTGGATTTTAGGCGGTTTGTTCGCCGGAAAATTCCGCGCAAGAAGCAATTACCTGCGTGCAATCGGCAAACTCGGACTCAGTTACTGGCATATTCAGCGAGCAAAGGTCGCGCAAGGTCAGACCGAAAGTTTTCAGCAAAATCCGGTTTTACGTGAAGAGGTGCTGCGCTGGCGCGATAAAGTATAGAATAAAATATCAGCCTTTTCACAAACCGGAGGTATGGTTGCCAATCACCTGAAGATATTGATTGTGTGGCACACTTTAAATCATTACTCGGTTTCAATTAAACACCCATTCGCAATTTGTTTTCCACTTCATACCGCAGGGCTTCGAGTATATCTTTTGACTCGGTTTGTTTGGTGACTTTGTACGAAGCTTTAATGAAAATTTCATCAATATCAGTGAGAATGCTTTCCCGCAATTCTTTTTTTGCGTTATGAATGACACGGTCAACATATCTTTCGATTTCGTAATCTATCATTATTATTCGTTCTCCTTGTTAGTTAACAGAAAATTTATCTTCGCCTGAAAAAGAAAAAATACGACAACTTTTTGTGAAATTGCACTTATACCTAACTTTGTTTCCAATTCGTAATAATCAAACCAGCATATTAAATTTAATGAAAAGACATTCACCGTGACTTATTTTTGCGTTAATAAAAAAAGGACATCACGCGAGGTGTCCTTTTTTTATTAATAATAACTTTGGTGGGTCGTGCTGGTTTTGAACCAGCGACCCGCGGATTAAGAGTCCGTGGATTTTCTTTCTTTGAGTTTGGAAGAGTTGTAGAAAGTGCATATTTATTGAGTTTTTTCTCTGCCTGAGTTTAGCTAGGTCAGTTGAATTTTAATAGGTTTTGATAACTTGTTGCACAAATGTTGCATAAGATATTTATCAATCTTTGAAAACAAAAGTAAAATTCTACTTACGACATTAACGGTTTTAACAACAAAAGCGAAAATTGAACGATAAAGAAAAGGAGAGTCCTGGCTCCTGCGATGGCATTTCCGAGGTCATTAGTCATCGAAATTCACTAAAACCAATAAAATATAGCACAATCAACTAATTTAGCTCAGCATAAGCCGGAATATTTTAGAATATAAATGAACAAAATAGAGTATAAATCCTAACGGTCTATTAAAGGTAAATGATGCCCAAAAATATTCTCACATTTTGTTTGTCTACTGGTATAAAAATCTCAATTCATACAACTTCAATTAAAATCGACTGTTTTAGTGCTGTTTAAGGTTTCATGCGTTTCGTTTCTGAATGATACAACAATCACTCATCAAACCGCATTCTTACCAAGATTCGCCTAGCTTCAAGATCATATTCTGCGGCCACCTTTCTAAGAGTTGTCGCTAAACGATAAAAACCGTTTAGCTCTACTTCTTCAGCTTGTTGTCGGTAGTGCTCTGCTAGGTCTCTTTCAGGTTTGCCCTCTGGGTCAACAAAATGAGCACCGCGCGAATTAAATATTTCCATAGCAAAACCTTCACGGGATTTCTCAGCATCCTTTTCATTTAGTACAGAGGCTACTGATCGGTGCAACCACAAACCATCTGGATCTTGGGGAGAATAAAAGAGTACTCTTCCAACTTCTCCCATCGCGATTTCAAGATGTCCAGATTCAGCACAAATTGACTTAACTCTATCAAGCCAAGAATTAAGCTCATGACCATCAAATGTCCCATCCTCTAGGCTGCCCGGCGGAGTTCTCCACTCACTTAGAAGCCGATACGCATTTGTGATAATGGCCTGATGCTCTTGTGTTTTTATAAGCGATGTTTCGTTATCTTTGTCCGAACGAAATAAAACTCGGAGAATATCACAAAAAAAAGCAGGATCTTGAGATATTTTTTTCTGAAGCAATCTGGGGTGTATTCCGAAACTACCATCAAGAATCGTTAAAAAAGACCATTCGATTTTGAAAAGTTCGTCTTGATCTGTATCAGGGTTGTCTTGAAGAAACTTTATCAGGGTTGCTATAGCATGAAGATTCGAAGATCGAATTTCTTCTGGTAATTGGAGCAACTCATCGAATACTCTTGTAATTTGTGATGTATGTATTGGTTCGTCGCTAAAAATAGCTTTTTCTATTACGCTAATTGCTGCAGGTATACGCTGATTATCAATTAGTTTATCCACGGCTTCAGGTAGCCCATCCTTAATGTCGTAAGGATTTGCATGAGTCTTACTCCAATATTCGCCTTCCTGATTGCCTAGTAACTCTCTTGCTCTCGTCCATGTTTCCGAATTAAATGGCAGGTAAGCCAATAGTACAGCTTTGTGATTATTGTTCCATAGGTTCAGGTCAAGTTGGTCTATCCATGCCCAACCTTGCGTCCTAAATCTACCTGAAACGAAACCACTTGCAAATTGAATTTCATTCTTGGCTACAGACTCTAATAATACAGGGAAAATTTCACTCTCGTCCTCCTTTAGGACAACTTCACCAAATACAAAGCCAACTTGCCAGGCTGCATCGACAGTTTCTGCAAATTTAATTACAGATTGAACGCCTCCCTGTCCATATATCTCGTTAACAGCATCTCTTCTTCTTAAATGCAGTTTCTCTACTTCTTGTTGGTAATTGCCTTTTTCCTCATGTAGATCAAAATCACGTTGATTGAACAGACGCTGATGTTTGTAATCTGGTGAATCAGGCTCTATACGATCAACTATTGCTGCAATGATATTTACCTTTTCAGATGACATAGCCCATTTAGCATTTGAGAACTTACGATGTTTGGAAACAAAGTTAGTAAGCTCGTTCCATATGGGTAATCTTTCTTCTTGAGGTAAAGAAACCACTTCTTCAGAGCCTAAAAAGGATATAAGATGCTCCTGCGCTGCTGGTGGAAGACTGTTAAAATAGTTGACTAAAGTAGCAAGCTTCAAACGATCTTGTTTAGCCTGATTAATTGCTAATTCTGCATATGCATTGACTTGCTCAATATAGTCTTGATTAGTGACACTCTCTGACCAATCATCGGGAATAATTTTTCTCCATGATGGCTTTCGTGTCATCGAGGATGATTGTTGAATATTAGGAAGAAGTTTAAGTAGTAATTTCCAAGCTACTTCAGGAAATTCGGCTTGCAATGTTGTAATCGCTACCCGCCTTTTTGAAACGGAAGCTAGAGTTTGCGGAAACCATGGTAAAAGAATAGTCGAAAGAGAATTTGCAGGTCTATTTCCCCAATTACCACCGGGATCGATTGCAGCCAGCTCACCTAGAATAATAACGACTCGTGTTAGAAGCTCAGTATCCCAAGCTAAAGATTCTAACGCCCAGAGCAAACCTGTTATGTAGGTTCTACCGACAAACCCTGAACCCTCTTGTGCAAATACTCCCTCAAAGGGGTTGGGATCTGTATTCAATGACTTCTCAACAGAATCCAAAAATTCGTTTGGAGCTGCTTCAGCAAGCAAAGGCAATATGTCATTTAAACTAGCCCATAGTTTCCAATCTGCATCTTGAAGAATTTCTTGAACAGCTTGCCGAGCGATATATTCTGCCCTACCAACAGAACAGGATGTGAGATATTCAGGATAACTTCCTAGTAGTGCAAGAGTTTCAGCTAAGCCGTTTCTTAACCCATCCGAGTGGTTCAAAGCTTTTTCGTGGAGGCTTGCTGTAAACCGTTGATCGGGATCAATATCAAACTGAGAATTACGTTCACGTAAAACCTCGACAGCAATTTTTTGGAATCGATCTAGATAGTCATCAAATATTCTCGGTCCAAGAGATTTCCATGCCACTAGACGATTAGTGATCTTCCATCGCCCACTTTTCTGTTGAATGGGAGCTTCGGGAAGCAAGGAAGCTTCTCGGATAGCTGATTTCCATTGTTCTTCGTCATTAATCATTACCATCAATTAACTTCTTAATCACATTATTGTCGCCTTCTGTTTTTTCATTCCAAGCGCCGATAAGTGAGGCAAATGTCAGGGCATCACTATAGTCTCCATTATAATAATTAACTTCTACTTTCAGATCTTTATTTTCTTTCCCTTTCTCAATCTCGTCTGAAGAAATCTCTTTTTGAAAGGACTGTAGAGATACGGTTCGCACCTCCGGCTTAGTAGTTTCAAGTATCACAGTTTTAACGTTTGGGGTAGGTAAAAAAGGTGAATAATTTAAGTCATCAAGCGATTCATGAAGACGACCTTTTAATGCTTCGAATGAATGAAATCTTCTATCTATTGCGTGCTCAAAACCTTTATCAAAAAGGGATATGAGTGATGGTAAGCCTATCTCCTCAAACATTGATTTAACTGATGGTCGCTCATGTGGCTTCAAGTTTTCCTGGTTAAATAGATGTCCAGGTGCCATTCCTGTAATTGCAAAAAAGAGAAGTCCACAAACCTGTGAAATGTCTGACTCCGGATATCGTTTAAGGCTATCCTCTGTCTGGAGTTCTGGAAGATGAAGAAAACGATTTCCTAATTGTTCCCAATCTGGGGTTAATGAGGATTGATCTATCTCCTCTATGTTAAAAGTTAATCCAAAATCAATTAATACCGGGTCTTTAGTGTTTCCTCCACGTAAGATAATATTGTCTGGCTTAATATCGCGGTGAATAAACTTATTTTTATGACAATAGATGAGAATATCTGAAAGTTCAATTATGAAATGGATTGCCTCAACAGGATTTAAAGTATCTTGTTTGACACGCTCTTCTAAAGTTTGTCCTTTGACGTAATCCATTACAAAATATAAGGGAGTATTTATATCATCTAATTCATCTGTATTAGATTCAATGATTTTAGGCAGTCCTGGATGTTGAAGTTTTTGCAGAGCCTGAACTTCTCGATACATTCGTTTACGTCGCGCAAGATCTTTGTTTTTATGCAATGCCTTTAAAACGTAAGTATCTCCAAATTCATTATTATATTCTCTTACAAGAATAGTCTCACCTTGCCCGCCCCCGCTCAACGAATCTATTTTTTGCCACTTCCCATCCCAGGGTTTTCCTTTAGCCATTGCCATTAATATAACCCATTTTTTGTAAATTAATAATACTGTATTCTGATAAAAACAATGTGAATAGATTAAAAGAGATAGAACGATAAACGCTCGCCATTGGTACACTTTTGTGTCATCTGTCATTACCTACTGTTGAGCAAGAATATGACTGGTCAATAGCACCAACCAATCCAGCGGAAGAAGATCAGGTTAATAAGAAAATTTGTTAATCGGCCCATTCGCCGACCGTCATTTCCGCGCCGCGAAAATATTCGTGCAGGGCTTTGGCGTAAATCTCAAACGGTTGATATTCGCGTGTATGACGTTCAATAACTTTTAGAATTTCTGGCGTGATATCCTCGGCCTCATTCCAATGCGTTTCATACCAATCTTGAAGTAGGTTAACGCGCTGATTTTCGCGGATATTGAGTTCGACATTATCAGTCAGTCCCGGGTAAGTGAAATTGCTAGAACCAATGAGTGCTGATGAACCGACTACATTTAATTTTGAATGAGTAATAAAGGCTTTAGCGTGAAATTTTTTCTTTGAGAAAACGCGGCACTCAATTTTCTTATCTTTTAATGCCTGAACTATTGCCGGAACACCCCTCAAGAAGTCGTTTTTCTCCTTTTCATTTTCGATACTGTTGTCGAGCTAATTTTCAATATCATTTTTTAATGGCTCAACAAGCGTTCGTTTTGTTCGTTTCGTCATCTCGTCCCCCATCATGATGCGAATCTTGTCGAGTTGCTGCCATTTTCCTTCAAGAGTTAACAACGCACCGATCTCAAAATAACCGGTGGCAATATCAAACTGATGTGAAATATCTGACCATTCTTTGAGATATTCCCGCACTTTCCAATATTGATCGGAGTTGTCAACAATAAAAATTTCTGAGCCGCTTTGAGTTTTTGACATAGTTTTTGTGGTGGAACAGCAGAAGGATTGTAGTGAATAATAGCAATATATTCAAGAAAAATGTTTGGATAGGTTTGTTTTAAGTATGATATATTGTTGCATAATTGGTTTATGTTAAATTTCTAGGTGAGGATTTATAATGGCAAAGAGACTTGGAAGCGGCGAATATGAAAGCACAGATGTTGAGATTAGGCAGTCAGCAATCGAAGCTCGTTACAAATTCTTGCAAATTTTAAGACAAAGAAAAGGTAATTGGTTTTATGACCTTTTTAGATTGTTTAATTCGGATATAGTGCCGGCAGAATTACTTGGTTATGAAAAAATTGACGATACCGTTTATTTTTTTCTTAAATATCTTACAAGCAAAAATCCGTATGAAACAGAAACAAATCCTGAAATCATTAATGTTCCGCTTATAAATTATTATCGGTATCTTTTCGATAAAGCCGATAAAATCAAACAATTAGAAAATACTAGTGAAATAGAAGGAGTTTTGGATTCATCCGAATTTATTTCTCAAAGAAGAAACTCGATAAAAAAAATCATTCCCAGTTGGAAAGAACTGAAAACTCAAAAAGATGCTAAGACACTTTATCAATCGCTAGAAAGGTGGGCGCAAAGTTACAACTTGAATGAAGAATGGTTCTTAGATTTTGCCTTGGAAATGCTGTGTCTTTTTAAATGTAATTTCGATTTTAAGATAACAGATTCTAAATTATCTGATGCAAGTTCGGATACAAGTAGCTTTTGGCGGATAACATTTGAGTTAGAAGTAAGAAACGCGGTTTCACAAGCGCTATCAGATTATTTGCACAACGAAGTGTTGATCAATCAGTGGCAAGGACTTGATGATTTAGTAAGCCTCCCGGCATTTGAGTATAAATTGAAGCAATTTAAGTTGCCTCCATTAACTTGGCTACCCAGATTAAGTTCGCGCAAAGGTTTTATTGAAGAAGTGAACGAAAAACTTCAAGAGACAATAAGCAATCTTCGCAATCCGATGAATATTTGGAATTATTCAAACGATGATGAACTTGACAAATTTTTAAGCGGCTGCCGAACACATCTCGAAAGTTACTGTGACAATATCAAAAAACAAAAATCTGAAAATATAAATGAAGCGGATTTTCTGCCCTTCAATTTGTATGACTTAGTAAATGCCACTTGGTTTCCATCAAAAAAAAGTCAAGAGCAATTTATAGAAGAAATTCTAGTTAAACTCAAAAATCAGATAGTAAATATGAATAAGGCGGCAAAAAGTCTGAACACTTTTACTAAAAGAGACTTCAAGGCTAAATTAACCGAGTATTGCAACGATATAGAAAAGTTGTTACCAAAAAATTGGAAAAAAACACCACAAAAATATAGCGAAAACAAACATTTTGAATGGTTGGTGGATTTTCAAGTTGTTCCTTATAAGAACTATATGGAAATATCAAAGGAAAACAATAATGTTGACTTAAAGACCATTAGAGAAGCGGTAAAAAAATTAGCCGAGATGGTTGGAATTTCATTGCGCGTTCCCAAAACCGGAAGACCGAAAGGTTCAAAAGATTCAGAAAAATCAATTCGCCAACTGAAAATTCATAAAATGTAAAAAGTAGGGGTTTTTGAATTTACCGACGTATGTTTCCCTAGTTTTTCACTCTTTATTTTATTTTATTCTGATTTCGCTGAATTCGTTTTAGTGAGATTCTGATTTTTATAGTCTCGCTGAAGTCAGTTCAGCGAGACTATAATTTTTAGGAGTAAATAAATATGAATAAGGAGCTTTTGGTTGCAGGGGAAGTGGCTGATTTGCTGAGAGTCGATAAACAGCGGATATATGAATTGGTTCGCACAAAGCAAATTCCGGTGATTCGGCTCGGCGAAAGGCAGTATCGGTTTTCGGCGCAAGCCATTGAACAGTTTTTACACGGCGGCGGAACGCAAAAGGAAGGTGAAAACGATGCTGCAAAATAAAGATAGGAAAAGTAAGTATCACAACACTGACAAAAAGGAGAAAGCCGAGCTTTGCGGACGCGGCTTTCAACTCGATTCCAAGATTTATTTAAAATCCCGGAAACTAACTATTTGGATTATAAAGTATAGCCGGATAAATTGCATTTTATTTTTTCGGCAAACGGGAGGTGAAAGAAATGGCTGATTTGAAAATGAAAGACATTCTTCCGCTTCTGACAAACCTGCGACCAACGGGTAACGGCTATACAAGCCGCTGCCCGTCGCACGACGATAATAAAAATTCCCTCGCTTTGGGTGAAGGGACAAATGGAAAGATATTACTTAAATGCCACGCCGGATGCTCGTTTCAATCCATCATTGCGTCACTTAATGTTTCGATTAACGGCAATGGAAATCATAACAAAATCGAGGCGATTCACGATTATACCGACGAGAGCGGCAAATTGCTTTATCAAAATGTCCGGTGCGAGGGGAAAGAATTTCGCTGGCGGCATTTCGATAAAAATGGGCGCGAGGTTTGGAATTTAACAGGCGTTCGTCGCGTACCTTATCGTTTGGCGAAATTGGCAACTTTACCCGCGCATTCTGATTTTTTTTTAGCGGAAGGCGAGAAGGATGCTGACACGATTACTGGAAGCGGGTTAATTACGACAAATCATAAAAATTGGCGGGCGGAATTTAATTATCTGCTCAAGGGCAAAAGGGTCGTCATTTTTCAAGATCATGACAAAACAGGAGTTGCACTTGCCGAGAAGGCGGCGCGAATGATTCTGCCTGATGCGAAAGCCGTCAAAATTGTGGATTGCTTTGCCGACGAGCCTTTGCCCGACAAACATGGCAAGGATGTTTCGGATTATCTGGAAACGCACTCTTTTGAAGAGTTAAAAAACTTGTGTAATCAAACACAAGATTGGACACCCATTAACAATGAGAAAATTACGAACGCGCCGGATGAGGGCGGACTGAAAGTGATTTGTCTCTCGGATGTCGAAGCCGAAGAAATTGAATGGATGTGGAAGCCATACATTCCGGTCGGAGAATTTACGATTGTTGAAGGTGCCGAGGGGCTTGGCAAAAGTTGGTTTGGATGTGCTTTGGCGTGTGCCGTCGCTGACGGGAAGAGATTACCGTTCAGTGACAATGAACCAGTTGAGCCGAGTAATGTGCTGATGCTTTCGGCGGAAGATTCGCTTTCACATACGGTTAAACCGCGCCTTCTCTCGATGCGGGCAAGTCTTGAACGCATCTTCGCGATAGACGAAGTTTTTTCATTCAGCGATTCCAAAGATTTGATCAAGTTTGAAGCGGTGATCATTGAATACGAACCGAAACTCGTCATCATAGACCCGATATTCTCCTACACAGGCAGCAAGAATCTTAATCAAGAATCTGAGAGTCGTCCGATTGCGCGGAAGCTAATTGAAATTGCTCAAAAATATAACTGTGCCATTATCGGCGTTCGTCATATCGGTAAAGCCAAAGGGAATGGCGAAGCTCGCGCCGCCGGACTTGGAAGCATCGCTTGGCGCGCGTCGGCGCGGTCTGTGTTGCTAGTTGGTAATGATCAAGAAACCGGAGAAAAGGGAATCTGTCAAACGAAAAATAATCTGGCGGAGGAAGCAAAAACTGTTGTCGGTTTTGAGATTAAAAACGGACAGTTCTTATGGAAAGATGCGCCTAGTCAGTTGACGAAAGAAAAAATGCTGGCGCAACCGAAAAATGATGAAGCGAAAGCCGAAAACACCAAAGCGGTCGCTTTTCTAAGTGAAGCCCTGCGCGGCGGAGAGAGGCTATCAACTGATGTGGATAAAGAAGCCAAAGAATCGGGAATAACTCTTTATGCATTGCGAAAGGCGCGAACAACTCTCAATGTCAGAAGTATCAAGAAAGGCGGAAACTTCGGTGGTGAACAGGGTTGGTTTATGCGGTTGCCAATTACTGAAAATGACGATTCTCAGACTGAAGAAGCTGAGTCCTCGGATTCTCGACATCTTCAGTCAAACCAAAGCAGTAATACAAGTTACAACAATGGTTTAGCTGAAGATGTCGAGAAAAATACTAATTCGCATCTTCAACCTGTTCCGCCGACATCTTCAAACGATCTAGTGCCGTGTATCCGAATGCCGACCCTATGTAAATGCGGCGCAGATGGCTTTGTCGGCGAAATCTGCGCTGGGTGCGAAACAATTGTGATTCCGTTTTGAGAAAAGTACTACTACAGAAAGACAAAGGAAAGAGAGAACGAAGCTATGAAAACAAAAACTCGAAAAGTGTTACCTAAGATGGTAGGCGAGATTCAGAACGGCGGTGTCTACTCTCAGCGCGTCAGATGCGGCAAATCAAACTGCAAATGCGCTCGCGGCGAATCGCACACCGCCTATTATTTCTTTACTCGATGCAGAGGGAAACCGGTTAAGTTCTATGTTCGTAAAGCAGAGGTCAAAGCATTCACCGAAATAGCTAAACTGGCTGCCCTGAACAGAGCCCAAAAACGATTATCGGTAAAAGAGTCAAACAAACTGTTTCGGCGATTGCAGGAAGTAATTCGGGATTCGGAAACACTAAAGAAATCTTACCAGGAGAATTATAAAAATGAACGAAGCTAAACGTAAAACAAAAGTAAAAGACAACGCGAAAATAAATCTGGCTGAAAGTCTAGGTCAAGTGCCTGTTCAAACAGAAGGTAGTTTACCCGGCAAAGTAGGATCGGCTGAAGTGGGACGTAACCAGACCGCGCAAACTGATGAGGCTCAAAATGAAAATCAGTCAGATGAAAGCACCGAGTATCAAGAAGTAGTAAAGAATACTTATTCAAAGCTGTTTGACCGCTGGAATGATAAGGAATTTGCACCGCAAGATTCTCAGACAGATGTATATGTCAATTCAATAGAATCTTCCGTTGGTTACAGTTCCCTGATTAGGCAATTCCAATACGACTATATACGGACGGTTGCTTTTCACCGTTCTCAGGGAAACGGCTCGGTTTCCATCGAGGAAGCCCGCGCGTTAGCTTTCCACGAGTGTTTTAATGAAGAAGAAGCCAGAGAGATATTCAACGATGTAATGTCCTATTCATTAGAAAATGTAAGTTTTAACCAACTGCATACTCTTTACGATTACGCGCCACGAGTGGCTGAACAATTTTGGGAAAGTATGAAGCGTGAAGGGCGGGCAGAATTTGAATCAGGACACGCGGCAGCAAATGCGGTGTTGCCGGTTGGATATATGCGTGATGCGTGGAGCGTCGCGCGTTATCTTGGGCTGAGAGAATCATTCCTCGATGAATGGCAGCCGAAAGGCGGAATTGAATTGAGTTTGATAGATATGCTTGCCCAAGCTTTTTTCCAGTGGCAATACTGGCTGGAACAAACCATTAAGCGTTCACAAACAAGAGAGCGCGAGGAGCATCCCGAATATCAAAAGTGGCAAAGGCAGAGAAATGAATGTTACGAAAAAAGTTGGGAAGATGGCTATTGGCTGCGACCAACCGTTTCAGAACAACAAGCAATTGATCACGCGGTGCAAACGGCAGACCGCTGGAATCGAATTTATATGCGAACGCTCCGGCAGTTGAGAGATTTGCGCCGATACGCGCCCGTCACAATCAATAATCCGAATCAAGTAAATATCGCAAATGATGACGGACAACAGATAAATGTTACAGGCGAAGATACGAAAAGTTAATAAAGACTACACCTTGGGTTGTTTGGGTGGTCTACCGGTCTTTCGATCCTTAACGAGTTCTAAATCTTTTTCATTTATAACGTAATCGCGTCCAATTTTTTGGGCTGGAAGACGGTTTTGCCAAATAAGCTGCTGCACTCGAAGCACACTTATACCTAGTTTTTCAGCAGCTTCTTTTGTGGAAATCAAACTCATTAAATAGAAATTACAGATTATGAAAGACTTAGTCAAGACATATGTTTATTGTTGATTAAGTATAAGTTATAGCTTATACTTTATTGTGAGGTAGGTAGTTCTTAAATAATTAAAAATTTGAAAGGGAAATAAGATGACTATAAAAAAAAGAAGTGAAGATACCTGGCTGGTTCGGATATTCCTCGGTCGTGATGACAACGGAAAAATCAGGCATTTTAATGCGACAGTCAGAGGTAAAAGGAGAGATGCCGAAATATTTGAAACAAAGAAAAAAAGGGAACTAGATTTAGGCATTTTTATCGAGCATTCCAAAATCTCGGTTAATGAATTCTTTGATAAGTGGTTTGAGGTTTCAGCCAAACCTCGATTGAAAAACCGCACCTACGAGGATTACACCGAATATATGAACCGGTATGTTCGAGGCGTAATAGGTAAGAAAACTTTATCGAAAATTAAGCCGTTGGACATTCAAGCTGTTTATTCGCAAATGCTAGAAAAGGGGCTTTCCGCACGGACTGTTCGCTTTACTCATTCCATTCTCTCATCCGCCTTAAAACAAGCAGTTAAATGGCAAATTTTAGCAGCAAATCCATCAGCAATGGTTGATCTGCCGCAAAATCATCGCAAAGAAATGAAAGCACTTTCACCAGAAGAGGCTAATAGATTTTTAGAAACAGCAAAAACTGATAAATGGTTTGTTATCTTTTCACTAGCGATTACAACGGGCATGCGCCCTGAAGAATATCTCGGCTTGCAATGGAAAGATATTGACTTTAAGAATGGTGCAGCGACTGTGCAACGCGCATTAGTATGGCAAAGAAAGGGCGGAGGTTGGTCTTTACAGGAACCAAAAACTTCTAAAAGCCGTCGGACTATTCCTTTGCCATTTTCTGTTTTGAATGAATTGAGTTTCCATCGAAAGAAGCAGTTAGAAGAACGACTCCGGTTGGGACAAGCTTATCAAAATAATGACTTCGTTTTCGCAACAGAAATAGGAACTCCAATTTTGCCTACAAATTTAACAAGGAGACACTTTAAACCGATTTTGAGAAAAGCAGGTCTTTCAGAGAAGATTCGTATTTATGATCTGCGGCATACTTGCGCAACACTCTTACTCTCCAACGGAACAAGCCCAAAAGTTATTGCAGAACGTTTAGGACATTCATCAATTGTTTTAACCTTAGATACTTACTCACATGTTTTACCATCAATGCAAAAGGACGCTACTAATGAACTCGAACAAATGCTTTTTCAGTCAAAGGGTTCAAAATAAAAGAATGTGGATTTCTCAGGAAAAGAAATAATTAGATAAGGAGTTTTGATACACAAATACCTGAGGATAATTGCCTAGTCTATTAAAAGGCTCCTTCGCTCAACGAATCTTACGACCCTTTTTGACTCTCTTTTTGATTGTAGAAATAAGAGATCGTTCTTTGTACGAGTCCTTATCTAATATTCTCTAAATACAAATAAGTTGAAGTGCGATTCGGACATTTATTAAAGTTTTTCATTAACTGTCTAAATGCCGACTATTCACTTTCCACTTTAATATTATCATTGTTTTTTATTACAATTCCTCAGTCGTAGCGTAAAGATTTAATCATAAACCTCATTTCAGTTAGGAGGGTGTTCAAAAAACTCTTTAAATTTTAGCTTCTGCAATGCTTATATCTCTTGACTCTTAGAATCCATTTTCAGCTTGTCCGAAAAGAGTAGTTTTTGGACACCTAAATCCCTTTCAGCATTATTTAGAAAAAACTGATTTGAATAAAATTCGTATCTTCACTCGTAAAACATAAAAAATGCTCTTGACAAGAGTTGTTATAACAAGTATTGTTTAACTAATGGTTGGTAAATTACAAAAAGAGCTAAAACAAAACAAGCCTTTTAGAAGTCTGGAAGAGGAAGTTGTTTTGAACGTCGCACGTACGGCTGAATATTTAGCTACCTCGTCGACGGCATTGTTGAAGACGGCGGATTTAACCGGAACGCAATACAACGTGCTGAGGATTCTGAGGGGAGCCGGAAGCGAAGGCTTGACGTGTAGCGAGATTAGCGAGCGAATGATAACCAAAGAGTCAGACATAACGAGGCTGCTCGACCGTGTGGAAGCCAGAGGCTTAATTTCGCGCGAGCGCCCCGTTAGTAACAGACGTATTGTCGTGGGACGCATTACGGACGAGGGATTACGCGTTTTAGCAGAACTCGATGAACCAGTTGACGAATTGAATCGCAAACTTGTCGGGCATCTCGATAAGAAAAAACAAACAATTCTTAACGAACTCTTGGAAGCGATAAGAAAAAGCGACTAATCTTTTTTTGACGAATACTTGTTATAACAAGCATCGTAGTAACAGGACAATATTAGTAAAGAGGTAAATAATAATGAATACGCAGACAAATGAATTAATTCTCCCGACATACTTTATTTCACACGGCGGAGGTCCCTGGTACTGGATGCCGGAAATGAGACCCGTTTACCGGAACTTAGAAAAATCCCTTCAGGAAATGGCACGAGAAATCGGTGTCACGCCGAAAGCTATTCTAATGGTTTCGGGACACTGGGAAGAAAGTGATTTTACGGTGATGACAAGCGCGAATCCGCCGATGTTTTATGACTATGGTGGCTTTCCCGAGCATACATACCGGGTTAAATACAGCGCTCCCGGATCGCCCGAAGTTGCACTGCGTATTCAGGAATTGATGCAGAAAGCCGGATTTAATACTCAAACGGACAGTGCGCGCGGCTTTGATCACGGAACATTCGTCCCGCTTGCAGCCGCATATCCGGAGGCAAACGTTCCGGTGTTGCAGCTGTCGATCAGAAAAGATTACGATCCGGAGACTCATTTGGCGGTAGGACGTGCGCTCGCGCCTTTAAGAAAAGAAGGCGTGTTGATCGTCGGCAGTGGACTCAGTTATCACAACCTGAGACAGTTCGGACCGCAAGCCGTTTTGCCGTCCGCCGAGTTTGATGCCTGGCTTTCCGAAGCCGTCACCAAATCAATTTCGGAAGAAAGAAACGAAAAGCTGAGACGATGGAGCGAGGCACCTTCGGCGCGCTCGGCTCATCCGAGGGAAGATCATTTGATTCCTATGATGGTTGCCGCTGGCGCTGGCGAAGAAGAAAAAGGAGTCCGTGTCTACCATGAGGATTCGTTTTTCGGCGGAATAACTGTTTCGAGCTTCCGTTTCGGAGACGTGTCAAAACGGTAACTTTCGGTAAAGGAATAACTGTTACATACATAAAGCATTCTAATGAGGAAAATTAATTTTATGAAAACAATGAAAAATACAATTTTAGCGGCGGTTTTAGCGGCATTTATCGCATTGCCGTTCGTGAGCGGCATAATGACACCATCGTCAGCCCAAACACGGGAAAAAATAAAAGCTGAGAAAATCAATTACGCGCCAGTTCCGGCTGGAGTCTACAACCTGGATCCGGCTCATAGCCTGATTGGTTTTGCCGTCCGTCATTTGGAAATCAACTTGGTAAGTGGACGCTTTAAAGATTTCACGGGCTCGATCAACTACAACGATCAGGACGCAACGAAATCGACAGTGGTATTTAATGCCAAAATCGCGAGCATCGATACGGAAGTTGCCCCTCGCGACAAACACTTACTGTCGGCTGACTTTTTCGATGCTGCGACTTACCCGGAAATGAGTTTCAAAAGCACGAAGATCGAAAAAAGAGGACAGGATAAATACGTCATTTACGGCGACTTCACCCTCAAAGGCGTAACCAAGCAAATTGAATTTCCTTTTACTTTTACCGGCGCTATCAAAGACCCGTGGGGCAATACACGATTCGGCATCGAGGCTCAGACGAAGATCAATCGTCGCGACTACGGAATCAATTACGGCAACGCACTGCCCGCAGGCGGATTTGACGTCGCCAATGAGGTAACGATTGATTTGCGGCTCGAAGCGGTCAAACCGGAGCCGAAAGCCGCTGCGACCGGCAGCAAATAAAGTACGAATTTCTATCGTTATTAACAAAGAACTAATAAGTGCAAGGAGCATATAAATGACTATCGCAATTACAGGATCAACTGGACAATTAGGTCGTCTCGTCGTAGGCAAACTCAAAGAAAAGGGTTCATCTGAGGAGATCGTTGCGCTGGCGCGAAACATCAATAAGGGGTCGGATTTAGGTGTTGCGATTCGAGAAGCGGATTATGACCAACCTGCAACGCTCGAACAGGCTCTTTCCGGCGTGGACACGTTACTGCTGATTTCATCGAGTGAAGTCGGAAAACGTGCAGTCCAGCATCGCAACGTCATTGAGGCGGCGAAGAAAACAGGAGTGAAATGGATCGTTTACACGAGTTTGCTTCATGCTGACCGCTCTCCCCTTAGCATTGCCGAAGAACATCGCGCGACCGAAGCCCAATTAAAAGAGTCAGGTATTCCACACACCATTCTTCGCAACGGTTGGTATACCGAGAACTACGCGGGTTCAATTCCAGGCGCACTTGCGGGAGGGGCTTTTATCGGAAGTGCCGGTGAAGGTAAGATTTCTTCCGCGACTCGCGAGGACTTTGCCGAAGCCGCTGTCATTGTTTTGACCGGTCAAGGTCACGAAGGAAAAACTTACGAACTCGCTGGTGACGAAGCTTACACGCTCAGTGATTTGGCGGCGGAAATTTCCCGTCAGACTGGAAAAAATGTTCCTTACCAAAATTTGTCTGAAGCGGATTACGCTGCCGCTCTCACTGGCTTCGGTGTGCCCGAAGATTTTGCGCAGGCAATCGCCAAGTGGGACGTTGACGCATCGCAGGGCGCATTGTTTGACGATAGCCACCAGCTTTCAACGCTCATCGGACGACCGACGACTCCGCTTTCAATAGTTGTTGCCGATGCGTTAAAGCAGGTTTCTTGATGACAAGTGAGGTAAATGAAGAGGGGCTCTTATGAGAAATCAGCGAGAAGAAAGGCTATATGGAAATGACTTAGCGCTGCTTTTATTTGCAGCGGTCGCAATTTTGCTGATGTTGTTCTTCAGATAAACTTCGGCTGTTATTAAAGGTAAGAATAAAACTTACATACAAATAAAAATATTAAGGAGAAATACAAATGACAGACACAACAGTACAAAACAATATTGAGACAGCGCAGCCGAGTAAAGCGATGAATATCGTTTTGTGGATACTTCAAATTCTCGGAGCATTGATGTTTTTAATGGCGGGCGCAAACAAACTCGCCGGCAATGAACAAATGGTGGGAATGTTCGATGCGATCGGTATCGGTCAATGGTTTCGCTATCTAACAGGCGGAATCGAAGTTGTATCGGCAATTCTTTTACTGATTCCGCGCTTTTCAGGAATTGGCGCGCTTCTTCTGATCCCAACGATGATCGGCGCCATTCTGACGCACTTGTTCATCGTCGGCGGCAGTCCCGTCGTACCGATTATTTTGCTCGTCGTGATGGTGGTTATAGCATACGGACGACGTAATCGCACGCTCGGACTTCTTTCAGGAAAATAAGCCGAGTCTAAATCAAAAGGAAATTTAAGATAAATAAATTAAGGAGAAAAATATGGATAATTCTTTACCATTTACAGTTGAAGGCATTACCTGGCACGCGTTAACTCTCGAACAAGATGCTTTCGACCAAATGAATAAAATGGTTACTGAACAGTTTGGCTTAAAACCGGCAATGGAATTTGAAGGGGTTAAAGTGTTCCCAATGAATAACGGCACTATATTAGAGTTGTATCTTCCAGACAAAGTTCCTGCTTATGGATACAACGGCTCAGTCGCCTTTGGATTTCGTGTCAGCGATATAGACGCAGCTTCGGAGGCACTTGAAAAAGCAGGCTTTGAATTACTTGGCAGTATAACTCGTGTCGAAGAAATGAAATATGCTTTCCGTCACTTTAAGGGTAGGGACGGCAAGGTGTATGGATTGAACGAACAAAAGTAACAGCAAACTAAGGAAGGTAAATAAAATGAAAGCAGTTCAAATTAAGCAATATGGCGGAACAGAAGCGATTGAGATTAATCAGGACGTAACGAAAACCGACGCTCAGTCTGGTCAAGTCGTGGTAGAAGTCCACGCAGCGAGCCTTAATCGTATTGATACGATTATTCGTTCAGGTTTCATGGACAAAATGATGCCATTAGAGTTTCCATCAACCTTAGGTGGTGATTTTGCAGGCGTTGTGACGGAAATCGGCGAAGGTGTAACAAGTTTAAATGTTGGCGACGAAGTATATGGTCAGGCTGGCGCACTAATGGGTGGTACAGGTTCTTTTGCTGAACGCGCAGCCGCACCAAACGGCAAGATATCTAAAAAACCCGCTTCAATCGATATGACCCAGGCAGCTTCACTTCCCCTTGTCGGAGCAAGCGCAATTCAAGGAATTGAAGAGCATGCCAATATTCAGAGCGGACAGAAAATCCTTATTCACGGCGGAGCCGGAGGCATTGGTTCACTGGCAATTCAATTAGCCAAACTTCGCGGCGCGTATGTAGCTACGACGGTCGCGACAGATGATCTTGAATTTGCCAAATCATTAGGTGCAGACGAAGTAATTGATTATAAAACACAAGACTTCACGACAATCATTAAAGAATATGACGCCGTATTCGCTACTGCTCAACCAAGCCTGAATGACTCTGTAAAAGTATTGAAGAAAGGCGGCATCCTGGTTTCTATGGTGGGCGCAGTTGACGAAACATTAACCAGAGAACACGAAGTTACTGTTATTCCGCAAATGACTCAAGTTTCGGCTGAACAGCTAACCAGATTGGCACAATTGGTTGATAGCGGAGAAGTCAAACCACAAGTAGATAAGGTATTTACTCTGGATCAGATAAAAGAGGCTTTTGATTACTTTGAACAGCAGAACCCGCGAGGAAAGGTAGTAGTTACAATTAAATAAGATTCCGCATTAAAAAACACCTTTACGATCTAAGGTGTTTTTTCTTTTATTTAGAGTGGAAAGGTTTTCTGTTGTAAATAAAAGAAAAACCACCAGTTCTGTAAATTTTAGAGTGATTCCAGTTCTTGAACAACAGCCTTTATGAATTTAGACAAAGATCAAAATAATTTCGCCAGACGCGTTTTAATCAGCATCTCTATCGTTCTGTTGGTGGTAGGCATTTTAATCATTACGATTTACGTTTTCGATGTAGTTCTAATACTTTTCGGCGCGGTTTTACTGGCGGTTTTTCTTAACGGTCTCGCGAATATCTTGCGCCGGTATCTGCGTCTTTCGGAAAGCGTTTCGGTTCTGCTTGTGTCGGTTCTGCTGATTTTAATCCTCGCATTCGGCGTTTGGCTGCTTGCGCCGTCGGTTGCCGAACAAGTCAAACATCTGCGCGATGAACTACCGAAATCTTTGCAGAATGTCGCAGCTTATCTTAACCAATTCGGTTGGGCAAAAGCGATTCTCGAACAGATGCCCGGCACGAACGAGGTAATTGATAAAGTCAAAAATTCAAACGTATTATCGCAGGTCGGTAACTTTTTTTCCTTAACGCTCGGAGCTTTGACGAACATCGCGATGATGATTCTTTTATCCATTTATCTGGCGAGCGAGTCGAAAACTTATATCAAAGGTTTTACCAAATTATTCCCCAAAAATAGTCGCAAAAGAGTGTCCGAGATTCTTTATGCAATCGGTGAAACGCTCAGCAGGTGGCTCATCGGTAAAGGCGTTTCAATGCTTTTTATCGGTTTGTTAACCTGGATCGGATTATATTTTCTCGGCGTTCCGTTAGCTTTGACGCTCGGATTGATTGCCGGACTTTTATCGTTCCTTCCGAATTTCGGTCCGATTATTTCCGCCATCCCCGCAATACTTTTAGCCTTTATTGACAGCCCGATCAGCGCCTTATACGTTTTAATTTTGTTCATCGGCGTGCAGCTGGTCGAATCAAATCTGGTGACGCCGTTTATCGAACGCCGCACGGTCGAACTAGCACCGGTTTTAACAATTGTCGCGCAATTGGCTCTGGCGATTTTGTTCGGCGCAGTCGGATTGATTTTAGCGACGCCCATGTTGGCGGTCATCATTGTTTTGGTGCAGATGCTTTATATTGAAGATGTTTTGGGCGACAAAGCAGACAATTTACCGGAAATTAACGCAGATGAAAACAAAAATTAGGTTCTCACGCTTTCCAATATTTATCACTAAAATTTTCTTTTCTTCCAGATAGTTTGCCTTATTTTTGAAATTCACTTTTCGCAAAGAAAATTTCTGAATTATATTCCTCTATCGGGAACGAGCGCGGCACGGAAGCCTAATAGAGTCCAGTCCGAGTCAGTTTCCACTCTTTGCACGTATGAAAAGTCTCCGACGCTATTTGAACCAACCGCATAGCAAATAGCATTGCCTTGGTCGTCGCGGTAGGCTGCCAGTTCGAGAGCTTTAGTCTCGCTCCACTCGGGATGAAAAAGACTTCCGACCAGATTAAAAACAAGCGGCGGACAGATTGTCAGGCGATAACCTGCGGGCATCAGTGAACGCGCCCGCCAATCAGAATTTATTATATCTCCGAGGTTTTTTAATGAAGTGTAATCGTGAGCGAAACGCGTACCGGAAGTGAACCCGGCGCGCCCGATATATTTCGCAAAAGGGTCTGCGGTCGGATCAAACCCATAAGATGTTCCATAAAATTGACGGTTCCTTGGAAGATAATCGGGTTTTACAGTTGTTTCTACGCCAATAATCTTTCCCTGATGCCTGCGATGAGCGGCGGCAAGTGATTGGCGAAGACTCATCGCGTCGTAATGCTGGGGCTTGTGAGTGAAATCACGTGAACGCTTGGGATAGAGACGTTCAAGATAAACATCGTCAAACGGAACAGCATTTTCTGACGGAATAATATGCCATTCAATATTAAATTGTGCTAGGTGCGCAGCCATTTGCGGAGTGACGTCAGGCACTGAAACATCATCTTCAAAAAGTTTTATGTCGGCTGACAGTCCGAAAAATTCTCGGATTTTAATTTCGCGCTCGCTCAGTTCGTTCAACATTTATATTTTTTGCCCCCGCAAGTTATTTTGTGTTTTTATTAAAAAATCGTAAAAAATATTGCGCCAAAAGAATTTTGCTGTAAACCGGAAAAACGTTTGACACATCTCAATAAATACTTTAAATTACGAATAGTTCATTTTTCGAACTATTCTGGAGATCATACTTAATGTCTGATTTAGAAGCAAGAACGATTGAATTAAAAAAAAGTTTTGACGTGATTGTGTCGCACTTTAAATCGCTTTCGACAACTACTTCGAGCGACGAGTTGAATTTGCAGGAATTGAAAATTCTTGATTTTATAGGTCAACATGAGTCATGCATTATGCGCGAAGTCGCTGAGCATTTAAAAGTTGCGGTCAGCACAATGACTGGCGTTATTGATAAATTAGAAGACAAGGGCTTTGTCAAACGTGAGCGAAATGATGAAGACCGGCGAATCGTCCGTGTGATGCTAACCGCTAAAGGACAAAAAATTTATCAATCTTTTGTTGAGAGTCACATTGAACTTAGTCGCCGAATGCTGCAATCGCTTGAAGAAAACGAACAGGAAAAGTATTTGGAACTGACGAAAAAAATTGCTAAAGGCGCAGCGCATTTTATTGCGGCAAACAGCGTTAAGTAAGCATAACCAAAAAATTTTGTCGTAATGTTTCGGTTTTCGTATTATTTTGTTAAAGAAATATTTACATTAAGAAATATACGATACAAGAAAAACTCACATGGTGAAGTATTATTAAACTTTATAAAAAGTTTTAGTAAAGAATGTTGGTGAAAAAACAAATTATTAAAAATCAATGCCCCGATGGAAGCGTGCGGATGAGCCGTGAAAAGCGGCGTCAGCAAATCACTGATTCTGCTGCCCGATTATTTGCTGAATTCGGATTTAGCGGAGCCACAACCAAGGAAATTGCGCTCGCAGCCGGGATTTCCGAAGCCAGTTTATTTCAACATTTCAGTAGCAAAGCCGAGCTTTATAAAGCAATCCTCGACGATAAAGCGAAACGTGTTTACGAAAACGGATGGATGGATGAAATCAATCAATACATCACTGAAAGCGATGACGAACAGGTTTTTCGCGCGATTACATTCAAAATAAGGGAATACTGCCAGTGCGACCCGAATTTTATCCGTCTGATGCTTTACAGCGCGCTTGAAAAACACGAAAACGCTCAACCTTTTCGGCGACGGATGCTGTATCCGGTTTTTGAACTTCTCCGCGATTACATTGAAAAAAGAAAAAGCGAAGGTTTTTTTCAGGAATGCAGCGCGGAAGCAGCGGCGTTCGCTTTTATTAGCACTCAGGTTTATTACTCAATGGGGAGTGTCCTTTTTCGCAGCCAGATGCTGACGATCAGCGAAGAAGAATCCGTCGCAAATTTTATTAAATTATCGCTCGATGGGCTGCGTTATAACGCACCGCAATCAAAAATATTCAAAAAAGATTTTTGTCGTAAGAAAAAAAGTAAGGACTTACAAATTTAGGTTTATGTTTATACGCAATAATATCTCCGCAGCGGTTTTAAGCGGGTTTTTAATCGCATCGGCGCTGCTGGCAGTTGCTTGCAGCAGCTCAAAAGAAGTAAGCGTGAATGTTAATTCGCAGGCGAATACTGCTGTCAATGCAATTGAGGTAACAACTGCGCTGGCAGAGTCGCGCAATGTTCCGGCATTCATTCAAACGACCGGCAGTTTGGTCGCCGAAGAACAATCGGACATTGCGCCGCAGGTTTCCGGGCAAATTGTCGCTACGCCAGTAGATGTCGGCGCATTTGTCGGTCAAGGCGACGTGATCGCCAGACTAGATGACCGCGATGCTCGCCTTCGTTTGCAACAGGCGCAATCTGCCGAAGAACAAGCATTAGCTGGTGTTAGACAGGCAGAAGTAAGGCTGGGACTGAGTCCTGGACAGCAGTTTAATCCGAATAATGTTCCGGAGGTTATAGCTGCCCAACGTAATTACGAAGCAGCGCAGGCTCAGATTCGTAATGCCGAAGCTCAAATAGGGAACATCCAAGCCCAAGCTCGTCTTGCGGAAGACACGGCTCGGCGTTATGGAAATCTTCTGCGCACAGGAGATATTTCTCGTATCGCCTACAATCAGGCGCAAACACAAGCGGAATCAGCAGCGGCGCAGGTCAATGCCGTTCGCGAACAAGTTAACACGGTTCGCGCGCAGGCAAGCGCGACGCGTCAGCAATCGGAAGTCGTGATTAATACGGCTCGACAGAATAATCAGGCGATTGCGACCGCTCGCGCTGGTGTGGAAAGCGCTCGCGCAGCAACTGCTCTATCGCAAAAAGCTGTTAATGATACGGTTATTCGCGCTCCACTCGCCGGATTTATCAGCGAACGACCTACAGCCATCGGCGAATACGTAACGCCCGCATCGAGAATCGCCACTCTCGTCCGCACAAACCCGATCAAAGTCAATATTCAGCTTCCCGAAGCAAGCGCCGGACAGGTTCGTGCGGGAATGTCGGTTTCGATCAACGTTGCGGCTTTTCCCGATCGACAATTTGCCGGGCGGGTAACGAATATCAACCCGTCGCTCGACGCGGCAACGCGTGCCGTGATTGTCGAAGCGGAGGTTGATAATTCAGAGAATTTACTGCGACCGAATATGTTTGCAACTGCGAGGATTTTACAGCCGGGCGGCGGTGAAAGCGTTTTCGTGCCGCGTTCGGCTGTTCTGCAGGACCCGACGACGAATACAGCGAGCGTTTATGTTCTTGAAGGCGATACAGCGCGCAACCGTCAAGTTCAAATAGGTACGGAAGAGGGCGATCTAGTACAGATTATCACGGGGATTAACGCCGATGACACGGTCGCGACGAGCAACATTCAGCAACTTTTTGATGGTGCGACGGTAATCCGCCGGTAGAGTTAAAAGAGAATAGTTTTGAAATTCGCCGCGCTAGAAATGCGGCAACAACAGTAATTTATGCAATGGTTAGCAGAAGTTTGTGTCAAGCGTCCGGTATTTGCGACGATGCTGGTTTTATCGCTCGTCGTGCTCGGCGGATTTTCTTTCTTTTCGCTCGGCGTCGATTTATTTCCTAAGATTGACTTGCCGACAGTCGTTATTACAACGATCAATCCAGGTGCGTCGCCGACGGAAATCGAAAACGAAGTTTCCGATAAAATCGAGGCGTCGGTCAACACGATCAGCGGAATAGACGAATTGCGTTCCAATTCTTCGGAAGGCGTTTCGACGGTTATCGCCACGTTCGTTTTGGAAAAAAACGGCGATGTTGCCTCGCAGGAAGTAAGGGATAAAATCAATTTGATTATTCGCGATTTGCCCGACACCATCGAGCAGCCGATTATTCAAAAGATTGACCCGGACGCCTCGCCCGTTCTGCGAATTGTCGTTTCAGGTCCAGGTAACATTCGCGATGTAACGGACATCGCCGATAAACAGGTCGTCAAGCGAATCGAAACGGTTGGCGGGGTCGGGCAGGTCAATATGATCGGCGGCGGCACACGCGAAATTCAGATTCAGCTTGACCCGGAAAAAATGCGCGCTTACGGGCTGACTTTTACCGATGTGTCGAATGCCGTGCGCCAACAAAATTTGGAAGTTCCGGGCGGGCGTGTGAATCAAGGCGGAACCGAATTGACTTTACGCACAATGGGACGCATCAACGATGCCGAACAGTTTAACGACGTTGCCGTCGTAACGCGCGGAACATTCGTCGTCAAAATTAGGGATATCGGTAAGGTCGCCGACACGATTGAAGAACCGCGCACCGCGGCACGATTGAACGGAGTCCCGGCTGTTACGCTAACCGTTCAGAAACAATCAGGACAAAACACGGTAGCCATTGCGCAGGGCGTTAAACAGCGGCTTGCTGAAATTCAGCCGACATTGCCAGCCGGATTTCGCACAGAAGTTATCGGCGATCAATCAATTTTTATCGAAGCGTCCTTGCATGCCATCGAGGAACATTTGATTATCGGCGGTATTCTGGCGGCGGTTGTGGTTTTCATATTTTTGTGGAATTTCCGCGCGACGGCTATTGCGGCACTCGCCATTCCGACATCGATTATCGCGACATTCGCCGTGATGTGGGCGATGAATTTCACGCTCAATCAAATCACGATGCTCGCGCTGACCTTGATGGTCGGTATCGTCATTGACGACGCCATCGTCGTGCTCGAAAACATTTTCCGCTTTATCGAAGAAAAAGGAATGTCGCCGTTTCAAGCGGCAATCGAAGGAACGAAGGAAATCGGTCTTGCCGTTTTGGCGACGACGCTATCCTTGCTCGCCGTATTTATTCCGGTCGGATTTATGGGCGGTATCGTCGGGCGTTTTATGTCCAGCTTCGGTTTGACTGCATCCGCCGCGATTGCCGTTTCCTTGCTCGTTTCATTTACTTTAACGCCAATGCTTGCAGCGCGTTTCATTAAGCACGATGATGTGGAAGACGCCGCCGCTAAAGATGAAGTCAAGGAAGACGAAGCGCAGAACGCGCATCCTTCCGGGCATCATGACACGAAACAAAGTGGCTTTTACAGTTACATTGACCGTTCTTATACATGGCTTCTTAAATGGTCAATGGCGCATCGCTGGGCGATTGTCGCTATTTGCGTTCTGGTCGTTATTAGCATTGTGCCGCTGTTTATGTTTGTCGGTAAAAACTTTTTGCCGGTTGATGACCAATCACAGTTTGAAATTTCTGTGCGCACGAACGAAGGTTCGACGCTGCCTGCAACGACGACAATCGTCGAACGAATCGCTGCTGACGTTCGCAAACAAATTCCCGGCATTTCCGATACGCTCGTCACGGTGGGGGGCGGACAAACTCAGACAGTCAACACGGCTTCGATTTACATAAAACTCAAGCCAATAGAAGAACGTTCTCAATCTCAAGACGAATTGATGATTGAAGCGCGAAAACTGCTCGAAAATTATCCGAAAGAGTTGCGCACAAGCGTTCAAGCCGTCGCGGCGATTTCCGGCGGCGGACAGCGCAACGCGTCGGTGCAGTATTTTATCGGCGGACCAGATATTGAAAAACTGGCGCAGTATTCCGACACTCTGCTCCAAAAAATGAAAGCGATTCCGGACGTAGTTGACGCCGATACTTCACTTGTCGTCGGCAAACCGGAATTACGGGCAGAAATTGACCGCGCAAGAGCGGCTGATTTAGGTGTTCGCGTCGGAGATGTTGCCAACGCTCTTAATGCATTAGTAGCCGGACAGGAAATTTCGACTTTCAACGTCGGCACGGATCAATACAACGTGCGATTGAGAGCGGCAGGACAATATCGCACGAGCGCCGAAGGTTTGTCGCAATTAACCGTCGAGTCGAGCAAAGGCGGAACGGTGAGTCTGGATAAAGTCGTGCGTTTTACTGAAGGATCGGGTCCGTCTTCGATTGACCGCCTTAATCGCCAACGGCAAGTGACTCTTTCGTCAAACGTGCGTCCGGGCGGTTCGCAATCTGACGTGATCGCACAAATGGATCAAGCGGTCACCGATTTGAAGCTCGATCCCGGTTATGTTTCGGGCGTTGCCGGACAATCAAAAGAACTGGGAAAAGCAGGATTTTATTTTCTGCTCGCCATCTCGATGTCGTTCATTTTTATGTATATCGTTTTGGCGGCGCAGTTCGAGTCGTTTATTCACCCGGTCACGATTTTGCTGACCTTGCCGCTTTCAATTCCGTTCGGTATTTTGTCTCTCTTAATTACCGGGCAAACGGTTAACATCTTTTCGGGCTTAGGTTTATTGCTGCTTTTTGGTGTCGTCAAAAAGAATGCGATTTTGCAGATTGACCATACAAACGGATTGCGCGCGCACGGAATGCAGCGTTATGACGCGATTATTCAGGCGAACCGCGACCGTCTGCGACCGATTTTGATGACAACTATCGCGCTCGTCGCCGGAATGCTCCCGCTGCTCGTTTCGACCGGCGCGGGTTCGGGAACAAACCGTTCCATCGGTGCACTCGTCGTCGGTGGACAATCATTGTGTTTGCTCTTAACTCTACTCGCCGTGCCGGTTTTCTATTCTTTATTTGAAGATTTGGGCGAATCGAGAGCGCTCAAATACGTCGGCGCGACTTATCAAAAAATCACCGGCGGAATCAATACTTGCATTTCAAACGCGTGGACAGGAATCAGAGAAAGTTTTTCAAGAAAAACGAAAGAAGAGGAATATGCAGATCAAGAAGGTAAATAGTTTTTTATACGAATATTTTCGGCGCGTAAAGCAAACTTTATTGATTTGCGCAGGTTGTCTAGTATTCGCCGTTACGGCTTTCGCCCAAACGACGCCGCAGGCAACTCCGCCGCCTCAACCGCAGGCGCTGCCGAGTCCGCAAACGCCGCCGAATCCTAATACGAACCCGATTCCGGGCGCGACGCCTCCTGCTCAACAGCAGCCGGGACAGATGCAAACACAGCCAAACGCTCCGGCAGGTCAGGCTCCTGGAACGGCGCAGCCGGGTGTGGTGACGGCTCCGTCAACTGGAGTTCAAACCGGAAATCCGGCGCCAACTGCAGCAGGACAAGACGTCGGAACGAGCGGGGTTGCACCGGCGCAATTGCCGGCAGAACCGCCTGCTATTGAGCCGAATTTCGAGGCTCCTAATCGTCCCCTTCCGAGTGCGGAACGCGTCGGCGTGGATGTTTCGCAGCAAACCCCTTTATCTCTGAACGAAGCAATTACTATGGCGCTCGAAAATAATAACAATATCGAAACGGCGCAAATCGACGTTCAGGTTTCCGAGTTCGATCTGACGGCAGCTCGCGGTGTTTTCGATCCGCGTTTCGCGACGCAGAGTTATTTTGAACGCAGTGTAATTCCGACGGCTTCGTCGCTAGGCGGCGCGAACGGTTCGACCACTTCCACCGGTATTGTCGGAAATGCAGGTTTTAGCGGCTTTACGCCGTTTGCCGGCGGTTCGTATCAAGCGCAGTTCAACTCATCGCGACAAACGACGAATAATCCGTTCACTTCTCTAAACCCGCAGTTTCCGACTTCCGTGACATTGAGCTACACGCAGCCTTTGTTTCGCGGTTTGCGCACGGACGACAATCGCCGCCGGATTCAAATCGCGAGAAAAAATCTGAGTTTGACCGACGCGCAGTTTCGCCAGCAGTCAATCAATACGATTACGAGCGTCGTACAGACTTACTGGGATTTAGCTTACGCGCTTAGAAATTTGCAGGTGCAGATCGATGCCGTTCGGCAGGCGCGAGTACAGGTCGAAAGCAATCGTCGGCAGGTTCAGGAAGGTTACCTCGCGCCGATTGATATTATCGCAGCGGATACGCAGGTAACAAATTTCGAGCAGAACGTTTATGCGGCGCAGGAACAGGTTACGCGCGCCGAAAGCAATCTGAAAACATTAATTTTGCCGAAAGCCGACGCCGATTTATGGGCGCGTGCCGTCGTTCCGACGACTCCGGTCAACGTCGAACCGCCTCGCACGTCGTTTGAAGAAGCGTTAAGCGCAGCGATGACTACGCGCCCTGAAATTGCACAATTGCAAACGAATCGGGAAATTAACGAAATCAACACGAGGTATTTTCGCGACCAAACCAAGCCGCGTGTCGATTTAATAGCATCTTTCACCGGCGCGGGATTAGCGGGAACGTCGGTAACGAGCGGCTCGAATCCTTTAACTTCGTCGTTTGGTCCGATTATCGAACGCGTTAATGAGCTTTCAACGCTCAACAATTTACCGCCGATTTCATTAAATGGTGACAGCACGGGCGGCGGACTTCCGAACAATCTAATCGGAGGTTACGGGCAGTCTCTGCAAAATATTATTGGTTTTAATTACCCGACCTTCCGGGTTGGCGTTAATATCGAATTACCGTTTGGTAACAGAACGGCGAAGGCTAATCTTGGTCGCTCTTTAGCCGAAGGAACACGCATCGAAGCCGTCCGCGATCAAACCGTTCAGCAAATTAAATTTGAAGTTCAAACTTCGCTGCAAGCTCTGCGTTCGTCGGAAGCTCGACTTGCCTCGGCTGCTGCCTCGCGCTCATCGGCGGAACAGCTTTATGCGAGCGAACAGCGGCGACTGCAAAACGGAACTTCGACGGTTTATTTTGTTTTGCAGCGTCAACAGGAGTTGGTCGCCTCGCGCGCCAGAGAGTTGCAAGCACAGACCGATTTAAACAAAGCAATTGCCAATTTCCAGCGCTCGACCGGCAACACTTTTCAGGCGCATAACATCAGCGTGAAAGACGGGGGTGAAACTGTCACTAAGCTACAAATCACACGTCCGGCTCCTGGGGATACGGATAACACAGGATTCCTGCCGTCGCAGCCGCGCAAAACGCCGGCGATATCTCGCGCTGGAAACGAGATGAATTCTTTCACCTCGCAACCTAAATAATTGTTTTTATGTCACTGAAACGATCTTGCCAGGCTTTATGCCTTTTACTTTTCCTCACTTCAATCGTCTCCTTCAGCGCGTGTCGTTCCGAAACGAACGGCACGACCGAAGGGCTTATCGTGGTAAACGCGCCGATCACAGGACAAGTGCGGCGTGTTCTCGTCTCGGAAGAAACTAACGTCCCGGAAAAAGCGACTTTGATTGAAATAGCGGTCGTTTCAAATATTCCCGATTCATCAGCTAACGAAAACCGGACATCTATGCCCAGAACTCCTGATGTTCAAGCTCAATCAAGAATCGCCGAAGAAGAATTACAGCGTGCGTCAATCGAATTACAACGCATCGAACCACTCGTTGCCGCTAATAACGCACCTCAATCCCATTTAGACGCCGCCCGCGCTCAATATCAACAGGCGCAGGAAAAACTAGACCGGCTTCGTCGGCAACCGTTTACCATTCCGCCCACCTTAAACGCTCCTCAGGGAAACGTGTCTACCGGAAGTGGCGCACCAAAAGAAACTATTGTCGCGGTTCCCGCGCCGATTGCCGGAAATGTCCGCGTGATTAACGTTCGAAGCGGGCAATTTGTTAAAGCCGGACAAGCGGTAGCGACAATTTCTACAAAACAATAAGTAAGAAAATAGTTAATAAACTCAAGGTAAATTCATCTAATCTTTCAAATTGTAGGTCTAAAAACTTGCTTTTTTGACGACTTGTAAAATCTACGATTTGGAGTTTATAAACAGGTAGTTTAACAATGCATAAATTATTAAGCTTTTGGGACAGTCAGTATTATTTTAATAACCTTAAATAACCATCGAATATAAGTACCAAAATTGTATTTTATAAGCCCCTCCTAAATCATATCTCATTCTCTGTCTCAAATAACTTTCTCACAGCGTCTAGCAGTTACTGAGTTGCGAAAATATTCGTTTTCCTTGAGTTTTAGAACACATTTTCAAGGTGACCAAAAACGGAAGTCGTTACCCCTCTTTCTCCGACAGACTGGAAACTAACCTATGATGGTGAATCAATTAGTTTGTATCCTTCAATTGGAAACTGGAATTTTGAATGTAAATCGCATTATTGGATAAGAAATAGTCAGATCAAATGGGCTAAGAGAGGTCAGAAGAAGAAATTAAAATAGGTAGGAATGTAGACAAAAAAAATAAGAAAAAACATTATCAGTCTAAACAAACTGTCGTTGAAAGTGACTTTGATTCTACGCAAACTCAAAAAGTGACTTTGATTCTACGCAAACTCAATCGGAGAACAATACATTAAAAGCAGGACTTGTAAAATAACTGAAGGCGGCGAATAACATCATCACCGCCACAATTGCAGTTGTTGTCCAATAAATTATTTTGTCAATTTTCATTATCGTTTCAATCTCAAGCTTGGGTAAAAACCGTTTGCAAATAATCTTTCAGAGAAGTCGCTTTTCTACCTAAAATGTCTTCTAGATCGGTTTTATCCGCGGCGAATTCTTCCTGCGCGATAGCTTCGGCAAAAGTAACAACGCCTTCGATGTTTTCCGCCGGAACGCCCGCGCCAGCCAGCATCTGTCGGTATCCTTCAACACCGGGATCAATATAAGCCACTTTTTTCCCCGTCACTTCGCTTAAAATATCTGCTGCGTACTGCATCGAAAGATTTTCCGGGGCGGCGAGCGTATACTCCGTTTTATTTTTTACTTCACTGATTGCAATAATAGCCGCGGCTTCTGCCATATCTTCTCGCGTGGTATATGCGGCGCGACCGCCTCCGGTAGGCAGAACGATTCCTGTTTCCAGAACGGTCGGTCCCCAAAACATTGGCAGCACGTCGGCATATAAACCGTTTTTCAAAATCGTATAATTTATTCCGCTCTCTTTAATAAATTCTTCGGTGGCGACATGTGATTCAGCGACAAATGCAATGGGCGAGGCTTTAGGTTCGTTTTTGCGTAAATAGCTGGTGTAAATGATTCGCCGCACATTCGCTTGTTTGGCGGCTTCTACAACACTCTGATGCTGGCGCTTTCGGTTCGCGACATCGCTTCCCGAAACAAAAAGGAGCGTATCAATTCCCTCGAAGGCTTTAACTAAAGAGTCATAATTATCGTAGTCTCCTATTCTGATATCAACGCCCCTGTTTCTGAGATTGTCCGCTTTGCTTTCACTACGCGCCAGCGCAGAAATACTGTTTGCTGAAACACCTTTTTGCAGAAGAAAATTAACGGCGGCTTGACCAAGTTGTCCGGTTGCTCCGGTCACTAAAATTTTATTGTTCATAATAGTTTGTATATCCTTAATAGTTTTTTATATTCGGCTCTAAATTTAACTTGTGGCAGCAACAAAATAACGAGCAAAAGGTTATTTGTGCTTTGATAACGAATCGTATCATAGAAATGCTATCAAAAAGATATTACTATCCTAAAAGATAGTGCTATCCTTTGAGATAGTGCTATCCTTTATAAAGCTAAAATGCTCTAAAATAAAAATATGGATTCAACAGAAAATCAGACTGAACCAACCCCGGAAGCCTGCCGAGGACTCATTCTACCGATCAGGGATGCTCTCGATGTAATCAGCGGTAAATGGAAGCTGCCAATCATAGCTTCTTTGACTTTCGGTAATAAAAGATTCAAGCAAATATCAAAGGAGCTGAATGGGATAACCGACAAGGTGCTTTCGAAAGAGCTTAAAGATCTGGAAGCCAATCAACTTATCAAACGCACCGTTTATGACGATTACCCGCCGGTCGTCGAATACTCGATTACTGAACACGGGCAATCATTAACAAAGGTTCTACTTGAGTTAAGGGAATGGGGAAGTAAACATCGCCAAAAGATCATGGGCAGGTAATGTCCGGGTTTTATAAATCGCTTCCTGAAAAGTTAGTTGTTAATCAAATCGATTTCCACATTTAGAAAACATATGAAACGTAAAATAGCATTGATGAGCATTTTTGCTCTTCTACTTCAGGGATTTACTTTCCTGCCAGCCGCAGCACAGGTTCGCCCGGTCTACGACATGGGGCCTATCGGGCTCGGACAACAGCTTAAACGGCTGCAAACTACTGCCAGGGCATTACACACCGGAGCGCACCCGGATGATGAAGATTCCGGTTTAATGGCTTATTTGGCGCGCCATGACTATGCAAAAACTGCTTACCTTTCTCTAACCCGGGGAGAAGGCGGTCAAAACATAATAGGACCTGAGCTTTTCGAGTCGCTTGGAATTATCCGGGCAGAGGAACTCCTTCAGGCTCGAAGGCTTGACGGCGGCGATCAGTTTTTCACGCGCTTTATGGAATACGGTTTTTCAAAAAAGCGTGAAGAGGCGGCACGAATTTGGAATGAACAGGCAGTTTTAGGTGATATGGTGAGAACCATCAGGCTTTATCGTCCGCTAGTTCTCCTTTCACGATTTTCCGGTACTCCGGCTGATGGTCATGGTCAGCATCAACTTGCTGGTTACTTGACTCCAATTGCTTTTAAAGCCGCGGCTGATCCGAATCAGTTTCCCGAACATTTACAGGAAGGCTTGCGCCCATGGCAGGCAAAAAAACTTTACGTCGGTCAGCTCCTTTTTCAAAATGATCCGACGCCCGCAAGCTTAGTATTAAATACCGGCGATTATGACGAGGTGATCGGTCGAACTTACACCGAGATTGCCATGCAGGGTTTAAGCCAGCATAAATCTCAATCGGCGGGAAGTGTCGAAGTGCGCGGAGAACAAACTTCAGGCGTTCGCCTGCTTGAAACATTTGGCGAGAAAGTCGCAAAAGAGCAAAGCGTTTTTGACGGGCTTGATACTTCGATCCGCGGAATCGCCAAACTCACGAACGACCCCAATGGAAACTTAGCTAAAAAGCTCGATGAACTGCAAAACATTGCCGAATCGGCTGCGCAGAAGTACGAGATATATGCTCCTCGAAAAATAGTCCCTGTTCTTGCACAAGGGCTAAGAGTTGCGAGAGAGGCTGAAAATACTACACGAAACCCGGAAACACAATTTTTTCTAAAGCAAAAGGAAAAGGAATTTGCCGATGCTCTTCAAATGGCATCGGGCGTTGTTGTTGATGCTCTAACAGATTCAGAAACGATTGTTCCGGGTGATTCGACAACTGTTGCCGTGCGCGTATTTGTTCCGCGCGGAGCAGATGTAAAATTGGGCGGCACTTCTCTTAATGTTCCGCAAGGCTGGGCTTCAAATAGGGCTCCGAAACCATCGGCTCCGACAACTCCAAATTTCCGACAACGTCCCGAGAACGGATTGGGGGCATACTTTTTTAATGTTACCGCCGCCGGTAATGCCAAGCCGACACAGCCGTATTGGCTGGAAAATGCCCGGAAGAATTATACCTTCGATTGGTCGGCGGCTGGAATGGATAAAAATATGCCATATGAGTCCCCGCTTGTGACTGCCGACGTTAAATTAACAATCGGCGGAGTGGAGGTTACGGTCAATCAACCGATCCAGTACCGCTATGCGGATGAGATCCGGGGCGAGCTGCGAAGGAATTTGAATGTCGTTCCGAGAGTTACAACTTCGATTGACTCCACATTATTGATCGTTCCTGTCTCGGCAAAAGCACAATCACAAAGAGTCGTTCTCTCGGTTACCAATAATGCTCCGCGCGAGACAAAAGGAACGATGAAACTTAATTTGCCGTCAGGATGGACAGCTTCGCCCGCTTCGGCTGATTTTGCCTTAAAAGGAAGGGGAGAAAAAGCTGCCGTTCCTTTTGAAATAACAATTCCCGCAAATACAAAATCCGATTCGTACCAGATAATGGCAAACGCTACGGTTGACGGAAAAACCTACGATCAATCAATGATTGAAATTGCCTACCCGCATATCCAAACCCACCGGCGATTTGTTCCTGCTGAAATCTCAGCCAAGGTTTTGGACTTGAAAGTTGCGCCTGTAAAAGTCGGTTACATAATGGGAACGGGCGACCAAGTTCCGGCTGCGATTAAACGGCTAGGGCTGGATGTGACAATGCTCGGAGAAGCGGATCTCTCGACCGGGGATTTATCGAGATTCGACACGATTGTCGTAGGCATCCGCGCTTCAGCCGTGAGACCCGATTTCGTGGCAAATAACGCAAGACTTCTTGATTTTGTCAAAAATGGCGGCACGTTGATCGTTCAGTATCAACAACAGGAATACATCAGAGAGAATATGCTTCCGTTTCCCGCAAGGCAAGAGTCCGTGGTTAATGGAGTACAGAGGATTTCAAACGTTCGTGTAGTTGATGAGAATGCGCCTGTGAAGATTTTAGTTCCGAATCATCCAGTGTTTAACTATCCTAATAAGATTGTCAGCAGCGATTGGGATAACTGGATACAGGAACGAAATCTTTATACCCTAACTAATCTTGACACGCAATATGTGCCGCTTTTGGAGTCTCACGATGAAGGTGAGGGAGAACTTAATGGAGGCTTGGTTTATGCCAAACTCGGAAAAGGAAATTATGTTTATAACGCTTATTCCTTTTTCAGGCAATTACCAACCGGAAATCCTGGTGCTTATCGGCTTTTCGCTAATTTACTGAGTTTGCCGAAAGCCCAAAGTTCAGCCAATAGATAAGCTATCAAAACGAAGTTTAAAGCCTATTGCTTAAAAGATTGATTCCTCTTCTACTGATTAGGAATAAATTATAGGAATAGTAAAGAAAAAGAGTAACTGGAATTGTTACTCTTTTTCTTTGGGAAATTTTCTTTAAATCAGAGAAAATTTATTGTCGAGCAGACTAATTTTTCCGATGTTTTTAACATAGTCCTTTACTGAGTTTATTACATACCTAACTTTAGCGCCAATAAAAAGCACTTAGTAAATTATCAGACCTCTACATTTTAATAATCGCTATTTTCGGCTTTTGCACTTCTTGGCTTTTAATTTTCTTCGGAGAATTATTATGCAAGAAGGTAAACAAAAGGCGAAAACACATTTTTCATCCTGCGCCGCGCTCGCCGCCATCGGCGCCAGGATTCAGGAGATTGGCTTTCTTGAACCGGTCAGGAAAACTGTTCACATCCGTCAGAAACAGGTCAAACACCACCCGTTTGAAAAGCTCAAAGATGCACTGATCGCAATTTTGGCTGGCGCTCACGGGCTGGTTGAAATCAACACCCGGCTGCGTTCGGATAAAGCTCTGCAAAAAGCCTTCGGTCGGCGCGATTGCGCAGATCAGTCAGTTGTTCAAGCCACCCTGAATGCCTGCACGGAAAAGAATGTCGAGCAAATGTCCAAAGCCGTAAAAGATATTTTTCAGACTCACAGCCGCGCTTTCAAACATGATTACCGGCGTTCTTTGTTGGCGGTTGACATAGACATGACAGGACTTCCGTGCGGTTCTCAAGCCGAGGGCGCATTAAAAGGATACCAAGCCAGCCGCGGCATTCGCTATGGCAGGCAGCTATGCCGCGCGCTCGCCGCTCAATATGAAGAGGTTATTATCGACCTTATATACCCGGGAAATTTTCAGATCAAACATACGCTGGAGGAAACTATCATTGGGGTCGAACAGGTGTTGGAAATTTCTGAAAAACAACGCTCGAGAATTCTCATCAGGATAGATTCCGGCGGCGGCAGCTACGAAAAGATAAAATGGATGTTAGAGCGCGGTTATCAGATTCTGACAAAAGAGAACAATCGTAAAGCGGAATTTTATTCGCACGGCGTCAAAAAGTGGTTTGCCGACCAGAGACATCCGGGACGCCAGCTGGGGTGGCTGACA
>JAESGR010000147.1_pt1 | contig 111279 bp, 104 predicted proteins | sample 9269771 | NCBI WGS metagenome assembly JAESGR01 (sample SAMN15739572, study PRJNA653492) | algae metagenome | isolation source: Chroococcus sp. CMT-3BRIN-NPC107 and co-occurring heterotrophs from well... | place: USA: Clark Mountains Wilderness, California | collected 2010-04-18
TGCGCCATGCCGGGATCCGCATCTCCATGGACGGACGAGGACGCTGGCTCGACAACGTGTTCATCGAGCGGCTCTGGCGCAGCCTGAAATACGAGTGCGTGTACCTGCACGCCTTCGAGACCGGCTCTGAGCTGCGGGAGGGCCCAGCCGCTGGATTGGCTACTACAATGCCCAGCGCCCTCACTCATCTCTGGCCGGTCGCACACCCGATGAGGCATACGGAGCAGCTGGCATCGAGAGATTGGCGGCCTGACGACAACCAGAGCCAAGCTTATCCCAGCCGCCAAACTGCCCGAGGGTATGGAACCACCTCTGTTCGCCGTCGAAAAGCGACAACGATCGCCTCTTCGGCCTCAGTCAGGACAGAACGGCGTGGCCGGCTCGGCCCCATTGGTGCATCGGCGGTGAACGTGCGTCGGCGCCACTTCGCGACGGTCTTCAAAGTTCAGCCCGTAGCGGATGGCCAGGGTGCGGGTCGCTTCTTGCGACGCTTGGAACTCGGCTGAGATGCGCGGCGTCGTACGGGCTGAGCCATGAAGACCTGCTACCATAGTGCATCCTCCCTTTCACGGGACAATGCACCACGACACTCCGAGACCATACAGCTAGTGCCCTGCCTCGGGCGGATGGTTCAGGACGGGTTTGGCCGTCGCCTTCGGTTGCAGTCCGGACAAGGGGCTCGAGATTGGTTGGTTGTGGCGGCGATCCAGCGCTCGGTCCCCGTTGCTGGGTCCTCGGCCGAACGGAAGACGCTCCGTGGCAAGGCTTTCCGGGTGAGGTCGCAGAAAAGGCTCGCCACGGCACTTGCCCTAGGTGTTCGGTCTCGGGGTATCGTGGTGCGTTGTCCCGTGAAAGGGAGGATGCACTATGGCAGCAGGTCTTCATCGCTCAGTCCGAACGACGCCGCACGTCTCAGCCGAGTTCCAAGCGTCGCAAGAAACGACCCGGACCTTGCCTGCCAGCTACGGGCTGAACCCGAAGACCATCGCCAAGTCGCGGCGTCGGACCACGATCATCGATTGGCGGATGGGCCATGGTCGTCGAGTTTTGGTGGCGCACCCTCCTGCCGCAGGGCGGCGTCCCGCGGTGCCTGCGCGAGGCTGTTCCAGGACGTTCCCGCAATGCGTCCCTGCATCTCTGCTGTGCAACGGCCTTTGAAGCACTGCCGACATCTATTCGAGGGATCGGGCTCATGCCGATGGCATGTTCCGCCTGCCAAAGGACGAGAAGAAAGCCTCCAGGCGCAGAGGTCTCGCCTACACGCAAGCCAGCGGTGCCACGTTCCCCTAGCGCCAGCACATCGTGCTGACCGATCATGGCATGGCCCCTACCGACCAGACCCGAGAACCGCGGCCGCTGTCCAAGAGATCGAGGCTCACTTCAGCAGCCACATCTTCCACGGCGCCTGCGACACACACGGCATCAACCATCGCCTCACCAAGCCCTGCCACCCCTCCCGGCCGTCCTGAGCCGCCCCTCTTCAAGGAACGGATCATTGTCGGCCCGTTCTGCGGCTCAACCCTGTCAGATGATCGACGAGCGGCCAGACCGTCCGGATGAACCGGACCGGAGGCCGCGCTGAAGACGTCCCACTACGCGGAGCTTCAGGCACTCCCGGCCCACGTCCTCACCTTGGCCTGCAACTTCGCCAAGCATCTGACGGCGCTGCGATGTCGGGCACCGTTCCTGCCCTCCTGCGACGCCTTAAAAATCCAGCCCGTCGGCCTTCAAGAGCAACCCGCACCACCTCATCCCTGGACCGCACGCTTCGCGCTGCGGCTTGGCCGGCCTCACATCAAGGGCGATTGTCTTCGGTCCACGAGCCGTGGCGGCGCTGCAGAAGGCAACTATCTGCCCGAAGTGCGGGCCGATCTCCGGCCAGGGCCCGCGGACTGCCATATCTCCAGGAGGATCATCCCTCGGCAGTCTCCGACGAGCGGGAAGAAGGCAGTGGCATGTTTCAAGCTGCTCCGGTCCCACCCGCAGGTTCGAGTTCTCGCTCTGAACGCGATGGAGGCCGGCGCCCAGCCCTTGCATGGGCGCAATGCTTCGGGTTGGCGCACGCCAGCAGCGCAGCACTAAGGCTAGACATCAGGCGTGGTGGTCTCCCAGCTGGATCCATCGGCGGGGTCTGCCCGACCGTTGGAGGAGGGGTTCGAGAGGCGGCTTGGCTTTGGTGGCTTGCTGTCAGCCTCGGATCAGGCGGATGCGCCGGCCACGAATTGGACCGGCAATACTACTTCGCGATCGGAGAAATGCCCATTCTCCAGCCGCCCGAGCATGGTCTGCGCACCCCGTTCACCCATCTCGTAGGCGGCGGAACGGATCGTCATCAAGGGAGGATCGGCGAAGTCCATGAACGGGAAGGCATTGAACCCCGTCACCCCTACGTCCTGCGGCACTTGGAGGCCGTGGCGCCGCAGCACGTGGAGAGCGGCAATCGCGATCTGGTCGTTCTGGCCCAGGATCAGGTCCGGGGGCTGTTCCCGATCAAGGTAGCGATTGATCGCGTCGGCGATCATCTCGTTGCTGGTTTCATCGCACTCGACCAGGTCGACATGCACGCCATCGGCTTCGAGCACGGATCGGATGCCTGCCACGCGCTGCTCCACCGCAGGCCAAGGCACCGTGGACACCACGACGACCGCCCGCCGCGGCTTTCGTTTCAGCAGCGCCCTGGCAAGGATCGTAGCGCCGCCCCTGTCGTCCTGCCGGATGAAGCAGGCATCCTGCAGGGACGGAGTGGCTAGGTCCTGGAAGACGACGATCGGCTGGCCGAGCCTGGCAATCCGCCGCATCACGGCGATCCGCTGTCGTCGCGTACCCGACAGGCTCAGGCACAGTCCGTCCACGGCCGAGCCTCGAATGAGGAAGGACGATTCCACCTTCCCCGGCAGGATCCCATCCAGCAGCAGGCCGAAGCCGCGCGAGTTCAGGTAGTTGGCAAGGCCCGCCACCAGGTTGGTGGTGAAGGGATCGGCCAAGAACCGCGGCGACGGGTCGAGGATCACCAGACCGACCGTGGAGTACCTCTGGGTCCGCAGGTTTCGTCCCATGCGATTGGGCCGGTAGCCAAGTTCCTGGACAGCCGCCTCGACCTTTGCGCGGGTCACTGCCGACACGCCCGTCTCGATGCCGTTGACGACCTTCGACACCGTGGCGGTCGAAACGCCGACACGGGCTGCGACGGCATGGATGGTCGGGCGCTGCGCCATGGGATCCTGTTCTCCAGCCGCCGGCCGTAGGGGCGTTGACGCGCCAAGGGAAGAATATTAGCGTCGATGTTAATCGTTTAACATCCTGGTACCAGTCATGATCCTCGACTTTGCCGCCCTGAAGCCGCGTCTCTACTCGGCGGTCCTGTCCGACGTCCTGGACGGGTTCGGGCGCATGGAGCAGGCGATGCGTCCGTTCGTGCGTCCGCTGGACGAGGATCTCGTGCTGTTCGGGCGTGCCCGCACCGGGCTCTACATGAACACCTACGCGGTGGCGGAGGGCGAGAACCCCTACGAGATCGAGATCGCCCTGATCGACGACCTGAAGAAGGACGATGTCGCGATCTTCGGCTGCGACGGGCCGACCACCCGGATTGCACCGTGGGGCGAGCTGCTGAGCACGGCGGCCAGCATGCGAGGTGCGGCCGGCTGCGTCACCGATGGTCTGGTGCGCGACGTCCGCCACATCCGGGCCATGAAGTTCCCGGTGTTCCATGGCGGGATCGGACCGCTCGATTCGCGGGGCCGCGGCAAGATGATGGCGATGGACATCCCGATCATGTGCGGCGGCGTCAAGGTGACGTCGGGTGACCTCGTCTTCGGCGATGTCGACGGTCTCGTGATCATCCCGCAGGACATCGCCAACGAGGTGATCGAGGCAGCACTCAAGAAGGTCGAGAGCGAGAATCTGACCCGCCGCCTGCTGGAGGAGGGTCAGCTGCTGGGCGACGTCTATGCCAAGTACGGGGTGCTCTGAACCGGCACGGAAAAACGAAGCCGGCATTCCAGTCGGATTGGTGAAAGAGAGGGAAGCAACCATGAAACTGTACTGGGGTTTGGCTGCGTTCGCTGGAGCGTTCGCGATGGTCGGGGCGTCAACTGTCACGATCGCCGCCGAGTTCAGCATCCGGGGAAGTCACGCCGAGTCGACGGAAAGCCCGCTGCACAAGGGCTGGCAGGTCTTCGAGGCCTATGTCGAGAGCGCCAGCGGCGGCCGGGTCGAGGTCTCGATTTCGCCTGCCAGCCAGCTCGGCTCGATCAAGGACGCGTTGGAACAGGCCAAGATCGGCGCCATCGAGATGGCGCAGGGCGATGAGCAGAACCTCGACGGCTTCTACAAGCCGATGATGATCCTGGCGACGCCATACCTGTTCGCCAACGACGAGGAGGGCCAGCGCTTCTTGGACTCCGATTTCTTCATGGAAGTCCGCGAGAAGATGGCCAAGGAGTCCGGCCTGCGCTTTCTTGCAGCCTCGTCCTACGGCTTTCGCTGCTTCACCAACAACGTAAAGCCGATCAAGTCGGCCGCCGACATGGCCGGGATCCGCATGCGGGTGCCGCCCAGCCCGATGTCGCTCGCCATGGTCGAGGCGATGGGCGGCTCGCCGACGCCGGTGCCCTGGGAAGAACTCTACGGCGCCATGCAGTCGGGCGTGGTGGACGGGCAGGAGAACCCGGTCGGGGTGGTGCTCGACTACTCGTTCTACCAAGTGCAGAAATACCTGACGCTGGACAACCACCAGCTCGGCCTGAACTCCCTCATGATCAACGAGCAGTTCTTCCAGAGCCTGCCTCCGGAACTGCGGGCCGTCGTGGTGACCGGCGCCCGGATGGCGGCGGCTACCGAATATGGCGAACGCAATTATCAGGCGCGGGTCAGCGCGGTGGAGAAGCTGCGCGGGAACGGCATGGAAGTCTACGCACCGACTCTCGAGGAAATCGAAACTTTCCGTGCGGCCACGAAGGAGCCGATGCAGGCCTATCTGAAGAAGGAACTCGATCCCGGCTATGTCGACGCGGTCTACAAGGAGGTCGCCGACATCCGCGCTGCCCTCGTCTCGTCCGTGTCCGAGTAAGCGAGCGCTCCGTTCCTGATCGACCACGTCCCGGACCAGGGCCTGGTCCGGGACAAGACGGAGAGGCTCCGTGACGTCCCTTGCCTTCTGGGTGAACCGCATCACCGACGCCATCCTGGTCCTCGGCATCGCCGTGATCGCCGCCGTCCTGGTGACGCAGGTCTTCTGCCGCTACGTCCTGCACGCCGCCCTGCCCTGGCCGGAAGAGCTGGCGCAGATCCTTCTCGTCGTCATTTCCTTCCTCGGCATGTATCGCGCCTTCGGCAAGGACCAGCACATCCGCATCGACTGGCTGCCCAAGCACTCCAGGCCGGTACGCCTGCTGCGTGCGCTGAGCCTCCTGCTGGTGGCAGGTTTCCTGGCCTATATCGGCCTTGGAGGCTGGTGGCTCGCCACAGGTGCCTGGGATCAGCCCACGACCGCGCTGCGTCTGCCGACGGCGATCCCCTATCTGATCATGCCGCTGGCATGCCTGCTCTCGATAGCGGCCGTGGCTGCCGCCATCCGTACTGCGCTGATGGCCTCGTCCAGGTCGGCCAAAGCACCATGATCACCGCCCTGGTCGTGCTGCTTCTCGTCTTTCTTCTGGCGGTCGAGACCCCCGTCGCCTTCGCCGTCGGCCTCTGCGCGCTTGCGGGACTTCTCATCGGCGGTTTCGGCAACGCCGCCGCCGCAGCCCAGCGCATGTATGCCGGCATGAACAGCTACGGGCTGCTGGCGCTGCCTCTCTTCATCCTGGCTGGCAACCTGCTGGTCGCCGGCGGCGTCATCCAGCGTCTGGTCGACTTCGCCGATCTCGTCGTCGGACGCATCCGCGGCGGGCTCGCCTACGTCAACCTGGTGTCCAACCTGATGATGGCGGGCGTGTCCGGTTCCGCCACGGCAGACACGGCGGCCCTGGGATCGGTCATGGTGCCCATGATGCGCTCGCGCGGCTACACAACCGACTTCGCTGCAGCCCTCACCATTTCCGGCGCCATTATCGCGCCGATCATCCCGCCAAGCCTGATCATGGTCATCTATGCCATTCCGACCAGGCTTTCGATCGGCGCCATGTTCTTTGCCGGCATCCTGCCGGGCCTCCTGATCTTCGCCCTGCTCACGCTGTACGTGGCCTATGCCTGCCGCAACCAGCCAGTCCTGGAAGGCGGAAGGCGCCCCGGGCGAAGCCTGTTCCGCTCGATCCTCGACGCGGTCCCGATCCTGGTCGCACCGGTCATCATCGTCGGCGGGGTGCGCGGCGGAGTCTTCACGGCGACCGAAGCGGCGGCGGTTCTGTGCGCCTATGCCTTGTTCCTCACCTGCGTTCTCTATCGCGCGGTCGACCTGACCGGCTTGGCCAAAGTGTTCCGTGACAGCGCGCTGACGACGGCAACGGTGATGATCGTGGTTGCGACCTCCACCCTGTTCGCCTGGTTCTTGGCGATCGAGAGCATCCCGCAGGCGGTCACCGCCCTGTTCCTGTCGATCTCGGACAATCGCTACGTCTTCCTGATCATCGTCAACATCTTCCTGCTGTTCGTCGGCTGCTTTCTCGACACCGTGCCCGCCATCCTCATCTTCGTTCCGATCCTTCAGCCGGTAGCGGTCAAGTTCGGCATCGACCCCATCCACTTCTCGATCATCGTCATCGTGAACCTGATGGTCGGCCTCAACACGCCGCCGATCGGCACCAACCTGTTCGTGATCTCCTCGATCAGCGGCCGTTCGATGGCAGCCATCACGCGGGCGCTGTTGCCGCTCTACACCGTCAAGATCGTAGCGCTCCTCCTCATCACCTATGTCCCGTTCATCTCGCTCTGGCTGCCGCGTGCTGCAGGGCTGATCCGATGACGGTCGATCCTCGGGAACTTTTCATGCGCCCCTTGGTCCTGCACCCGGACGTTCAGTTCAGCGGCCCCGCCGACATCGAGGCCAGCGTCTATGGCAGCGCGTTCGAGGCCTGGACGACGCAGTCCACCGACCTAGCCAGGATCCCGGACGAGGTATGGGCACGGGCCGCAGCCATGGTTTGCTACCACGAGATCACGGTGACGCCGGCGGTGCTCGACCGCATGCCGCACTGCCGTGTGGTCGTTCGCGCTGGCGTCGGCTTCGACAACATCGATCTGGCGGCTGCCGCCGAGCGCGGCATCGCGGTCTGCAACACGCCCGACTATGGCACGACCGACGTCGCCGACCATGCCATTGCCCTGACGCTCGCGATCCTGCGCGGTATCACCGGCTACGACGACCTCGTCTTCGCGGACCCGGTCCGCGGCTGGGACTTCGCCGCGGTGCCGACCGTGCGGCGCCTGTCCACCCAGACGTTCGGTGTCGTTGGCCTGGGCAGGATCGGAACGGCGACGGCCCTGCGAGCCAAGGCGCTCGGCATGCGGGTAGTCTTCCACGATCCGTACCGCCCCACCGGAACTGAACTGGCGCTCGGGATGGAACGGGCGGCCTCGCTCGGCGAGTTGCTGCGGCAGGCGGACATCGTCTCGCTGCATACGCCGTTGACCAACGAGACACGGCATTTGATCGACGAACCGGCGCTGGCCTCGATGAAGCCCGGCGCGGTCCTGGTCAACACGGCCAGGGGTGGTGTTGTCGACCTGTCGGCGCTGGCCAGGGCCCTGCTCGATGGGCATGTCGGCGCAGCAGCACTCGATGTCCTGGAGAGTGAGCCGCTCTCTGCCGAGCATCCACTCATGCTGGCATGGCGCACACCCGGCTCGCCCTTGCGCCACCGCTTGGTGGTCACGCCGCACGCGGCCTTCTACAGCCCCGCCAGCCTGATGGACCTCCGGCGCAAGTCGGCCACCACCGCGGCATCCTACCTGCGCGAGGGGTATTCCCGGGACTGCGTCAACGCCGAGCGCATCGATCAGGCAAAGGCGGCGGCACGGGCTGGGATGATGGGTCCCGCGGGCTGATGCCGGCGGAGATGCGACAGACGGAAAGGCGACGATGACTCTCTGTTCCTTCGAGCGATCCAGGCAGCGTATCGCCGAGGCGAGCCGCCTCATCCCGGGTGGCGTCAGCAGCCACTTTCGGTTCGGCGTCTCCCCCACGCCGCTGGTGATCGAACGCGCCGACGGCGTCTATCTCTACGATGCCGACGGCAACCGGCTGATCGACTATTATCTGGCATTGGGGCCGATGATCCTGGGCCACACGCCAGTCGACGTCATTGAGGCCGCAAGAGCGCAGCTCGAGCGCGGCATCCTCTATGGCGGCCAGAGCGAGCTCGAGTTCGACGCCGCGCGGCTGGTCTGCGAGATGGTGCCCTGCGCGGAGCGGGTCCGCTTCGCCTCGTCAGGATCCGAGGCCGTGCAACTGGCGTTGCGCCTGGCCCGCGCCACCACGGGCCGCAAGACCGTCTTGAAGTTCGAGGGGCATTATCATGGCTGGCTGGACAGCGTGCTCTGGAGCGTGGGGACGCCACCGGACGATCTCGGACCAGAAGCGCAGCCGATCCCGTTTGCCGGCAGTTCCGGCCAGGACCCGATGGCGGGCGCGCATGTCGAGGTGCTTTCCTGGAACCGGACGGAACAGGTCGTCGAGCGGCTGGCGCGCGGCGATGTCGCCGCGGTGATCATGGAACCCATGATGTGCAACAGCGGCGGGATCCTGCCGCTGCCCGGCTATCTGGAGGCGGTTCGCAAGGCGTGCACGGACAGCGGCACCGTGCTGATCTTCGACGAAGTGATCACCGGCTTCAGGGTCGGACCGGGTGGCGCCCAGCAGCGCCTGGGCGTCACGCCCGACCTGGCGATCTTCGCCAAGGCCATCGCCAACGGCTTCTCGGTGGCAGCCGTCGCGGGCCAAGCTCGCTTCATGGACCAGTTGGCGCACGGCGGCATCATTCACGGCGGCACCTACAATGCCCAATCGATCGCCATGGCGGCCACGATCGCGACCTTGAAGCGTCTCAACACGCCTGGCGTTTTCGAGATGATGGAAGAGCGGGGCCAACGGCTGATGACGGGCCTGAGCGACGCGCTCAAGGAAGCCGGCATCCCTGCCACCGTAAGGGGGCTGCCCCAGATCTTCAGCGTGGCCCTCGGTCTGAAGACACCGCCCGTCAACTACCGCGACACGCTGGCAACCGACCGCAAGAGGTACATCCGGTTGACCACGGCCATGCTGGAGCGTGGCGTGCGCGCCCTGGAGCGTGGTGCCTGGTTCCTGTCGACGGAGCACGACGACGAGATCATCGCCACCACGATCGCAGCGTTCCGCGAGGCGCTCGCGACGATCCGGACCTGAAGCCTACTAGGGTCGTCGCGGCCGACTGGACCCCATGCGGAACCGCCGCCAGGTCCATGCGCGAATGCTCCGCCGACTATCGGGACGTGGATGGGGTTCATCCTCGACGGGCCATGCCTGCAGGCTGGTCACTTTGGCGGATCTCGACTGCCCCGCATGCTAGCGAGGTGGCGTGGCTTGGAGGATGAGAGGTGCGGGAGCCGGTCATACCTGACGCGCCGTAGGTCTTGCGTCAGTGGACTGGTCGATGACTGCCCAGTCGCCACGTTTCATCGTCATCTCGTCGCCAGGACCATCAACCAGCAGTCGAATATTCTCCACAGATTCGTATAATTCAGTTGATGAGATCGGTTGCCATTTCAACTTCAGGGTGAGAAACCGGCCCAAGCACCTGTCAGGGTGCGGGTTTCTCTGGAGGTTCCATGGCACCACCTGCGCCGTCGCCGCCCCGACGCAGGTCGACGCTCTCCATCGCCAAGCCCATCCTGGTCCAACCGCGCAATGGCCGGCGCCCCTCGCCCGGCGCAGCTGTTTCTCGCTGGCACGCGTTCTCTCTCGCCGTTCATGGGTCCGCCAGGACTGCGTCGACAGCACTGGTACTGCTGGCTCTGCTGTCCGTCACACCTGCCCAGGCGGGTTCGGCCGGCGATGCCTGGACCGATGCACTGCTGGCCGCCCGCATCACACCCAGCGGATCGCTGACACCCTCCAATCGAGCCAACCTGGAGATCATTCGCGCCGACCGCATCCAGGCTGCCCTTGCGCAGGATGTGCCGAGCCTGCTCCAGGAGGTTGCCGGGATCGACCTGTCGGAGCGGACGAGTCCCTCGCCCGACGCCATGTCGATCGGCGGCTACGCGGCACCCCGTCAGTCTGCGGCCACCCTGCTGGTCAACGGGCAGGAGGTGCGGTCAAGCCATTCCGATGCGATCGGTTTGTCGAGCCTGCCGATCCAGATGGACGAGATCCGCCAGATCGAAATCCTGCGCAGTAGCGACGCCCCCGTCGGCCGTGAAGGCCAAGCCGAGCTCGTCAACATCATCACGGCGGATCCAGCGCTGGATGGCGCCAGCTTTCTCTCCGCCACGATCGGGAATGACGACGTGGCCGAAGACCAAGCGCCATCGGCATGGCGATGGAGCCTGTCCGCCGGATGGCGCTCGCCCAGCTTGGCGGGCGGAGATCATGGGGCGGATCCAGGCGCGGCTGACACCCGGGACGGGATCGGCGACTACCAGCTTCATCTGGCGTCGCGCACTCTCTGGCGTTTCAGCGAGGCAGGGTTCCTGGAGCTGAAGGGCCATCACGCCGAGGCAAGCCGCGCGCCGATTTCGAGCGATGGAGCGCCGGGTACAGAGCTCGTTCGCGACAAGGTCGCGGTGCGTTTCGCCAGCGACAGCCCGTTCGGGTTTCTCCAGGCCCGGGCCTACACGGACCGCTGGTTCGACGACCGCACGGGGACCGGGCATCGCATCAGCGCGGTCTCGCTCGACGACGCCATCGTGCCGTTCGCGGACAATGTTCTCGTCCTGGCTGGCGAGGTCCTCGAGTTTGCCAGCGCTGATCAGACGTCCCGGCGCCATCTTACCGCCAGCGCCACCTGGAACTGGGCAGGTCCGTCCAGCCTGAGTGCCAAGAGCGGCATTCGCCTCGATCAGGTCCAGCCAGGAGCGGATCGGCATGGGCAGCTCGCGGACCCTGCAAGACTGGTAAGCTACCATGCAGACTTGGTCTGGCAACCAAGCGACCGCTCGCGCCTGCGCCTGCAAACCAGGCGGGGAACCCGGCTGCCGCCGATGATTGGCGGCGGCTGGACCCATGATCCCGTGCGCTGGAGCTTGCGCCAGGATCCGGACCTTCATGCCGAGACCGCCAGCCACCACAGCCTGGACTACGAGCAGCGGCTGGGCGACGGGTCGATCCTGTGGCGCTCCGGCCTGTTCATCCGTCACGACTTCGCCCCGGCCTTCCAGGAGCTTGATGCCGATTGGACGATCGGCAGTGCTGCCGGTATTGCGCCGCATGATGACGTCCGGATCTTCGGTGGCAGTTGGTCCTTGTCGCACGATCCACTGCAGGGCTGGCGCTGGGGGGTCGGCTACGGCATGGCCGTCGCGATGGGTCAGCACCAGCCGACCCCATCGGGGGTATCGACACCGGTGGGCGCCGGTCGCACCACTACCACGACCCATGTCGCCAGGCTCCGGATCGGGCATATCTGGGGCCGCCGGGACACTGGCCTGTTTGCACAGGCAACCGTGACGCCAGCCGAGGCGGACCGGCATGACCAACCTTCGGCAGGAAGGGACGACGCCGGGGACGAGACGACTCTCATTACCAGGATCGCCTATCGGCTATCCGACCAGGCAAGCGTCGCCTTCGTCGCCGCCAGCGCGAAGGCCCATCGTGGCAGCCCGGCGCGTGATCCAGAGCCCGAACTGGAAGCCTATCTTACGCTCAAGATCGCGCTGGCGCCCACCACCCGCAGCGACGGCTCCACCCCTTCCCTGCGCCAGATGGCGATGGCGGACTAGGACACACCTCATGCAGAGTGGACCTGCAGGGAGATACTGGCGCAACTGCACCGGCTGCCCAGATAGTTCGGCTCATTTGGCCAACTGATAGTGAGCACCACGGAGATCATTCCGTGACCCAAACAAATCAAAGAAGCACTCGCCGATCGCAGCCGAGCAATATCGGCGCCAATGAAGCCTGAAGGTCAATAAGCAGAGCCGCAGCGTCGATTTCTGCATCCATGCCGCAAGGGAGTTGGCGGGCAAGGTCGGATCACCTGTCGAGGCCGCTTATATCGAGCCGCCCGGAGCAGCCTCCGGCAACCCTGGCTTTGCGGAACCTACCGGGCGCTATTCCACCGGCGGCCGGATCTTCTCAAGCCGGTGCCGCAGGAAATCGATGAAGTGTCGGACCTTGGCCGACAGGTTCAACCGTTCGGGATAGACGGCGTAGATATGCGCCACACTGTGGTGCCGAGGCAGCACCACCCGCAGGCGGCCCGCAGCGATGTGCCGGTTCACGTCCCATTCAGACCGCATCATGATGCCGAGCCCCTGAATGGCCCAGTTCACCGCGATCTCGCCGTCATTGGTGGACAGCGTGCCGCTGACCTTGACGCTGTCGCCCCCTTCAAAGCGCCAGACGTCGTACGCGTCGTGCTCTTGGCGCAGCACGATGCAGTTGTGGGCGGCAAGGTCGGCCAGACGTCGCGGCGTGCCGTGCCGGGCGAGATAGCTTGGCGCAGCGACGAGCAGTCGGCGGTTGCGCATCAGGAGTCGGGAGATCAGTCGCGATGAGGGCGGCAGGCCGAAGCGGATGCCCAGGTCGAATCCCTCTTCCACGAGATTGTGCGGCGCGTCCGACAAGACGAGTTGGGCCTCGACCTCCGGATGCTGGCCGATGAAGTCGCCGATCGCGGGTGCGATATGTTCGCGTCCGAACTGGAAGGTCGCGTTGACCTTGAGCAGTCCGCGGGGGCGCTCCCGCGAGCGGGCAAGAGACTGCTCGATCATCTCGATCTGGCTGGCGATCGCGAGCGCCGCCTCCAGGTACGCCTCGCCTTCGCTGGTAAGGCTCGTCCGCCGCGTGGTGCGGTTCATCAGCCGGGTGCCGAGCCGGTCCTCGATCCGGGCGAGGCGACGGCTGACGGCCGACGGAGAGATCCCCAGCTCCAGCGCGGCGCCGCTGAAGCTGCTCTGCCGGGCCAGCAGCGCAAAGAACTGCATGTCGCTGTCCAGTGTCATTCTTGCCTCCCGCGCAAAAATGATGTGACGGATGAGACATTATCAACCGTGGCGCACCAAGCTATTTTTCCGAGATCCGGGTTCGCGCTCACCGCGCGAAAGCGCGCGAGAAGCACATCGCCCGGTTCAGGGGAAGGCTGGCCGCCGCATGCATGGCAGCTTCTGCCTCTCCATGACCAACCGCCCGACCATCAATGGTCGGCACAGGGGAGGACGCCCGATGGCATCCAAGACACTTCTCGCCATGGCAGCCGCGGCCACACTGGGTCTCGCGGGCCAGGTTGCGGCGCAGGAGGCGTCGGACTTTCCGACCAAGCCCATGACCTACATCATCCCGTTCAACGCGGGCGGCGAATCCGACATCTCCGCGCGCTTCCAGCAGAGTGTCTGGAACAAGGTCACGGGGCAGGACGTCGTGATCCAGTACCAGCCCGGCGCCGGCGGTGCGCAGGCCTGGTCGCAGCTGAACCAGATCGCGGGCGACGGCTACACGATCATGGGCATCAACCTGCCCCACACGGTGCTGCAGCCGATGGAAGGCGAGTCCGGCTATCAGACCGACGATCTGACGCCGGTGCACTACTTCCACTACACGCCCGACGCGATCTTCGTGTCGAAGGACAGCCAGTTCCAGACGCTTGAGCAACTCGTCGAGTATGCCAAGGCCAACCCTGGCCTCGTGACCTTCTCGGGCTCGGGCTCAAACTCGTCTAACAATCTTGCCCAGGTGAAATTCGACGAGCTGGCAGGAATCACGACGACCTATGTGCCGTTCTCCGGCACGAGTCCGGCCATCACCGCGGTGCTCGGCAACCAGACGGTGGCCGGCTTCAACTACGCGACCTCGGGCGTGAGCCAGGGCGAGGAGCTGCGGATGCTTGCCGTCGCGTCCGACGAGCGGCTGCCGGCCTTCCCTGACGTGCCGACCTTTAAGGAACTTGGCTACGACCTCGTCGGCGGCGCCTATCGGGGCGTGGCGGTGCCGGATTCGACACCCGAGGAACTGCGGCAGCGGATCTCGCAGATCGTGCAGCAGATCAACGAGGACCCGGAGTTCCAGCAGAAGATGGAGGATGCAGGGTTCGTGCTGACCGACATCACCTATGACAAGATGCCGGCATTCCTGGAGGAGATGACGGCGGAATACACGAAGGGCGCCAAGGCCCTCGGCATCCTCCAGTAAGGCCGCCTCGGATGGACCTGCTCGGCTACCTGTTCGAGGCGCTCAGCCCGTTCAACCTGCTCCTTGCCATCGTCGGCGTGGTGCTGGGAACGGTGGTCGGCGCATTGCCTGGGCTTTCGGCGACCATGGCAGTGGCCGTGCTGGTTCCATTCACGTTCACGATGGACCCCGCCGCGGGCCTGATCGCGCTCGGCGCGATCTATACGGGCGCGATCTACGGCGGGGCCTTCGCGGCCATCCTTGTCAACACGCCGGGAACGCCGTCCTCGATCGCGACCACCTTCGACGGCTACCCGATGGCGCGGCGAGGTGATGGCGGGCTGGCGGTGACCCTCGCCACTATCGCCTCGGTGATCGGCGGCCTGATCGGCGCGATCAGCCTCCTTCTGCTGGCGCCGCCGCTTGCGCGGGTGGCGCTCGCCTTCGGTCCGCCGGAATATTTCTGGCTGGCCATCTTCGGACTGACGCTGATCTCGGCGCTCTCGGTCGGCAACACGCTCAAGGGGCTCATCGGCGCCTGCCTTGGCCTGCTGCTATCCATGGTGGGCGTGGCGGTGGTGGGCGGCGACGTGCGCTACACCGGCGGGATGCAGGCCTTTCTCGGCGGAGTAGACATCACCTCGGCGCTGATCGGGCTCTATTGCGTGCCCGTCATCATCGACCTCGTGGCGACGCGCGACCCGCACCTCAAGGTGACCGCCGGCGACGATGGCATCCGCCTCCGCGAGGCATGGGACATCACCTGGCGGCAGAAGTTCAACGTGATCCGCTCGTCGGTCATCGGCACCGTGATCGGCATCCTTCCCGGTGCTGGCGGCTCGATCGCCGGCCTCGTCAGCTATTCCGAGGCCCGCCGGTCCTCGCCCCGCTCGGCGCATTTCGGCAAGGGCGAGCCGGACGGTGTGATCGCGACCGAGGCCGCGAACAATGCGACGGTCGGCGGCGGCTTCATCCCGACCTTGGTGCTCGGGATCCCCGGCACGCCGCCCGACGCGATCATCCTCGGCGCGCTGCTCGTGCAGGGAATCAAGATCGGGCCCACGCTCTTCGCGTCCGAAGGGCACATCGTATACACCTTCATCTACGGCCTGCTGATCGCAACGTTGCTCATGCTCCCGATCGGGCTTCTGATCGGGCGTTACGCCTACAAGTCGGTCGTAGCGTTCCCCAAGGCGCTGCTGGTGCCCACGGTGGCTTTCCTGACTGTCGTCGGCTCGTTCGCGATCCACTCCAACCCTCAGGACACGCAGGTCATGTTCGGCCTGGGAGTCCTGGCCTGGGTTCTCAATCGCTACGGGTTCGCACCCTCGCCGATCGTGCTGGGCCTCGTCCTCGGCCAGATCGCGGAGCAGGGCTTCGTGCAGACCTACCTTATCGGGAACTCCACCCAGAACCTCGGCGGCATGTTCTTCGGCCGTCCGATCAGCATCGGCATCATCGCCGCCGCCCTTCTGACGCTGCTCTACCCATTCTGGGCCGGATGGCGTGCGCGGCGGCGTGCCGTCACGCCACTGACCGAGATCGCCGAGGCGGCGAGCGAGCGGCCAGGCGCTCTCGACTCTCCGCACCCCTTGCCCGAGGCCGAGCCTCCCGCTGCCCGTGGCCATGACTGGGGCGCGGTGGCGCTGGCGGCGATCATTTTCCTGATCGCGGTGAGCGCATTCTGGAGCACCCGCGGCATGTCGGCGATGGGCTCGATCTTTCCCACGACGATCTCGGTGGTCCTCGCCGCTCTGACGCTCGCCCTCATCGCGCTGGGCATCGCCGGACGCGGCCGCCCGGGGAAGGCCGAGACGATGGTGGGGCCTGTGTCGAATGCGCGTCGGGCCATCCTGGCCATCGTCTTCGGGATCTGGGTCTGGCTGCTTCCGATCGTAGGCTTGGCCGTAACGAGCCTCACGGCATTCCTGGCGCTGACGGCGGTGGGCGAGCACGAGGCGGTGCCAGTCCGTACCTGGGTCATCCGTGCTGTCGTCGCTGTGGCCATCGTCGCCGCGTTCTGGTGGCTGATGTCGGACGTGCTGCTCCTCCGGATGCCGAACGGCGTGCTGTTCTGAACAAGGGAAAAGGATGAAGACCTATCGGATCGCCGCGATTCCGGGCGACGGCATCGGCATCGAGGTCGTGGAAGCGGGGCTACAGGTGCTGGCCGCGCTCGCCGAACGAGACGGCGACTTCACCCTCGACGTCGAGCGGTTCGACTGGGGGAGCGAGCGCTACAAGCGCACCGGCGCGCTCATGCCTAAGGATGGGGCTGACCAGCTGCGCGCATTCGATGCGATCTTCTTCGGCGCCGTCGGCGCGCCCGACGTACCCGACCACCTGACGCTCTGGGGCCTGCGTCTGGCGATCTGCCAGCCGCTAGACCAGTTCGCCAATGTGCGGCCGACACGGATCCTGCCCGGTATCACCAGCCCGCTCCGCGGCGTGGACGAGGGCGACCTGGACTGGGTCATCGTGCGCGAGAACTCCGAGGGAGAGTATGCTGGTCAGGGCGGCCGGTCGCATCGCGGCCTGCCGCAGGAGGTGGCGACCGAAGTCTCGATCTTCACGCGAGCCGGGATCGAGCGGATCATGCGCTACGCGTTCGAGGTGGCACGGTCACGGCCGCGCAAGCTCCTGACTGTCGTCACCAAATCGAACGCGCAGCGCTACGGCATGGTCCTCTGGGACGAGATCGCGCGCGAGGTCGCTGCGGACTTTCCGGACGTGACCTGGGACAAGATGTTGGTCGACGCGATGACGGTCCGGATGACGCTGCACCCCAAGTCGCTCGATACCATCGTCGCGACCAACCTTCACGCGGACATCCTGTCGGATCTCGCCGCGGCACTCGCCGGCTCGATCGGCGTCGCGCCTACGGGCAACATCAACCCGACGGGACGCGCGCCCTCGATGTTCGAGCCGATCCATGGCTCGGCGTTCGACATCACCGGCAAGGGCATCGCGAATCCCATCGCGACGTTCTGGACCGCGTCGATGATGCTCGAGCATCTTGGCCAGCCGCACACCGCCGCGACCCTGATGCGGGCGATCGAGCGGGTTACGGCCGACCCGGCACTCCACACTCCCGATCTTGGCGGCACCGCCCGGACCGACGACGTCACCCGCGCCGTCATCGACGCAGTCCGCGGCCGCAACGACTGAAAGAAGTCAATGAGCACGAACCAGATGAAGATTGCGGTGATCCCCGGCGATGGGATCGGCAAGGAGGTCGTGCCCGAGGGCCTGCGCGTGCTCGAAGCCGCGGCCAGGCGGCACGGCCTCGGCTTCGACTTCGCCGAGCACGACTTCGCCTCGGTCGATTATTACCAGAAGCACGGCACGATGATGCCCGAGGACTGGAAGGACCGGCTCGCCGGCACCGATGCGATCTTCTTTGGCGCGGTAGGCTGGCCTGCGACGGTGCCCGACCATGTTTCCCTCTGGGGCTCGTTGATCCAGTTCCGTCGCGAGTACGACCAGTACGTCAGCCTGCGCCCCGCGCGCGCGATGCCGGGCGTCCCCTCGCCGCTCGCCGGCCGCAAGCCCGGCGACATCGACATGATGATCGTGCGCGAGAACACCGAAGGCGAGTATTCCTCGATTGGTGGCACGATGTTTCCAGGCACCGAGCGCGAGGTCGTGATCCAGGAGACGGTGATGACCCGGCACGGCGTCGACCGCATCCTGCGCTACGCCTTCGACCTCGCGATGAGCCGCGGCAGGCACCTGACCTCGGCCACCAAGTCGAACGGCATCTCGATCACCATGCCCTATTGGGACGGTCGCGTCGCCGAAATAGCCAAGGCCTATCCCGACGTGAAGGTCGACAAGTACCACATCGACATCCTGACGGCGCAGTTCGTGCTCCATCCGGACTGGTTCGACGTGGTCGTCGCCTCCAACCTGTTCGGCGACATCCTGTCCGATCTCGGGCCCGCCTGCACCGGGACCATCGGCATCGCGCCCTCCGGCAACATCAATCCCGAGCGACGCTTTCCCTCGCTGTTCGAGCCGGTGCACGGCTCGGCCCCTGACATTGCCGGGCAAGGCATAGCCAATCCCGTGGGCCAGATCTGGGCGGGTGCGATGATGCTCGAGCATCTGGGCCATGCCGAGGCGGCGGCCTCGATCGTCGCCGCGATCGAGCGGGTGCTGGCCGAGCCCGCGCTGCGCACCCGCGACCTCGGCGGCACGGCCGATACCCGGACCTGTGGCAAGGCCATCGCCGACGCGATTTCCTGAAGGACGGATCATGAAGATCACGGACATCCGCGAGAAGACGGTCTCGATCGCCTCGCCCATCGCCAATGCCTATATCGACTTCTCCAAGATGACCTGCTCGGTCGTGGCCGTCGTCACCGACGTCGTTCGCGACGGCAAGCCGGTCGTCGGCTACGGCTTCAATTCGAACGGCCGCTACGGGCAAGGCGCCCTGATGCGTGACCGCTTCATCGGCCGGGTGCTCGAGGCCGACCCGGCGAGCCTCGTCGACGAGCCGAACGACAACCTGGATCCGTTCGCGATCTGGGCAGCGCTCATGAAGAACGAAAAGCCCGGCGGCCATGGCGAGCGCTCGGTCGCCGTCGGCACGATCGACATGGCGGTCTGGGATGCGGTGGCCAAGATCGCAGGCGTGCCGCTCTACAAGCTCCTGGCCGACCGCTACCGCGGCGGCGTGCACGACGAGAGCGTCTGGGTCTACGCTGCCGGCGGCTACTACTATCCTGGCAAGGACCACACCCAGCTTCAGGACGAGATGAAGGGATATCTCGACCGTGGCTATCGCGTCGTGAAGATGAAGATCGGCGCCGTTCCGATGGAGGAGGACATCGCCCGGATCGAGGCGGTGCTCGACGTGGTGGACGATGGCCGCAACCTGGCTGTCGACGCGAACGGCCGCTTCGATCTTGAGACGACCCTTGCCTACGCTGAAGCGCTCAAGCCCTACGACCTCTTCTGGTACGAGGAGGCGGGCGACCCGCTCGACTACGAGATCCAGGCGCGTCTAGCCGAGGCTTACGATCGCCCGATCGCGACGGGTGAGAACCTGTTCTCGCACCAGGACGCCCGCAACCTCCTGCGCTATGGCGGGATGCGCCCCGATCGTGACTGGCTGCAGTTCGACTGCGCCCTGTCCTACGGACTTGTCGAGTTCATGCGCACACTGAAGGTGATGGATGATCTGGGCTGGTCCCCGCGCCGGGTCGTGCCGCATGGGGGCCACCAGATGTCCCTCAACATCGCTGCGGGCCTCCACCTCGGTGGCAACGAGAGCTATCCCGACGTGTTCCAGCCCTTTGGTGGTTTTGCCGATGGCATCGAGGTGCATGACGGAAGGGTGGCTCTGCCGGACATCCCGGGCATCGGCTTCGAAGCCAAGTCGCGTCTCTACAGCGTCATGCGAGAACTCGCGTAGCCGCCTGTCCGCCCCGCGGGTGAGACGCATCCGCAGCCGAGCCTTCGGGCTTGTCAATTCGTTCCGGTTGGCCCTGGGGGTACGGGCGGTCGGTCTCGACCACGCGTGCGGCAATCGGTCGTCGCGTCGGACTTCGCCGCCGCGCCAGCCTTGCCCGATCGCCCCAGGCGGGAACATTCCTACCGACTGGCGTGATGTCTTAGGCCGCCCGTCTCCGGCAGATCAGGAGGCTCGGCCGTGGTCCAGCGATCGCAGTGTCCTCTCAAGCGTGGCCCGGTCCACCGGCTTGTTGAGGTAGCCGATGGGATCGAGCGCGCCGGTGCGTGCAACGAAGTCTCGGATCAGATTCCCGCTGACGAACAGGGAGCGGATGCCAAAGCACCGTCGGACCTCGGCCGCCGCTTCCTCGCCGCTGCTGCCTCCAGCAAGGCGCACATCCATGAGCACCATGTCCGGCTTGGACTTGGCAGCTTCCTCAACCGCGCCTGCGGCATCAACCGCCTGCCCACACACCTCGTGGCCGAGATCCTCAAGCAGACTGACCAGGACCGTGGCGATAAGCAGGTCGTCCTCGACGACCAGGATACGAAGCATCAAGCGGCTTCCCTCGGAAACGTCATCTCGGCCCGGGTGCCCGCGGTCCCGGTCATGATCGCGAACTCGCCGCCAAGTTGGCGCGCGAAAGTTTGGATGAGCCGCATCCCCAGGCTCCTGGTTTTCAGTGGATCGCTTCCCGCGGCAGGGCCGGTTCCATCGTTTTCCACGGTCAGCTGCAGCATGCCTTCTCCGGTCGCCGCGAGGCTGACCCGGACTTGGCAAGCGTTCCCTGGCCGGCAAGCATGTTTGATGGCGTTGGTCAGGAGCTCGTTGAGCGCCAGGGCCAAGGGCGCCGCACGCGCCAGCGGAAGTTCGACCGGCTCCCCTGTCAGCGTGATCGAGCACGCCGGACCCGCGGCGACCTGGAAATAGTTGCACAGTTCGCGCAGATAGGCCTGAGCCTCGACGACACCGGTGAAGTCGCTCTCGTACAGCCGCGCGTGCACCGTGCCGACCGCATTCACGCGCGCGCAGGCATCGTCGATGGCCTCCCGGGTCTGGCCAGGCGGCAGGTCCATGGCTTGAAGCGTCAGCATGGCAGCGACCTGCTGAAGCGAGTTCTTGACCCGGTGGTTGACCTCCTGGATCAGCGTGTCCTTGTGCCGGATCAGCGCATCACGCTCGGCCAGCAGATCGGTCAACTCGGCCGTGCGCTCGCGCACACGCCGCTCCAGTTCTGCATTCGCACCTGCAAGTACGGTCCGGCGTTCGTCTTCCGCTCGTGCCCAGCGGAGTGCGAAAAAGCCGGCGACACCAAAAGCCGCCACGGCGACCAAGCCCGTGAAGAAATAAGCTACTGACCGTTTCAACCATTGATCCCGAACAGCCGCTTCCGACATGCCGACGAAAACCGAGATCGGGTACTTGGCCAGCGTCGCGAAGAAGGCGGTCCGCTGTTCGCCGTCGACCTCGGAGCGGTACGAGATCCACCCTTCTGGCTCGGACAAGGCAATCCTGGCCGCCACCGTGGAGGGGATGGCCTTGTCCAGCGGCACGTCTTGGGGCAGAGCGGGCTCGCGGAACAGGAGTGACCTCCGCGCCTCGTGGATCCAGGCGAATACCCAGCGCTCTGGCAGGCCCAGCGAATTGTAGAGTTGGGCGATCTCTCTGCTGTCGACCGAGAAGGACACGACGCCGAGGAAGCCGCCGTCCGGGGCTGTCACCCCGCGGCTGAAGATCACGATCGGCGTGCCGTCGATCTTGGACTGGAGCGGCTCGCTCACATAAAGTCCTGCGTCGGCCTCGACCTGCACTCGGAAGTAGTCGCGTTCGGAAACGCTGAGCGCCGGAGAGGCATCCTGGACTGATGTTGCGCGCAGACTGCCGTCCGGAGCCCAGACGAAGAGCCGAAACGAGATCGGCAGCGCACCACGCAGCCGGTCCAGGCGCTCATCCACCTGCGCTCGCGCCCCTGCGGCGGCCCAATCCGTCGCAGCCGCAACATCCGCCATCTGCTCCAGCATCAGGTCGCTGGCGTCCAGGAGCCGCTCGACCTGGCTCACCACCAGGCGGGTCATGCCCTTTGCCACCGTGCGCGCTTCGTCCTGGGCTAGGTAGTAGGTCCACCAGGCACCGAGGCCCAACATCGCGAACAGGAGGATCATGCTGCTGGCAAGCGCAGTGGCGAAGCGTCGGAAGATGATGCGCTCCGGGACCGGCGTGAGTGGCGGTCTGAAGGGCTGCGACCCGTAATGCGCCTCGGGTGCGTCCTTCGCCACCCGGCTCGGGAGCCCAGCCACGTTCACCGCGTGCTCCCCCTTCGATCGGAGCGACCGCCGGCGACGTCCAGGCACTGGACCAATGAAACTATATCGAACTCTTCGGCTGCTTTCTCGACGTCGAGGCCGGCGTTGCGCAGCCTGGCGTTGGCACGGGCAACCGCATGGACGTCCAGCGTGGCGGCGCGGCTGCACTTGCGGCCGAGGAACCGCGCAACTTCAAGGCCGCCGCGGGTACGACCGCAGATCATGCCGCGCCCGAACTCCCCGAAGGCTGGCATCATGATGGAGAAGATCCCCTCAGTCGCACCGGTGCCGGCGATCGCCTGTGCGAGACGCGCGGTTTGATGCCGGAGCAACCGACGTTCTCGGCAGCCTCGATCAGCTGCTTTGTCGAGCTGGGGAGCCGACTCAGTTCGGCGATAACAAGAACGTTGCCCTCGCGCGCGAAATCCAGCGAATCCTGGAACTGGGAACGGTCCCGCTTCCTCATCACTGTCCTGCCGCCCGCACACTTCTTCTTGTTTGCTGCCGAAAAGGTTCACAGATCTCGCATCGACACGGCCACGATAGCAGCTTGCTCCTGCTTTCCCTGTAAAACCGCTCCCGCCCTACCACGTTCATCGTCCAACCAAGTTGGACAATTGCTCGCACGCGCGCAAGCAGCCCGTAAAGCGGTCGAGGATATCGACTTGAAGCTGATGCAACGGCGGCCGGGCTCCTGGGATCGACGGGTGGCGAGGCGGATCGAGGAAGTACCGCTGGAGGGCTATCCCGTCTCCGAGGCTGTTGCACGTCGGTGACGGCGGCCATCCGCACCAGTCCTCACCAGCGCCTGCATGTTCAACCGGTAGTGTTCAGCAGCTCGCTTCGGCCAGTGGCCACCGTGGTTCGGCGGCTGGATCAGGTCGATCCTGATGTAGGACGATCCGGCTGTACCCGACCGGCAGCTAGCAGAGGAGCAAGAGGCGGCTGGCCGAGAAGGTCAGTGACAGCCTGCCCGTGCCCCTCCGGCAACGGCAAGCAACTACGCGTGCAGCAACCATGTGACCACCAGGCGGGCTGGCTGGTCCCGAAGGCCATTCGCACGGCTGTGATCCGTGCTGGATACTGCTCGGGGCAAGACGATGCCCTGCCCGCCGGTCAGCTATCGAAGGCCGATTCCAGGTGTATTCGTTGGACCCAATGGTGGGCGCGACAGGGATCGAACCTGTGACCCCTACGATGTCAACGTAGTGCTCTACCGCTGAGCTACGCGCCCTCACCGATCGGGTGGCCGTGCGGATAGCGCTTGGCGGCCGCCATGGCAAGTCCCTGCTGACCTTCTTTGCCGGAGGTTGCCGCCGCGCCGGTGGCATGGTTCCCTCCGGGCCGGCAGATGCTGGCGCTGTGGATGATCGAACCCTTCGTGCTCGTCAGGCCGGACGGCCCTGCCGTTCCCATCCTGATCTCGTCGCCGCATAGCGGGACCCACTACCCGGCCAGCGAAGAACGCCGGCTGGGCATACAGCGTGATGACCTCGCCACGTTGAGCGACGGTCCGGTCCACGAACTGTTCCTCCCGGCGGTCCAGGACGGGGCTACCCTCCTCTATGCATGCTGGAGCCGGGCCTGGGTCGACCTCAACCGCGAGCCGACCGAGTTGGACGACGAGGCGATCACGGGCGTGCCGGAACGCTACGCGAGGCGACGCTCGCTTCGCGTCCGATCGGGGCTGGGCGTGGTGCCGACCCGGCTGGGCGAGCGCCGGATCCATCAGCGGCGCCTCGACTATGGCGAGGTCGCCGGCCGGATCCATGCCATCCATGGCCCCTACCATGCGGCCATCGAGCGGGAGGCCGATCGGCTGGCTGCATGGCCCGGCGGGATGCTGCTGCTGGACTGTCATTCCATGCCCGGCGGCCCCTCCGGCGCCGGCGCGGTGCCCGACGTGGCGCTGGGCGATCGCTTCGGACGCACATGCGCCGGCTGGATCGTGACGCGCGCGGAACAGATCTTCCGCGACGCAGGGTTCACGGTAGGCCGCAACCAACCGTTCGCCGGAGGCTGGATCACCGAACATCACGGCCGGCCGGAGCGGAACCGCCACGCCCTCCAGATCGAGCTGCGCCGCGCGCTCTTCCTGGGCGAGCAGGGCGGCGGGCAAGCGTGTTCCAGGGAACGGCTCCAGGCGGTGGCAAGGAAGCTGGTCCGGGTTGTTGGCGCCGAACTCGCAGCATCGGCCGATCTTCTCGATGCGGCGGAGTGAGCCGGTCCCCAGGAGCCCTGGCAAGGAGTTTGCTCGTGCTCGGGCATGCCGAACCAGCCCACTCGCCTGTTCTTCCTCGTCACCCTGTTCCTGCTGCTTGCCGCGGGACTGACGCCTGCTGCCGCCGTCCCCGACGACCCGGCAAGAACTGCCGAGCTGTGCCTTAGCGCGGCAAGACGTGCCGAGCAGCTGTCCGGCATGCCGGACGGGATCGTCACGGCGATCATGCTTGCCGAGACCGGCCGCTGGAGCAAGGAGCGCAAGCGCAGCTATCCCTGGCCCTGGACGGTGACCTCGGGCAGCGAAGCCTGGTTCGCGATGAGCCGCGAGGAAGCGGTGGCCACCGTGCGGCGCCTGCAGGCGGAAGGTCGCCGCAACATCGATGTCGGCTGCATGCAGATCAACCTCCACTGGCACCCGGACGCCTTCGACAGCATCGAGCAGGCCCTGGATCCGATCCGCAACATCGCCTACGGCACCGCCTTCCTGCGCGAGCTGTTCGACGAGCACGGCAGCTGGAGCCGGGCGGTGGCCTCGTACCACAGCCGTGACCCCGAACGTGGGGAGGCCTACCTGGCGCGGGTGGAGAAGCTCCAGGAACAGCAGAAGTTCTGGGGCAAGGACGAGATCCAGCTGGCGTTCGCCGATGCGAGGCGGGATGTCCTGGCAGCCGATGGCGGCGAGGACGCCATGGCGCTCGACCGGGCGGTCGCTCGCGGGGGCGTGCTGCTTGCCGCTTTGGAAGCAAGGCCCGGGGTCTCGACGTCGGCGGCACCCGGCAGCATCATCAAGCTTCCGCGGGACCCATCGGGCGGGCGCGTCGCGCTGAACCACGGCTTCCTGTTCTCGGGTACGCCTGCAACACGGAAAGTTTCCTCTGAGCGTTGACCGCCGTCGGGTCCGCCTGCAGCTTGAGCCTGCAGGCATGACGACCAAACGGAAACGCCCATGGAACAAAGCGACCGCGAGCAGGATCTCCTCCCGGTCTCGAGCGCACCGCTCGACCGGTTGCTGGCCGAGGCGCTGGAACTGGCGGAAGCCACCAAGCTCTACCTGGAGACACGTGTCCGGCCGGACCCGGTGGGCCTGGAGGAGCTCGTCCATGTCCGCGAGGTCGGCCGCATTACCGCCCGGCTGGGGTTCATCGTCGCATGGCTCCTTGCCTGCAAGGCAGAACATGCCGGCGAGCTGGAAGGCTTCCCTGGCCGGGAGGAACTTTGCCGGCTGGGCGGCGACCCGACCTGTCTGGAGGAGGCGGTCGTCATGGGCATCCCGCCTGCGCTGAGGACGCTCCTCCACCGCAGCGCAGCGCTCTACGGCCGCGCCACGCGTCTGGCCACGAGCGGCATGATATCGCCGACGCTTCACTAGGCCGTGTCGGGCCTGGTCTTTGCCGGAGGCTGGTCATTGCTGACGCCCTGCAGCGCCTTGATGCTTGAGCAGGCGACCAGACCGGGTGGACCATGTCAGCCCCAGCGCAGATGGCACCCTGCCGTCGATCGCGACGAGGGCTGTGGCGATGCAGCCCAGGCCCAGCCACTGACCCGTCGCCATCACTTCGCCCAGCAGAATCGCGCCCAGCTGAATCGCGGCGGCCGGCACGAGCAGGGTCACCAGGAGGAGGTTGGTTGCGCCGACCGCGGCGAGCAGACGGAAATAAAGGACGTAAGCGGCCATGGTGGACAGTACGACCAGGGCGGTCACGGCCGCCAGGACCTCAATGGTGGGCGTGGTCAGCTGCCAAGGTCGATCCACCCAGAGGCTCAGTGGAGCGAGCAGCAGCCCTGCCGCGGTGAGCTGGCCAGTGGCCGCGGCGAGCGGTGGGATGGCCTGTCTCTTGAAGCGTCGACCATAGATGCCGGCCAGCGCATAGGAGAGCGCAGCGACGAGGCAGGCAAGGATCGGCAACAGGCTCCATCCGTCGGCGAGCGCGGGGTCTAGGCCAAGCATCGATGCGACACCAGCAAAGCCCAGGGTGACGCCGGCCAGCTTGCCAAGGGTCAGCTTCTCGTCCGAGGTGAGCAGATGCGCGGCCAGGACAGTCCATAGCGGCGTGGTGGCATTGAGGATTGCTGCAAGGCCGCCGTTAATCTCCGTCTGGCTCCACACGAGCAGGGAGAACGGGATCGCATTGTTTAGGAGCCCCATCACGGCGAATCTCCGCCACTGGCCGGCCAGCTGGAGCCGCCGCCCCGTCATGCGCAGGAACAAATGGAGGAGGACTGCGGCACAGCCAACCCGCAGCCATACCAGCGTAAGCGGTGGTATCCCGCGCAGGGCCACCTCAACGAAGAAGAACGAGCCTCCCCACAGGACTGACAACACGACGAGCATCGCCCAGTCCCGGGCGTCCATCCTCGCCTGGATCGCGTTCATCCGACTTTCCTTCCCGACCAGTCGTGAAGGAAGCCTGCATCTGTCGTGAGGGCCGCACGCTCCGCTTCTTGCTGCCGAACTGGCAAGAGCCTCTCAGTCGCCGCGGCAGGCGGCCAGCGTCCGACGCTGGGATCCGTCCGCGGAGAAATTGGCCGGATCGAGCCACGCCTCGAAGCCCGCCCGCACTCGCGGCCATTCCTCCTCGATGACCGAGTACCAGGCGGTGTCACGGTTGCGGCCCTTCACGACCGTGGCACGGTAGAAGATGCCCTCGTGCTGGAAGCCGAAGCGGCGTGCAGCGGCGCGGGACGGCCGGTTGGCCGCGTCGCACTTCCATTCGAAGCGCCGGAAGCCGCGCTCCATCGCGTGCCGCATCATCAGGAAGATCGCCTCCGTTGCGGCCGGCGTCCGCTGCAGCCTGGAGCCGAACCAGATGTGCCCGGCTTCGATCGAGCCGCTGGAGGGATGGATGTTGAGGTAGCTCGTCATGCCCATGGCCTCGCCCGAAGGCGAGCAGACGGCGAAGAACATCGGGTCCTTGGAGGCGGCACTGGTCTCGATCCAGCTCCGCATGGCAACCTCGTCCACGAACGGCCCGTAGGGCAGGAAGCGCCACCGATCGTCCTGTCCAGGCCCATGCCCCGCCCGGAACAGCGCCGCGGCATGCCGCGCGGCATCGAGCGGCTCCAGGCGGACAAGACGGCCATCAAGCGCCTCCCGTGCCGGCGGGGTGGCCGGTGGGATGCGTATGACGGGGTCGGTCGAGAGGCGGCGCAGCGCCACCGGCTCGTGCTCGCCGGGGCCGGTCACCGCACCCGCTCCACCGGGAACAGCTGCGGAGGCTGGCCATAGGCGTCCTGGGCCGCAATCAGCTCGATCTCGCGCGACCCTGTCTCGTGCGTCAGGCGGACCAGCTCATACATCGCCGATACGCTGCGCTGCAGAACGGTGGCGACATCGGAGCTCGTCAGCCGGTTGCCGAGGACGAGCGCTGTGGTCGCGTCGCCCGTGCCGTTGACCGTAAGCGGCAGCTTGGGCGTGCGCACCAGCCAGGAGCCTTCGGCGGTGTCGGCCAGGACGACGATCTCGTCCTGTGCCCCCGGCAGCTCCAGGCTGGTCACCACGACCAGGGACGGGCCGCGCGCCCGGACGGCGGCAGCACCGGCCAGCGCGTCGTCCAGGCTGTCGATCGAGCGATCGGCGAGCCAGGCGAGCTCGAACGCGTTCGGTGTCACGATGTCCGCAAGCGGGACGGCCCGGTCGCGGAAGAACTCGGGAATGCCCGGCCGGACGAAGAAGCCCCGACCGACATCGCCCATGACGGGATCGCAGGCATAGACCGCGCCCGGCCGCGCCGCACGCACCTTCGCGACCGTCTCCAGGACCGCATCGCCCAGCAGCGGATCGCCGAGATAGCCGGAGACGACCGCCTGAACCCGCCCGAACGCGCCGCGCGCCTCCACGCCGCTCAGGATCTCGCGGATCTGCTCGACCGTGTTGGCGTGCCCCTTCCAGACGCCATAGCCGGTGTGGTTGCTGAACTGCACCGTGTTCACCGACCAGACCTCGAAGCCCAGCCGCTGCAACGGGAACACCGCCGCACAGTTGCCGACATGGCCATAGGCCACGTGCGACTGGATCGACAAAATGCCTTCGACCGCCACCATCAGGCTCCCTCGCTTCACCCGGCCGGACGCTAGGTCCAGCTGGACGAGCAAAAAAGGGCCAGATGGTGCGGCTGAGGCAGGAATCTCATGGAGCCACATCGCCTGGCCCGTGGACAAGCCGGCTCGGCAACGGCACGACCGTCCGGTGATCCTTGGGAAGTCCGTACCATGAAACAGCCGCATGAGATGCGGGTGAGCTACGAGCGCGCGGAACTCGTCGAGACGGAGGCGGGCGACGATCCGATTGCGCTGTTCGCGCGCTGGTTTTCCGATGCGACGGCGGCCGGACTGGCCGAGCCGAACGCGATGACGCTGGCGACGGCCGATCGCGAGGGCAGGCCATCGGCCCGCATCGTCCTGCTCAAGCGCTTCGATGCGATCGGCTTCGATTTCTTCACCAACCTCGAAAGCCGCAAGGGCGTCGAGATGGCCGCCAACCCGAGGGCGGCCCTCCTGTTCTGGTGGGATGTGCTGCATCGGCAGGTGCGCGTGGAAGGCCAGGTCACCTTGGTACCTGGCGATGAGGCGGATGCCTATTTCGCCAGTCGTCCGCTTGGCAGCCGGATCGGCGCCTGGGCATCGCGGCAATCGGAGGTAGTGGCCGGCCGCGCCCAGCTGGACGAGCAGGAAGCGGCCGCCGCAGCACGGCTGGGCAACGATCCGCCCCGGCCGCCCTACTGGGGCGGCTATCGGGTCGCGCCGGAAGCGATGGAATTCTGGCAGGGCCGCCGCAACCGGCTGCACGACCGACTTCGCTTCGTCCGGACGGACGGCATCTGGCGGCGCGAGCGGCTGAGCCCCTGAGACGACGGCAGGCGTGACAGGTCGTAGCGGCCGTCCGGCTGGCCGCTTGCGCACGGACACGGGCCGGACCATTTCCTGCACGGTGAAAGAGCGTGGAGCTTGAACGTGCGGGACCAGAAGGTCGTCTTCATCACCGGTGCGTCCCGCGGAATCGGGCACGCCACGGCCAAGTACTTCGTGCGGCAGGGCTGGCGCGCCGTGACCTGCTCGCGCGATGCTGTGCCGCCGCAATGCGGCCGCGGCGAGCGGCACATGCATATCTGCGCTGATCTGGCCGACCTCAGGGGGCTGCCAAGCGTGCTGGCCGAACTCGAGGATCTGCTGGAAGGCGAGCCGATCAATGGCTTGGTCAACAATGCAGGCTACTCGCCTAAGGGTGAATATGGCGCGAGGCTGGGCGTCCTGGAGAGTGACCTCGAGGTCTTCGAGAAGGTCTTCGCGATCAATTTCTTCTCCTGCGCATGGTTCGCGCGCGAACTCACGCCCAAGCTGGCGCTGACCAAGGGTGCGATCGTCAACATCACCTCCATCGCCGGCAGCCGCGTCCACCCCTTTGCCGGAACCGCCTACGCGACGTCGAAGGCGGCCCTGACCGCCCTGACGCGTGAACTCGCGGCCGACCTCGCCCATCTGGGCATCCGCGTGAACTCCGTGAGCCCCGGTGAGATCAACACGGCGATCCTTTCTCCCGGCACCGATGCGCTCGTGGAGCGCATCCCCATGAAGCGCCTGGGATCCCCTGAGGAAGTGGCGGCCGTCATCCACTATCTCTGCAGCGACCAAGTATCCTACATCACCGGCGCGGAGATCCCGGTGAACGGCGGGCAGGACGTCTACTGAAGCGCCCCTAATGCTCTGATGCGGACTGGGACAGCACCAGGCAGTCGTCCGCGGACCAGCCGACCGCGATCTCGTCGTCGATCCGGATGTCCGGAAGCCCCGCGGTATTGGCCAGCTTCACGATGAAGCCGTCTTCCTCGAAGACCCGCAGGTGCACGCGCAGATGATCGCCGACATAGATCAGCTCCAGTACCCTGCCACTTGCCATGTTCGGCAGGCTGCCGGGCGCTGGCGCCAGCGCCACGCGCTCTGGCCGGAGCGACAGGATGACACGCTCCCCGGCACGTAGCGCGCCGACAGTCGTCGCCCGAAGGCAGGCACCATTCACCTCGACCCTGCATGTACCGCCCTCGACCGCCTGGACCCGGCCGGGCAGCCGGTTGTTCTCGCCGATGAAGCGGGCGACGAACGCATTCTGCGGGCGCTCGTAGAGGTCGCGGGGCGTTGCCAGCTGCTGAATCACTCCGTCCTCGAACACCGCGACCCGATCGGACATGGTGAGCGCTTCTGACTGGTCGTGCGTCACGTACACCATCGTGACGCCCAGCCGCTCATGCAGCTGCTTGATCTCGTACTGCATGTTCTCGCGCAGCTGCTTGTCGAGCGCGCCCAGCGGCTCGTCCATCAGGACCAGCTTGGGCTCGAACACCAAGGCGCGGGCCAGTGCCACGCGCTGCTGCTGGCCGCCGGATAGCTGGCTAGGCCTGCGATCGGCAAAGCCGTCGAGCCGCACCATCGACAGCGCCGCTGCGACCCTGGCTTCAACTTCGGCCTTTGGCTGACGACGGACCTTGAGCGGAAAGGCCACGTTCTGGGCGACCGTCAGATGCGGGAACAGCGCGTAGTTCTGGAAGACCATGCCGATGTCGCGTCGATAGGGCGGGACATGGTCGATACGCTGGCCGGCCAGCACGATCTCACCCCCGCTCGCCGCCTCGAAACCCGCCAGCATCATCAGCGTGGTCGTCTTGCCTGACCCGGACGGGCCCAGCATCGTCAGGAACTCGCCCCGCCGGATGTCCAGGTTCAGGTCCTTCACCACGAGGTGCCGCCCGTCATAGCTCTTGCGGACGTTGCGGAACGACACCATCGCATCGGCCGGATCGTGATGCTGCATCATCGCCTGCGTGGCTCCCTTCCCCGGATGCATGACCTGGCATGATCGCACCCAGCGCTGGGGTAAGCTGCACCGCCTCATGTGTAAATGCACCGGTGCAGGCAGCAGCCCGGGCCATTGCTCCGGCATGGCAAGGACAGGATGGCGACGCATTTGGGCGGCTTTTTCGGCAACTTTACCACGAGATGATAATGTTGATCCCTCCACTCGAGTGTTCTACCTGAACGTTGGGCATGCAACGCCGGCCGACAGTGCGGGCGCCGGCCCTGGCGGAGAAGGAGCATCATGCAGCACAGCGCCATGGAGCCTTGGTTTCGAGTGCTGCTCGTGAGCGGCCGTGAGGAAGAGCCTCCCGCCATCGGTCGCCTCGTGCGCCAGGCGGGTCTCCAGCCGGAAAGCCTGGAGCGCATCGGCAGCATGACCGAGGCGGTGGGCTTGGTCGCCGACCAGACGGTCGGCGCCGTGCTGCTGGACCTGTCGACGGCGGACGCGTCCGGCCTTGCGGGCCTCGTGCGGCTGCAGTCGATAGCACCCGGCATCCCGATCCTCGCTTTTCCGGGATTTGACGATACCGCTGCGCTCGAACAGGCTCATGCCGTGACCTGCCTGCAGCGGGCCGCACGCAAGCGGGAGCAGGACCGCCGGCTCGTCCATGTGGCGACGCGCGATAGGCTGACCGGGCTGGCCAACCGCTGGTTGCTGGAAGACCGGCTGAAATGCGCCATCGGCCGCGCACGCCGTTCCGCGCAGGCAGGCGCGCTCTATTTCTTCGACCTGGACAACTTCAAGGCGGTGAACGACCAGCTCGGTCACGAAGCGGGCGACCATCTCCTGCAGGCCTTCGGCCAGCGCATGCTTCGGTCGATGCGCGAGAGCGACACGGTGGCCCGCCTGGGTGGCGACGAGTTCGTGGTCGTGATGGACAAGGTGGTCAACCGCGGCAACGGCGAGCGCATCCGCACGCGCCTGCAGCGCCTCTTGGGCCTGCCCTACGAGTTGCCCGGCCGCCAGACCCAGGTCACGGTCAGCGTCGGCCTGGCCTTGTTCCCCGACGAAGGCAGCGACCTCGAAACGCTGCTCAGGGTCGCGGACCAGGCCATGTATCGCGACAAGCGCAGCCGTGCCGATCAGGCAGCCCGATAGAAGTTCACGCCGGCCGCATCGGTCTCCTTGACGATTCCGCGGCTTACAACCAGCCGGTTCAGGTGCGCCAGCGTCTCGCCCAGCGCGAACGAGAGCTGGTGCATGTCCAGCGCGCGCGGGAACAGCCTTACCATGACCTCCACGGCCTTGCTCGGTTGCCGGCAAGCCGCCAGGGTCGCCTCCAGCCGTTCGTCATGGTGCCGCTGCAGCTGCTCGATCCGCTGCTGCAGGCCGGTGAACGGCGTCTTGTGGGACGGGAGCACCATGGCATCGTCGGCAACGTCCACGTAGCGCGCCAGTGTTCGCTGGAAGGCGCCCAACGGATCCGCATCCGGTTCGGACGGCCAGACCGCGACGTTGGGCGAGATCGACGGCAGGACCTGGTCCGCGGCTATCAGCAGGTTGCGCTCGCGGCTATGGAGCGTCACCTGCTCGGGGCTGTGCCCTTCGCCCACGATGACCTCGAACATCGTGCCGGCAAGCTCCAGCCTGTCGCCTGCCTGCAGCCGCGTGAACCGGTAGGGGATCGGGTCCACGTTGCGGCGGTAATAGTTGCCGCGCCTGGAGCGCGACTCGATCAGGTCCTCCGGCAGCGCGCAGGCCAGGTCGAACCGTCGCCCGCTGGCAACGAAGTCGTCGCTCGTGTCCAGCACCAGCATGCGGGCCGTGAGCCATTCCGTCCGGCTCATCAGGAGTTCTGCCCCGGTGCGCTCGACCAGGGAGCCGATATTGCCGGCATGATCCGGATGGAAGTGGGTCGCCAGCACCCGCCGGACCGGGCGGCCATGGAGGAGGCCCGCGAGCAGGTCGTCCCAGATTGCCTTGGTCGTCGCGTCGCCCAGGCCGGTATCGATCAGCGTCCAGCTGCTGCCGTCGTCGACGATCCAGAGATTGACGTGGTCCAGGGCGAACGGGAGCTTCAGCCGCAGCCAGAAGATGCCGTCGGCCACCGCCACCGGCTTGCCCGGCTCGGGCACTTCGATCGCAACACGCTGCATCGTTCTCGCTATCCCTCCTCGATGGGTCCGGCACCGGCTGTCCGGATTGCAGGACCGAGAACTGTCCACTGTCATCAGCGCAGGGACGGACGGCTGCACGGGAAAGCCGTCTGGGACCCGACGCGCGCCCAGGCCAAGCCCAACGGCGCGATAATGTACGCGTCGTCGGGCTTACCTACACCTACCCGGCCATCGTCGCGACGGAGTCCCGATACCCTGCAGCTTCATGCGAGACCTTGCGGCGCCGGCGATGGCGGCTCGATCCAGGAAGGCATGTTCCGAGGGCCCCGACTTCCGGGCCAGGAGGCACGCTGCGCCTTCCGTTTCCAAGGATCGATCCGGGACGCAGAGGCCGCGCGGGCGCAACCCATGGCGCGCGCACGTGCCTCGGCGCCGTTGACCCTGTCGGTCAGATCATCGCGTAGACCTCGTGCCCACCTTCCCAGATCATCTTCAGCGCGACGAGGAGGATGATGAGGAAGCCTACCCAGGCCAGCCAGCGATGCCGTTCCATCCAGCGCGCGATGAAGCTGGCGGCCACACCCATGAGCGCGATCGACAGGACTAGGCCGAAGACCAGCGCAGGCAGGTGGTCCTTGGCCACGCCCGCCACCGCCAGCACGTTGTCCAGCGACATGGACACGTCCGCAACGGCGATCTGGAAGGCGGCGGCTGCGAACGACTTCCGGGCGACCGTTCCGGTGGCACCGGTGGCGTCGGTCTCGTGGCCATGGCTGCCCTCGCGCAGCTCGCGGTACATCTTGTACGCCACCCAGAGCAGCAGCAGCCCGCCTGCCAGCAACAGGCCGATGATCTGCAGCAGCTGCACAGCGACGAGGGCGAACGCGATGCGGAACACCAGTGCCAGCACGACCCCGATCATGATCGCGCGGCGCTTTTGCAGCTCGGGGAGGCCCGATGCCAGCTGGCCGACTACGACGGCGTTGTCGCCGGCGAGCGCGATATCGATCAGGACGATCGTGAAGAAGACATAAAATTCGGCGAGAAAGCTCTCTGGCATGTGCGCTCCGGCGATGACGGTGGGGCGCATAGCAGATGGACCGAGGAGAACCAGTTGAAAAGACGTCATCTTCCTGCCTTGACCCGGCGCACCGGGCCGCTGCACACCCCATCGGCATGACGAACGGGGCTCGATCGCAGGTCACGCTGGTCCTGGGCGGGGCGCGCTCGGGCAAGAGCCGGCATGCCGAATCGGTCTGCCTGCGCACCGGCCTGGAGCCCGTCTATCTCGCCACGTCGCAGGTTTTCGACGCCGAGATGGCGAGCCGCGTGGCACGGCACCGGGCGGATCGGGACCCTCGCTGGACCACTGTCGAGGAGCCGCTGGCACTGGCCGCCAGCCTGCGGCTTCATGCGGCACCGGGGCGGATCGTGCTGGTGGAATGCCTGACGCTCTGGGTGACCAACCTGATGGTGGCCGAGCTGGACGTGGCGGCCGCCTCGGCCGAGCTGGTAGCGACGCTGACGGATCTGGCGGGCCCGGTGGTGCTCGTGTCGAACGAAGTGGGGCAAGGCGTCGTTCCGGCCAATGCGATGGCCCGGACGTTCGTCGATCATGCCGGCCGGCTTCATCAGGACGTCGCCGCCATCGCGACGACGGTCACCCTGGTCGTGGCGGGGCTGGCGCTGCAACTGAAGGGCCATCGATGACGAAGATCGCAGCGACGGTGATCACCGGGTTTCTCGGCAGCGGCAAGACCACGCTGATCCGCCACCTCCTGCAGCATGCCGGCGGCCGGCGGCTGGCCCTGGTGATCAACGAGTTCGGCGAGGTGGGCGTCGACCGGGAGGTGCTGCTCGGCTGCGGCGATGCCACCTGCCGCGAAGAGGACGTGGTGGAGCTGGCCAATGGCTGCATCTGCTGCACCGTGGCCGACGACTTCCTGCCGACCATGGAGAAGCTCCTGGCCCTCGACCCGCCGCCCGACCATATCGTGATCGAGACCTCGGGCCTCGCCCTGCCCAAGCCCCTGGTCAAGGCGTTCGCCTGGCCGGGTATCCGGGATCGGGTGACCGTGGACGGGGTGGTGACGGTCGTAGACGCTGCGGCAGTGGCAGCCGGCCTGTTCGCGCCGGATCCGGCCGCGGTGAAGGCGCAGCAGCTGGCCGACGACAATCTCGACCACGAGACGCCGCTGGAGGAACTGTTCGAGGAGCAGGTCGGCTGTGCCGACCTGGTGGTGCTCAACAAGAGCGACCTCGTCCCGGCCGCAAGCTGGGAAGAGGTCGATCGGGCCGTCGCCCATGACCTGCGGCCGCAGGCACGCACGGTGCGGGCATGCCATGGTCGCCTGCCGATCAACGTCCTGCTGGGCCTGGGTGCAGCCGCCGAGAGCGACCTGGACAGCCGCCCTTCGCACCATGAGGGCGAGGACCACGATCACGACGATTTCGAGAGCTTCGCCGTTGAACTGGGCCCGGTGAGCGACCCGGACAGGACAGCGGCCGCGTTGGCCGAGCTTGCCGACCGCCATCGCGTGCTGCGCCTCAAGGGATTCGTGGAGGTGGCCGGCAAGCCGATGCGCCTGCTGGTCCAGGGTGTCGGCGGCCGGATTGCGCATGCCTATGATCGTCCCTGGCGCCATGGCGAGGCGCGCAGCGGCCGGCTGGTCGTCATCGGCGAAAAGGGCCTGGACCAGCCAGGGATCGAAGCGGCCGTTCGCGCCGCCGCCTGAGCCAGCGTGCACCTTCTCCCAGCCACGGCGAGCGGCACGCCTACCGATGGCGAGGCCGTCGACCTCGCCCAGACGCCGGCTGACCTGGTCGTAGCCTCGTTCGCCGACACGGAACTGGCCTGCCTCGCCGCCGCCGCCGAGCGCTTGAGCGACCGCTGCCCGTCGCTGCGGATCGCTCCGCTGCGGCTGCTGCGCCACCCCATGTCGGTCGACCTGTGGGTCGAACGGACGGTGGCCCATGCCCGCCTGGTAGTCCTGCGATTGATCGGCGGCCGCCCCTACTGGTCCTATGGGCTGGACCAGGTGGTGGCGGCCTGCCGCGGCAGGAACATCCCGCTGGCCGTGCTGCCGGGCGATGATCGGGCCGATCCTTCCCTGGATGGCTTGTCGAGCCTGCCGGCCGCGATCAATGGCCTGCTCTGGCGCCAACTGGCGGAAGGCGGGATCGAGAACGCCCTCAGCTTTCTGGAAAGCGCCGCTGCGATCCTGGACGGCCGCCCCGTCTCAGCCCGGCCGAGCCCGCTGCCGCGCACGGGGCTGTACCGTGATGGCCGAACCTGGCCCACGCCCGACGCCTTCCTCGACGGCCACCGTCGGGCACCGGACGCCATCCTGCTGTTCTACCGGGCCCTGATGCTGGCTGGCGACACGGCCCCGGTTGATGAGCTGATCAACGCGCTGCGGAACCGCGGCATCGAGGCGGTGGGCCTGTTCACCACGAGCCTGAAGGATCCTGCCGAGGGAGCGATCGTACGCAGCTTCTGCGCGGAGCTGCGGCCGTTTATCGTCCTTGCAGCCACCAGCTTCTCCACGGCCCGCGCCGAGGACGGCTGGGCTACGCCCCTGGACGAGCTCGACGTCCCGGTCCTGCAGCTGGTCCTGGCCGGCAGCACCGAACAGGCATGGCGTCAGTCCTCACGCGGCCTGATGCCCGTGGATCTCGGCATGCAGGTGGCTCTTCCGGAACTGGACGGCCGCCTTCACGGCCCGGTGATCGGCTTCAAGGACGAAGGCCGCATCGACCAGCGCACCCAGTGCCCGCTCATGCGCTGGCTGCCGTTCGCCGAAGGCATCCAGGCTGCCGCGGAACGGGCGCAGGCCTGGCTGGACCTGCAGCGCACTCCTGCCCCCGAACGCCGCATCGCCCTGGTGCTCGCCAACTATCCAATCCGTGATGGCCGGATCGCCAACGGCGTTGGTCTCGACACGCCCGCCTCGACCGTCGTGCTGCTCCGCGCCCTCGCCGAGGCTGGATACGATATCCAACCCATGCCGGCGGATGGCGACGACCTCGTCCGGCAGCTCCAGGCAGGCGTCACCAACGAGCCGCCCTCGAGCAGGACCGTCAGGACGGTCCTACCGCTCGACCGGTACGAGCGCTGGCTGGACCAGCTGTCGCCGGCGATCCGTGCCGCCGTTCGGGAGCGCTGGGGATCACCTTGCGACGATCCCTTCTGCGTCGACGGCCAGTTCCTCCTGCCCGTCCTTCCGCTCGGCAACACCATCGTCGCCCTGCAGCCCTCCCGAGGCTACGAGATCGACCCCGCGCTGAGCTGGCACGATCCGGCCCTGCCGCCACCCCATCGCTACGTCGCCTTCTATCTCTGGCTGCGCCACGAATTTGGTGCCCATGCGCTGGTCCAGGTGGGCAAGCACGGCAACCTGGAATGGCTGCCGGGCAAGGCCACCGGGCTCAGCCAGGACTGTTTCCCCGCTGCCTTGATCGGCCCGCTGCCGGTGATCTACCCGTTCATCGTCAACGATCCCGGCGAGGGCACCCAGGCCAAGCGGCGGACAGGCGCCGTGGTGGTCGACCATCTCACGCCGCCGCTGGCAAGGGGCGGCCTGCATGGCGACCTGCGGGCGCTCGAGAACCTGCTGGACGAGTACAGCGAGGCGCGCGACCTGGACCCCAAGCGAGCCAAGGCGCTCGGCCGGTCCATCGCCGAGGAGGCACAGCGCCTGAAGCTGGACCACGACCTCGCCTCCGCAGGCTCCGCCGAGGACAGCATCGTCGCCCTGGACTCCTACCTGTGCGACCTCAAGGAATTGCAGATCCGCGACGGCCTGCACGTGCTGGGCACGAGCCCGACCGGCCATGCCCGTGCCGAGATGCTGTCGGCGATCATCCGGCTGCCGCGCGGCTCCCGTGACGGCGATGCCTCGTTGCCACGGGCGCTGGCAGCCGACCTGGACCTCCACGACTTCGATCCGCTCGCCGGGGAGGAACTGGGCCGGCCCTGGCTGGGACCGAAGCCGCCCGCCCTGGATGCCCTGTCGCGGGCACCCTGGCGCACCCTGGGCGACACGATCGAGCGGCTGGAGCATCTGGCCCTTGCCATGCTCGCGGACAAGGCGCCGGTGCCGCCGGCTTGGCAGCGGACGAGGGCCGTCCTTGATCAGGTCGTGAGTCAGATCGCACCGGCCCTGGACCATTCGGGCAGAAACGAGATTACGAGCGTCCTGCACGCCCTGGACGGCCGCTTCATCCGCCCGGGCCCGTCGGGCGCACCCAGTCGCGGCCGCCCCGACGTGCTGCCGACCGGCCGCAACTTCTTCTCGATCGACGCCCGCTCGCTTCCCACCCCGACGGCGTGGCGGCTGGGATGGGCATCGGCGGCCTCGGTCGTGCAACTCTATGTCGAGCGGCACGGCGACTGGCCGAAGGCGCTGGTCATTTCCGCCTGGGGAACGGCCAACATGCGCACCGGCGGCGACGACATCGCCCAGGCGCTGGCCCTGATGGGCTGCCGGCCGGTCTGGGATGGCGCCGGCGGACGCGTCACCGGCATCGAGGTGCTGCCGCTGTCCATGCTCGACCGGCCGCGGATCGACGTCACCTTCCGCGTCTCAGGGTTCTTCCGCGACGCCTTCCCGCACCAGATCGCCCTGCTCGACGAGGCCGTGCGGCTGGTCAGCGCGCTGGACGAGCCGCCGGAGTGCAACCCCCTGGCTGACCGGGTCCGGACCGAGACGGCGCGGCTCGTCGCGGCCGGCCAGGAGCCGTCGCAGGCGCAATTGCAGGCCTCGGCACGGATCTTCGGCAGCAGGCCAGGGGCCTATGGCGCCGGCCTGCAGGCGCTGATCGACGAGCGGCACTGGCAGACGGACGCCGATCTGGCCGCCGCCTATCTGACCTGGGGCGGCTACGCCTATGGCAGGGGCCGCGACGGCATCAACGACCGGGATCAGTTGGAGCAACGCCTGGCAGGGATCGACCTCGTCCTGCACAACCAGGACAACCGCGAGCACGATCTGCTCGACAGCGACGACTACTACCAGTTCGAAGGCGGCGTCATCGCCGCCGTCCGCACGCTGAGCGGGCGGCAGCCGGAAGCCTTCCATGTCGACCATAGTCGCCCGGAGACGCCGAAGCCGCGCACGCTCGCGGCCGAGATCGGCCGGATCGTCCGCGGCCGTGCGTCCAATCCGCGCTGGATCGCCGGCGTCATGCGGCACGGCTACAAGGGCGCCTTCGAGATGGCCGCGACCGTCGACTATCTCTTCGCCTTCGCCGCGACCGCCCGGGTCGTCGAGGACCACCATTTCGATCAGCTCTTCGAGGCCTATCTTCAGGACGAGCAGGTCCGGTCCTTCCTGGAGGAAGCCAGCCCGGCGGGCCTGCGCGAGATGGCGGCGCGGTTCATGGAGGCAGTGGAGCGAGGCTTGTGGCGCCCTGCCCGGAACAGTGTCGTATCCCAGCTGACGGACCTGCTCGCGCAGACGCCGCAGGCCCGTTAGGTTGCCCGCACGAACCCGAGGGAGGCGCAGAACCATGCTGCTCGGCTGCATCGCCGATGATTCCACCGGCGCCACCGATCTTGCCGCCGTGCTGGTCGCCGAAGGCATGCGCACGGTCCAGACGATCGGCGTACCGGATGCCGGCACCGATCCGGGCGATGTCGACGCGCTCGTGGTGGCGCTGAAATCGCGCTCGATCCAGCCATCCGCGGCTGTCCACCAGTCGCTGGCCGCCCTGCGCTACCTGCAGGAGCGGGGGGCGAAGCAGATCCTGTTCAAGTACTGCTCCACCTTCGACTCCACGCGGGAGGGCAATATCGGCCCGGTCGCCGAAGCGCTCCTGGAAGCACTGGGCGAGGAGCAGACGATCGTCTGCCCGGCCTACCCCACCCTGAACCGCTCGATCTTTCGCGGCCACCTGTTCGTCGGCGACCGGCTCCTGTCGGAAAGCGGAATGGAGAAGCACCCGCTCAACCCGATGACCGAGCCCGACCTGGTGCGGGTGATGGCCTCGCAGAGCCGCCGCAAGGTGGGGCTGGTGCGCTATGACACGGTGCGCGACGGAGCCGACGCCGTCCGCACCCGGTTGGGCGAGCTTCGCGCCGATGGCGTTGCCCATGTCGTCACCGACGTGATCTACGACGAGGACCTGCGCATCCTGGGTGAGGCCGCGGCAGGGCTGAAGCTCGTGACGGGCGGCTCCGGCATCGCCCTGGGACTGCCGGAGAATTTCCGCCGCCAGGGACTGCTCGGCCGCCACGAGGCCGGCGAACTGCCGGAGGTGGATGGCTACGAAGCGGTTCTTGCCGGCAGTTGCTCCGTGGCGACACGTGGCCAAGTCGCCGACTTCCTGAACGGGCGTCCCGGCTTCAAGCTCGATCCGCAGAAGCTGGCGGACGGCGACGGAGCGGTTGAGGAAGCGCTCGCGTTCGCGCAGGAGCGGTTGAAGGACGGGCCGCTGATCATCTACGCCACCGCCGAACCGGGCGAGGTCGCCGCAGCCCAGACGGTGCTCGGCCGCGAGCGGGCGGGCGAGCTGGTCGAGGCCGCCATGGCCAAGCTGGCGACGGGCCTGGTCGAGCGTGGCGTGCGCCGGCTCGTAGTGGCGGGCGGCGAGACGAGCGGCTCGGTGGTCTCAGCACTCAAGGTTTCGGCGCTGCGGATCGGGCAGAAGATCGACCCGGGCGTTCCGGCAACCGTGTCGGTCGGCGACCGCCCCCTCGCCCTGGCGCTCAAGTCAGGCAATTTCGGGACGCCCAACTTCCTGAGCAAGGCGTTCGGCTTCATGCCGGGAAAGCGGCCATGAGCAGCGAGAGCCAGCTGCGCGAGCAGATCTGCACCATCGGCAAGTCGATCTTCGACCGCGGCCTGACCTCGGGCTCGACCGGCAACATCAGCGCGCGGCTGGACGACGGCACGTGGCTGATGACGCCCACCAACGCCTCGCTCGGCCGCCTGGACCCTGGGCGGATCAGCAGGCTGGACGCGGCCGGCCGGCTCCTGTCCGGCGACCCGCCGTCGAAGGAAATCCCGCTGCACTCGGCCATGTACGACGAGCGCAGCGGCTCCGGCGCCATCGTGCACCTGCACTCCACGCATTCGGTTGCCGTCTCGATGTTGCCGGAGGTGGATCCCGAGAACGTCCTGCCGCCGCTCACCGCCTATTACTGCATGCGCTGCGGAAGGGTGCCGCTGATCCCCTATTTCATCCCAGGCGATCCTGCCCTGGGCGACGCCATTCGTGGCGTGGCGGGCAAGGCCAGCACGGTGCTCCTGGCCAATCACGGCCCGGTCGTCGCCGGCAAGGATCTGGAAGCCGCCACCAACGCGGTGGAAGAGCTGGAAGAGACGGCCAAGCTCTATCTGATGCTGCGCAACCTGAACCCGCGCCTGCTGACGCCGGAACAGGTCGCGGAGATCGAGGCGAAGTACCCGATTAAGTGAACGAAAAAGGGCGGCCGATCGGCCGCCCCTCGTCGTGTACCAAACCAATTCAGGTCAGGCCTGCACCAGCTCCTGCCGCTGCTCGCCCAGGCCCTCGATGCCCAGGCGCATGACTTGGCCCGCCTTCAGGTAGATCGGCTCCGGCTTCTGGCCTAGGCCAACGCCCGGCGGGGTGCCGGTGGAGATGATGTCGCCCGGATAAAGCGACATGAACTGGCTGAGATAGTGCACCAGGAAGCGCACGCCGTAGACCATCGTCTTGGTCGAGCCGTTCTGGTAGCGGTGCCCGTCGACCTCCAGCCACATGTGAAGGTTTTGCGGGTCCGGCACCTCGTCACGGGTGACGAGCCAAGGACCGGTCGGCCCGAACGTGTCGCAGGACTTGCCCTTGGTCCACTGGCCGCCGCGCTCGGCCTGGAAGGCCCGCTCCGAGACGTCGTTGATCACGCAGTAGCCGGCGACATGGTCCAGCGCCTGGTCCTCGCTGACATAGGAGGCGGTCTTGCCGATCACCACGCCCAGCTCGACCTCCCAATCGGTCTTCACCGAGGTGCGCGGGATCTTGACCTGGTCGTTCGGCCCCACGATCGCCGAGGTGGCCTTCATGAAGATGACCGGCTCGGGCGGCACGGCCATGCCGCTTTCCGCGGCGTGGTCGGCATAGTTCAGGCCGATGCAGATGAACTTGCCGGTCCTACCGACACAGGGTCCGAGACGGACGCTGTCCTCGACCTTGGGCAGCTTGGCCAAATCGACCGCGCGGATCTTCGCAAGGCCGTCATCGGACAGGACATCGGCGGCGATGTCGGACACGACCCCGTCCAGCGAACGGATCACGCCGTCCTGATCCACGATACCGGGCTTTTCGGCCCCGGGCGTGCCGTAACGCACGAGCTTCATGAGCGAACCATCCTCCCAATGCGGCGCTGGAAGCGCTCTAGACGCTATTGTCGTGCATTTGAAGCCTGCGTCCGGGCATGGCGGCTGGCTGCGATCAGCGCCCTTGCCTGCGAAGAGCTGGCTTCGCCAGCGTCCAGGGCGTCGCTGGAGAGCTCTTCCACGATCCTGCCCTGGTCCATCACCAGGACGCGCGGGCACATATGAGCGACCACCGCCAGGTTGTGGCTGACCAGGATCGAGGTGAGCCGGCGCTTCTTCTGCAGCGCCACCAGCAGGTTCAGGATCTCGGCCTGCACCGAGACGTCCAGTGCCGAGGTCGGCTCGTCCAGCAGCAGGATCGAAGGGGCCGGCAGCAAGGCGCGCGCGACGGCGACCCGCTGCCGCTGCCCGCCCGAGAGCTGGTGCGGGTAACGGAACCGGACATCCTGCGGCAGCCCGACATCGGCCAGCGCCTGCGGGATCAGCGTCGAGGCATTGCCCAGGCGGTGGATCGAGATCGGCTCGTCCAGGATCGCGTCGATCGTGTGGCGGGGGTGGAGCGAGCCGTAGGGGTCCTGGAACACCATCTGGACCTGCCGGCAGAACTCGAGGTCGCGTCGGCCGCCCATGAGCGCTCGCCCCGCCACCTCCACCCGCCCTTCCCACTGCTCGACCAGGCCGGTCAGCACGCGCAGGACCGTCGACTTGCCGGATCCGCTCTCGCCGACGAGCCCGAGGCAACTGCCGGCCTCCGCACGCAGCGAGACGTGGTCCAGCGCCTGGAGGCTGCCAAAGCGCACGCACAGGCCCCGGATCTCGATGTCGGCACCCATCGTCAGCGCGCCCAGCTGGCATCGCGGCGCAGCACCGGCAGTTCCGTACGCCGCTGGCCCAGCCTCGGCACACAAGCCATCAGCCCCTGGGTATAGGGATGCTGCGCAGCTCTCAGATTCCGTGCATCCAGCTCCTCCACGATCCGCCCGGCATAGAAGACCAGCACCCGGTCGCAGAACGCGCTGACAAGGTCGAGATCGTGGCTCACCAGCACCAGCCCCATGCCCCGGGCGGTGACCAGCTCGTCCAGCGTTTCCAGGATGCCCGCCTCGACCGTGGCGTCCAGGGCCGAGGTGGGCTCGTCGGCCAGCAGCAGTTCCGGATCGGGGGCCAACATCATCGCGATCATGACGCGCTGCCCCATCCCGCCCGAGATCTCGTGGGGATAGAGGTCCACGACGCGCGCGGGGTCGCGGATATGAACCGCATTCAGCGCCTGGAGCGACCGCTCGCGCGCCTGGCGGCCGTTCGCCCCCTTGTGCAACCGGAACGTCTCGGCCAGTTGCGCACCGATCGTCATCACGGGGTTCAGCGCATGCCGCGGGTCCTGGAGGATCATCGAGATCCGCTTGCCGCGCAGCTTCGCGCGCTCCCGCGTAGGCATGCTGCGGAGGTCCTGACCCGCGAATGCCAGGCGCGCAGCACTCACCCTGCCTGGCGGCGGCACCAGGTCGAGGATGGCGCGCGCGGTCATCGACTTGCCCGAGCCGCTCTCGCCGACGATGCCGACCTTCTCGCGTCCAACCGTGAACGAAACGTCGCGGACGACCGGGTGCAGGCCATCCCGGGTGGGAAAGCTGACCGTCAGCCCGGCGACCTCCAGGAGCGGCGCCGTCACGAGCGCGCGGCCTTCGGGTCCAGCACGTCCCGCAGGCCGTCCCCGATCAGGTTGAAGGCGAGGCTGACCAGGAAGATCGCCGCCCCCGGCATCGTCGCGACCCACCATTGCTGCGTGAGATATTCCCGTCCCGACGCCACCATCGCACCCCATTCGGGCGTGGGCGGCTGGGCGCCCAGGCCCAAAAAGCCCAGGCCGGCCGCGATCAGGATCATGCCGGCAAGGTCCAGCGTCAGGCGCGCCAGGATGGTGGAAACGGTCAGCGGCATGATGTGCCGGACCAGGATGCGTGCATGCGAGGCCCCCTGCAGCCGGGCCGCCGCGATGAAGTCCTGCCGTCGCAGCGTGAGCGTCTCCGCACGCGCGAGGCGCGCATAGGGCGGCCAGGCGGTGGCGGCGATCGCGATGATGGCGTTCTCGATGCCGGGGCCCAGCGCTGCCACCAGGGCCAGGGCCAGGACCAGCCGGGGGAACGCCATGAAGATGTCGGTGATCCGCATGAGCACCCGGTCGAGCAGCCCGCCGCTGTAACCGGCGACGATCCCGACGGCCAGCCCCAGCGGTGCTACCGTCACGGCCGCCAGCAGGATGATCGTCAGGGTGATCCGGCTTCCCCAGATGACCCGGCTCAGGATGTCGCGGCCCAGATTGTCCGTGCCGAACGGGTGATCATTGGACGGGGGAAGCAGGCGGTCCTGCAGGTTCTGCAGGTCGGGCGGATAAGTGGCCAGTTGCGGGGCGAAGATCGCCACCAGCACCAGGATCACGACGATGGCGATGCCCGTCGCCGCCAGCCGGTTGGAAAGAAGCTCCAGCGTGCCCCGGTACAGCCGCCCTGCCCGGGCCTGGCCGCGCGACGCAGGCGTGGCGGTGGTGAGCCAGGTCGCAAGCGTGCTCACGTCGCCCTCGGATCGACCAGGGTGTAGAGCACGTCCGACAGGAGGTTCAGCCCGATGAACACGAGCCCGATCACGATGGTGGCGCCCAGCACCGCGGTCAGGTCCGCGCTGAACAGGGACTGCGTGATGTAGAGGCCGAGGCCGGGCCAGGCAAAGACCGTCTCGGTCAACACCGCTCCCTCGAGCAGGTAGGCGTAGGAGAGCGCGATGGTCGTGATCAGCGGCACCATGATGTTGCCGACTGCATGCCGCCAGATCACCCGCCGTTCCGGCAGGCCCTTCACCCGGGCGGCGACGATGTACTCGTGGCCTAGCTCGGCCAGCATGAGCGAGCGGGTCATCCGTGTGATGTAGGCCAGCGAGAAGTAGCCCAGCACCGAGGCCGGAAGGATCAGGTGCGAGAGCGCGTCGAAGAACGCGTCCGTGTCGTGCGCCAGCAACGTGTCGACCAGCATCAGGCCGGTCACCGGCTCGATCGAGTACTCGTAGGCCACGTCGATCCGGCCAGGCCCCGCCACCCAGTCGAGCTTGGCGTAGAACAGCAGGAGCCCGACCAGCCCCAGCCAGAATACCGGCACGGAGTAGCCGGCCAGCGCCACGATCCGGATGATCTGGTCCTGCCAGCGACCATGGCGGGTCGCGGCCAGCACGCCCAGCGGCACGCCAAGGCACACGCCCAGCAGCGTCGCCGTGGTCGCAAGCTCCAGGGTCGCCGGGAAGAACCGGCCGATATCGGTCAGCACGGGCTGGCCACTCAGGACCGAATTGCCGAGATCGCCTTGCAGCACGTCGCCGAGATAGCGGATGAACTGCTGCCACAGCGGCAGGTCCAGGCCCATTTCGGCCGCTGCCCTGGCCCTGATCTCCTCGCTTGCCCGGTCGCCCACCATCGCCAGCAGCGGATCGACCGGGATGACCCGGCCGATCATGAACGTGACCAGCAACAGGCCGAGCACGGTCAGCACGACCGACACGATCAGCGACCCGAGCTTGACCAAGAAGCGCAGGAGCCAGCTGCGCCCACGCTCCCGCGCCGGCAGCGCCGCGATGTCCGAGGCAACAGCCACGATCCGGTGGTACCCTAGGTCTTGGTCACGCCCGAATAGTTGACGGTATCGAAGGTGGGGCCGGACACGAAGCCCTGGACGTTGCTGCGCAGCACGGACTGCTCGACCTGCTGGAACATCAGGATATAGGCGCCTTGGGCCTGCACCTCTTTCTGGATGTCCAGATAGGCCTGCTCGCGCTTGGCCGTGTCCGGCTCGAGCGCCGCCGCATCGGTCGCCTTGGTCAGCTCCGGAATGTCCCAGGCGTTGCGCCAGGCCACCGTCTTGGTCTTGCCTTCGTCGCTGTTGTCGGGGTTGCGCGCGAAATAATCGGTGGTGGAGTGCGGATCGAGATAATCCGGCGACCAGTACATCAGCACCATGTCGTGGTTGCGCGCCCTGTACCTGGTCAGGACCTGCTTCTGGTCGGCCTGGACCAGCTCGACCTTGACCCCTGCCTGACCGAACGTCCCCTGGATGGCCTGCGCCATGTCGATATAAGGCGAGGTGTTCGGCACGTCGAACGTGATCGACAGGTCGGAGCCCGCTCCCGATTCGGCCAGCAGGGCCTTCGCCTTCTCGATGTCCAGCTTGTAGGGATTGTTGCCGAGCGCGCCGAACATCCCCTCGCCCAAGAAGGACTGGTGGATCATCCACTGGCCCTTCAGGAGGCTGTTGGTCAGCCCCTCGTAGTCGACCGCATAGCGCAGCGCCTCGCGTACCTTCGGGTTCGCCAGGATCGAGTTCTTCTGGTTCAGGCCCAGATAGAGGATGCTCTGCTTGGGGTCGGTCTGCAGCTTGAAATCCGGGCTCTTGGTGAGCTCAGCGATCTGGTCGGGGCTGAGGTTGCGGGCGATGTCGGCGTCACCCTTCTGGATCAGCAGGAGCTGGGTCGCCGGCTCGCCGACATGGCGGACCACCACCCGCTTCATGCCGGGCGCGCCCAGGTAGAAGTCGGGATTGGCCTCCAGCGCCACCGCGTCCTTGGCCTTCCAGGTCAGGAGCTTGAACGCGCCCGAGCCCGCCGACTGGTTCTTCAGCCAGCCATAGCCGAGGTCGTCGCCTTCGGCGTGGCTCATCACCAGCTTCATGTCGACGATCGAGCCGACCCCGGCCGAAAGCGCGTTCAGGACGAGCGTCGGCGCGAACTTGTTGACGAGCGTGAGCTGCAGCGTGTCTGGCGCCGTCACCTTGATGTTTTCGGCGACATTGTCCGCGGCCCAGCCGAATTGGGAGAGGATGAAGGCCGGCGTCTTGTCGAGGATGACGACCCGCTGCAGCGACCAGGCGGCATCCTCGGCCGTCACCGGGTTGCCGGAGTGGAACTTGAGGTTCGGGCGGATCTTGAAGGTCAGCACACCGCCATCGTCCGAGACGGTCCAGCTCTCGGCGATGCCGCCCACGAGCTTGGTGGTGTCCTTGGGGTCGACCGATACCAGCCGCGTATAGAGCTGCGCCACGATCTCGCCGCCCGAGAACTCGAAGCACTCGGCCGGGTCGAGCGTGATCATGTCGTCGATGTTCTTGGCGATCACCAGCACGTCCTTGGGCGTGGCGGCCGCTGCAGGCGTGAACAGGCCGCTGCCGAGCCCGGCGGAAAGACCCACGACTCCTGCCGTGGCAGTCAACAGCGTCCGGCGTTTCATGCGTGCGCTCCGTTGGAACTTGACGAGCCTGTGACGACGGTATCCTCGTGCTGCACCGCGTCAAGCCCGGCGTCGGCGGATTGCCCTTCGGCCCGCTGCTCCGTAAACCCGGCCCCGTCCGTGCCTGGAGGAAAACGCGTGCCCAAGCTCGTCGTGGTCGATCACCCGCTGGTCCAGCACAAGCTGTCCCTGATGCGCCGCAAGGAGACGCCCACGGCCGAGTTTCGCCAGCTGGTGAAGGAAATCGCGCTGCTGCTCGGCTACGAGATCTGCCGCGACCTGCCGCTCGAAGACGTGGACGTGGAAACGCCGCTCGAGATGGCCCGGGTCAAGATGCTGGCCGGCAAGAAGCTCTGCCTAGTCTCCGTACTCCGTGCCGGCAATGGCCTGCTCGAAGGCATGCTCGACCTGATCCCTTCCGCGCGCGTCGGCCATCTCGGCCTCTACCGGGACCATGTGACGCTGCAGCCGGTGGAATATTTCTACAAGGTGCCCAGCGACATCAGCGAGCGACCAGTGATCCTGGTCGACCCGATGCTGGCCACCGCCAACTCGGCGATCGCTGCGGTCACCAAGGTGAAGGCCTCGGGTGCCACTGACATCAAGTATGCCTGCCTGCTGGCCGCACCCGAAGGTGTGGCCAAGTTCCACGCCGCGCATCCGGACGTGCCGGTGTTCACGGCCGCGGTCGACCGCGGCCTGAACCAGCAGGGCTATATCATGCCCGGCCTGGGCGATGCGGGCGACCGGATCTACGGCACCCGCTGACGATCAGGTGGTGAGCCCGCCGTCGATGACGGCGAGCGTGCCGGTCGTGTAGCTGCTCTCGTCGGACGCGAAGTAGAGTGCCAGCGCGGCGATCTCCTCCGCCGTGCCCAGCCGGCCCATCGGCTGGCGGGCAACGAAGTCCTTGCGTGCCTGCACGGGGTCGGCGGCGGAGTTGATCCGGTCATCCAGGGACGGCGACTGCACCGTGCCCGGGCAGATCGCATTGCAGCGGATGTTCTGCTTCACGAAGTCGATCGCGACCGACTTGGTGAGGCCCTGAACGGCTGCCTTGGATGCCCCGTAGGCGAAGCGGTTCGGCACCCCCTTGAACGCGCCCGCGACGCTGGCGACGTTCACGATCGAGCCGCCGCCGTTCTCGATCATCTTCGGCAGGAATGCCTTGATCAGCCAGAACATCGAGCGGGCGTTCAGGTCGAACGCGAAGTCCCACTGCTCGTCCGTGCAGTCCAGGATCGTGCCATTGTGGACATAGCCCGCCACGTTCACGAGCACGTTGATGCCCGGGTGCTGCTGGGCGCAGGACCGGATGGCGTCGGCCGACAGGACGTCCAGCCGCTCGGTCCGGATCCCTTCCTCACGCTCCAGCTCCTGGAGCAGATGGGTGTTCACGTCCGTGGCGAGGATGTCGGCGCCCTCGCGTGCGAAGGAAATCGCGACCGCACGGCCGATGCCTTGTGCCGCCGCCGTCACCAGCACGCGCTTGCCGGCCAGCCTTCCAGTCATTCCGATCTCTCCAACGAACACGCCAGGGGTTCACCGACCAGCCGGCCGGACGCGCGGCACCAGTAGCGGAGGCGACCGGCGCCAGGAAGCCCCGGCACCGGTCGCCTCGCGAGAACGCTCAGGCCATGTACTGGCCGCCATTGGCCGTCAGTGTCGAGCCGGTGATGAATCCGGCGCCCTCCCCGGCCAGGAACACGACGCAGCGACCGATCTCCTCGGGCTCGCCCAGCCGCCCGACGGGAATCTGCGGCAGGACCTTGGAGTTCAGGACCTCCTGGGGCACGGCCTTGACCATGTCGGTAGCGATGTAGCCCGGCGCCACCACGTTCGCCGTGACGTTCGACCTGGCCCCTTCCTGGGCCAGCGCCTTGGTGAAGCCGATGGCCCCGGCCTTCGCAGCGGCATAGTTCGCCTGGCCGAACTGGCCCTTCTGGCCGTTCACCGAGCCGATGGTGATGATGCGCCCGAAGCCGCGCTTCTTCATCCCGTCGAACACGCACTTGGTCATGAAGAACAGTGAATCGAGATTGGTCGCCATCACCTCGCGCCACTGCTCGACGGTCATCTTGCTGAAGCTGCTGTCCCGGGTGATCCCGGCATTGTTGACCAGCACGTCGACCGGGCCGATCTCGGCCTCCACCTTCGCGATGCCCGCCTGGCAGGCCTCGAAGTCCGCGACGCTCCACTTGAAGACCGGGATGCCGGTCTGGGCCGCAAAGTCGTTGGCGGCCTGGTCGTTGCCGGCATAGTTGGCGGCCACCTGGAAACCGGCCTCCTTCAGCGCGACCGAGATCGCGGCTCCGATCCCACGGGATCCCCCGGTGACGAGTGCGACACGGGCCATCTCGATTCTCCCTGATCGGATCACGCCCATTCGGGCTGTGGTTGCCTGCAAGTAGAAGGCGGGCCGGGCGCCAGTTCCCGGCCCGTCCAGCTAGCTGGTCAGTCTCTCGCGACGCAAAGGGCAATGCCCATGCCACCGCCGATGCAGAGCGTGGCCAGGCCCTTCTTCGCGTCGCGCTTCTGCATCTCGTGCAGCAGCGTGACCAGCACGCGGGCACCGGACGCTCCAACCGGGTGGCCCAGTGCGATGGCACCGCCGTTCACGTTCACCTTGTCCGTGTCCCAGCCGAGATCCTTGTTGACCGCGCAGGCCTGGGCCGCAAACGCCTCGTTCGCCTCGATCAGGTCCAGGTCGTCGACCGACCAGCCGGCCTTCTTCAGGGCGCTGCGCGAGGCCGGGATCGGGCCCGAGCCCATGATCGCCGGATCCACGCCCGCCTGCGCCCAGGAGACGATGCGGGCCAGCGGGGTGAGGCCACGCTTGTTCGCCTCGTCAGCCGTCATCACGACCACCGCGGCAGCGCCGTCGTTAATGCCCGACGCATTGCCGGCCGTGACGCTGCCTTCCTTGCTGAAGGCGGGACGGAGCTTCTGCATCGCCTCGATCGTGGCACCAAAGCGCGGATACTCGTCCTGCTCGACCACCACGTCGCCCTTGCGGCTCTTGATGGTGACGGGGATGATCTCATCCTTGAAACGACCGTTCTTCACGGCCGCTTCCGCCTTGTTCTGCGAGGCCACCGCGAAGGCGTCCTGCTGCTCGCGGGTGATCTGCCACTTCTCCGCGACGTTCTCGGCTGTGTTGCCCATGTGGTAGCCGTTGAAGGCGTCCCAGAGCCCGTCCTTGATCATCGTGTCGACCATGTCGACCGAGCCCATCTTCGCCCCGGTGCGCAGGTAGGCGGCATGCGGCGCCTGCGACATGCTCTCCTGGCCGCCTGCCACCACGATCGAGCTGTCGCCGCTCCTGATCGCCTGATAGGCCATGGCGACCGTCTTCAGGCCGGAGCCACACAGCATGTTCACGCCATAGGCCGGCACGTCGATCGGCAGCCCGGCGTTCACCGATGCCTGGCGCGCCGGGTTCTGGCCCTGGGCGGCGGTCAGGATCTGGCCCAGCATGACCTCGGAAACCTCGGCCGGATCGACCTTCGCCCGCTCCAGCACGGCCTGGATGACCACCTTGCCGAGATCATGCGCGGGCAGTGTCGACAGGGCGCCGTTGAAGGAGCCGATCGCGGTCCGGCCCGCGCTTACGATGACGACGTCGCTCATGATCGTTCCTGCCCTAGTTCTGCTACCGTTCCATCTGTTGCGCCCGCTCGGGCGTTTCCAGCCTGCAGGCACATGCGATGCCGCCGCAAGTCTAGGCGAAGCAGCGGCGGGTGTCGCCGGGCGCCTTAGGAGGTTCCTGCGCAATTAGCAGCTTCCCAAGGGGTTATTTGCCGGCACCGCAGGAACCCGCAGAGGTTTGGGGACGTTGATTTGACAGTCGATCCCCGGATCGAGCGAGCCAACGAAAGAAAGGAAACGGTCATGCAGAAGTTGCTCATGGCAAGCGTTGCAGCGATCGGCCTGACGACTGCAGGTCTTGCATTTGCCCAGGAGACTCAGCCGACTGTTGATCCTGCTGCTCCTGCTGCACAACAGCCGATGGAGACCATGCCGCAGGCTCCTGTCGGCACGGACCCTGCTGCGACGACGACGATGCCGTCTTCCGACAGCGCTGCCACCGAGATGGAGAACAGCACGGCTGGGACCGCCGCCAGCCAGTTCGGCTCCTACCGGAACACCGAGCCCGGCAGCTTCTCGGGCACCATCGCCGGCAACTTCAGCGCTGATGAGCTGATGGACCGTGACATTGTCGACGGTGAGGGCAATTCGGTCGGTGAGGTCAGCGACCTGTTGATCGGCAGCGACGGCTCGATCCAGAACGTCCTGGTCGATGTCGGCGGCTTCCTCGGCCTCGGCCAGCGCACCGTCGCGCTGGACCTGAACCAGCTGCAGATGGCCCAGGGCGATGCCGGCGAGGAGCTCGTCGTCAACATGTCGAAGGAGCAGATCGAGGCGCTGCCCGCGGTCGAGAGCAACGACAGTGGCTGGAGCAGCATCCCGCCGTCCGCGGAACCCGACCAGTAAGACTTCACGCAGCTGAAAGGCTGAGCCTTCGGCTCTCGTGCATCGGCCGGTCCTTGCGGACCGGCCGATTGTCGTTGTCAGGACGGCGGTGCGGCGATCGGCTTGTCGTCGGGCTTCTTCTCGCCGCGCAGCTTCTCCCGCGCGATCGGGCTCAGCTGGATGTTCAGCTCCTTCAGCTGCTTCTCGTTCACCGGCGAAGGTGCTCCCAGCAGTAGCTCCTGCGCCTGCTGGTTCAAGGGGAAGGCCGTGACCTCGCGGATGTTGGGCGTATCCGCCAACAACATCACGATCCGGTCCACGCCCGGCGCAATGCCGCCATGCGGCGGTGCACCGAACTGCAGGGCCCGGAACATGCCGCCAAAGCGGGTTTCCAGCTCCTCGCGGCCATAGCCCGCCACCTCGAACGCCCGCACCATGATGTCTGGCCGGTGGTTACGGATGGCACCCGAGGACAGCTCGATGCCGTTGCAGACGATGTCGTACTGGAACGCCTTGATCTCGAGCGGGTCCTTGCCGTTCAGCGCCTCCATGCCTCCCTGGGGCATCGAGAACGGGTTGTGCGAGAAGATGACCTGCTTCAGGTCCTCGTCATACTCATACATTGGGAAGTCGACGATCCAGCAGAACCGGTAGGCGTTCTTCTCGCAGATGCCGAGCTGCTCGCCCGCCTGGTTCCGCACCTGCCCGGACAGCTTCTCGGCGCCGGCCTTCGCATCGCAGACGAAGAACACGGCATCGCCGTCGTTCAGCCCCGCCTTCTCCTTCAGCTGCGCGAGGCGCCCCTCGTCCAGGAACTTTGCGACCGGCCCCTTGGCCGCCCCGTCCTGGAAGATGATGTAGCCGAGGCCGGGGGCCCCCAGGCTCTGCGCGAAGGCCACCATCTTGTCGAAGTAGGAGCGCGGCTGGGAGGCTGCACCCGGCGCCGGGATGGCGCGCACGACCGCCTTCTTGCTCTCGATCGCCTTGGCGAACACGGCGAACCCACCGCCCGCGAACACCTCGGTGACGTCCTGGATCCTGATCGGGTTACGCAGGTCCGGCTTGTCCGAACCGTAATGCAGCATCGAGTCGTGGTAGGTGATCTTCGGGAACGGGTAGGGCGTGACATCCCAGTCGCTGAACTCCTGGAACACGCCCGCGATCACCGGCCCCACCGCGTCGAACACATCGTCCTGGCTGACGAAGCTCATCTCGACGTCGAGCTGGTAGAACTCGCCGGGGCTGCGGTCCGCCCGCGCATCCTCGTCGCGAAAGCAGGGTGCTATCTGGAAGTAGCGGTCGAAGCCGCTGATCATCAGAAGCTGCTTGTACTGCTGGGGTGCCTGCGGCAGCGCATAGAAGTGTCCGGGATGCAGTCGGGACGGCACCAGGAAGTCGCGGGCACCTTCCGGGCTGGACGCGGTCAGGATGGGAGTCTGAAACTCGGTGAAGCCCTGCGCGGTCATCCGCTGGCGAAGCGACGTGATGATCTTCGAGCGCAGCACGATGTTCTCGTGGATCTTCTGCCGGCGGAGATCCAGGAACCGGTAGCGCAGCCGGGTCTCCTCCGGATAGTCGCGATCGCTTGCGACCTCGAGTGGCAGGACGTCCGCCTCGCTCTCCACATGGAGCTGCTCGACCACCAGCTCGATCGCTCCGGTCGGAAGGCCAGGGTTGACGGTGGCGGCGTCGCGGGCCACGACCCGACCGGTGACGGTGATGACACTCTCCGCACGCAGCCTCGACGCCTCGTCGAAAAAGCTGGCGGAGGGCTGAAACACCAGCTGTGTGATCCCGTAATGGTCACGCAGGTCGATGAACAGGAGTTGCCCGTGGTCGCGCTTGCGCTGGACCCAGCCCGACAGGCGGACGTTGTTGCCGACATCGTCCGCGCGAAGCTGTCCGCAGGTATGGGTGCGGTAAAGATGCATGGGTTCCTCGTATCCACCGGCCCGGCCGGCTGTTTCGACCGCGCGTCTAGCCTTGCCGACCTCGCACGTAAAGCGAGCCTCTCCCGCACGAGGGAAATCCCCACCGCATGCTGATCCAGGACAACGCCGCGCTGGCGGACGTTTGCGCGCGGCTGGCGCACGAAGACTACGTGACCGTCGACACCGAGTTCATGCGCGACAAGACCTACTATGCCAAGCTCTGCCTGGTGCAGCTGGGCGGCAGAGAGGAGGCGGTCGCGATCGATGCGCTGGCGCCCGGGATCGACCTGGGTCCCCTCCTGGCGCTCATGGCGAACGACGCCGTCCTCAAGGTCATGCATGCCGCGCGGCAGGACCTGGAGATCTTCTGGCACCTGATGGACGGGCAGCTTCCCCGCCCCCTGGTCGACACCCAGATCGCCGCCATGGTCCTGGGCTATGGCGAGGAGGTCGGCTACGAGGCGCTGGTGAGCAGGCTCACCCGCGCCAAGGTCGACAAGACCTCCCGCTTCAGCGACTGGTCGCACCGGCCGCTCAAGGCCAGCCAGGTCGCCTATGCGCTGGCCGACGTCATCCATCTGCGGGAAATCTGGGAGAAGCTCGACCGGGAGATGGTGGCGATGGGCCGCCGCCACTGGCTGGACGACGAGCATGCCGCCCTGTTCGACCCCAACCTGTACGACGCCGACCCGGAGAACGCCTGGCGAAGGCTGAAGGTGCGTTCCCGCGACCCGCGCTTTGCCGCCGTCGTGCGCGCCCTGGCCGCCTGGCGCGAGCGCGCCGCGCGGGCGAAGGACCTGCCCCGGCAGCGGATCCTGCGCGACGACGTCCTGCTGGAGATCGCGGCGAACAAGCCCGGCACGCTCGACGCCCTGAAGGACCTGCCGCGGGTATCGCTGGACCGCGGCAGCGCGCAGGCGGTCGTCGACGCCATCAACGAAGCCATGGAGCTGCCGGCAACCCAGCTGCCGGTGCTGGAGCCGGTCAAGGACCTGCCCAAGGGCATTCCCGCCATCGTCGACCTGCTGCGGGTCCTCCTCAAGCAGGTCGCCGACGAGCACGACATCTCGCCGCGCCTGATCGCCAATGGCGACGACCTGGAAGCGGTGGCGCTGGATGAGCAGGACGGTGCGCGGGTGCTGAGCGGCTGGCGCCGCGAGGTGTTCGGCGAGAAGGCGCTGGCGCTCAAGCGGGGCGAGCTGGTGCTGGGCATCAAGGGGCGGCGGGTGGTCGTGGAGCCGCGCCAGGCAGGCGCCGGACGCTCCTGACGCGGTCATGAGGGTCCTGGTCACCGGTGCCGGCGGCTTCATCGGGCGGCATCTGGTCGCTGCCCTGCCCGGTGCCCAGGCCGTTCGGCACGACCAGATCGCCGCCGTGCCGCTGGACGGCGTGGACGTCGTCATCCATGCCGGCCGCCACCGCCCAGGCGACCCGCGCGCCTGGCGTCTGGACGAGGACGTGGAGACGACGCTCCTGGCGCGCGTGCAGGGCAGCGCCGCCCGCTACGTGATGCTCTCCACGCGCGCGGTCTACGGCCCGACCGGGTCGGCGCCGCTCACGGAGCAGGAAACGGCCAGCCCCGTCACCGCCTATGGCCGCCACAAGCTGCAGCTCGAGGATCACGCGCAGGCCCTGCTCGGCGATCGGCTGACGGTTCTCCGTCTCGCCAACGTGTTCGGCTATGAATGGCCGGGCCGGACGACCTTCGTCGGCAGCATGCTGGACGGCCTCGCGACGCGAGGCATCATCCGTTTCGACATGGCGGCCGCCACCCGTCGCGACTTCATCCCTGTCGAAGCAGCCGCCACCGCCATCGCTTCGCTGGCAAGCCGTCACCATCCAGGCATCGTGAACGTCGGCAGCGGTTGCCCGACCGCCTGCGGTACGCTGGCTCAGGCCCTCATCGACGGCTTCGGGCGGGGCAGGCTGGTCATCGACCTGGACGAGCCCAAGGACGAGTTCGTGCTCGATACCGGCGTCCTGCGGCGCCGGACCGGAGCCACCGTCACTCCCCAGAACATCCTTGAGGCCGCAGGGATGGCGGGCCGGCAGCTGGCTAGGGCGTTGTCGGCAGGCTGAGCCGTGCCGGGCCCAGGGCTGCACGAACGGCGGCCTCGCTCGGGGTCGAGCCATCGGCCGGGACGAGCGTGCGGATCACGTCCCCCATCGCCAGTCGCTGCAGCGCCACGGCATCCGGATCTTCCATCAGCGCCGCCACCTCCGCCGCGATGGCCGATGGCGTGCAATCCTCCTGGATCAGCTCGGGCAGCACCGGCCGGTTGGCGATCAGGTTCACCAGCGACGCATAGCGGACCTTGATCAGGCGGCGCCCGATGAAAGCGGAGATCGCGGACGACTTGTAGATCACCACGGCCGGGCAACCGGCCAGGGCCAGCTCCAGCGTCACGGTGCCCGATGCGGCGATCGCGGCCTCGCAGGCGGCGAAGAGGTCGAAGCGGCCGGCCCGCTCGGTCGTCACCTGAACCGGCACCGGCCAGTCCGCCACCCCATCGCGCACCAGCGCCTCGACCGACGGCACCGTCGGCAGGACCACGCCGAGATCGGCCTGGTCGACGGCCAGGTCGCGCACGACCTCACGCAGGATCGGCAGGTGCCGGGTGACCTCGGAGCGGCGGCTGCCGGGCAGGAGGCATAGCAGGCGGCGGCTGGCCGGCACCGCATTGGCGGCCCGCCACCGCTCGCCGTCGGGGGCATGCGGAGGCTCCTCGATCACCGGATGGCCGACAAAGGTCCCGGACACGCCGAACCGCGCGAAGAAGGCCGGCTCGAAGGGCAGGATGTAGAGCAGGTGATCGACCTGCCCCGGGAGCCTGCGGGCACGCCCCTCTTTCCAGGCCCAGGCCTGCGGGGCGACGTACTGGACCTTGCGCACCGGCAGGTCGCGCAGCCGGTCGAGCAGGCGAAGGTTGAAGCCGGGCGCGTCCACGGTGAGCAGCAGGTCCGGCCGGATCTCGCGCACGGCCGCCTCGACATTGCGCAGGTGGCGGCGGATGAGCAGGATCTTGGGCACGACCTCGGCAAAACCCATCAGCGACAGGTCTTCCAGCGGCAGCAGGGTCTTCTGGCCGAAGGTGGCAAGGCGCGGCCCGCCCACGCCGGTGACCTCGATCGTCCGCGGTGCCAGGAGCTCGCGCAGCGCATGCACGAACCGGCCGGCCAGTTGGTCGCCCGAGGGCTCGCCGGCCACCACGAACAGGCGGAAGGGACGCTCCGTCACGAGGCGGGATCGATGCCGAGGAGGAACAGGCCGGCCTGGTCGCAGGCGGCCACCGTGGCCTCTCGGTCCACGAGCAGCGTCTGTTCGGCCTCGACCGCGATTCCGGCCAGCCCCGCCGCCACCGCCCTGGCGACCGTCCCGGTGCCCACAGTGGGCAGATCTGCCCGCCGTTCCTGCTGCGGCTTCTTGACCTTGACCAGGACACCGCCGCGCCCGGCCAGCCGCAGCTCCGCACAGCGCTCGAGCAGCCGGTCGGTCCCCTCGACGGCCTCCACGCCGATCACCTGTTCCTGCTGGACCACGACCGCCTGGCCGACATCGAGCAGCCCCAGGGCCCGGGCCACGGTCAGGCCGAGCTGGATGTCGCGCTGGGCGTCGGAATCCGGGGCATGCCGTCCGAGCACGCCAGCCGGTGCCAGCAGCCCCGCCTCCAGCTCGTGCGCGCCGACGACCCTGAAGCCCTCCGCCTCGAGTTCGCCCAGCACCAGCTTCAGGAGCGCGTCGTCGCCGCGGCCGGTGCGCAGCAGCTTGGGGAGCACCGAAATCGCACGGGCATCCAGGCCCATCGCCGAGAAGGAGGGCCGCTTGACCGGCCCGATCATGCAGACCTCGCTGATGTTCTCGCGGTGCAGCAGGTCGATGGCCTTACCGAGCTGGCCGATGCCGACCGTGCCGTGCGGCAGGCCATCGAAGGTGGACGGATCGGTGATCCCGTCCAGCGCCACGATGAACACGTCACGCCCGGCCGCGCGCGCCGTGTCCGCCAGCCGCCTGGGCATCGGCCCGCCGCCGGCTACGATCGCAAGCCTGCCAAGCATGGTCAGCCTTCCGTTCAGAGCAGGCGGTCGCCGACCCGCGGGTGGCAGAGGTCGCGCTGGGACGACTTGTGGATGAACTCGACGATCTCCATGACGCGGGGCTGGTCGGCGAATACTTCCGACACCTCGTTCAGCCGGTCGGCGAACGCGCCCTCGCCTTCGAACAGAGTGCGATAGGCATTGCGCATCTGCCGGATCTCCTCCCGGCTGACACCTCGCCGCTTCATGCCGATATTGTTGAGCCCGGCCAGGTGCGCGCGGTTGCCAAGCACCAGGCCATAGGGGATCACGTCGTTCTCGACGCCGGACAGGCCGCCCAGCATGGCGTACTGGCCGATCCGCACGAACTGGTGCACGGCGCACAAGCCGCCCAGGAAGGCATAGTCGCCGACCACGACATGGCCGCCGAGCGTGGCGTTGTTGGCCATGACCACGCCGTTGCCGACGATGCAGTCATGGGCGATGTGGATGCTCGCCATCAACAGGCAGTCCGAGCCCACCGTCGTGGCCATCCGCCCGCCCTCGGTGCCCGGATGGATGGTGACGTACTCGCGGATCCAGGAGCGCGCGCCGATCGTGATGGTGGACGGCTCGCCCTTGTAGCGCAGGTGCTGCGGCGGCTGGCCGATGCAGGCGAAGGGATGGATGCGGATCCCCTCGCCCAGCGTCGTGTGGCCGTCGATCACGACATGGGCGACCAGCCTGCAGCCGCGCTCGATCCGCACGTTCGGCCCGATGACGCAGAACGGCCCGATCTCGACATCATCGGCGATCTCCGCCTTGGGGTCGACGATGGCAGTGGCGTGGATCTCACTCACCGCTGCGCGTTCCCGTCATCACCTTGGCGGAGAACAGGCATTCGGTGGCGAGCAGGCCATCGACCAGGGCCCGGCCACGGAACTTGTAGATCATCAGCTTGCTGCGCTCGAGCACGACCTCCAGCTTCAGCTGGTCGCCGGGCCGCACCGGGCGGCGGAACTTCACCTCGTCCACCGTCGAGAAGTAGACGGTCGTGCCCTCGAACTCGGCACCCAGCGACGCCACCACCAGGACCGCCGCTGCCTGGGCCAAGGCCTCGATCACCAGCACGCCCGGCATGATCGGGTCGCTCGGGAAATGGCCCTGGAAGAACGGCTCGTTGAAAGTGACGTTCTTGATCCCGACGGCTCGCTTGAACGTCTCGATCTCGGCGAGGCGGTCGACCATCAGCATGGGATAACGATGCGGGATCCGCTTGAGGATCCCGGTATAGTCGATGTCGGGAAGCGGCGTGCCCGGCTCGAACCGTCCCTGCTGGCTCATGGCGCCTCTCCCTTCTTCTTTCTCTTTCCCAGCATGCGCGTGGCAACCACCTGCCGGCGCCACTCGGCGACCGGCACGGCAGGCGCACCACCATAGATCCCACCGCCGGGAAGATCCTCGATCACCCCCGTCCGTGCCGCGAGTTGCACCATGGGGCCGACCGTCAGATGGCCAGCGATGCCGCTCTGGGCCGCCAGGACGCTGTGATGGCCCACCGTTGCGCTGCCGGAGATCCCGGACTGCGCCACGATGATGCAGTGCGCGCCGATCCGCACGTTGTGGGCGATCATGACGAGATTGTCGATCTTGGTGCCGCGGCCGATCACCGTGTCCGAGCCGCTGCCCCGGTCGATCGTGGTGTTGGCACCAATCTCCACGTCGTCCTCGATCACCACCCGGCCAAGCTGGGGCACCTTGTGGTGCGTGGCGCCCATCGCGAAGCCGAAGCCGTCCTGGCCGATCCGTGTGCCGGGATGGATCACGACGCGCTCGCCGATCAGGCAGTGCGACAGGGTGGCCCCAGCCCCGATCCTGGACCCCGCCCCGACCACGACGTTCCGCCCGATCACGGCGTTGGCGGCGACGAGAGCACCTGGACCGATGCTGGCTCCCTCCTGCACCACCGCGCCTGCCTCGACCTGGACACCCTCGCCGAGGGTCGCAGACCTGTGGACATGCGCACCCGTCGAGACCTCGCAATCTGGCACGCCGTTCCCCGGCACCTCGTCAGGGTAGAACCGGGTGGCGATGAGCGCCATGGCGAGCTGCGGGTCCTTGGCGACCAACCGAGCCTTGTCCAGGGGCACGTGGCCGGCATTGGCCACTTTCACGACGATCGCGGCGGCGTTGGTCGCAGCGAGGTCGGGCAGGTAGCGGCGGTGGTCGAAAAACGCGATGTCGCCCGGCCCGGCGGCCGCCAGGCTGGCCACGTCCTCGATCAGAATGTCGGGGTCACCCTCGAGGGTCGCCTGGACGAGGTCCGCAAGGTCGCCCAGACGATGCGGCCCGCTTCGGCGGAAGAAGCGCGGATCGGCCATGATCGGACTATTGTGGCTTGGGCTCGGGGCTGGCCGGCACCGTGCCGCCGGCGGCGGATCCGACCGGCGCCGCCTCGGCGACCTTCACGTCCGGCAGGCGCTGGTCGAGGGCCATGAGCACGTCGGACGTGACATCGATGCGCGGCGAGAACACCAGGACCGTCGAGGACGGGACGACCAGGTTGAAGCCCTTTACCTCCGCCAGCTGGGAAACGACCTGGATGATCGCCTCGCGTACCTCGTTCAGCGCCACCGCGGTGACTTCGTCGAGCTGCCGACGGCGTTCCTGGACCCGGCGCTGGACCTCCGCCACCTCCTTTTCGAACTCGCGCCGCTTGGTGGCGAACGCTTCCGGCGAGAGGACCGTGCGCTGCTTGGCCAGGGCCTGGTCCTGTTCGCGCAGCCTCTGCTCCTGGCCGGTGATCTCGTCCTGGTAGGCCTTGCGCCGTGCTTCGACCTGCTGACGGATGCTGCTTGCCGCCTTCGCGTCGCGCAGGATCTTCTGGTAGTCGATGATGCCGACAACCGCAGGCGGCAGGTTCACCTGAGCGTCGGCCGCGGCAGGCGGCGGCTCTTGCTGCTGCGCCTGGGCCGGCACGACGCCGAACGACACCATGCCTGCCAGAACAGCCAGCGCCAGACGGGTCTTCAGGGATGAACTGGGCAAGCCGATAACCCTCCGGTCAGAACCGCGTCCCGAAGGAAATGCGGAATTCCTCGGTCTCGTCATAATCTTCCTTGGCGAACGGCAGCGCGAAGTCGATCGCGAGGGGACCAAGCGGCGAGATCCAGGACAGACCGACGCCCGCCGATGCCCGCAGCGACCCCGAATCCTCGAGGCCAGGACCGCTGAGGTCGATGTCCGTCAGGGTGCCTGCCTGCGCGAAGCTACGGCCGAAAATCTGCAGTTCCTCTGGCAACCCCAACGGGAAGCGCATCTCCGCGGTGCCCACATAGTAGAGATTGCCGCCAAGGGCATCGCCGAAATCGACGTCACGCGGCCCGATGCCGGCGAACTCGAAGCCTCGGAAGCTGGCGCCGCCAATGAAGAACCGGTCGGACAGGTGCACCTCCTCGCCGCCGAATCCGACGATGTACCCGGCCGAAACGCCCAGGTTGACCACGACGTCCGGAATGATCGAGTAGTACCAGTCGCTGCGGACCTCGTGCTTGATCCACTGGTTGTCGCCGCCAAGGCCCGCGATGTCCTGGTCGAGCCGCAGCAGGGTGCCCGCGTTCGGCAGGAAGCGGTCGTCACGGGTGTCGTAGGCGAGGGTCTGGCCGATGATCGACGAGGTCCGGTCCCCCTCCTCGTCGCGGATATAGGGCGAGGAGTCGTCCGGCACGTCGAAGATCTTGTCGTTGCGCAGGGTGTAGCGCACGCCATGGCGCCAGTTCTCGGTCAGCGGATAGTTCGCCCGCACCGTCCCGCCGACGTTGCGCTCGTCGAACGACGATTCGTCCTGGTAGTCCGTTTCCCGCGAGAACAGGTCGAAGCCGACCGCGAGGTCGCGGTCCATGAAGTAGGGCTCGGTGAAGCCCACGCCGATATCCTGCCGGCGGCCGGAGAAGGTGAACTGGGCGTCGATGTCCTGGCCCCTGCCCAGCAGGTTGCGCTCCCGCAGGCGGATGTCGCCCAGCACGCCGTCCGAGGTGGAATAGCCAGCACCGAACGACAGTTCGCCGGTGGAGCGCTCGACCACATCCACGGTGATGACGACCTTGTCGGCTGCCGATCCTTGCTGCGTGCCGACCTCGACCCTGTCGAAGAAGCCCAGCGCCCGGATGCGCTGCTCCGAGCGGCGCAGGAGGTCGGCGTTGAAGGCATCGCCCTCGGCCAGCCGGAACTCGCGCCGGATAACCCGGTCCAGGGTGCGGACGTTGCCGCGAATGTCGATCCGCTCGACATAGACCCGTGGGCCTTCGTCCACGACGAAGTTGACCGCGACGGTCTTGTTCTCCGTGTCGATCTGCTGGACCGGGTTCACCCTGGTGAACGCATAGCCCAGCACGGACAGGCGATCGGTCAGCGCCTCGACCGTCTTCTCGATCTGCTCGCTGCTGTAGGTTTCGCCGGCCACCGGAACGAGCAGCGACTGGAGCTCCTCGGGCTGCACGTCACGCACGTTGCTGGTGACGGTGATGTCGCCGAAGTTGAACAGCTCGCCTTCGTCCACGGTGAAGGTGATGAAGAAGTCGCTGCCGTCGGGCGACAGCTCGGCCACAGCGGAGCGCACCTCGAACTGGGCATAGCCGCGGCTGGTATAGAAGCGGCGCAACAGCTCCTGGTCGTAGGCCAGCCTGTCCGGATCGTAGGTGTCGTCGGTGGTGAAGAAACGGTACCAGGCGCTTTCCTTGGTCTGGATCACCCCGCGCAGTGCCGAGTCCGAGAAGTTCTCGTTGCCGATGAAGCTGATGCCGCCCACGCCGGTGAGCGGGCCTTCCTTGATTTCGAACACCAGGTCGACGCGGTTCTGGTCGAGCTCGATGACCTTGGGCTCGACCGTGGCGCCGTAGCGGCCGCTGCTGCGATAGATGTCCAGGATCCGGGTCACCGCCGCCTGCACCCGCGCGCGGGTGAACACGGTGCGGGGCTGCAGCTGGACTTCCTGGGTCAGGACCTCGGTCGTGATCCGGTCGTTCCCCTCGAACGCCACCCGGTTGATGATGGGGTTCTCGACGACGGTGACCACCAGGACCGAGCCTTCCCGCTCGATCCTCACATCGTCGAACAGCCCGGTCGCGAACAGTGTCTTGAGCGAATCGTCGAGCCTGCGGTCGTCGAACCGGTCGCCCTGGCGCAGCGACAGATAGTTCTCGATCGTCGCCTGCTCGATCCGCTGGTTGCCGCGCACCTCGATCGCGGTGACGGTGTCCGATGGCTGCTGGGCCTGGGCCGACGGAGCCAGCAGCGAAGTCGAGGCCATTGCGGTTGTCAGAGAAATCGACAGCAAGAGCGCGGTCAACGTCCGGCGCAGCGCCCGGCTTATCTGCATGTGTCCACCCCAGCGGCCCACCGCGTTGCGGGCGAACGCGCCCTGATCAGGATACCCAGCCTTTGAGGAACTCGATGACCTTCAGGTTCACCAAATCGTTCCAAGTCGCGAATACCATGAGGGAAAGCACCATGGCCAGTCCGAAACGGAACGCCATTTCCTGGGCCCGCTCGGCCAGTGGCCGCCCCCGGATCGCCTCCGCCGCGTACATGACGAGATGACCGCCGTCGAGCATCGGGATCGGGAAAAGGTTGATCAACCCAAGATTGATCGACAGGACGGCGGTGAACCAGATCGCCGGCACCAGGCCATCCTGAGAGATCTCCCCGGACATCTGGGCGATGCGGATCGGCCCACCCAGTTCCTGGGTACCGCGTGAACCGACGATCATCTCCCAAAGGCCCGCCAGCGTCCCGGTAATCATCCGCCAGGTCTCGGTGACGGCCTCCACCGGTGCCGACAGGATCGAGCTTCGCCGGAACTCGACGCCCGAGCTGCCGATCCCGATGCGGCCGATCCGGTGCTCGTTGCCGAATCGGTCGGTAAGCTCGGTGAGTTCCGGCACCAGCGGCAGGTCGATCTGGTCCTCCCCGCGCAGAACCGAGATCTGCAGTTCCTCGCCCGGACGGGGAGCCACCAGGGACTGCAGCTGCTCGAAGCTTTCCACGGAAGCACCGTCCACGGCGACGATCCGGTCGCCGGGCAGGATGCCGGCTACCGCCGCCGGGCTGTTCTCGGCCACCGTGCCGACCACGGGCGGCGTGAACGGCCTTCCGCTCACCACGAACAGGAAGGTCAGCGCGACGATGGCGAACACGAAGTTGGCGGCCGGTCCCGCGAAGACGATCGCCGCTCGCTGCCCGACCGTCTTGGCCGGAAACGAGGTGGGATCGGCGCTGACCTTGGCATCGCTGCGGGCACTGGCGGCATCGAGGTCGCCATGCATCTTGACGTAGCCGCCCAGCGGGATGGCGCTGAACCGCCAGCGCGTGCCGTGCCGATCGTTCCATCCGAACAGCTCGGGCCCGAAGCCCACCGAGAACACGTCGACGCGCACGCCGCAGGCACGGGCGACACGGAAATGGCCGTACTCGTGCACGAACACGACGACGGTCAGGATGATGAGGAACGGCACGATATACTGAATGAGCGTGCCGATCATGGCGCGGGCTCCGAAACGGTGCGGGGGAAACGCATCCGGATCGCTTGCTCGGCCAGGGATCTGGCCTCGGCATCGATCGCGAACACGGCCGCGAGGTCGGTGGGGGAAGGCGGGCTGAGATCGGCCAGCACCTCCTCGATCACGGCGACGATGTCGAGGAAGCCGATGCGTCGATCCAGGAAGGCAGCAACCGCCACCTCATCGGCGGCATTGAGAATGGTAGGTGCCGCACCGCCCGCCCGCAAGCACGCCCTGGCGACCCGCAGGGCCGGGAAGCGCGCCGGGTCCGGCGGCTCGAAGCTGAGCGTCGCGAGCTTCGCCAGGTCCAGCCTCGGCACCGACGAGGCGAGACGCTCGGGATGGCCCAGGCAATAGCTGATCGGCACCCGCATGTCCGAACAGCCGAGCTGCGCGATCACCGAGCCGTCCTGGTAGTGGACCATGCCGTGCACGACCGACTGCGGGTGAACCAGCACGTCCAGCCGCTCGTCCGGCAGGTCGAAGAGCTGGTGGGCCTCGATCAGCTCCAGGCCCTTGTTCACCATCGTAGCACTGTCGATCGTGATCTTGGCGCCCATCTTCCAGTTCGGGTGCCGCAGGGCGGCCTCGGGCGTGGCCGCACGCATCTCCGCCACCGATGCCTTGCGGAACGGGCCGCCCGAGGCGGTGATGGTGAGCTTCTCCACGTCGCGGCCATCGCTGCCGGCCAGCGCCTGGAACAGCGCGTTGTGCTCCGAATCGACCGGCAGCAGCCTTGCGCCATGCTCCGCCACCGCCGCCCTGAACAGGTGGCCGGCCGCGATCAGGCATTCCTTGTTGGCGAGCGCCACGGTGGCACCGCGATGCACCGCCGCCATGGTCGGCGCCAGTCCCGCAATGCCGACGATGCCCGCCACCACGCAGTCGGCCGCAAGCCCGGCGGCCGCCACCAGGCCTTCCTCGCCGGCCGCGGTAGCCAGGCCGTGGCCGGCCAGGCGCTCCTGCAGCTGCCGATGGTGCCGGGGATCGCCGATCACCGTCAGTTCCGGCCGGTAGCGCAGCGCCAGCTCGGCCAGCGCGTCCGGCCGCGAATGGGCGGTCAGCGCCGTCACCCTGAAACGTTCCGGATGCTCGTCGACGAGCGCCAGCGTGCTGAGCCCGATCGATCCGGTGGCGCCGAGCACGGTGAGTGTCGTCATGTCAGGACGCCGGGGCCGAACGCGTAGACGAGCAGCGAGGTCACCGGTGCGGCGAACAGCACGGCGTCCAGCCGGTCCAGCACGCCGCCATGGCCGGGAATGACGCGGCCGGAATCCTTCAGGCCCGCCACGCGCTTGAGCCGGGATTCGAACAGGTCGCCCAGCTGCCCGGCGATCGAGACGAACAAGGCGGCAAAGGCGGCTGCCAGCGGCATGCCGTTGGCCAGCGTGGCGACCAGCGCACCGGCGAGCACGCCGCCGATCGCACCGCCCAGGCAGCCGGACCAGGTCTTGCCTGGGCTGATCGCCGGCGCGACCTTCGGGCCGCCTACCGAGCGGCCGACCAGATAGGCGACCGTGTCCGTGCTCCAGATCACCGCGAACATCCAGAGCACCATGGTGAACCCGCGCGGCTCGCCCAGGCGCAGGTCGATGATCAGGACGCAAGGCACCGCGATATAGAGCGGCCCGAATGCGGCGCGGTCACCATCGTTGCGGCCGAACAGGGCCGCCAGCGCCACGGTCGCGAGGGCCACCAGGGCCACGACCGCCAGGGCCAGGTCCACCGTGCCGAGCAACAGGGCCGCCACGCCCAGCAGCGTCGCCAGCCCCGTCGCCACGATCGTCAGGTAGTTGAAGCCGGTCCCGCCGCCCAGCCGGCCGGCGATGCGGCCGTACTCGTAGGCCATGAAGCCGGCCGCGGCGACTACCAGCACGTCGAACGCCCAGCCGCCGAACCACAGGCCAGCCATGGCGATCACCACCAGGGCCAGGCCCGAGGTCAGGCGCTTGTAGAAGGCCGGATCGAACTCGCGGGTCACGCGTCAGCCGACCTGTGCGCTGCTCGACGCTCCGTAGCGCCGCTCGCGCCGGGCGAACTCGGCCAGCGCCGCGCGGAAGTGATGCTCGTCGAAGTCCGGCCAAGCCACGTCGAGAAAGACGATCTCGGTATAGGCCAGCTGCCAGAGCAGGAAGTTGCTGATGCGCTGCTCGCCCGACGTCCGGATCAGCAGGTCCGGGTCGGGGATGCCGGCGGTGCCCAGATGGCGCGCCACCAAGTCCTCGTCGACCGCCGTGGCGTCCAGATGGCCGGCCTTCGCCGCGTCGACCAGGGTGCGCACCGCCTCGGTGATCTCCCACCGGGAGCCGTAGTTCAGCGCCAGCACCAGGTCGAGCCGAGTGTTCCCCTCCGTCAACGCCTCGGCCTCGGCCAGCATCACCCGAATGTCCTCGGCCAGCCGGCTGCGCTCGCCGATCACGCGGATGCGCACGCCCTCCTTGTGCAGTTCGGTGAGCTCCTTGCGGAGGTAGAAGCGCAGGAGGTTCATGAGCTCGCCGACCTCCATGGCCGGCCGGCGCCAGTTCTCCGAGCTGAAGGCGAACAGGGTCAGGTAGCGCACGCCCTCGCGCACGGCCGCGCGGATGGCGCGCCGCACCGAATCGGCGCCGCGGCGGTGCCCCATCACGCCGGGCATGCCGCGGGCGCGCGCCCAGCGGCGGTTGCCATCCATGATGATGGCGACATGCACCGGTGGCGACCCCGGAACGCCCGCTGCAGTGGACGGCATGATGGACAATTCGACGGCCCCCGAGGCGCTCAGACCTGCATGATGTCTTTTTCTTTTTGCGTCAGTAACTGGCCGACCAGGTCGATATGCTTGTCCGTGAGCTTCTGGATCTCGTCGGCATGCTTGGACTGCTCGTCCTGCGAAATGTGGCTGTCCTTCTCCAGCTTCTTCAGCTGGTCCATGCCGTCACGCCGCACGTTTCGGATGGCGACCTTCGTGCTCTCGGCATATTTCTGCGCGACCTTGACCAGTTCCTGCCGGCGCTCGCGCGACATCTCCGGCAGCGGCAGGCGCATGACTTGGCCCTCGACCTGCGGGTTCAGGCCGAGATTGGCCGAACGGATCGCCTTCTCGACAGCCTTGGTCAGGCCGCGGTCCCAGACCTGCACCTGCAGCATCCGGGCATCGGCGACGGTGATGGTCGCACACTGCGCCAGCGGCATCTCGGCCCCGTACGCTTCGACGATCACCGGCTCCAGCATGGAGGTCGTGGCACGGCCGGTGCGCACACCCGCCAGTTCCTTCTTCAGCGCGTCGATCGCGCCATCCATCCGCTTGTTGACGGATTCCAGGTCAAAGGTCTTCACGCTCATCCCCGTTCCTCCCCGTCGATCACCGTGTGCGGTCCAAGTCCTTGCACCACCTGCGCATAGGCGCCTGCTTCACGGACGCGGAATACCACAATGGGGATCCTGCTCTCGCGTGCCAAGGCTATCGCCGAGGCATCCATCACCTTCAGCTCGTCCGCCAGGACCTTCTGGTAGCTCAGGCGCTCGTAGCGGGTGGCATGTGGGTCCTTCTTCGGATCGGCCGAGTAGACGCCGTCCACCTGCGTCCCCTTGAGGATGGCCTCGCAGTTCATCTCTGCCGCCCGCAGCGCCGCGCCCGTGTCGGTCGTGAAGAACGGGTTGCCGGTGCCGGCCGCGAACAGGACCACCCTTCCCTTCTCCAGGTGCCGGATCGCGCGGCGTCGGATATAGGGCTCGCAGACCGCAGCCATCGGGATGGCGGACATGACCCGTGTCGGCACGCCCGCCCGCTCGATGAAGGCCTGCACGGCCAGCGCGTTGATGACCGTTCCGAGCATGCCCATGTAGTCGGCGCTCGCCCGGTCGATGCCTGACCCGGCGAGGCTGGCACCGCGCACGATGTTGCCGCCACCGATGACCAGGCATTGCTGCACGCCCAGCGCCTGGACCGCCGCGACATCGGCCGCGAGACGATCGAGCACGGCGCTGTCATGTCCGGAAGCCTGGGCGCCCAGGAGCGCCTCGCCGGACATCTTCATCAGCACGCGCTTCCAGCGCGGCCGGCCGGTCGAGGACGACCGCTGGGAGCTGACGGTTTCCTCGCTCATCGCGTCGCCGCTCCCTTCCGCCGGCACCCGCCGACCATGTCCCACACGCAGAAAATCAGACGCCGGCGAGCTTCGCGACCTCGGCCGCCAGATCGTCCGCTTCCTTCTGGATGCCTTCGCCGCACTGCATCCGCACGAAGGCGGTCAGCGTCACCGGGGCGCCCACGTCCTTGGCCGCCTGGGCGATGACGTCCTTCACCCGCTGGTCGGGGTTCACGACGAAGACCTGCTCCAGCAGCACGACCTCCTCGTAGAACTTGCGGATGCGACCGTCGACCATCTTCTCGATGATGTTGGCGGGCTTGCCGGAGGCTGCCGCCTGGTCGGCGAAGATCGCCCGCTCGCGCGCGATCAGGGCCGGATCCAGGTTGTCGGTCGACACGGACTGCGGGTTGGTCGCGGCCACGTGCATGGCGATCTGCTTGCCGATCTCGGCGAGCTTCGCCTTGTCGCCGGTCGACTGCAGGCCGACCAGCACGCCGATCTTGCCGAGGTTCGGCGCCAGCTGGCCGTGCATGTAGCCGGCGACGACACCGTCGGCCACCGAGATCATGGCGGTGCGGCGCAACGACATGTTCTCGCCGATCACCGCGATCCCGTTGGTGATCTCGTCAGCCACGGTCCGCCCGGAGGACGGGACGGTCAGGCCCTTGAGCTTCTCAACGTCGCCCATCGCATCGATGGCCAGTGCCGCCGCGTCCATGACGATCGCCTGGAACTGCTCGTTGCGCGACACGAAGTCCGTCTCGGCATTGATCTCGACGAGCGCGCCGGCGGTGTCGGCGAGCTTCAGGCCGACCAAGCCCTCGGCGGCCGTGCGGCCGGACTTCTTCGCCGCTGCCGCCAGGCCCTTCTTGCGCAGCCAGTCGACGGCTTCCTCGAGGTTGCCATCGGTCGCTTCCAGCGCCTTCTTGCAGTCCATCATGCCAGCCCCGGTCTGCTCACGGAGCTGCTTGACGAGGGCGGAGGTAATCTGAGCCATGTTATCCTGGTCCTGAGGTTCGGTCGTTAGCTCGTTCGGTCAGCTCACGCCCGCCACCGGGACTTCCTCACCGATGACCGCCTGCTCGTCAGGCAGAACGGCCGTGTCGACCGTCAGTTGGTCGCCGAGATCGGCATCGGCAACCGACGCGCTGGGCACGATCGTCTCGGCCGGGGCCGCCTCGGCCGCCTCGATCGGCTCCACGGGACCGAGCGGCTCGATCACTTCCTCGTTCAGGTCGACGGCCTCGCCGATATCGGTGCCCGACGCCGTCAGGTCGGCGGTGATACCGTCCAGCACGGCCGCCACGGCCAGGTCGAGATACAGGTTGATCGCGCGCGCCGCATCGTCGTTGCCCGGCACCGGGAAGCGGACGTTGTTCGGGTTGCTGTTGCTGTCGCAGATCGCCACGACCGGGATGCCGAGCTTGTTCGCCTCGGCGATCGCGATCTCTTCCTTGTTCGTGTCGATCACGAAGATCAGGTCGGGCAGGCCGCCCATGTCCTTGATCCCGCCCAGCGAGCGCTCAAGATTGTCGCGCTCGCGGCCGAGGTTCAGGAACTCCTTCTTGGTCAGGTGGCCCTGGCCGCCTTCGACCCGCGCCTCGATCTCGCGCAGCCGCTTGATCGACTGGCTGATCGTCTTCCAGTTGGTGAGCGTGCCGCCCAGCCAACGATGGTTCACGAAATACTGGCCGCAGCGACGCGCGGCATCGGCGACCGGTGCCTGTGCCTGGCGCTTGGTGCCGACGAACAGCACGCGGCCACGGCCCGCCACCACGTCGCGCACGGTGCGCAGTGCGCGGTCCAGCTGCGGGACGGTCTGCGTCAGGTCGAGGATGTGGATGCCGTTGCGGACGCCGAAGATGAACGGCGCCATCGCCGGGTTCCAGCGACGGGTCTGATGGCCGAAATGGACGCCGGCTTCGAGCAGCTGGCGCATGGTGAAGGTCGGAAAGGTCATGATCCCAGATTCCTCGGGTCGGTTCTTAACCTCCGCGGACGATAACGTCGGAATGACCCGACGCACCGATAGAGGGCGTGCCAAGACGGCACGGCGTCGTCCGCGTGCGAGATGGCCGGCTCTTTACAGCGAGGCGGCCGATCATGCAACCCGCGGCTGCAGGCGAGGATCACTCGGTGCGGATACGGGAACGGCATCGCGCATGGCCCGGCCCATGTGCCGCGGCATGGGGATCAGCCCGGCTCCCTCGACTCGCCCGAGGCAGCTACCCGTGGCGCCGGCGCCTGCTGCTGCCACGGCCAGCGCCCCTGGATCTCCACCTCCAGCGAGAAGCTGAGGAACGTCCGGATGAGCACGATCAGGGCGAGGACGCCCAGGTTCTGCAGCGTGGGCTCGACCGCGACCGTGCCGATGATGTCCGCGGCGACCAGGAATTCCAGGCCCAGCAGGATGGCCCGCCCGAGGCTGGCCCGGTACGCCTCGTAGGTCCCGGTCGAGCTGCCGGCCCGTAGCGCCTGAACCAGATAGCGAAGCGAGGCCACCACGGCACCGACCACGATGATGCCGACGCCGACCAGCTCGATCGCCCGCGCCGTCCAGTGCAGCCAGACTTCGAGCCCGTCCGTCATCGCCAGTGCCGGAGCGGCCTGCTCAGCCCTGGCCAGCCCTGGAACGAGAACTGTTGCCGCGGCCAGCGCAGCCAGGATCGAACCCCGAACTACAGGATACCGCTTCATGGTGGCGTGACCTTTCCCGAAAGTGCCGGCGGTGGATGAAAAGCCGAGGCGGCTTCCGGATCGGCGCCCGCAGCTTGCAAGGCTGCCTCCGGCACGCCCGTCCGAACGCCGGCGGCAGGCTTTCCTGGCCGGCCGCCTGGACATCCACTAGAGCCTGGGCGCCCCTTCCGCGAGTTTGCCCGTGTTGCGCCGTTCGATCACCCTTAGCGCCCCCGCCCTGTTCGTGTTCCTGTGGAGCACCGGCTTCATCGGGATGAAGTTTGCAGCGCCCTACGCCGAGCCGCTGACCTTCCTCGCCTGGCGGTTCGCCATCGTCGCCGCGATCATGACGTCGGTGGCCCTGCTCACCAGGGCGCCATGGCCACGCTCGCGCCGCCAGTTCCTTCATGCCGCGGTGGCCGGCATCCTCCTGCAGGCCGTCTATCTCGGTGGCGTCTACGAGTCCCTGGTCCACGGCCTGTCCACGGGTACCTCGTCGCTGATCGCATCGATGCAGCCGGTGCTCGTCGCGGCGATCGCCGGCCCGCTACTGGGCGAACGGCTGGTCCGCCGCCAGTGGCTGGGGATCGGCTTCGGCGTGGTGGGCGTGCTGCTCGTGGTGGGAGGCTCGCTCCGGGTGGGTTCGGCGCAGGGCACGCTGGAGGCCCTGGCAGGCCTGCTCGGCATCACGGCTGGTACATTATGGCAGAAGCGCTTTTGCGCCGACCTCGACCTGCGTACCGGCTCGGCCGTCCAGTTCGGCGCCGCCGCCCTGGTCTGCCTGCTGGGTGCCGGGATGTTCGAGGAAGGGCGGATGGGCTGGAATGGCCAGGTCGTGTTCGCCATGGCCTGGCTCGTGCTGGTCCTCTCGCTGGGCGCGATCTCGCTGCTGTTCACGATGATTCGGGAAGGCCAGGTCGCCCGGGTATCCGCCCTGTTCTTCCTGGTCCCGCCGGTCACCGCACTGCTCGGCTGGCTCCTGTTCGGCGAGCAGCTAGGCTGGGGCGACCTGGCCGGCATGGCGCTCAGCGCCGTGGGCGTGGCGCTGGTCAGCCGGCGGCCGCCTCCTCCGGCTCTGGCGTCACCTGGCGCGCCCGCTCGCTGGTCCTGAGCGTCACAAAGATTCCGGACGCCACGATCACGGCGATGCCGGCCCAGGTCCAGCCATCGGGCAGGTCGCCGAACAGCAGCCAGCCGATCGCGACGGTGCTGACGATCTCGAAATAGCCGAGCGGCGCCAGCACGCTGGCCGGTGCGCGCTCATAGGCCCGCAGGAGAAGGAGGTGCCCAATGGCGGCGATGGTGCCGATCGCCAGGAAGCCCAGCCAGTCCGGCCAGCTCATGGGCGACCAGACGAACGGCATGATCGGGCTCATCACGATGGCACCCACGAACGCCGTGAAGAACAGGGAGTGCAGGTGCGGGGCCAGGCCGGCCAGCTTTCGGGTCAGCATGATGTAGACGGCGAACACGAAGGCGGTGGAGAAAGCCAGCAGCGAGGCCGGCTGGAACACGGCGGCACCCGGGCGGATGATCAGGAGCGCGCCCAAAAAGCCCACCAGCGCCGTGGCGATCCTGGCAGCACCCAGCCGCTCGCCCAGCACGGCCGGGGCCGCCAGCGTGACGATCAGCGGATAGACGAAGGCCAGCGCCAGCGTCTCCGCCATGGACAGATACATCAGCGCCGTGAAGAACAGCACGGTCGCCATGAGCAGACACAGGCCGCGCAGGACCTGGAGCCCCAGCCGCGGCGGTGTCAGGACGCGCAGGCCGAAGCGCGGCAGGACCAGCGGCACGAGTACCAGCATGTTGAAGGCATACCGGCCCCAGGTGATCTGCAAAGGATGGAAGCGCTCGCCCATGAGCTTGGCGATCCCGTCCAGGACCGGCAGGATCGTGAACGCCAGCAGCACCAATCCGATACCGACGAGCGCACCCTTGTCCGCCTTGCCCACCTTCTTCTCCCTGACCCTGACCGGCTGCCCTTCCCACAGCCGCACCCCAGGCGTCCAGCCATGGCCAAGGTGACGGCCAAGGGTGCGGCCGCATCGAGGCAGCGCGGCACCACCGGGGCCACCCGTCGCCAGGGCTTCTGGCGCAGGCTCCGCTCGCCCGGGCGCATCCGCACCATCCTGCGCTGGACCATGATCGTCGTCCTGCTGGTGGCCTTCCTGCCGGTGCCGCTGCTGCTCATCGGACGCGTCGTGCCGACCTGGTTCACGCCCTTGATGATCCTCCGCCTGGCCGAGGGCGAAGGGCTCTCGCGCAGCTGGACGCCGATGGACGAGATCCCGAAACCGTTGCCCAGCATGGCGATCGCCTCGGAGGACCAGCTGTTCTGCTCCCATCGCGGCTTCGACTGGAAGGCGCTGAACCAGCAGCTGGAGCGCGTCCAGGCGGGCCGCCGGAGCCGGGGAGCCTCGACCATCAGCCAGCAGACCGCCAAGAACCTGTTCCTCTGGGACGGCCGCAGCTGGATCCGCAAGGGGCTGGAGGCATGGTACACCCTCCAGCTCGAACTGCTCTGGCCCAAGCGACGCATCATGGAAGTCTATCTGAACATCGCGGAGATGGGGCCGGGCGTTTATGGCGTGGCCGCGGCGTCCCGCTACTGGTTCGAGAAGGACCTGAGCGACATCTCACGTGCGGAGATGGCAAGGATCATCGCGATCCTGCCGGCACCACGAACCTGGAAGGCGCAGCCGGCGACGGCGAACATGCGGGCACGCGGCAGGCAGATTGATTCGCGGGCGCAGCGGCTGGGGGACCTGGACGCATGCGTGCGCTGACGGCGGCGCTGGCCGTCCTGGTGCTGGCCCTGGCGGGAACGCCGGCCAGGGCCGAGCAGATCGAGAGCTTCGCCCGGGTCTACGAGGACGGCTCGCTGTCGATCGGCGGCACCCATGTCCGTCTGTACGGCATCATCATCCCCAAGCTCGGCGTGCTCTGCATCCAGGACGCCTACGGCCAGACCTGCTCCGACTTCAGCGCGCAGCGGGCGCTGGAGCGGCGGATCAGCGGCTTCGTCCGCTGCGACATCGTCCGCCGCGACGCCAACGGCGTGGCCGAGGGGCTCTGCACCGTGGCTGGCCGCGACCAGTTCGGGCCCCGTTTCGATCTGGGGGCCTGGCTGGTGAGCGAAGGCCTGGCCGTGCCGCTGGCAGGAGCCCCGGCCGAGTATGCGGCCCTGGCCGACATCGCCAAGGCCCGCGAGACCGGCGTCTGGTCGGGCGTGCTCGTGCCGGAGCTCAACGACTGGAACTAGTCGGCTGGCCCCGCGGCGGCGCGCTGATTCGACATGGCGCCCGGGACCTTCGGCGGGAGATCGCGCTTCGTCCCTGCAGCCTGTTGGGCAGCGCACAGGCTGTGCCGTTTCGGCGGCAGACCGAACATTCGGCCATACTCCCGGGTAAACTGCGATAGGCTCTCATACCCCACCTCGAATGCGGCGCGGCTGGCCGAATGGCCTTCATGCAGCATGAGGCGGCGAGCCTCGATGAGCCGAAGCCGCTTTTGGAACTGTCCTGGCGTGAGCGACGTCATCCGCTTGAACTGCCGGTGAAAGGCCGTAAGGCCCATGGCCGCAGCCGCGGCCAGGCGCTCGACCGGGATGCGCGCCCGATAATCGGACCTCAGGATGGCGATCGCCCGGGCCAGTCGGCTCGCATGGCTGTCCGGAAGAGCCAGTCCACGCAGCGCAGCACCATGTCGGCCCGACAGCAGCCAGTAGTGCAGTTCCCGCATGATGCCCGCGTGAAGAATCGGGATCGCTTGCGGCCGGTCCAGCAGGCGCATCAGCCGCCAGGCGCAATCCAGCGTCGCAAGGTCGGTGTCGTCGGCGAGCACGGTCCCTGCCTCGGATGGGCGCGCAGGGCGGACGCTCCCGCACTGCGCGGCGACCTCCCTCAGCATCGCCAGGTCGAGTTCGATGGCGACCGCCAGATAGGGTTCGACCCGGCTCGCGCGCATGATCCGCCCCGTCACCGGCATATCGACAGTGACGATCACCGACTGGCCCTGGACGACCGCCCGCTCCTCGGTGCCGACGATCATGTGCTTGGCACCCTGCAGAACCAGGCAAACCAGCGGACGATAGATCGAGTGGAGGTCGCCACGCGGAGTCTCCACGCACATCATCCGCAGGCCTGGTACCGGCGTCAGCGCCAGCCCGTCAGTCGTGGCATGTTGGCTCGCAAAAGCCCGAACGGCGTGTTTGAGCGCGTCCACCTCGTCTCTCCCCATCGTCTTGCGCAGTGTACCGCCGGCTGCCGCGGACACCATCCCGTGCAGGATCCAGCAAACCTTGCGCAGCCGACGGCAAGACGCCGCCTAGGATGCCGGCCGATATAGGGCCGGCGACCCGCACAGGGCGGGGCGGCTGACTAAGGAGAAAGCTCATGCCTGGACGCTACGACATTCAGAGGCGGATCGTGCTGGCGGCTGCCGCGGCAGCACCCGCCCTGGCCGCGGCACGAGCGGCCGGTGCCGCCATGCCTGCGCAGGCTTTGCCCCTGGACGGCAAGGCGGCAATCGTCACCGGCTCGTCGCGTGGGATCGGCGCGGCCACGGCCAGACGCCTGGCCGTCGAGGGCTACGCCGTCACGGTCAACTGCGAGAAGAACCGTGATCTCGCGGCCGCGGTCGTCCGGGAGATCGAGATGGCTGGCGGGCGCGCCATCTGGGTGCAGGCCGATGTCAGCGATCCCGATGCCGTCCAGCGGCTGTTCGACGCCAACGAGCGGGCGTTCGGAGGCGTGGACGTGGTGGTGAGCAATGCCGGCATCATGCGGCTGGCACCGACCGGCGAGATGTCGGACCACGACTTCGACCGCATGTTCGCCGTGAACGCGAAGGGCAGCTTCAACACGTTGCGGCAGGCAGCGCGCCGGGTGCGGGACTGCGGACGGATCATCGCGCTCTCGTCCAGCATCACCCGGCTGCGCTCCCCCACCTACGGCCCCTACGCCGCGACCAAGATGGCGCAGGACCTATACGTGAACGTCCTGGCCAAGGAACTCGAGGGCCGGATGATCTCGGTCAATGCGATAGCGCCGGGACTGGTCAACACCACGCTGTTCACGGACGGCAAGACGCCTCAGCAGATCGCCGGCTTCGCCCAGCGCACGCCGCACAAGCGCATCGCCGAGCCCTCGGACATCGCCGACGTCATCGCCGCGCTCTGCAGCACCGACGGCGGTTGGGTGAACGGCCAGACCGTGTTCGCGAACGGCGGCATCGTGTAGCGCGCGACATGGCGAACCCCCCAGCGGGGTTGGTCCAGCATGGTCCTTTGCGCTATGATGTCCGGCTGGTCCGAAAGCTCCAGCGGCGCCAAGGTGAGCCCATGTCGTTTTGCATGAACGAACCCGAGAAACCTTGGAGAATCAATGGACGGTGGCGGTTTCGCGCACCTCCAGCACGCCCGCCATCCGCTCCAGATCCGGCCGCCGCCCGGGCGGCAGGCCCAGGCTCTCCGGCAAGGCCAGCACGACCTCGCCGCTGCCATGAACCACGACCAGGCGAAGCCGCCCCTGCCGGCTGGTCTTGGGCGCCAGCAGCTGGCGCATCGCCAGCGCCGCATCGGGCGAGGACAGGCGGATCACCAGGTCCGGCACATGCGGGGTGAGCACCTGTTCCAGCGGCTCGACCTTGTGCGCCGTCAGCCGCACCATGTCGCCGTCGACCCGGCCGTCCGCCTCGATGACCAGCGCGGCCTTGCCTTCGAGCAGCTCGCGCGTCCTTGCCAGGATCTCCGAAAACAGGGTGACCTCGAACTGACCGGACGGGTCGCTCATCGCGACATGGGCAAAGCGCGAGCGCTCGGTGACCCGCTCCTGCTTGCCCAGCACCACGCCAGCCAGCCGCAAACGCCCCGGCTGCCCGGATTGGAGCCGCTCGATGATCCGGTCGGAGCGGGTGATGCCGTACTGTTCCATGGCTGCCGCATAGCCATCGAGCGGATGGGCGGACAGGTAGAAGCCGATCGCCTCCATCTCCGCCTGCAGCCGCTCGAGTGCTGGCCAGTCCTCGACCTCGGGCAGCTTCGGGGCCGTTGGCACCGACGGCATGCCGCCGAACAGGCTTTCCTGGCCGCTCTCGGATTCCTCGGCCGCCGCCTGGGCCGCCCTGAGCAGGGTCTCCGCCCCTTCGGTGATCCGCCGCCGGTTCGGGTCGAGCTGGTCGAACGCACCGGCCTTGGCCAGCGCTTCCAGAAGGCGCCGGTTGATCGCCTTGCCGCCGATGCGGCGCACCAGGTCGAACGGGTCGGCGAACGGCCCGCCTTGCTGGCGCTCGCGGACGAGCGCCTCCATGGCACCGGTGCCCACGCCCTTGATGGCGGCCAACGCGTAGCGGACGGCTGGCCCCTCGGGCGTGTCCTCCACTCGGAACGTGACGCCGGACGCGTTCACGTCCGGCGGCAGCAGCCGGATCCCCGCCCCGCGCAGTTCCTGCTGGAACATCAGGAGCTTGTCCTGATTGCCCATGTCCATGGTCATGCAGGCGGCGAAGAACTCGTGCGGGTGGTTCGCCTTGAGGTAGGCCGTATGGTAGGCCAGCAGCGCATAGGCCGCCGCGTGCGACTTGTTGAAGCCGTAGGATGCGAACTTGGCGACCTGGTCGAAGATCACCTGCGCCAGGTCCTGGTCGATCCCGCGCTCCGAGGCGCCCTTGATGAACACCGCACCCTGGGCGTCCATCTCTTCCTTGATCTTCTTGCCCATCGCCCGGCGCAGCAGGTCGGCGCCGCCCAGCGAATAGCCCGCCAGCTCGCGGGCGATCTGCATCACCTGCTCCTGGTAGATGATCACCCCATTGGTCTCGCCCAGGATCGATTCGAGCATGGGGTGGAGGTAGCCCGCTTCCTCCGTCTTGTGCTTGACCGCGATGTAGCGGGGGATGTTGTCCATCGGACCCGGCCGGTAGAGCGACACCATCGCGATGATGTCCTCGAACACGTCGGGCTTCAGCTTGCGCAGGGCATCGCGCATGCCGGCACTTTCGAGCTGGAACACGCCGGCCGTCTCGGCCCTGGCCAGGAGCTCGTAGGAAGCGCGGTCGTCCAGCTCCAGGGCCGCAAGATCCAGGACCGTTCCCCGCTCGCGGACCAGCTGCTCGCCCATGCTCAGCATGGTGAGCGTGGTCAGGCCGAGGAAGTCGAACTTGACGAGGCCGGCGGTCTCGACGTCCTTCATGTTGAACTGGGTGACCGGCATGTCCGAGCGCGGGTCGCGGTAGAGCGGCACCAGTTCCTGCAGCGGCCGGTCGCCGATCACCACGCCCGCCGCATGGGTCGAGGCGTGCCTTGGCAATCCTTCAAGCTTCCGCGCGATCTCGATCAGCCGCGCCACCTGCGGGTCCGAATCCCGCGCCTCGATCAGCCTGGGCTCCATCGCCATCGCCTGGTCGAGCGTCGGCGGGTTGGCCGGGTTGTGCGGCACCAGCTTGGAGATCTTGTCGACGAGGCCATAGGGCAGCCCCAGCACCCGGCCGACGTCGCGAATCACCGCCTTGGCCTGCAGCTTTCCGAACGTGATGATCGCGGCCACCCGGTCATGGCCGTAGCGGTCGCGCACGTAGCGGATCACCTCGTCGCGGCGGTCCTGGCAAAAATCGATGTCGAAGTCCGGCATCGACACGCGCTCAGGATTCAGGAAACGCTCGAACAGGAGGCCGAAGCGGAGCGGGTCGAGGTCGGTGATCGAGAGCGACCAAGCCACGACCGAGCCCGCACCCGAGCCACGGCCGGGTCCCACGGGAATCCCGCTCTTCTTCGCCCACTTGATGAAGTCCGACACGATCAGGAAGTACCCTGGGAACTTCATCTGGGCGATGACGTCGCACTCGAACTGGAGCCGGTCCCGATAGGGCTTGGCGGCCGCTTCGCGCGCCGCATCGTCCATGCCCTCGGTCCAGACCGACTGGCGCAACCGCTCTTCCAGGCCCGCCGCCGCCTGGCGGCGCATCTCCGCCTCCTCGTCCTCGGCATAGGTCGGCAGGATGGGCTTGCGCGACGGGGCGGCGAACGCGCAGCGCTGTGCGATCACAAGGGTGTTCTGAACGGCCTCCGGCAGGTCCGCGAACAGCGTGGCCATCTCGGCCGCGGTCTTGAAGCGGTGGTCGACCGTGAATCGGCGACGCTCCTCCTCGATCAGCAGCCGGCCATCGGCGATGCAGATCAGGGCATCGTGCGCCTCGTACATGGACTCGTCGAGAAAGTGGCAGTCGTTCGTGGCCACCAGCGGCAGGTCGAGCGCATAGGCGAGATCGACCAGCGGATCCTCGGTCGCCTCCTCCTCGGGCAGACCGTGGCGCTGGATCTCGACATAGAGCCGCCCCGGCCAGATCGTTCGCATCCGCTCGAGAAGCGCCCTGGCACCCTTGCCGTCGCCCCTGCCCAGCCGCTGCCCGATCGGGCCGAACGCCCCACCGGACAGGACGATCAGGCCCTCGTTGTGGACTTCGAGCTCGTCCAGCGTCACCGCCACCTGGTCCTTGCCGGCCAGGTAGGCGCAGGTCATCAGCTTGCACAGGTTGAGGTAGCCGGTCTCGTTCTGGACCAGGAAGACCAGCGCTTCGGCCTCCTGCAATGGCGGCGTCCCGGTCGACGGCTTGCGCTCGGTCTCCGGAAGCAGCGACAGCAGCGCGCCAACCACGGGCTGCACCCCGGCCTTGCCGGCTTCCTTGCAGAACTCCATCACGCCGAACAGGTTGCAACTGTCGGTGACCGCCACGGCCGGCATCTCGAGCGACCTGGCCTTCTTCACCAGGTCCGCGTTCTTGATCGACGCTTCCAGCAGCGAGAAGCAGGAATGGACGCGAAGATGCACGAACGGGGCGATGACCAAGACGCTGATTCCAAACCTGGTGCAGGGACGTCCGCGCTGCCGGCAGCCGGCGTGGACCAACGGCTTTCTACCCCGCTGTCTCCCCACAGTCCAAGCCGGCTAGTGCCCGGCGAGGGCCACCAGCGGCCAAGGCCGGGTCGCTGCCCCTACCTGCGGTTGTCGGTGAGCGGACCTTGACGGGCAGCACCGGCAGGCACCGGCTCGTGCAACGGAGCGGTATCGGTGCGTGTCATGAGGCTGGTGCCGATCTCGATCAGCCCGACGATCAGGAATGGCAGGTAGCTCTGGTCGGCGAAGCCGAACAGCCAGGGCGAGACGGCGAAGAGCGCACCGCTCACGATGTCCAGGATGAGGTGGACGCTCATCGGAATGACCCGCATCGCGCCCAGCTCGTAGCGGGTCAGCAGACTGTAGATGATCAGGGTGATGCCCAGGATGATCGGCAGCCAGTGCATGACGCCGCCCCAGGCCGTCCCGAAGAGGTAGGGGAACCCGATCAGGAAGACGCCGAAGATATAGTCGATCGCGGCGTGAGCGCGCGTGGTGATGAAGCGCATGTCCGATCTCCGGGGCGGCAGCTGTACTGTCCGAACCGAGTGACGGACGAGGCGTTCCTACATGCCGCCGACGAAGATTACGGCGCCGTGGCGAGTGCCGGCACCACGGTCGGCAGCAGGTCGTGCGCGGCCACCGGCCTCAGCTGTCCGCGGTCCAGGCGGACGATCCGGTCCATGCGCGCGGCCAGCTCCGGGTTGTGCGTGGCGATCAGGGCCGCCGTGCCGCTGGATCGTACCACGTCCAGGAGCAGGGCGAAGATCACCTCCGCCGTCGCGACGTCCAGGTTGCCGGTGGGCTCGTCCGCCAGCAGGAGCGCGGGTTCGTTGGCCAGCGCACGCGCAATCGCGACCCGCTGCTGCTCGCCCCCGGACAGCTTGCCCGGGCGATGGGTGCTCCGCCCGCTCAGGCCCACCAGATCGAGCAGCCGGTCGCTTCGCTCGATCGCCTGCCGTTTCGAGCGCGCCGCCAGCATTTGCGGCAGGACCACATTCTCCCGTGCCGTGAAGTCCACCAGCAGGTGGTGCGACTGGAACACGAACCCGATTCGCTCGCGGCGCAGCCGCGTGCGTTCGGCATCGCCCAGCTTCGCGGTAGGCTGACCATGCACCAGGACCTCGCCGGCATCGGGCCGCTCCAGCAGGCCGCACTGGTGCAGCAGCGTCGACTTGCCGGCCCCCGATGGTCCGACCAGCGCCACGATCTCGCCCCGCCCGAGCGTCAGGTCCGCTCCCGCCAGCACCTGCAGCTCGGTGGTCCCCTGCCGATAGGTCCGTCGAACCTGGGCCAGCTGCAGCACGGCCTCACTCATTGCGCAGGGCTTCCACTGGGTCGGTCGCCGCTGCCCGGAACGAGGGATAGAGCGTGGCCAGCACCGACAGCACCAACGCCATCAGGAGAACCGACAGGACGTCGTCCACCTCGATCCGGGCCGGCATCTGTGATAGGAATCTGATCTCAGCGGCAAACAGCTCAGTGCCGGTGATGCGCTCCAGGAACAGTCGGATCGAATCGATGTTGGCGGCAAACGCAATGCCCAGCACCGCGCCAAGCGCCGTACCGACCAGTCCGATTGCGGTGCCCGAGAGGAGGAACACGCGCAGGATGTTCGACTTCGTCGCACCCATCGAGCGCAGTACCGCGATGTCGCGTGTCTTGGAGCGCACCAGCATGGTGAGCCCGGTGATGATGTTGAACGCAGCCACCAGCACGATCAGCGTCAGGATCAGGAACATCACGTTCCGCTCGACCTGCAGGGCGGTGAAGAAGTGACTGTTCACCTGCTGCCAGGTCAGGAGTTGGGTGCCACGCGGCAGCAGCTGGTCGATCCCGCTGCGCAGCTGCCCGATCATGTCGGGATTGCCGACATCGACCTCGATGGCCGTCACGGCGTCGCCGGTCTGGAAGTAGCGCTGGGCGTCAGCGAGGCTCAGGTACACGAAGCTGTTGTCGTACTCGTACATGCCGATCTCGAAGATCGCGCCCACCGTGAACGTCACCACCCGCGGGATGGTGCCGACCGCGGTGGCCGTGCCCTTTGGCGAGATCAGCTGGAGGGGCGATCCGACGGACAGGCCCATGCGCTGGGCCATCCGCAATCCGACAGCTGCGACATTCTCCTCGCCCAGCCGGTCGAGGGAGCCTGCCAGGACATTGTTCGCAATGAACGGCCGCTGGCGCAGGTCGTCCAGGCGCAGCCCGCGCACGATCGAACCCGAGGCCACCCCGTTTGCCGACGCCATGACCTGGCCTTCGACATAGGGGAAGGCCAACTCGATGCCCGGGGCGGAACGGATCTTCGAGGTCAGCTCGTCATAGCCTGCGATCGGCTGCCCCTGGGCCACCACCGAACCATGGCCGTTCACGCCCAGGACCCGCGACAGGAGTTCGAAGCGAAAGCCGTTCATGACGGCCATCACCACGATCAGCGTGCCCACGCCCAGTGCTATGCCCATGAAGGCGAACCCGGCGACCAGCGAGATGAAGCCCTCGCCCTTCGTGGGCCGCAGATAGCGCCGCGCGATCAGGCGCTCGACCGGTGAGAACATCAGGCGGCAAGCCGCGCGAGCAATGCCTCGACCGACAGTTCCTCGACGGCACCTGTGCGGCGCGACTTCAGCTCCACCGTGCCGGCCTTGGCGCCGCGGGGACCGACGGTCACCTGCCAGGGCAGGCCGATCAGGTCCATGGTAGCGAACTTGGCCCCCGCCCGCTCCTCGCGGTCGTCGTAGAGCACGTCGACCTTCGCAGCCTCGAGCCGCCCGTAGAGATCGTCCGCCACCGCCCGGCAGAGCTGGTCGTCGGCCCGCAGGTTGATCAGGCCCACGCGGAACGGCGCCACGCTCTCCGGCCAGATGATGCCCTTCTCGTCGTGGTTCGCCTCGATGAGCGCGCCGACCAGTCTGGACACGCCGATCCCGTAGGAGCCCATCTCGACCGGTACTTCCTTGCCGTCCGGCCCCAGCACATTCGCCCCGAGCGGCGCGGAATACTTGGTGCCGAAGAAGAAGATATGGCCGACCTCGATCCCACGCCCGCTCCGCAGCCGCTCGGGCGGGACGGGACAGCTTGCCGGATCGTGCAACTCGTCGGCGGCCGCATACAGCTCCTTCAGGCTGGCGACATCCAGGTCGTCCGCCGAGAAGTCGATCTCCTCGAACGCTTGGTCGAAATAGACGGCGCTCTCGCCGGTCTGCGCCAGGATCTGGAACTCGTACGACATGTTGCCACCGATCGGGCCGGATTCGGCGCGCATCGGGATGGCGGTGAGGCCCATCCGCTTGAAGGTCTTGAGATAGGCCACGAACATCCGGTCGAACGCGGCCGCTCCTGCCTCGAAGTCGATGTCGAAGGAATAGGCGTCCTTCATCAGGAACTCGCGCCCGCGCATCACGCCGAAGCGCGGCCGCATCTCGTCGCGGAACTTCCACTGGATGTGGTAGAGGTTGAGCGGCAGCTGCCGATAGCTCTTCACGTGCCGTCGGAAGATGTCGGTGACATTCTCCTCATTGGTCGGCCCGTACAGCATCTCTCGGTCCTGCCGGTCCTTGATGCGCAGCATCTCCTTGCCGTAGGCCTCGTAGCGCTCGCTTTCCCGCCAGAGCGAGGCGGGCTGCAGGGTCGGCATCAGGATCTCGATGGCACCGGCGCGGTTCTGTTCCTCGCGCACGATCTGCTCGACCTTCTGGAGCACGGCGAAGCCCAGCGGCAGCCAGTTGTAGATGCCGGCCTGGAGTTGCTGGATCATGCCCGCACGCAGCATCAGCTGGTGGCTGACGATCTCGGCCTCGGCCGGAACCTCTTTCAGGACGGGCAGGAAATAGCGGGAAAGGCGCATGGAGCCTCGACAGGCTGGATCTTCCGGAACGGCCGGGAACATAGGGGCGACCCCTTCCGGCCGCAACGAAAGCCAGCCAGCCCCGGCGAGGCCAGGGCTGGCTGCGGTTCAAGTGGCGGGGGCGATCCGCAGGATCCGGCCATCGCCACGATCCGTGACGGCATAGACGGCGCCGTCCGGTCCGACCTTCACGTCCCGGATACGGGCACCCAGATCGATGCGCTCCTCGCTGACGACCCGGTCGTTCTCCATGGTGAGACGCACGAGACCACGCGACACGAGCCCCCCGATCAGCATGCTGTCCTGCCACTGCGGGAAAAGGTCTGCATCGTAGTAGGCCATGCCCGACGGCGCGATCACCGGGTCCCAGTAATAGACCGGCTGCTCCATCGCCTCCTTGTTCGTGATCCCCTCGCCAATCGACTGGCCGGAATAGTCCAGCCCATAGGTGATCACCGGCCAGCCATAATTCTTGCCGGCCTCCGGGCGATTCAGCTCGTCCCCGCCGCGCGGCCCGTGCTCGACGATCCACAAGCGCTCCTGCCCGTCCAGTGTCGCGGACTGGGTGTTGCGGTGGCCGTACGACCAGATCTCCGGGCGCGCGTCGGCCTGACCCGCGAACGGGTTGTCCGGCGGCACCGAGCCGTCCCGCTTCAGGCGGATGACCTTGCCCAGATGACTGTCGAGATCCTGGGCCTGGACCCGCGGCTGCGGATCGGATCGTTCGCCTACGGTCAGGTAGAGCATGTCGTCCGGTGCGAACACGATGCGCGAGCCGTAATGCTTGGTGGACCGCCAGGTCGGCATCTGCCGGAACAGGATCTCGACATTGCCCAGCCGCGCCTCGCCGTCATCCTCCAGCAGTCGGCCTCTGGCCAGCGTCGTGCCGTTGCCCCCGTCGCGCGGTTCGGCGAAGCTCCAATAGATCAGCCCGTCATCGGAAAAGCTGGGGCTCACCGCCACGTCCAGCAGGCCACCCTGCCCGCGGTCGTCCACCTCCGGTACCCCGTCCACCTCCACGGCAGTGCCATCGTCGCCGATGACCCGCATGGTGCCGGCCTTCTCGGTGACGATCATCCGGCCGTCGGGCAGGAACTCCATCGCCCAGGCACTGCTCAGCCCTTCGACCACGGTCTCGACCCGTACTGGGGTCGGCTTGGCGGCGGGCGCTCTCGTCTGGCCTGCAAAGGCGGGCAACTGGTCGGGCGCATTGGGAGGCTGCGTTTCGGCCGGCGCACCGGCCGGGCGGCTCGCGGCATCGGCGCCAGTAGCCGGGGCGTTGCCGCTGACGCCATCGATCCGATCCGTCGTCTGGCTCTCCGCGGCCGCGCACGCGGCCAGAAGGACGGCCGAGGCGAGCAGGGCGAGTTTCATCGGGTTGCTCCGACTAGAGGGTCCATCAGCACCGGCCGAACGAGGTCCCCGTCCTGTCCCGTCATCCGGCATCAACAGATATGAAGCAGCCCTTCAGAAAATCGAGCCTGTACCCCGGAACGGGTCAGGGCCGCAGTGCAACCAGCCCGGATGTCACGAACCAGTGGAACGCCCAGACCAGGACGGCGGCGATGACTGTCGCTGCCGCCGCTTTCGTCCAGAGCCTGGGCGCTTCCGGCGCGCTCTCGGCATGACCCCGCTCCGGTTGCTCCGGCGGGCGCGCACCGAATGGCAATGCCATGAAGAAGACCATCCACCACGCGATGACGTAGGCGATGATCATTTCAAAGAAGGTCATGAGCCCGTTCGCCGTTCGCAGGGGCCGCTTGTCGTCAGGCTTGTTCCAGTTCGATCAGCGTGCCGTTGAAGTCCTTGGGATGAAGAAACAGCACCGGCCTGCCGTGCGCACCAATCTTCGGCTGCCCGTCCCCCAGGATGCGTGCGCCACCCGCGATCAGATGGTCGCGGGCCGCCTGGATGTCGTCGACCTCATGGCAGATGTGGTGGATGCCGCCGTCCGGGTTCCTGGCCAGGAACCCGGCAATGGGTGATTGCCCGCCCATGGCCCCGAGCAGCTCGATCTTCGTGTTGGGCAGGCTCACGAAGACGACCTGCACGCCATGCTCGGGCAGGTCCGCCACCGGCGAGACATCGGCGCCCAGCACGCCGCGCCACTGCGCCGCGGCGGACACGAGGTCCGGCACGGCGATGGCCACATGGTTCAGCCTGCCCAGCATGGCGGTGTCAGTCGTCCTCGAGCGCGTCCAGGGTTCGGTTGTCCAGCCTGGAAACCTGCACCTCGATGATCGGTCGGCGGTCACGTGGCAAGACGAACGCCTGCCGCACCGCCGTGCGCACGCAATCGCGTACGCGCTCGTCCTCAGCCGCATCGTCGTCGGACAGCGCCTCGACGGCCTGCACGACCGCCTCGATCACGGTGCGGTCGGCATTGTCGGGCGCATGGTCGCCGGCACCGAGGTCGGCCACGATCGGCGTCGTGAGCACGCTCCCATACGCGTCCAGCACGAGGCTCACCACGATCGTGCCGTGAGTCATCAGACGCCGGCGGGTCCGGAACAGGTCGTCGCCCACGCCCCGGATGCGGTTGGAGTCGACCGCCAGCCGACCGGTCGGCACGCTATCCACGACCCTGGGCTCGCCCGGCGCGATCATCAGCACGTCGCCATTGTCGATCTGGATCGGGTTCGGCACGTCCAGCGTCTTGGCGAGCTGGTAGTGCGCCCGCAGATGCCGCGGCTCGCCGTGCACCGGCACCAGAATCTTCGGCTTCACCCAGCGGATCATCCGCTCCAGTTCGTCACGGGACGGATGGCCGGAGACATGGACGAACTCGTCGTCCTCGGTGATCACCTCGACCCCGTTGCGCACGAGCTGATTGTGCAGGTCATAGAGCTTGCGCTCGTTGCCTGGGATGATCTTCGAGCTGAAGATCGCGGTATCGCCGGACTCCAGCTTGATGAAAGGGTGGCTCTTGCCGGCGATGCGCGCGAGCGCGGAACGCGGCTCGCCCTGGCTGCCGGTACAGATCAGCAGCACCCGCTCACGCGGCAGGGATGCCGCCTCGCGGGCATCGATCGGCCGGGGAGCGTCCTTCAGATAGCCGACTTCGCGGGCTGCCTCGAGCATGCGCAGCATCGACCGGCCCACGACGGCTGGAACCCGGTTCGACTCCTGGGCCGCCCGCAGCATCGAGCTGATCCGGGCGATGTTGGACGAGAAGGTCGTGATCAGGACGCGCTTCTTCTGCCGCTTCACGATCTCGACAAGGCTGTCGCGGACCTCTGCTTCGGAGCCGCTGTCACCGGCGCGCAGCACATTGGTGCTGTCGCCGAACATGGCGAGGACGCCTTCCTTGCCGAGCGCCGTGAGCTCCTCGATCGCGGTCTTGGTGCCGATCAATGGCTCGGGATCGAGCTTCCAGTCGCCGGTATGGAGGATGTTCCCATACTCGGTGCGCAGCACCAGCGCGTTGGCATCCGGCACGGAGTGAGTCACGTGCACGAAGCACAGGTCGAACGTGCCGACCTTGAATGGCTTGCCTGGTTCCACGACGTTGATCGGCACCTCGCGGCCGAACGGCACGTCCGCCAGCTTGTGCGACAGGGCCGCCGCGACGAACGGCGTGCACCAGATTGGGCAGCGCAGGCGCGGCCACAGATACGGGACCGCCCCGTAATGGTCTTCGTGCGCGTGCGTGATCACCAGCCCTTCGAGCGGCGGCAGCTCCTCGGTGAACCGCAGGTCCGGCAGGACGATGTCCACGCCTGGCAGCGTCTCATCGGCAAAGCTGATGCCGAGGTCGACCATCAGCCAGTTTCCATCGACGCCGTACAGCGCCGTGTTCATCCCGATTTCGCCTACGCCACCCAGAGGGATGAAGCGCAGGCCGGGCGTCGTATCCATTGATTGCATCACTTGGTATCGCGTCTCATCCGTTGACGATTGTCACCATAGATTCCCACAAGCCCGAACATGGTGAGGTCCGGGTCGACATGATCGATTAGATCTGTTCCGGCCGAGAACAGGGGCGAGAGGCCACCGGTGGCGGCCACCTTCATCGGCTTCGCGAATTCGCGGCGAATGCGAGCGACCAGCCCTTCCGTCAGACCGGCATATCCCCGATAGACGCCAGATTGCATGGCCGTGACCGCCGCCGCGCACCCGATCACCCGTTCCGGGCGAGCTACGGCAATGCTGGGCGGCTTAGCGGCCGCCCGCGACAGGGCCTTGAGCGACAGGTCGATGCCAAGTGCGATCACGCCGCCACGATACAAGCCCTCGGCGGTGACTACGTCGAATGTGGTGGCTGTCCCGAAGTCGACCACGATCAGGTCGCCACGATAGCGGCCATGCGCCGCAGCCGCACTCACCAGTCGGTCGGCCCCTGCCTCTCGCGGATGGTCGGTGTCCACCCGGATGCCGAAGTCGAGATCCTTACCGACCACGAAGCCGTAGCATTCGAAATAATGCGCCGCCATCTGCCGGAGCGGCTCGATGGCCTGCGGCACGACAGCAGAGATGCCGACCGCGGCGACTTTGCTGGGTTCATGCCCCGCGTAACCGTCAGCGATCCGTTCCCGATCGGTCGACAGGCGCCACTGCCCCACCGCCTCGCGTTCGCGGTAACGCGCGAACACGGTATTGGTGTTCCCAACATCGATGGCGAGCAGCATAGGCTGTTTCTACTCCTGCCGCCTTCTACGCCGGACGCCCTTGCGCGGCCAGGGCTTCTCCGCCCAGCAGGACCTCGCCCGTCGTCACCCGAATCACTTCACCGATGTCGACCAGTAGCGCGCCTTCCGCATCGATCCCGACATAGCGTCCTTCAAGAACCCTTCGACCCGGCTTAACCAATATTGGCGTACCCGGTTCCAGCCCGTGGCTGCTCCACGCAGCCACCACCGCTGCCATGCCATGCTCGCGCCAGATGGAGTAGTTCGCCCAGATCCGGGCCAGCAGCTTGGTTTGCAGCCTCGATGCCGTCGCGCCAGGCACGAGGTCCTGCAGGGCAGCACTCGGCCGCCCCTCGACAGCAGGCGCCTGGCGGATGTTCACGCCGATGCCGACGGACACCCAAGGTAAGTCGCCGACCGTGCTGCTGTCTGCCTCCAGTAGAATCCCCGCAACCTTGGCCTCGCCGACCACTAGGTCGTTTGGCCATTTCAGCCGTAGTGATCGCGACGAGGCCCCGAGTTCAACGCAGGCTTCTGCCAAGGACAGACCCGCGACGATCGCCAAGCCGCCTGCGGCCTGCGCAGAAACACAGGGGCGCAGCAAGAGCGTGAGGTAGAGGTTGCCGACCGGCGAAATCCACCCTCGGCCGTGACGACCGCGGCCGGCGGTCTGCCGCTCGGCCACCACGACGACGCCTTCGGGCGCACCAGCAGCCGCCAGGGCGCGAACGCGGTCACTGGTGCTGGGCAGTTCCGCGTGATGCTCGACTTGCCATGAAGGCTCGGCGTGGATTCGCCGATCCGGCGATGGATCAGTGGAAAATGGCACCCGCGGCCGCCCCGGCGCTCGCGAACAATGGATTAAGAGCCAGGACCGCTACGATCAGGAAGATGGAGCACAAGGCCGCCACCGCACCGACTGCCGGGCCGATCGGGCGGTCAAACGGCTCGACCGCCTCGTCGAACCACATCAGCTTCACGACCCTGAGGTAGTAATAGCAGGCCACGACGCTGGTCAGCAGGCCGATGACGGCCAGGGAGATGAAGCCCTGGTCCACTGCGGCCTTGAACACGTAGAGCTTGCCGAAGAAGCCGGCCAGCGGCGGGATGCCCGCCAGGGAGAACATCAAGATCGTCATGATGCTGGCAAGCACTGGCTGGCGACGTGACAGGCCGGCCAGTTGCGAGATCTCCTCGACATACTCGCCGGACCGACGCATCGCCAGGATGCAGGCGAACGTTCCCAGCGTCATGACCATGTAGATGGCCATGAACACGAGGACACCATTCACGCCATCCTGGGTGCCTGCTGCAAGTCCAACCAATGCATAGCCGAGGTTGGCGATGCCCGAGTAGGCCATCAGCCGCTTGATGTTGGTCTGAGCGATCGCAGCAAAGGCACCCAGCAGCATCGATGCGATCGACACGAACACGATGATCTGCTGCCACTGGCCAACCCATGGGCCGAACGGATCGACCAGCACACGGATGAGCAGGCCCATGGCAGCCAGCTTCGGCACGGCGGCGATCAAGCCGCTCACCGGCGTCGGGGCTCCCTCGTAGACATCGGGTGTCCACATGTGGAACGGCACGACACCCAGCTTGAAGCACAAGCCGGCGGCGATGAACACGAGCCCGACCAGGGCACCCTGCGACAGGGCTGCGTTCTCGTCCCGGGCAAGATCCGCCAGCTGGCTGAACATCACCGTACCGGTGAAGCCGTAGACCAGAGAGATGCCGTAAAGAAGCAGGCCCGAGGCCAGGGAACCCAGGATGAAATACTTGAGGCCCGCCTCGCTCGAACGGACGGAGTCGCGGTGGAAAGCCGCAAGCACGTAGATGGACAGGCTTTGCAGTTCCAACGCCATGTAGAGGCCCAGGAAGCTGTTGGCCGAGACCATCATCGACATGCCGAGCGTGCCGAGCAGGGCCAGCAGCGGGTACTCGAACCGCGCGATCTTCTCGTCTTCCAGGTAGGTCTGCGCGATCAAAATCGCGCCAGCCGATCCGACGAACACCAGAACCTTCAGGAACGCCCCGAAAGCATCCATCCGGAAATGGCCACCGAGGGTGGCAACCGCGGATTTGTCGGAAGCCAGCACGATGCCCACCGCGATCAGCAGGGCCATGCAGGCCATGGGTGCCACGAGACGGACGCCGTCATGCTCACGGAACACCCCCACCATCATCAGCAGAAGGGCCGCGACGAGCAGGAACAGCTCTGGCAGGACCGGGGTGAGATCAAGAAGCGGAGCGGTCATCGTCTAGTTTCCTTACCGCTCACTGGCCGCTGACGGCGGCCGTATCGACGGTCCGCGACTGCTCGAGCAGTTGCGCCACCGCAGGCTGCATCGGCCGGGTGAAGTAGGAGGGGTAGATGCCAAGCCACAAGGCCAGCAGGATCAGCGGCGCGAACGCCACCAGTTCGTTCCAGCGCACGTCGCGGATCGACCTCAGGTCATCCCGCGTGATCGTGCCGAACACCACACGCCGGTAGAGCCACAGCATGTAGCAGGCCCCGAGGATCATGCCGGTGGCCGCCATGGCCGATACCCAGCTATTCACCTGGAAGGCGCCGACAATGACCATGATCTCGCCGACGAACCCGGACGTCCCCGGCAGACCGACGGAGGCCATCGTGAAGAACAGGAAGATCACGGCATAGATCGGCATGCGCTCGACCAGACCGCCGTAGCGGGAGATCTCGCGACTGTGGATCCGGTCATAGACGACACCAACCACCATGAAGAGCGCGGCCGAAACTACGCCGTGCGACAGCATCTGCACGATGCTACCCTGGATGCCCAAGGCATTTGGCGTAAAGCAGCCGATCGTCACCAGGCCCATGTGAGCCACGGACGAATAGGCAATCAGCTTCTTCATGTCCTGCTGAACGAGCGCTACCAAGGACGTGTAGACCACTGCCACTGCGGACAGCGTGAAGACGAACGGCGCAAAATAGGCCGACGCCTCCGGCAGCATCGGGAGCGAGAAGCGCAGGAAGCCGTAGCCGCCCAGCTTCAGGAGCACGCCGGCCAGCAGCACGGAGCCCGCCGTCGGTGCCTCGACATGCGCGTCCGGCAGCCAAGTGTGGAACGGCCACATCGGCACCTTGACCGCAAACGCCGCGAACATCCCGAGCCAAAGCCAGTACTGCACCGCCGACGGGATACCGGCTGTTTGCAACTGCGCCAGATCAGTGGTCCCGGTGGTGAAATAGATCACCAGGATCGAGACCAGAAAGAGGACCGAACCGGCCAGCGTGTACAGGAAGAACTTGAACGACGCGTAGATCCGGCGGGGACCACCCCAGATCCCGATGATCAGGTACATCGGGATCAGGGTCGATTCGAAGAACACGTAGAACAGCACCATATCGAGCGCACAGAACACGCCGATCATGAAGCAATCGATAACGAGGAAAGCGATCATGTACTCCTTGACCCGGTGTTCCACCGAGTACCAGGAGCTGACCACGCACACGATCGTCAGCAAGGCTGAGAGCGGTATGAACCAGAGGGAGATGCCGTCCACGCCGACGTGATATTCGAGGCCCAGTCCCGGCATCCACTCGACGCGCTCGACGAACTGAAAGCCCGGCTGATCAGGATCGAAGCCTGCCACGAGAAACAAGGACAGAACAAAGGTGACGCCCGATGTCCAGAGCGCGACGCTGCGCGCATTCCGCACGACCACCTCCTGATCGCCGCGGATCATGAGGATGATCGCAGCTCCCAGGAGCGGGAGGAACGTCACCAGCGATAGGAGTGGCCAGTCGCTCATGATCCCTCAGCGCACGAAGAACAGGTACCAGGTGACCAGCGCAGCGACGCCGATCAGCATGGCAAAGGCATAGTGATAGAGGTAGCCGGTCTGCAGCCGGGTCGTCTGGCGCGACACCTGGGAGGTTGTCGCCGCGACGCCGTCAGGGCCGAAACCGTCGATGACGAACACGTCACCTCCGCGCCAGAGCGCGCTGCCGATCAGCTTGGCCGGCCGCACGAACAGGAGGTCGTACAGCTCGTCGAAGTACCACTTGTTCAGGAGGAACAGGTAGAGCGGCCGGAACGCAGAAGCGATGGCGCCCGGCACACTCGGCATCATCACGTAGAGGATCCAGGACAGGCCGAAGCCGGCGATACCGACGATCAACGGCGCGAACCTGACCAGGGCCGGAACGTGATGCAGTTCTTCCATCACGTTCGGGTGGTCCTTCATGAAGATCGCCCCACCCCACCATTCGGCTTCTGGCGACAACATGCCCTGTGCGAGCCAGCCGGCGAACACGGCCCCGCATGCCAGCACGATCAGCGGGACGAGCATGACCCAGGGGCTCTCGTGCACGTGCTCCATGGTGTGATGGTCTGCCCGCGGGGCGCCATGGAAGGTCATCCAGAGGAGGCGGCCCGAATAGAAGGCCGTCAGGAACGCGGCACCAATGCCGAGCCAGAACGCATAGCCGGCGAACGGCGCGTGGGACGCATAGGCTGCCTCCAGGATCGCGTCTTTGGAGTAGTAGCCAGCGAAGAACGGGATCCCCATCAGGGCTAGCGAACCGATCCACATCATCGCATAGGTGATCGGGATCTTGTTCCAGATCCCGCCCATCTTGCGCATGTCCTGCTCGTTGGACATGGCGTGGATCACCGAGCCGGCGGACAAGAACAGGAGCGCCTTGAAGAAGGCATGGGTAAAGAGGTGGAACACGCCCGCGCTGTAGGCGGAGACGCCACAGGCGAAGAACATGTAGCCCAGCTGCGAGCAGGTCGAGTAGGCGATCACCCGCTTGATGTCGGTCTGCACCATGCCGATCGTGGCGGCAAAGAAGGCAGTCGACGCGCCGATGAACGTCACCATCGCAAGGGCCGTCGGCGCGTGCTCGTAGAGATGGCTGAACCGGGCGACCAGGAAAACACCGGCCGTCACCATCGTCGCCGCATGGATCAATGCCGACACCGGAGTCGGCCCTTCCATTGCGTCCGGCAGCCAGGTGTGCAGGCCTAGCTGGGCGGACTTGCCCATGGCACCGATGAACAGGAGCACCCCGATGATCGTGAGCGTGCTGAACTCGTAGGAGAACACCACGATCGTGCTGTCGGCGAACTCGGCCGCCTTTGCGAAGATGATGTCGTACTGGATGCTGTCGAACACGAGGTAGCAAGCGGCCAAGCCCAGCACGAGGCCGAAGTCGCCGACCCGGTTGACGATGAACGCCTTCATCGCCGCGGCACAGGCCGAGGGCCGGTCGTACCAGAACCCGATCAGCAGATAGCTTGCGACACCGACGCCTTCCCAGCCGAAGAACAGCTGCACCAGGTTGTCGCTCGTCACCAGCATCAGCATCGCGAAGGTGAACAGCGACAGATACGACATGAACCTGGGGATCGACGGATCGTGGGACATGTAGCCCACGGAGTAGACGTGGATCAGGAAGCTGATGAAGCTCACCACCAGCATCATGGTGGCGGAAAGCCCGTCGATCCTGAGCGACCACTGGCTGTCGAACGAGCCGACCACGATCCAATCGAACAGCACGACCTTGTGCGGCTCGCCATAGATGTTGAGAAAGAAGCTGGCGACAGCACAGGCCGCGGACACGGCCATGAGTGCGCAGGTGACGATCTGCGCCGGTCGGTCGCCGATCAGCCGGCCGAACAGCCCCGCCACGAGCGCGCCAAGGAGCGGCGCGAACACCAGGATCGTGTAAAGCATCCGGCCCTCAGCCCCGCATCAGGTTGATATCGTCGACCTCGATGCTTCCGCGATTGCGGAAATAGATCACGACGATCGCCAGCCCGATGGCAGCCTCGGCAGCCGCCACCGTCAGAATGAACATGGAGAAGACCTGCCCGACCAGATCGTTCAGGTGCGCAGAGAAGGCCACGAAGTTGATATTAACCGCGAGCAGGATCAGCTCGATCGACATCATGATGATGATGACGTTCTTGCGGTTCAGGAAGATGCCGAACACGCCCAGCGTGAACAGGATCGCCGCCAGCGTCAGGAAGTGGGAAAGTGGGATCGCCATTACACGCCTGCCCCGGTGTCGACCTTGCGGACCTCGACCGTCTGGTGTGGCCGCCTGTTGACCTGAAGACCGACATCCTGACGTCTGGCCGTGCCCCGCGAACGCAGCGTGAGCGAGATGGCACCGATGATCGACACCAGCAGGATCACCCCGGCCGCCTGGAACAGGTAGATGTAGTCGGTGTAGAGCACTCGACCGAGCGCCTCGGTGTTGGTGACGCCGGGATCGGCCGGTATCGGTGAGGCAGCCTCGAACCCGCCGGCGAACGCCCAGCTGCCCGTCACCAGCACGAGTTCGGCCAGCAGGATGACTCCCACCAGTGCGCCGACCGGCAGGTAGGCCGTCATGCCCTGCCGCAGCTTGGTGAAGTTCACGTCGAGCATCATGACGACGAACATGAACAGCACTGCGACCGCGCCGACATACACGACCACCAGGATCATCGCGAGGAACTCGGCGCCCAGCAGGATGAACAGCCCGGCCGAGTTGAAGAACGCGAGGATCAGGAACAGGACGGAGTGCACCGGATTGCGGGAAGAGATGACCATGACGGCACAGCCGACCGTCACCGCCGCCAGCACATAGAAGATTGCCAGTTCGACCGTCATCACCCACCAACCCGAAGGCCTGCACAGGCCACTATGTCTTCCTGAGGCGACATCTCAACGATAAGGCGCATCGGCGGCAAGATTGGCCGCGATTTCCTGCTCCCACCGATCGCCGTTCTCCAACAGCTTGGCCTTGTTGTAGAACAGCTCCTCACGCGTCTCCTTGGTGAACTCGAAGTTCGGGCCCAGGACAATCGCGTCCACCGGGCAGGCCTCTTCGCAGAACCCGCAATAGATGCATTTGGTCATGTCGATGTCGTAGCGGGTCGTCCGCCGGCTGCCATCCGCCCTCGGTTCGGACTCGATCACGATGCACTGCGCCGGGCAGACCGCTTCGCACAGCTTGCAAGCAATGCAGCGCTCCTCGCCGTTTGGGTAACGCCGCAGGACGTGTTCGCCGCGAAAGCGCGGGCTGAGCGGCCCCTTCTCGTAGGGGTAGTTGATCGTCACCTTGCGCTTGAACATGTACTTGAAGGTGAGCGCAAAGCCGGAAACGAGTTCCTGCCAGAGGAACGTCCGCGCCGCCCTGTCGAGTGCGGTCATGTCCTACTTGTCCTATCCCCAGGCCGGACGCCGACGACGGCGACCTGCCTTCCACATTGCATCAAGTCCAGCCGTCGGAACGGCGGTACGATCATCTCGGCAGCAGATCGAACGCCACCAGAAAGCCGGAGGTGAGGACCACCCAGAGCAGCGAGAGCGGCAAGAACACCTTCCAGCCCAGGCGCATCAGCTGGTCGTACCGGTAACGCGGCAGCGTGGCACGTGCCCAGATGAATACAAAGAGCACCAGACAGATCTTCAGGATGAGCCAGATCGGCCCGGGGATCCAGTTGAGCGGGGCGATGTCCAGCGGCGGCAGCCACCCGCCAAGGAAGAGGATGCTCGCGATCCCGCTCATCAGGATCATGTTGGCATACTCGCCGAGGAAGAACAGCGCGAACGCCATGGACGAGTATTCGACGTTGTACCCGGTCACCAGGCTGGCCTCGTCCTCCGGGAGGTCGAACGGATGACGGTTCGTCTCGGCCAGGATGGAAGCGATGAATACCATGAACATCGGGAAGTGGGGGATGAAGTACCAAAGCCCCTTCTGTGCCATCACGATCTCGCTCAAGTTGAGCGAGCCGGCACAGATCAGCACATTCACGATGATCAGGCCGATCGATATCTCGTACGAGACCATCTGCGCCGAGCTGCGCAGCGCCCCAAGAAACGCATAGCGGGAGTTGGAGGCCCAGCCCGCCATGATAATCCCGTACACGCCGAGAGAGCTAACGGCCAACAGGTAGAGAACGCCGACATTGATGTTGGCGATAACCAGCCCGGCGCCCACAGGAATGACGGCCCAGCCGATCATGGCGAGCGTGAAGGTGATCATTGGTGCCAGGACGAACACGACCTTGTTCGCCGAGGCCGGGATTACCGTTTCCTTGAGGAACAGCTTGGCGCCGTCCGCCAAGGGCTGCAGGAGCCCGAACGGCCCGACCGTCATCGGGCCCTGACGCAACTGCATGAAGCCGATCACCTTGCGCTCGGCATAGGTAAGATAGGCTACCGCGAGCAGCAGCGGCACCACGACCAGGAGGACCTGCCCGATGATGATCACGACACGCAGGATGCCGTCGAGCAGGGGATCACCCATGGGTGCCGGTTGCCTTCATCGCTTGATCGGCAAGGCGCAGTTCGCTGCACTGGCGCATCACCCCGGACGCGCGGGAGATGGCGTTGGTCTGGTAGAAGTCCATGATCGGTGAAACGAACGGGTTGCGATCGAACGTCCCTTCAGCCCCGAATGGTTCCCAGCTGCTGGCCAGGACCGTGTCGAGATCTGCCATCACTGGAGCCAACTCGGCCATCCTGTGTCGCACTGCCTCCAGCGAATCGAGTGGCACCTGGACGCCCAGCGCGTCGGCAAGAGCCCGCAGGATCTTCCAGTCCTCGCGCGCCTCGCCAGGCGGCATGGCAGCCAGCTTTGCCCGCTGCGGCCTGCCTTCAGTATTGGTGTAGGTGCCGTGCTTCTCAGTATAGGCCGCACCCGGCAGGATCATGTCCGCCCCGGGTGCGGAGCGGTCACCGTGGTGGCCCTGGTAGATCACGACGGTCTCGCCAATGCCGCTCAGATCGAGTTCATCGGCTCCGATGAGATAGAGAACGTCAACCCCACCCGACAGCATGGCCACGGTGTCCTTGCCACCTTCACCCGGAACCAGTCCCAGGTCGAGGCCGGCCACGCGCGACGCCGCGGTGTGCAGGATGTTGAACCCGTTCCACTCCTCGCCCACCGCACCGAACTCCTCGGCGGCCCGCCGGGCCAGATCAAGGATGGCGAGGGCGTCGGGTCGCATCGTCACCGCGTTGCCGACGATGATCATCGGCTTCTCGGCCGCCCGCAGCCGTTCGGCAAAGCCGACATCGCCCGCAAGAAGATCCGACAGAGTCTGTGCCCCGGCGCCCAGGTTCTCGACCGGATAGGTCAGGTCGACATCGGTCAGCCCGATCCGGGCGATCGGCATCCCGATCTGCCGCCAGCGCTGCCGGATGCGCGCATTCAGGATCGGCGCCTCATGTCGCGGATTGGTGCCGATCAGCAGAACCGCGTCGGCCTCATCGATGCCCGCAATGGTCGTGTTGAACAACCAGGATGGCCGCGGCCCGTAGCCGAGCTGGCTGCCATCCTGACGGCAGTCGACATTGGGCGTCCCGATCTGCGCCGCCAGTTCCTTGACCAGCACCATGGTCTCGGCATCGACGAGATCACCGATGATGAACCCGACCCGATCGGCGGGCACCGCCTTGATCCTTGCGGCTGTCTCGGCCAGCGCCGAGCGCCAGTCCGTGGCCGCCAGCCGGCCGTTCTGCTTGACCATCGGCCGGTCGAGCCGGCGCTTCTTCAGGCCGTCATAGGAGAAGCGTCCTTTGTCGGACAACCACTCCTGGTTGATCTCCTCGTGCAGGCGCGGGACGATCCGCATCACCTCGTTGCCGCGCGTGTCGATCCTGATGTTGGACCCCACCGCATCGGTAACGTCGATCGACTCGGTCTTCTTCAGTTCCCAGGTCCGGGCCCGGTACTCGTAGGGACGAGAGTTCAGGGCGCCGACCGGGCAGAGGTCGATGATGTTGCCTTGCAGTTCCGAGGTGAGCGCCGACTCCACCCAGTTGGTGATCTCCATGTGCTCGCCACGATGGACGGCACCGAGTTCCTCGACGCCCGCCACCTCCTCAAGGAAGCGAACGCACCGCGTGCAATGGATGCAGCGTGTCATGTGGGTGGAGACGAGCGGGCCGATCTCCTTGTCCACGACCGGCCGCTTGTTCTCCTTGAACCGCGAATGGTCTGGTCCATAGAAGAGCGTGATGTCCTGCAGGTCGCACTCGCCACCCTGATCGCAGATCGGGCATTCCAGCGGGTGGTTGATCAGCAGGAACTCGAGCACGCCACGCCGGGCCTTGTGGACGAGCGGCGTGTCCGTTTTGATGACCATGCCGTCTGCCGCCGGCATCGCGCACGACGCGATCGGCTTCGGCGACTTCTCCATCTCGACCAGGCACATCCGGCAGGAGCCGGCGATGTTCAGGCGCGGATGGTAGCAGAACACCGGGATCTCCCGGCCAGCGGCCTCGCAGGCCTGCAGCACGGTCGAGCCACCCGGTACCTCGATCTCGATCCCGTCGACGGTCAGCTTCGGCATCAGCCCCTTCCGATCCCCGCCTTCAAGCCGCGAGCCTGTGAGCTTCGCCCTGCTCGCGGATGCGTCGTTCCAGTTCCGGCCGGAAGTGCCGGATCAAACCCTGCACGGGCCACGCGGCAGCATCACCCAGCGCGCAGATCGTGTGGCCTTCGATTTCCTTGGTGACGTCCTGGAGGAGGTCGATGTCCTCCAGGCGGCACTCGCCCCGCACCATCCGCTCCATCATGCGCCAGAGCCAACCTGTCCCTTCCCGGCAGGGAGTGCACTGGCCGCACGACTCGTGCATGTAGAAGCGCGACAGCCGCGCGATGGCTTTCACGACATCCGTCGAGTTGTCCATCACAATCACGCCGGCCGTGCCGAGGCCCGAGGTAACGGCCCGGAGCGAGTCGAAATCCATCAAAATGTCGTCGCAGATCTGCTTGGGCAGCAACGGCACGGAAGAACCTCCGGGGATCACCGCCAGCAGGTTGTCCCAGCCACCGCGCACGCCACCGCAATGCTTCTCGATGAGTTCCCTCAGGGGAATGCCCATTTCCTCTTCGACCGTACACGGGTGATTCACGTGCCCGGAGACGCAGAAGATCTTGGTGCCCGTGTTGTTCGGGCGGCCCAGCGACGCGAACCACTCGCCGCCACGCCGCAGGATCGTAGGCGTGACCGCGATCGTCTCGACGTTGTTGATGGTCGTGGGACGGCCATACAGGCCAACCATCGCAGGGAATGGCGGCTTCAGCCGCGGCTGCCCCTTCCCGCCTTCCAGCGACTGCAGGAGCGCAGTTTCCTCGCCGCAGATATAGGCACCCGCACCTCGATGCACGTAGAGGTCGAAGGACATGCCGGAGCCACAGCAGTCCGGCCCGAGATAGCCAGCCTCGTAGGCTTCGGCGACGGCCCGCTCGAGGGCACGTCCCTCCTGCACGAACTCGCCACGGACATAGATGTAGCCGGCCGTGCAGCCCATGCCGGCGGCGGCGATCACGCAGCCTTCCACCAGCTTGTGCGGATCGTGGCGCAGGATCTCCCGGTCCTTGCAGGTGCCGGGCTCGGATTCGTCGGCGTTAACCACCAGGTAGACGGGTCCGTCCGCCTGCTTGGGCATGAACGACCACTTCATGCCGGTCGGGAAGCCTGCGCCACCGCGCCCCCGCAGACCCGACTTCTTCAGCTGATCCACGATGGCTTCGCGACCAAGAAGGATCAACTCCTTGGTATTGCTCCAGTCGCCGCGAGCGCGGGCGCCATCGATCCAGGGCGAGCGCTCGCCGTAGAGATTGGTGAAGATGCGATCCTGGTCACGAAGCATCAGACACCTGCCTCTTCGCTCGCGCCCTGCGGTCCATCCAGGTCGAGCAGCGTCGTCTTGCCGCCAAGCGGCATCGAGCTCTTCCGGCCGTTCTGCGGCCCGGGCGTCGGCGCCTCGCCGCGCTTCAGGGCGGCCAGGATCTCGCGCGCCTTGGCGTAGTCGAGATCCTCATAGAAGTCGTCGTCGACCCAGAGCACTGGCGCGTTTGCGCAGGCACCCAGGCACTCGAACTCGCGAAGATAGAACCGACCGTCCGGCGAACTCTCGCCGATGTCGCACTCAAGTTCGTCCTTCGCCGCCCTTACGATGTCGTCGGACCCGCACAGCCAGCAGGGCGTCGTGGTGCACACCCGCACCTGGATCGGTCCGACCGGGCGGGTGTTGTACATGTCGTAGAAGGTCGCGACCTCGTAGACCCGGATCCTGGCCACCCCGACCAGTTCGGCGACGTGATCCATCGCAGCCCTAGGTAGCCAGCCGCCATGCTGCTTCTGTGCCAGGAACAGGAGCGGCAGGGTAGCGCTCTGACGCCGGGTCTCCGGATACTTGGCGAAGATGGCGTTCGCCTTCTCCATATTCTCCGGGGTGAACTCGAACGTGTCGACGTCGGGTGCCATCGCACCGTAAGGGCGAGTTGCGAGCGAGGGACCGCTCATCGGTCGACCTCCCCGAACACGATGTCCATCGAACCGATGATCGCAGCCACGTCGGCCAGCATGTGCCCCTTGCCCATCGCATCCAGCGCCTGCAGGTGCGCGAAAGCGGGGGAGCGGATCTTGCATTTGTACGGGCGGTTCGTGCCGTCGGCGATCAGGTAGACGCCGAACTCGCCCTTCGAGCTTTCAGTGGGGACATAGACCTCGCCAGCCGGAAGATGAACACCTTCCGTGTAGAGCTTGAAGTGATGGATGAGCGCCTCCATGGAGCGCTTCATCTCCGTCCGGCTGGGTGGCGTCACCTTGTTGTCACTGGTCCGGACCGGCCCGTCCGGCATGTCACGAAGGCACTGCCTGACGATCTTGAGCGACTCGCGGACTTCCGCCACGCGCACGAGGTAGCGATCATAGCAATCGCCGCTCTTCCCGACTGGAATGTCGAAGTCCAGGCGATCATACACGTCGTACGGCTGAGCCTTGCGCAGGTCCCAGGGCAGACCCGCGGCGCGGATCATCGGGCCGGAAAAGCCCCAGTCCATGCACTGCTCGGCGCTGAAGATGCCGATGTCGACCGTGCGCTGCTTGAAGATCCGGTTCTCGGTCAGCAGGTTGTCCATGTCGTCGAAGACTTTGACGAACGTGTCGCACCACGCGCCGATGCGATCGACAAGGCCGGCCGGCAGGTCCCTGTTGACGCCTCCAAAGCGGAAATAATTCGCATGCATGCGCGCGCCTGAGACTTCTTCATAGAAGCCCATGAGCTTCTCGCGCTCCTCGAAACCCCACAGCAACGGAGTCATGGCACCCACGTCCAGCGCCATGGTCGTGAGGTTCAACAGGTGGTTCTTGATCCTTGTGAGTTCGGCGAACATGACCCGGATGTACTGGGCGCGCAGGGGGACCTCCGCGCCGAGCATCTTCTCCACGGCGAGCACGTAGGCGTGCTCCTGCATCATCGGCGAGCAGTAATCCAGGCGATCGAAGTAGGGGATGCTCTGCAGGTAGGGCCGGTTCTCGATGAACTTCTCGGTGCCGCGGTGCAGAAGCCCGATGTGAGGATCAGCCCGCTCCACGACCTCGCCGTCCATCTCGAGGACAAGTCGCAAGACACCATGCGCCGCAGGATGCTGCGGGCCGAAGTTCATGGTGTAGTTGCGCATCTGGATCTCGGGCATCGCCCTGCGTCACTCCGTTTGGCAACAGTTTAGCTGGAAGCTTTCTCGTCGCCCGGCAGCGTGCCGCTGCCTTCCCAGGGGCTGAGAAAGTCGAAGCTGCGGAAGTCCTGGCGAAGCTTCACAGGCTCGTAGATGACGCGCTGCTGCTCCGGATCGTAACGCATTTCCACGTAGCCGGTCAGCGGAAAGTCCTTGCGCAGCGGATGTCCGTCAAAACCGTAGTCGGTGAGGAGCCTGCGCAGGTCCGGGTGGTCCGAGAACAGGATCCCGTACATGTCCCAGGTCTCGCGCTCGAACCAGTTCGCGGTCGAGAACACCGACACGACCGACGGAACCGGCGTGAGTTCGTCGGTCAGCACGACCACCCTCACCCGCCGGTTATGCCTCATCGACAGGAGATGGTAGACGACCGTGAACCGCTTCTCGCGATCCGGCCGGTCGACGCCCGTCACGTCGAGAAGCACCTTGAACAGGCAGCCGGGCTCGTCGCGCAGCAAGGTGAGCGATTCGACGATTGTCTCTGGCGGAACATCCAGAGTCAGTTCGCCAAAGGCGATCCTGGCGTCCAGGATCCTGTCCCCCAGCACCGTGCTGCAGTGGGCCTTCAGCGCCTCCATCGGATCGGCCGGAACCATCTGCTCTTCACTCACGTCCGTTCCTGCTCAGCGATCGATGGTGCCGCGACGCCGGATCTTCCGCTGAAGCTGAAGCAGGCCATACACCAGTGCTTCAGCCGTCGGCGGACACCCAGGCACGTAGACGTCCACAGGTACGATCCGATCGCAGCCGCGAACAACTGAATAAGAATAATGGTAATATCCGCCGCCGTTGGCACAGCTGCCCATCGAGACGACGTAGCGCGGCTCGGCCATCTGGTCGTAGACCTTGCGGAAGGCCGGCGCCATCTTGTTGCAGAGCGTACCTGCGACGATCATCACGTCCGACTGACGGGGGCTCGGCCGGAATACCATGCCGAACCGGTCGAGATCGTAGCGCGAGGCGGCCGCGTGCATCATCTCGACAGCACAGCAGGCCAAGCCGAATGTCATCGGCCACATCGAACCGGAACGCGCCCAGTTCACGAGGTCTCCGAGCTTCGCGACGATGAAGCCCTCGTCCTTGAGAGCGGTGTCGACACGCGCAGCCAGATCGCCATGATTCGCGTCGAAAGGCGTGGTCGGCACCGAGGTCGCCGGCGACGCCACCGCCGTGTTCAATCCCATTCCAATGCCCCCTTCTTCCACTCGTAGACGAAGCCTACGGTCAGGACGCCCAAAAAGATCATCATCGACCAGAAGCCGAACACCCCGATCTCGCCCAGGGAGATAGCCCAGGGGAACAGGAAGGCCACCTCGAGATCGAAGATGATGAACAGGATCGCAACCAGATAGAACCGGACGTCGAACCGGCCACGCGCGTCTTCAAACGGCTCGAAGCCACATTCGTACGCCGACAGCTTCTGGCTGTCGGGCCGCTGCCGGGCCGTGAGCACGGACGCACCCAGCATCACCAAGGAAAGGCCCACGGCGATTGCGATGAAGATGAGGATTGGCAGATATTCCGCCAGATAGCCTTGCATGCCTACCACTCGCCCTTCGCTGACCGCTCTTCGCAATGCAGCGCGCCCGGAACATAGAGACCCACCAGCCCGACGCCAAGCGCACAGCTACGCGCTGACCTGACGCAGAGAGGAGGTTTTTCGGGTGGCCGTGGAGGTAGTAGCAGCGACGTGAGATGGCGAGGATGACGGGACTTGAACCCGCGACCTCCGGCGTGACAGGCCGGCACTCTAACCAACTGAGCTACATCCCCGCGTCGTGGCGGCTGATTAGTGGGGTGCGGCGGAACTGTCAACGCCATGCCGCTCGGTTTGTGGAGCTTCATTGGGAACACGAGCAGCCTTGTACCGTCACTTGAACTTCGGGCCACGTCCGCTTACAGGCGGGTACGCGCGGGTGTAGCTCAGTGGTAGAGCGCGACGCTTACACCGTCGATGTCGGGGGTTCGAAACCCTCCGCCCGCACCATCTTCAAGGTCATGTACCAGGTTCGGTACGCCTCGCTCAGTCCCAACGCATCACGGCGTACCCCCGTCAGTTGCAGCTGGTTTGGACGCAGCTTCGGCGCTGTCGGTGCACCGGCCGGATGGTCACATTCCGTGGCCGATACAATGACAGGTATCATCTTGTTCGGGTATCACGGCCTTGGTTTCCGAGAGGGTCCCGTGCGGCTGGTAAAGGACGGCCGGTGGTTGCGGCGTCGACTTTTCCTCGATGTCCTCGGTCACCTGTCCACAGATCCTTAGGAATGACTGGCGAGGGCAGCAGCCAACCTATCGACTGCCCCCGGGTCGGCTGCCGTCGGACTCGAACCGGCGACTGCGTCTGGCTCGATGCTCCGCTGCCTGCCGGGGAAGCTTGCTGGATCTTGGTCTGACGACATCTGCTACAATGACGAGCGCGCAGCCTGAGGTCACGCATGGCCGGCCGCCAACTGTAACACGTGGATCGTGTATCTTCAGCTGCAGTCGGGTCCATCGGTGGCGGGACATCACGTTGGCAGTGCTGCGGGTGGCTGAGATGGCATGTGCTAATGGTCAATTAGCGTCCAGCTGTGTCTCCACCTCCTAAAGGCCGGCTGAGGCTCTTGTCGAAACAGTGGCGCCCTCGTTGGAGATCTTGATGAAATGACAGCGATATCTTCTGGCTTGGTGCGCCGTGATGCGTGGCTGGAGTGCACCCCGTTTGAGCGGACAGGGTCTGAGTTGGGTAGGCACTGAGTTTGCGGAACTCAGCAGGCGAATGGAAGCGCAGCGCCGAGTGTGGGTGGATGGTGTTGTAGTCGTCCATCCAAGCCGGCAGCAGACGGATGATGGTGTTGGGATCTGGCAGGATCGAGAGCCGCAGATAGTGGCGGCGGAAGGTCTTTACGAAGGCCTCGGCGATGCCGTTGCTTTGTGGGGAGCGGACGGGCGTGAAGCACAAGCGCTGGCCGAGGGCAGTGGCCGTGTTACGGGTCTCCCTGGCGATGTAGGCGCTGCCCCTCGACGGTCTCCTGACCGTCGTCCTTTCAGGAAGCGGATCAATCCGGCCTTAGGTAGCAAATGCACCTATGCGCGCGGGCGCGCCGCGCAGGCCGCCCGCGCGTTGGGCGGTGAGCATGCTTGAGTGGTGCCGAAGCTGTGGACCTGGATGGTTGTTGGCCCTAGTTGGCCTCATTGCCACCTTGGGACAGCCTAAATTGCTTGGCGCGTTCCCCTTGATTGGGCAGCCACTCATATCGGAAGTTAGTCTTTCGACTTATCTTGAAGGCGTCTCTATATGTGATAGCGCCATAGAAGTAAAAAATAACAGGGGTCGAAGAGGCTATCATCTTGACGTAAACATCATCCGCCATTTCAAAACCAACTTCGCTCTCCGCAAAGTCTCCAGGATATATAATGCAAGGGGGGACGTGTTCGGGGATCTCGTAATCCCAGCTCGCCTGTTCACCCATAGGGAAGAAGGTGCATCTGACATACGCTTTAACTTCGTATGCTGGGGATTGACCGAAGTTCCTGAAAACTACTTTTGCAGCGAAAACACCAGGGTTGGGTTGTTTGACCCATGCGCATTGAGAAACCCCCACATAAGCACGAATTTGGCGCTCGCCGGTGTCCTGAGTGACCCTGACGGCATCTTCGGCGGCATTCGTAGCCCGGCGGGTCAAGAACAAGCTATATATGAGGCCGGCAGTGCCGAAGACCGCAGCTATCACTCCGAAAGCAGTGAGCGCAAGATTGAGAAATGCAAGAAAGTATTGCCCGTAGGCGGCGTCGGCCGCCTTCCACTGGGCACGCAGATCTTGGTAGTCGCGTTGCTCGGTACGGCAATCCTGGCTGTCGGAGCACTCGGCCTGACTTACTCGTTCGGCCTCTTCGACTCTTATGGGCATGTTAGGGTTTGGCGGGGGTATGCCTTGTTTGCGGCCTGCTTCCCTATTGGTCTGGCGTGCTACAGCCTCGCTGGATTCGGTGATCCCAGGGCCATATTTAGTCTCTGCATCCTGTAAGCGAAGCGCAGATACGAACCCTAATACGATACCGAAGATAAGCGTAGCTAGGATGGCTCCCGCAATCGCAGCGTGACGCATCCGATCACCTCAAGACATTGCAGCAGAAAAGCTGCGGTGAATTTGCCCCGGCTTATCTTGTTTGCAATTGAGGCAGGTGTCTCCTCAACGCCAATCTCGGCCAGCTTGGAAACAAGCTGTTGATAACTCACATCCTGACGCTTCAGTTCGGCCTTCAGGATGCTACGCGCCTTCAGCGCCCAAACATCTTCCGTACTCATCGACATCTCCTATGCGGGATGTAGATATCATATCTGATAAATAGTTCTTGCCAAGGCAGTGCCTTCTGTTATCATATGTGACAGAAAGTTACCGCATACGGCATCAGTCCATGGCTCAACACTTCCTCCTCTCCGCCGCAGCCCGCACCCTTTCGCTGGTGCGCGTGGCACGGATGACCGACGAGGAAGCCTATGACGTGTTCCGCAAGCTTCGTTGGCAGGACACCAAGGGCGAGGCCGTCTGCCCGCGCTGTGAGTGCGTGGCCTGCTACGAGTTCAAGACGCGCCGCATCTTCAAGTGCAAGGCATGCCTGCACCAGTTCACCGTCACGTCCTCCACCATCTTCGCCAGCCGCAAGCTGCCGATCCGCACCTACCTGCTCGCCATCGCGATCAGCGTGAATGCGGTGAAGGGCTTGAGCGCCTTGCAGCTTGGCCGTGATCTGGACGTGCAAGCCAAGACCGCGTTCGTGCTGGCCCACAAGCTGCGCGAGAGCATGAGCGCTGACCAGGATCGCTACCGGCCGGCTGGTGAGGTCGAGATCGACGGCTGCTACGTCGGCGGCAGCATCCGGCAGGCGAACAGGAAGGCGGATCGCAAGGACCGTCGCTTGGCCCAGCACCAGACCGGCAAGCGTCGCGTGGTGGTCGTCATGCGGGAGCGCAACGGCCGCACGCTGCCGTTCGTGGTTCGCAGCGAGGAAGAGGCGGTGCCCACCATCGCCCGTCGCGTGCAGGCTGGCTCGACCGTGCATGCCGACGAAGCGGCGTCATGGGACGCGCTGCATGCTCGCTTCGCCATGAAGCGCATCAACCATCTGGTTGCGTTCTCAGACGAAGGCTCCTGCACCAATCAGGCAGAGTCGTTTTTCAGCCGTCTCCGTCGGGCCGAGTATGGGCAGCATCATCATATCTCTGGCCCTTACTTGCGCTTCTATGCCGGCGAGATGGCATGGCGCGAGGACATGCGCCGGGAGAGCAACGGCGTGCAGTTGGAGCGGGCTACGGTTGGTGCGCTGAGCCACGGCAAGAGCCGCAACTGGTGTGGGTATTGGCAGCGGGCTGTTTGATCAAGCTGGTAGCGTATCGCTATCTTCCTTAAAACGAGCACTTGCAATGATAAAAAAATACTCTGTTCTTACAAATTTCTGTATGCGTCTCGGCAGTTCGACAAAAGCAACGCCTAGAGACAGGAAAGATATCGATATTAGCCATCCGTTATAAGAACTGCTCCAACTACCAAAATCACGCAAAGCTAAAATGAATTGAACAGCCAAATAAATAATCGGATACAGCATGGCTGCACGCACGATATCTATCTTGATATACTGTCGGTATGTCTCACTATAGCCATCAGGGTTATATCTACGAAAATACTCTTTGAGAGCATTAACCTTGTCGGTTGGAGACACTGCGGCCCCACTGCTTAGATATTGATGATCAGGGAAAATCTTAAGATAAAGATCATCAATGTCCTTAGCATCCTTCTTGTACCAGTATGGGTATGAACACTTCTCCCCAAATCGGGGGACATACCTCAGCATCCTGTTTATAAAATTACCGCCAAAATTTGCCAACGAGCCTATAAAATATCCGCTGAGTACGTAAGTGCTGGCGCATAAGATGAATGCCCAGAAAGACATGTTAATTATATAGGAAGTAAAAATTTCCTTAGCTAATCTCTGAGCATTATGATCGAATATTGAATATACCAGCAGGAACGCGCTTAGTGGGGCTACATTACCTACTAAATCTCTAATTAGATGATGGCGCGAAAAGTATAATTCTTTTATGCCGCCTATCATCATAACCTCGCTCGTTCCCCCTGCTGGAAACCTAGCTTCTGCCATGAGCAGAAGAAACAACGACCGCGAGGAAACGCCAAGAATGCTGGGGATGTAGCTGTGAGGAACCTGTGCATAAACCTAGGATGGCACCTGCCCCTTTGCAAATTCATCCTTCGCCTACCCGAGCAATAGCCCACCCCACGGCACGCGGGCCGAGCTGCACCTTCTGCATCAGCCCCTGATCAGCCTGCCGCCGCACCGCCTTGTCCACGCGGCTCTCCAGGAACTCCCGAGCGCCTAGATCGTCGGGCAAGCCAAGCTGGCGCATGGTGGCAGCGGCGATCTGCGCTACCGTCATCGGCTCTTGTGCCGTCCTGAGGATGTCGAGGATGGAGCGGGCCAGATCGCCTCTGCCGAACACTAGTGGTTGCTTAGGCCGTGGCTTCTTCGGGCTGATGGCTGCGATGGGGTAGGTTGGGCTGAACAGCCGGATTGTGGCGTCTACATGGGCGAGGCTGGCGCGTAGCACGCGCAGCCTGGCCTCCCCCGCTTCGATCTCGCCTGCCAGGTCCGCACGCTTACGCACCAGCGCTGAGATCGCGAAACCGTCGCCCATCATAGCCTCCCCTTGGTGAGAGGCACTGTGGCAGACAGGACACACTTTGGGCATTCGGCACGAGGTGTGTTTGCTACCTAATACTGGATCAATCGGCTTCTGTCGATCGATTGTCCGACAGCCATTCCACCGGATGCGATGCCTTCGGACTGCCAAAGCGCCTCTCTACACAGGCGACCATGAGGTCCTGGACCATTTCGCCAGAAATGCCAGCTGTCGTGGCCGACCATCGATCGCAGAAGGCGATCGATCCAATCCCACAGGGACGGCCGTCAGGAGACGGCCGCGGGGCGACGATCTTGCGGTCACAGGCGTCGATCGCAAACAGGATGCGGACGATCTCGCCGCTCCGGCAGGTCAGCTCGAAATGGTCGGAGCACCAACGGATGTTGGAGGTCAGCGCGATGACCATGCCGTCATGGGTCCGACCGATCTGGCGGCCGGTATGGCGCTGCAGGACGAGACATGGTTTTGCAGGATGCAGCACGCGCTTGGCGTTGACCTTTGGCAGTTCCTGTCCCTGGAAGCGACGGTTCAGGAGCGCAGTGATGCGCCGGTAGCCATAGGACGGGTGCTCATCGACCAGTTAGCGGATCAGCGGCAAAAGGCAGCTGTCTTCGACCTTATGGTAGCGCCCGCGCGGCTTGGACGTGCGTGCCAGGCGCTCGACCAGGTTGGAGCGGGCAACACCCAGCGTGCTGGCGATGGTGGTCATCGCGAACCGTCCCTGCGCACGCTCCACAACGGCAGCAGCGACATCGGTTTTTTGCCCGTGCGGCATCGAGCGCGCCATTAAGGATTTCCACCTCCAGGGTCTTCCGGCCCAACAGACGCTCCAGTTCACGGACCCGCTCCTCGAGATCCCGTACCTGGGTCTGGCCGACCACCGGCTCATCGGCCTGCACGGCTTCGAAGCCACCTTCCAGCATCCGGCGCCGCCAGTTGAACAGCATGCTGGGCGAGATGCCGGCTTGGCGAGCGACCAGCGACACGCTCATGCCGGGCTGCATGCTCTCCTCGACCAAGCGCATCTTCTGGGCGGTCGAGAACCGGCGTTGGCGCTGCACCGACCAGATTACCTCGACGCGTGGCGGAGGTCCGTTCGGATCGGAAGCCATGATCTTATCCATAGGCGTATGCCTATGCCTTATCGGCTGACGACCCTGTCCGGTTCAAACGGGTTGCAGTCCAGTGGCCAAAGCATTCTCACCACGTGCAGAGCGGGTCGCGGTGGCGAAGGTGGCCGTCAGGATCGAGAGTAGGTATCCGATCAGTGGAGTTGGTCGATGTCGCGGTCTCGGAGGAGCAGGGTCTTGAGCTTGACGCACAGTTGCTCGGTCGGTTCGGGATAGTTCAGAACGGGACAGCAGGTGGAGAGGACCTGCTCAGGACCGTCTGAAATTTCGTGCGGTGGGGGGCGGTTACCCATCAACCGGCCATAAGCTCTGGTGAAGCGCTCGCCGAACAGGACGGCGAACTGAGCCTTCGCCATCGGCCTTTGGCCGATCCCACGGAGTGATGTCAGCGAAGCTGACATGCTCCACTCGCGAGGCGGCATCTTCCACTCCCGCTCTGCCCGGTTCAAGACTAGGAACAGCAGCTTCATGGCGGCCTCGTCGGTCGGGAAGTGGCCCCTGGCCCGGACCGCCCGGCGCAGCTTGGCGTTCAAGGCCTCGATGGCGTTCGTGGTGTACAAGATCCGGTGGACGTCGCTGGGGAAGGCGTAGAACGGCACCACCTCGGTCCAGGCACGCCGCCAGCTCTGGCCGATCGCTGGGTAGCGGCGGCCCCACAAGCCTTCGTCGAAGGTGGCAAGTGCCGCCTCGCCGGCGGCGGCATCGACCGACCGGTAGATGTCCTTGAGCGCTGCCGCCACGGCTTTGCGGTCCTTGTAAGGTGAGGAGGGACCGTGGTCCCGGTGGGACCGCGTAAGCCCAACGAACAAGTCCAGGCTGTGCCGGAGCAGGTGGACGATGCAGGTCTGCACCGTGGCGTCCGGGAACACCGCCAGGATTGCCTCGGGAAGCCTTTGAGGCCATCGACGACCGCGATCAGCACGTCCTCGACGCCACGGTTGCGCAACTCGTTCATGACGCGGAGCCAGAACTTGGCGCCCTCATTTTGCTCCAGCCATAGGCCAAGGATCTCCTTGGCGCCGTCGGGCCATAGGCCCGATCCCCCGGAGATACCGTGCTGCGGTCAAGCGGGTGACGGGCTGGGTGTCCCGGGATGGAACGGCGTTTGTGTCCGTACGACCGCATGCGCGTAGACCAAGAGCTTGCGCGCGACGGCAACC